>Ga0067045_1029263_pt1 | contig 22444 bp, 15 predicted proteins | sample TerdegcTABiofilm_FD_59184 | JGI IMG/M metagenome (GOLD analysis project Ga0067045, IMG submission 59184) | Combined Assembly of (Gp0054472, Gp0054536) Wastewater bioreactor microbial communities from Singapore -Terephthalate degrading...
GAACGAAAATAATTTTTTCATAATAAATACCTTGGAAAAAAGGAAAAACGTAACTTTTATTTATTTACTTATTTTAAAATATTTTTTTTTCTTTTTGAATAATGTGATTAAAAGAACAAAAAATTTCTTACAAATCTAAAAAAATAATATAAAATAGTAATAATATTTTTCAAAATTGTTATTTTTCAATACATAACTACTTCCTTTTTAATTCCTAATTTTGTATTTATATTTTTAATCAAGTATTAAAATGTATAAAATTATTATTCATGACGTCGGAATGCGGGATGGGCTCCAAAATGAAACAACTATCGTCCCTTTTGAAAAGAAAATTGAATTTCTAAAATTATTAATGCAAAGCGGAATCGAATATATTCAAGTTGGATCTTTTGTAAATCCTAAGGTATTGCCACAAATGGCAGATACTGACGAGATTTTTGCTTATGTAAAAAATAATAATCTCAAACCCGAGAATGTTGTTCTTACAGCTTTGATTCTCAATGAAAAAGGAATGGAACGAGCATTCGCTGCTGGCGTCGATAGAATTTTGATGGGCGTTTCAGCAAGCGAAACTCATAGTATGAAAAACACTCGTATGTCTGTGGCGGAAGCAACAGAGCGGATTATTGCGATTGCAAAAGAATGCCAAAATGCAGGCTATCCTGTGCAAGTATCGGTGCAATCTGCATTTGGATGTGGTTATGAGGGGAAGGTTCCCGAAGAGCGTGTTCTCTCAATACTCGATAAATATTTTAATGCAGGAATAAGTTCAATTAGCTTTGCTGATACCGCAGGTCATGCTACTCCAAAGCAAATAATATCGCTATTTACAAAAACAAAAATTATGAACCCCGATGTTGTTATTGCTGCTCATTTTCACAATACTTATGGTTTGGGGATGTTGAATGTGCAAACAGCAATAGATTGTGGCGCAACATATATTGAAACTGCGTTTGGCGGATTAGGTGGTTGTCCATTCACCAAAGTAGCAGCAGGCAATGTCGCAACTGAAGATGTTGTACATTACTTGCAGCGTGCGGGAATAATCAAAGGTATTGATTTGCAAAAATTAATTGAACTTGCAAAAAATGTTAGCGATTTCTTTGGCAAACCCCTTCCTGGCTATGTCTATAAGACAGGACCAATAAACTGGAATTAATTTATTTAATAATAAAATTGTAATTTTATTAAAATTCAAATATTATTTCATTATTAAAATACTAAAAAATGGAGAAAAATATGAAAGTGATGGAAGGTATTCGAGTATTGGATTTAACTAATGTGCTTTCGGGACCTTTTGCAACTTCATTGCTTGCATTGCTTGGTGCAGAAGTCATAAAAGTAGAAAATCCAAAGGATGGCGATTTGGCTCGTAAGCTTGGCGCAAGACCAGACTATAATAAATTGCTTTTGGGAACAAGCTTTCTTGCTCAAAATGCAAATAAAAAATCATTAACACTCAATTTAAAAACAGAAGAAGGTAAAGAGATATTTAAAAAGTTGGTTGCGGATTCTGATATTGTTGTCGAGAATTTCCGTCCAGGGGTTATGGATAAGCTTGGACTTGGGTATAAAATATTAGCCGATATAAATCCTCGTATTATTTATTGTGCAATTTCTGGATTTGGTCAAGACGGACCTGATGCAGATAAACCAGCTTATGACCAAATTATCCAGGGATTGAGCGGAGAGATGGCAATAAATGGAGATAAAACCCTAAATCCATTGCGGGCGGGATTCCCTGTTTGCGATACCGTTGGTGGATTGAACGGGGCATTTGCGATAATGGCAGCTTTGTTTTATCGTGAACGCTCAGGCAAAGGTCAATTTATTGATGTTGCAATGCTTGATTCAATTATGCCCTTGATGGGCTGGGTTGTTTCAAATTGGCTTATTGGCGGTGTTCATCCTGAATTAATGGGGAATGAAAACTTTACTGCAGCTCCCTCGGGTATGTTCAAAACCCAAGATGGTTATATGAATATTGCAGCAAATAAGCAAGAACAGTTTGAAACACTCTGCGACCTTATTGAAATGCCTGAATTGAAAACTGACCCAAGATTTAAAGAACGCGATATACGTAAGAAAAATAGATATGAATTAAAAGCCTTGATTGAAACTAAATTGACCAAAAATACCACAAAATATTGGACGAAACTATTCAATGATAATTCCATTCCTTCGGGTGAAATACTAAAACTTGAGGATGCTGTTGTTCAAGATCAAATCAAATGGCGGAAGACTTTCAATACAGTTAAGGTTGAAGGAATTGGTGAAATTCCATTATTTAATTTGACAGCAAAATTTTCTGAAACCCCTGGATTTGTAGAAACTCCACCACCCTTGCTGGGACAACATACTGATGAAATATTAAAAGAATATAATTATTCAACTGATGATATTAAAAATTTGAAAGAAAAAGGTGTCATATAAAATATAGTATTGATATGAAACAAACATTAGTTCAAAAAATTTTGGCAAAATCCTGCGATAAAGATTCAGTGGCTGTTGGCGATGTCGTCGAACCTCGCGTATCGCTTGCAATGAGCCACGAAAATGCAGCTCTTGTCATAAATCAATTTAAAGAAATATTTGAAGGCACAAATTTGCCTGCAAATGTATGGGACCCGAATAAAATTGCAATAATTTTTGACCATCGAGTCCCCGCAGAAAGCAAAAAAACCGCAACAAATCAAAAGCTTATCAGGCAATTTGTTGCAGAACAAAAGATTACAAAATTTCATGATATTCGAGGTGATGAAGGTGGTATTTGCCATCAAATTCTTGCTGAAAATGGATATATACTACCTGGTGGTGTAGTTGTTGGTACCGATAGCCATACAACAACACATGGTGCATTAGGTGCATTTGCTTTTGGTATTGGTGCAACGGAAATGGCATCAGTATGGGCATTGGGTCATGTTCTAAATGTAGAAGTTCCTGCCACTATCAAGGTCGTGATAGATGGTGAGATGCCCGAAGGGGTTTATCCAAAAGATATAATTCTTTATTTAATTGGGAAATTAACAAATCAAGGCGCAAATTATAAAGTGCTCGAATTCCACGGCTCAACTGTTAAAAATATGGATACATCAGGGAGATTGACATTGTCAAATATGTCTGTCGAGGCTGGAGCCACTGCTGGTATTTTCCCCCCTGACGATGAAACAGGTCGGTATTTACGTGAAGTTGCAAATTATAAAGGTGATATTGATATAATGCAACCTGATACTGATGCTGAATATATCCAAACAATTAATATAAATATTGAATCTCTTGAACCGCAAGTTGCTGTACCCCACAATGTTGATAATGTAAAACCAATCAGCCAAGTTGAAGGTATCCCAATTGACCAAGTTGTAATTGGTTCATGCACTAATGGGCGTCTTGATGATTTGAAAGTGGCAGCTGATATTATTCGAGGCAAAAAAATTAGCCGTTTAACACGAATGCTTGTTTTCCCAGCTTCGGCAAGAATTTATCAAGAAGCATTAGAAAAAGGTTATGTGGAGGATTTTCTTAAAGCTGGAGCTGTTGTGATGAATTCAGGATGCGGACCCTGTTTAGGCATTCATCAAGGAGCTTTAGGTGATAATGAGCGAGCATTTTCTACGACAAATCGAAATTTCAAAGGAAGGATGGGCAACCCCGATTCAGAAGTATATCTTGGTTCCCCCGCAGCAGCAGCTGCAACTGCTTTATTTGGTAAAATAACAGATCCACGAAAAATTTTTAGAGGTGAATTATGAAAGTATTATGGAAATTAGGAAATGATATTTCAACTGACCATATCTATCCCGGTAGATATATGGCAACAGTTTTGCCAACTGAAACACCGCAATATGCTTTTGCTGATATTCCTGAATTGAATAAGATTTTAAATGATAAAGAATATAAAGAGCCGAAACAGATCGTAGCAGGCGAAAATTTTGGAACAGGCTCGTCACGCGAGCAGGCTGTATCCACTCTTGTTGGATGCAATGTTATAGTAATTGCCAAAAGCTTTGCAAGAATATTTTTTCAAAATAGCATAAATCTTGGTTTGCGAACTGTAATTTGTCCCGAAATTGATGCTGAAGTTGGTGATGATTTAGAAATAACTGATAATAAAGTAATTAATCATACAAAAAATAAAGAATATAATATAATTCCAATTCCTCCTGCACGCAAAGCTATTGTCGATGCAGGTGGGCTTATTGCTTACACTCGCAAGAGGTTGGTAAAGCAATAAGATTGGAAAAATATTATTAGTTTTTATTTTAAATTATCTTCAATTCCAAATTCGCGAGAGATAATATTCTCGATTGTCTCGAAGCTTTTGCGGAATGATTTATCGAATTGAAGATATTGATTTACTTTTTTGATTGCATAAACAACAGAGGTATGGTCTTTAGTACCAAATGCCTCTGCTATTTTTTTAAGTGGAATATTCATATATTTTTTTACAAAATACATAGATAATTGCCTTGCAATTACAAGCTCCTGTTTTCGGGATTTAGAAAGCATTTCCTCGCAAGTCAATTGGAAATAATTCGCAACAATTTGCCTAATGTTCTCAAGAGTCATCTCACGGTTATCCATTTGATAAATACTTTTGACAACTTCCCGAGCAAGGTCCATCGTAATAGGTTTATGATTGAGTGTTGAACGTGCTAGTAAGTTAATATATGCTCCTTCCAATTCTCTAATGCTGTCGGTTACATTTTTAGCCAAGTAATTAGTTACATCTTCGGGCAATTCAAAACCGTCCAATAAGCTTTTCATTTTAAGAATTTGTGTCCTCATCTCAAAATCAGGTGGTTGAATATCAACTGTCACACCCGAATTAAAGCGGGAAATTAATCTATGGTCAATCCCTTTTAATTCCTTTGTTGATTTATCACTTGTAAATATAATTAATTTTTTTGCTTGATATAGAGAATTAAATGTGTGGAAGAAATGATCTTGTGTTTTTTCTTTGCCTGCAAGGAACTGAATATCATCAATTATAAGCACATCCACATTTCTATAAATTTCGCTAAATTCATTCACTTTATTACTTGTCACGGCATTTGTATAATTGATAAAATATTGCTCGCCTGTGAGATAAAGCACGCTCATATTAGGGAAGTTCTTTACAATTTCGTTTCCAATTGAATGGATCAGATGGGTTTTGCCAAGCCCTGTATTGCCATAAATTAAAAATGGATTATAGCGTGTTTTCAATGGATTTAGAGCAATTGATTTGGCTGTTTTCACTGCAATATGGTTACTTTCGCCCATTACGAAATTGCTAAAATTATAATCTTTATGAAGGGTATTATTAATAGGATCACTATTATTATTTATCATTTTATCATTTTTTTGGCTTTTAAATTTTTGTGTGGCATTAGTTCTATCATTCGAGGAATTTTTTACTGGTTGCCTGATTTCATAAAAGATTTCTATTTCTTTATTAAGAAGCCTCTCCAATGTTGAAGAAATTAAGCGTGAATAATGCTCTTCAAGCCATTCATAAAAGAATTGGCTTGGAACTCGTAGGACGATTTTATTATTTTGTAAAGAAACAGGTTCGATTTGCTCAAACCAAATTTTAAATGCAGAATTGTCTACATTATCTCGGAATATTTCAAGGGCCTTAGACCAAGTACTAGCAAGATGTAAATGACCGTTTTGGGTGGAATTCGTTATATTAGTTTTTGATTCAGTAATCAATTCTTCCATATTTTTTCTATTTAAAATTGAAATTCTCGATATTTGTAAATTAAAAAAATTTTTGAAACTCAAAAACCACTTTTTTGCTTTTTGAATTTTTCTAAAACGAAATTTTACAAAATTTCAGCAAATAACAATTAAAAAATTTTTTCCACATAGATTGATTTTTTTTAAATTTCATATTAATCCAAAAAAAAGAATAGTTTAATAATGTTAAGTGATATTTTTAAATTATTAACAGATTATTAATAAACTTTGTAATATTTTAATAATCATTTACTTACTTTAATTTTCTTAAAATTTTAAGATTTGCTTATTTTAAAAATGATTAGAAAAATTTTAAAAGTTATTCACATTCTGCAATTTTGGCATAAGAAAACTGTTTTTTCCATTTGAATTTCTTTTATAAAAATTATAAAACAAAATTGCCTTAAATTTGTCTAAATAAAAAACATATATAATATGAGAAAATTTGTTTTTGCATTTATAGTAATATGTGCCTTGCCTAATCTCTTATTTTCTCAATGGAAAAGAGTGCAGGGTATTCCAAAGCCATATAATGATGGATATTATTTAGATGTATATTTTCTCGAATCAAATCCCCAATATGGATGGATTTGTGGATATAATGGTGTTGTGCTTCGAACAACCGATGGAGGCAATAATTGGGATTACGCCATAATCCCTAATGCATATCAGTTGGAAAGCATATTTTTTGTGAATGATAAGATAGGTTATACTTCAGGACTAGTAAGCAATATAGATGCCTATGGCGCAATATATAAATCAACAGACGGTGGAAAAAGCTGGTTTAATGTAAGCCCTCCTGGATATTCAGTTGATATTTGGGGTAATATTTTTCTCGATGCAAATACTGGATTTGCAATAGGGGGAGGTTGTGGCGATGAACAACAATTTTATAAAACTACAGATGGCGGGAAATCTTGGAAAGTATTTTATGGCAATTATTATAACTCAGGCTTATCTGACATACTTTTTGACCAAAATGGAATTGGTTATGCATCAAGTAGTGGCGCGATTTGGAGAACAACTGATCTAGGAAATACATGGCAAATTTTTTGTATTACAGGCAGTAATGATTGGCAAGAGGAAATTACTCTTTCAGGTCAAACTTTTCTACTTCCTTATTCTGGGGGTTGTACAGGTGGGAATGGAGGAGGCGGAATGCGAATCTCAACTGATATGGGTAAATCTTGGAGAAATCACGAGCTTGGCATTCCTATGTTTGGTTCATTTTTGCTTTCTCCAAAAAAGGGGTGGGTGGTTGGTTGGCAACAAGCAATTTATTATACATCGGACGCAGGCAATACTTGGGAATTGAAAAATTGCGGCATTGATAAAGGTATAGATCTTGATGATATTTGGTGCATAAATGATACAACTGCATTTGTTGTGGGTAAAGGGGTATGGAAATTAACACACCTTGATACTGCAAAACCTGAAATAGTGGCATCGCAAAACCCCGCTTGCCAGGGTGATACTGTAATTTTATCCGCGACGAAAAATTATGAAAATTATAAATGGTCAACAGGCGAGACTTCCCCACAAATTAAGGTTACCAAACCAGGTGAATATTGGCTTTATGCTTATAATACAATTTGCGATACGGGCACATCCGAAAAGCTTAATGTAATATTTTATCCAAAAATTCCATTAACTTTACAGGTTTCTGATACTTCAAATCTATGTCAAGGGGATACCGTTAAAGTTAGTATAAAAGAGAATTTTCAAAATTATAATTGGTCAACGGGCGAGACTACAAAAGAAATTTTTATAACTCAATCGGGTAAATATTATATTACAGCTTCTGATAGCAATGGATGCTCTTCAAAGGATAGTATAAATATTTTTATTGCACCCTTGCCTGACCCAAAAATTAATGTAAATGGGTCAGTCAATTTCTGTGTTGGTGACTCCACCGAACTTGAATCAGCTTATGATTATCCATTTTATGAATGGTATGAGGAAACTTCAACTCAACCAATTTCAAACGATAAAAAGATAAAAATAGGGAGCTCGGGACGCTACAAATTAAAAGTTCGAAATATATACAATTGCGAAAGCGAAAGTGATTATATTGATATAATAGTTAGGCCTGATACAAACAAATTAGCATTTTCTATTAAAGAAACCGAACTTAATTTTGATTCTACAAATTTTCCAAATATGATATTTAAAACTATAATTATCAAAAATCAAAGTTGGGAAGATCAAATAATTACAGATATTTATATTTTACATAATAAAGCGTTTTCAATTCCACAAAGCCAATTTCCAATATTTATAAAAGCTTATGATTCTGCTGAAATCCAAGTTTGCTATTATCCAACTCAAATGGGAATAGAACGTGATACTTTAATACTCAATGACGTTTGCTGGCCTCATTATCTGCCGATGGTTGCAGTGGCTGTGCCAAATACGTATATTGCAAATACAAAATGCAATATTCAAATAAAATTGACAACTGAAGATCTGCAACCCATTTATGAAAAAGCAATGATAAACCAACCTTATCCAAACCCGACTCAATCAATAATTACTATACCAATTACCATTGAAAGCAAATCCCAGCTTGATTTTACTTCTATTCCTATTCCAATTTTTATGTATAATCTTTATGGTGAAAAGATAATGTCTGCTTATATAAAAGTCGAAAACTCCGAAATCATTGGTACCACTAATTATTATAATATTCAAGCAATATTTGATTTATCAAAGCTTTCAAATGGTATTTATATTATTTCAATTGATGGAATTAATAAGCAAATATTTAAAGTAATGAAAGAAAATTAAAAATGCTTTTAAAAAAATTTTAAAATTCCTTAAATTTGTAAATTTATTAAATTTAGAAAATTGAGAAAATACAGCATTTTATTTTTAGCAGTAGTTCTTATTGTCGGGTGCAAAAGCACAGAGAAAGCTAATTATTCAAGTGACCAAGAGATATTTTTAAATGCACTCAAATTATTCAAAGATAAAAAATATGATGAAGCATATTCATTGCTTGATATTATTACCTTGCAATATCCTGCAAGCCAATATGCAGATGATGCTCAATATTATACTGCTGAAATAAATTATGCAAAAGAAGAATATATAATTGCTGCTTTCCAATATAATAAACTTCTTAGAAATTACTCAGCAAGCGATTATTCAAAAATATCAATGTATAAAGTTGGATTGTGCTATTATCAGCTTTCCCCCCCTTATGACAGAGACCAAGATTACACTCAAAAAGCAATAAATTCATTCCAAGAATTTTTGACTTTATATCCGGAAGATTCTTTAGCATCTGATGCAAATAAAAAAATCCAAGAATTGCGTAATAAACTTGCTCATCGTCAGTATTTTACAGGGCAGATTTATTTGAAACTATCTTCTCCACTTTCAGCATTGATATATTTTGATGAAGTCATAAATAACTACCCAGATAGTGAATATTTTGAAAAAGCATTTTTCTATAAAATTCAAACTTTATATACTATAAAGCATTATGAAGAATTGAAATCACTTATTCCCGTTTTTAAAAATCTATTTCCAAATTCACCCCACATTGCAAGAGTCGATGAGATTAATAATAATATGAAGTAGTATTAATTATTTTATATGAAAAGCAAACAAAAAATATCAGTTCTGACGCTGGGTTGCCCGAAAAATATTGTGGATAGCGAGAGATTCATTACAATGCTTGATAAATCTAGATATGAAGTAAGTTTGACATTTGACCATCCTGATATACTTGTTATAAATACTTGCGGATTTATCCAGTCCGCACGCGATGAAAATCAATCGATTATTGAAGAAGCAATAGATTTAAAAAGTAAAGGTGCAGTTAAGCAATTATATGTTGTGGGGTGCTATTCCCAAAGATATGATGAGTTTCTTTCAGCGCGTTATCCGCAAGTAGATAAATTTTTTGGCATTGATTTTCAAATGGATTTGCTGCGTGAGTTGAATTCTGATAAATATGAATTGCAAGGTGAGCGATTCTTATTGACTCCAAAACATTATGCTTATTTGAAAATTTCAGATGGTTGCGATAGAACTTGCTCATTTTGTGCTATACCTCAAATTAAGGGAATGCACCATTCTTTATCAATCGAGGAACTAACCACGGAAGCTCACGCACTTGCTTTGCAAGGAGTAAAAGAACTGATACTGATTGCGCAGGATACAACTTCTTATGGTATTGATATATACAAAAAACAGATGCTTCCAAAGTTGCTTGATGAATTAAGCAATATTGAACAATTTAAATGGATCCGTTTGATGTATGTTTATCCAAAAGCATTGCAAGACGAAGTGCTGGATTTGATTGCTGAACGACCAAATATTGCAAAATATATTGATGTGCCAATTCAACATATTTCTGATTCTGTCTTGTCAGCGATGAAAAGAGCAACGTCAAAAAAGAATACAATTGATTTAATTGAAAAAATTAGGAATAAAATTCCAAATATTGCAATTCGCACAACATTACTTACTGGATTTCCTAATGAAACTGAAAAAGATTTTATTGAATTGCTTGATTTTGTAAAAGAATACCAATTTGATAGGCTTGGTGTATTTACATATTCACGAGAGGAAGGCACAACTGCGTATGAACTCGGTGACCCAATCCCAGAAAAAGAAAAACAACGCCGTCAGGAAGCTTTGATGCTTGCTCAACAAGAAATTTCATTGAAAAAAAATCAGTTCAAAATCGGGCAAACTTTTGAAGTAATAGTTGATGAAATAGATAATGGGAAAATAATAGCAAGAACTGAATCAGATGCGCCCGATATAGATAATAATGTAATAATAAAAAGTAATCAAAAAATTCACATTGGTGATATAATTAAAGCTTCAATTGCATCAGCAACTGAATATGATTTATATGGCAAAATAATTAAGTAATATATTCTATCAAAAATAAAATTTATTTAAAATTATGGAAAAAATTTTTAAAACAAAACAATTAAAACCTTGGATACAAGCAGCAAGACCTTTCTCATTACCCGCCTCGATTATTCCTATGCTTGTAGGTGGGGCTTATGCTTATTATCTTTTCAGAGGTAATGCACATTGGTGGCTATTCCCTCTAATTTTCATTGCAGGTGTAATGTATCATGCAGCGACAAATATAGTGTCAGACTATTTTGATTATATTCACGGTGTTGATAGGGAAGATACTTATGGCGGCAGCCGTGTGCTAGTTGATAAGTTGTTGCAACCAAAAGAATTACTTTATGGTGGCTATATTATATTTGGAATTGGCACATTAATAGGTTTATTTCTTGTAACTCGAGTTGGATATCCCTTATTAATAATTGGACTTTTTGGATTATTAGGAGGAATTTTTTATACAGCTAAGCCCGTTGCTTATAAATATAAAGGATGGGGCGATTTTGCTGTATTTCTATTTTTCGGAATATTGATGGTACTTGGCACATTCTATACTTTAACAGAGTCTTTCAATTGGAATGTAATCATTATTTCCATTCCTGTTGGTTTACTAATTTCCTCTATATTAAATGCTAACAATATTCGTGATATAAAACTTGATAAAGTGGCTGATATTGATACTACTGCTCATAAACTTGGCTACCAAGCGTCGAAAAATGAATATATATGCCTTGTATCAGGTGCGTTTATTTCAATTATAATTTTTATTATTTTAGGTATTCTCGAACCTTATGCATTACTCGTATTCCTTGTTTTGCCACAAGCGTTTAAAAATATGAAAGATATATCAGCAGGAAATATAGATAAACCCGAGCAAATTGCAATAATGGATGTTCGCTCTGCTCAGTTACATATGAAATTTGGGCTATTGCTTACAGCGGGAATAATTATTTCTGCTCTTTTGTGATATATATGTATTTAAATGTTATATAATTATCCAGAAAATATGAAGAATAAAGCTCTATATATTGGTTACGGAATTGCTATTGTTTGCTGGTTCCTTATGTTTTCTCCTTGGACAAAGCAATATTTCAATTTTTGGATAATGATGATGATTGCATCGGGGACACTATCGATTATTGCTCTTACGAATACACCAAAAAAAGAATTGAAACAATTGTATAAATTCAATTTCAAAAATATTGCTTATGGTGTATTGTCTTTTGTCGTATTATATGGTGTATTTTATATTGGGAATATAATTACTAGGTCAATATTTAACTTTGCACCTCACCAAATTGAAAATGTATATGCAACAAAAACCCAAGCTGATTCAATTCTTATCGGTTTAGCTTTGTTATTTTGGATTGGACCTTCAGAAGAAATCTTTTGGCGTGCTTTTGCTCAAAATTCACTATCCAAAAAATTGTCGCCCGTAAGTGCTTATCTTATAAATACATTCATCTATACTTTTATTCATATATGGAGCTTCAATTTTATTCTAATACTTGCTGCAGCTGTAGCTGGATTGGCTTGGGGATGGCTATTTATGAAATATCGCTCGGGTTCGATGATAGTTATATCTCATGCTCTATGGGATTTATTTGCTTTCGTTATTATTCCTTTTGTTTAATTCGTCAACATAATTAATAAATAAAGGAGAAAGATGGAATTTAAAGATTATTATAAAATATTAGGTGTATCTAAAAATGCTACGATTGATGAAATAAAAGCTGCCTATAAGGAATTAGCAAAAAAATATCATCCCGATAAAAATAAGCAGGATCCTAATGCTGAGGAAAAATTTAAAGAAATTAATGAAGCATATCAAGTTCTGAGCGATAAAGAAAAGCGAGCTAAATATGATAACCTTGGTTCAGAATGGAATTCTTACCAAAGCCAAGGGGGGACTTCTGATTCATTTAATTGGGAACAATGGTTTTCACAACCTTCTTCACGAGGCAGGAGAAAATCTCGAACAGTTGGCGATTTCTTTTCATCAGGTGGCGGATTGTCAGATTTCTTTGAAAAGATATTTGGAGAAGGATTCTCGCCATCTTCTTATACTCAAACTCAAGGTTATCGGCGAACACCTTCGCGAGGAGAGGATTTACAAACAGAAGTTGAATTATCTCTCGAAGAAGCTTTCAAAGGCACTACACGTATACTTTCAATAGATTCAAAGAAAGTCGAGGTTCGTTTCAAACCTGGAATTCAGGATGGGCAAGTCTTGAAATTACCTCAATTAGGAAAGCCAGGCAAAAATGGTGGTGTAAATGGGGATTTATATGTCACTGTTAAAATTGCTCCACACCCTAAACTCGAACGGAAAGGCGATGATCTTTACGTTGATGTATGGGTGGATTATCTTACAATGATTCTTGGCGGTTCTGCAAAAATTAATACTTTAAGCGGACCTGTGAAGTTCGATATTCCAAAGTATACACAAAATACAAAAGTATTTAAATTGTCAAAACAAGGTATGCCGAACTATAATAATCCTGAAATACGTGGTGACTTATATGTGAAATTGCTGGCTAAATTACCTGAATCCTTAACAGATTCAGAAATTCTTTTGATTAAAGAATTAAAAGAACTAAGCAAAAAACAAAAGAAAAATAATACAAAGACCAATGCTTAATGGATCTTGAGACTTACAACTTCCAAGAAGTTAGTTCTACAAATGATTATGCTCGAGAGTTACTAAATCAACATAATTTAGTGCTTGTCTCAGCATTGCACCAAACAGCGGGGCGCGGTAGAAAAGGAAATGATTGGTTTGGTAGTTATGGTAAAAATTTATATTTATCAATTGGAATTAATTACGATATTGCTCCCTCAAGTAATAATCTTGCTATTCTTCAACCAATGTCTGCTTTGATTACAAAAAATGCCCTAATTAATACTACTGATTTAAATATTTTCCGCATCAAATATCCTAATGATATTTATGCAAGAGATTGTGAAAATTATAAGAAAATTGCAGGCATCCTCATTGAACATAATTTCTCTGGCTCAATTTGCAAAAATTCTATTATTGGCATTGGAATAAATGTTCTCGAAGATAATTTTCCTCTCGATTTAAAGAATACTGCAACTTCTTTAAAAAAATTAAATTTAATTAGTAATAAAAAATCTAAACTAAATGATGAAAGCGCTTTACAAGTTCTCCAAAATTCAATTATAGAATTTTTTAATTTCTATTTTGATATTTATATAAATGGCGACACGATGAAGATTTATAATGAATGGAAGAATGAACTAGATATAATTGGGAAAGAGGTAATAATTCTTGAAACAGGACAAAAAGCTCAGATTATTGAAATTCTTGAAGATTGTCGATTATATGCAAAAATACTTGAAAATAATAAATATTTTATAATAGATAATGGAAATAGTATTAGATACTCACTTGATTGATAAAAATATTCTCGCTCGCTACTCTGCGGTTGACATTGGTAATTCCCGATTGAAAATACTTTTTGGAAATACCTTTGAAACATTTTCTTATAATTCAAATTTTACAAATTCACTCAAAATTTTTCTTAGTAATTTTTCAAAGAATGAAATAATATTTGCTATTTCAAGTGTCAATTCAATAATTTTAAATGAATTTCTCAAAATCATTTCTAATTTTAATCAATTTAATTACATATTAGTGAATTCTTTGCTTGAAGAACAAATCTTAGTGGATTTTTCTCAAATATCAGGCACAGGTGATGATAGAAAATTAGGAATTATAGGTGGGCTAATTTATTCAAATCCTCCTTTTGTAACGATTGATGTAGGTACTGCCACAACAATTAATATCTTAAATGAAAATAATATTTTTGAGGGTGGCGTTATTATGCCAGGTCCTCAAACACAAATGAATGCTTTAAATCAGTCTGCTATTGCACTAAAGGATTATCGAATTGAAATTCCTAATGCTATAATTGGAAAGAATACGGTTGATGCGATAAATTCAGGAGTTATCAATGGTAGCGTTGGAGCCATTTTATTTTTTCTGGATTATATCAAAAATAATATTATATCTGTTGATGATTTTCCAGTATTCATTACGGGTGGTGCTGCGAAAACGATTTTAAAAAACCTCCGGAATTATAAGTCTAATATAATAGATACACCATATTTAGTCCTCCTCGGTATATTATTCTTGCTAATGAATAATAAATTGTATTAAGAAAAAAGTTGTTAAAATATTTTTAAATTTTTATTTATTATTTCACTAATAATTATTAATTTGCATTTGCAGTATAATGAAGAAGTGAATATTTTGAATTTTAATTTTCTAATAGTAAGAAAAAGCAATTTTTATTCTTAATTATTAAAGATTTTAATTTGGAATTAATAAATTTAAAATTATCAAAAGAAGTGTTACTTCTTTTAAATCAAGTGTGTAAATTATTTAACAGTGTCAATATATTAATCGATTATATTCTGAGTAATAATATGTTGAAATAATATACAAATCAAATATGGTCATAATAAATACTTTAATTTGAAAGAAAATATTAAAATAATTTAGAATAAAATATTTAAAGAATAAATTTGGAAAAATTTTTATAAAATTTAGTTTTTTTTCATTTTTCTTTCTTAAATTTGTTTTATTAGAAATTTAAGAAAGGGGAATTTTGTATTGGCATATAATTTGTTTATAAATTTTGAATATAATTAAGTGTAAATAAATGAATTTATTAATAAATATAGGAGTATCATAATGAAGAACAAAGTTAGACTGTTCTTAGCGATTCTCATAATTATCCCTATATTTTTTAGTTTTAGTTATTCTCAAAATACTAAGCTGAAAAAACAAGTGATAGGTAGTGGTGGTATGCTACACGAAAAATCTGATGGAATCTCAGTGTCAGGTATGCTGGGACAAACAGTAATCGAAAAGAAAACACCAACAAGTCCTATTGATGGGATTAATTATGATCTCTTCCAGGGATTTTGGGTCCCCGATCCTTATTACACAGTAGGTGTAAATGATCATCCCATTTCATATAATAACAATCTCAAAAATTATCCAAATCCATTCAATAATCAAACGACAATTAGCTATGAGCTGAAAGCTCCTGCTAATGTGTCAATCAAGGTCTATGATATGGTGGGTAATGTCGTCTCGCAGGTCTTTAGCGGATATCAAAACGCTGGTCCGCAACAAGTGATTTTTGAAAGCAAAGATAACCACGGCACTCAAATGGCTTCAGGCTCTTATGTCTATGAAGTTAGTGTAAATCCTATCGATATGGCAGGTAATCAAGCTTTTGAACCGTATATTTTACGTAGTGTTATGATAATTGTTAAATAATATTATTAATGAAAATTTTAAATGAAGTTTTAAAACAACAATATAAGGAGTTTTTTAATATGAAGAGATATTCCTTTCTCTCATCGATTATTTTTGTGTTTTTACTCACCCTTTCAACAACTTTCGCAGCGATTCCTTATGTGATACCCTATCAAGGTAATATCCTTGATGAATCACAAGGAAAACCATTAAATGGTACATATTCAATTACATTTGAACTTTTTGAACAACCAACAGGTGGCACACCAATATGGACTGTCAATCAACCTGTTGTAGTTGAAAATGGCTATTTTAATGTTTATTTGGGTGACCTTAATCCACTCAATAATGTGGATTTCAATAAGCCTCTATGGCTTCAAATTACAGTCGGCAATGGGACACCTTATCCAAGAACAAAATTAGGTTCGGTTCCTTATGCCATTCAATCACAAAGAACAATTACGGCTGATACTGCACAAATGGCAATGGATGTAGTCGATGGTGTGTTAACGTGGAAAAAATTCAATCCCGATGAAATTATCGCCGGTGGCGATTTGACAGGCACATATCCAAATCCAACACTAGCCCCAGGTGCAGTTTTGAGGAATTTGACTCCTGGGTCAATTACTCAAGAATATCTTGCCCCCAATATTACTTTACCTCCAGGAGGTAAAGCAGGTGGTGACCTTTCAGGACAATATCCAGATCCCGTAATCGCAAAGGGAGCCGTCAAGACTGACCGTATTTTCGATGGCGCTGTGACTCACGAAAAATTAGCTTCCGATGCTGTAACCACAATCAATATTGAAGATGGTACAATAACACTTAATGATATCAATCCATCAGCGTTACTGGTTGGTGGCGACTTGTCAGGCAGCCTTCCAAATCCAACAGTTGTTGGGTTCCAAGGCATTCCTGTCAGTAGTACTACTCCATTAGCAGGCGAGATCTATATGTTCAATGGAACACAATGGGTACCAGCACAGGCTAATGGCGATGTTGCAGGCTCATACAATAATTTACAAATTCAACCCGGCACGGTAGGAAATGCAGAATTAGCAGCAAATGCTGTTACAACAGATAAGATTCTTGATGGAACTATAGTCAATGCCGATATTAGCCTTACAGCAGCAATTGCAGGAACAAAAATTGTCCCTGACTTTGGTGCACAAAATATTATTACAACAGGGAATATTACGGCAGGTGGTACATTTAATGGAAAATTACAATATGGTCTTACAGCTGGAGCCGGTTTATTAGGGGGTACATTCAATAATGCATCTGCAGTTACATTTACAGTAGATCAAACATATCCGTTCAATTGGACAGGTATTCAAACATGGGCTAATACAGCAACTTTCAATGGTGCGACAACAGTGAATGGTGCATTTGCAACTACAGACGGAACAACAATTGGCAATGATGCACTAGATTTATTAACAGTCAATTCTATAACTACCTTCAATAATAATGTAAAAATCAATAACAATTATGACCTTGTCATCGGTAATGGCATATTCAATAACCCAACAACAGGATCTGATTTGTATGTTACAGGCAATATTGAATCTGATGGATTAATTTATGGAACATTGGGAAGCCCACTTCCTGGCGTTTTATCGGCAGGCAATGGTATTGCTGCATTTTCATATAATGGACTTACAAATCAACAAGTAGCTATTGACTATGGATATGCAGGAACTTGGACAGTTCCTCAAACCTTCAATGGTGGTATTATTGCAACAACAGGTACATTTAGCGGTAATGTGACTGCACCGGCTTTTATTCAAAATACTTATGCAGTTCTTGATGCAAATACTAATTTTGCTGCAGATCCACTTTCTGATGCTACAGTAGCAGGGAAATATAATTCATTAAATATACAATTAAAGAGTGCATCTGTTGGGAATAACGAATTAGCAGATGGCGCAGTAACCGCACAAAAAATTGCTCCATCGGGAACAATCGATCAGTTTTTAGTTACTAATAATTTAAGTAATACTACTTGGGCTACATTTAATACATCAGCTAAATTTACAGGTAACGGGGTATCTTCACCTTTAAATATCGCTGCAAATGCAATAACAACAACAGAAATTCTTGATAATACAATTACAAATGCTGATATGGGTCCTAATTCTATAGGAGCAGTAAACTTACAAAATGGTGCTGTAACTCCCGCTAAGATTCAACCAAGTGCAACAGATGACTATGTTCTTAAAACAGTCGGCGGCAACGTGACTTGGGCACCCGATGACTTTACTATTCCAATTGATAAGCTTTATTCGGATGCTGGTGATATGTTTAAATTAACGCGCACAGGAGGATCAGGCAGTGTCATCGTTGCAATTAATAATGGTACGGATGGAGCTGCAGGATTATTTGGATCTTCAAATTTGGATCCAGCACTTGTTGCAATTAATAACAGTAATGATGGTCTTGCATTCTATGCTGAGAAAAATACATCCGATGCAAATCAATATGTTGCTGCAATAGTAAATTCAAATGTAAATCTTGGCCGTGGGCTTGGAATCCTAAATAATGCACCTTATCCAACTGGTTGGGTAATTGGTTCACTTGACCCAGGAGATATAGTCGAAGCAACGTTAGTTGTCAAAAATGATAATCCAGCAGCAAATAAACCCGCAATCAAAACTTATGGCGATATTATTGCAAATAGCAATGTAGTAGCATCCGAATTCTATGCTGTTAATCAAATTACAATTGGTGATGTTAATACAGGTTTATTCACAACAATTACACCTCCAACAGTTCCAGGTGGTCCAATTGACATTAATAGCGGCGCAAATATTTATGGTGATTTGTTTGTCGATGGCGATATTACAGCAACTGGAACTATTACAATCCCAACAGCTATCTTTAATGATATTACAGTAAATAATACAGCAACAATTAACAACGCGGATGTCACGTATTTGGATGCAGACGACGCTTTGATTAATAACACTTTAACAGTGTCAGGTTTAACTGATTTGCAAAATGTGAATGTCACAGGCACAATGAATTTCAATAGTGGAAAGATCACATTTGATGGCACAACTGGTGATGGATATTTTGCAAGAAATCTTCTAGTTGGAGTTGATATTGCGGCAGTTGGAGATGTAACTGCAGCAACCTTCACAGGTGGATCATTTACAGGAACAACTGGCACATTCAGCGGAGATGTAGCAATTGGAACAGGGACATTTGATCATCCATCACCAAATCCAGATTTATATGTAAGAGGTAATATAGAAGCAGACGGAACAATCTACGGAACATTATCAGGTCCATTAGTTGGCGTATTAAGCGACGGAGCAGGAATTGGAACATTTACATACAATGGAACAGCAAACGCAACAGTCTCAGTAAATGTAGATGCAACAACAATCGGCGTCAATGGAGCAGATGCATTGTACTTAATGGATAATTCAGTAACAAGTGCAAAGATAGTTGATGGCGCTATAGTAAATGCTGATGTAAATGCAGCAGCAGCAATCGCAGGGACAAAGATTAATCCTAACTTTGGAACACAGAATGTTGTTACAACTGGCAATATCAATGGTGCAAATGTAGTTGCAAGTGGAACATTCCAAGGTAATTTACAGAATGGCGTAACAGCAGGTAATGGATTATTAGGAGGAACATTCAATAATTCGGCAGCATCAACCTTCACAGTAAATCAGGGATACAATTTTGCATGGACAGGAAATCAAACATTTGCAGGTACATCAACCTTTAATGGTGCTGTAACAGCAACTTCAGGATTAACAGCAAACACTGCAACTATCACAGGTAATTTAAATGGTGCAACAGCTGGATTCAGTGGAGATGTAACTGTTGGAACTGGTACATTCAATAATCCATCTGTAAATCCAGATTTATATGTACAAGGAAATATTGAAGCAGACGGAACAATCTATGGAACATTAGCAGGACCATTAGTTGGCGTATTAAGCGATGGAGCAGGAATTGGAACATTTACATATAATGGAACAGCAAATGCCACAGTATCAGTAAATGTAGATGCAACAACAATCGGCATCAATGGATCAGATGCATTGTACTTAATGGATAATTCAGTAACAAGTGCAAAGATAGTTGATGGTGCTATAGTAAATGCTGATGTAAATGCAGCAGCAGCAATTGCAGGGACAAAGATTAATCCTAACTTTGGAACACAGAATGTTGTTACAACGGGCAATATTAATGCAGCAAATGGTGTATTCACAGGCAACGTGAGTGCTTTATCATTTACACAAAATGGTAATGCAGTATTAGATGCAGCAACCACATTTGCAAATGCATTAACTTCAGACGCTACCGTGACTGGAACATATAATTCTCTTGATGTTCAATTAAATGCAGGTGTTGTTGGTACAAATGAAATCGATGATGCAACAGAATTTGCTCTATTTACAGCTGATGATGCAAATACAATTTCCTTAACAGACGGCTCACACGCAATGACAATTGCAGGTGGAACAAATGTCGCAACTTCAATTTCGGGCAATACTCTGACAATTGATGCTTCCGTTTTAACAGATGGAATAACAATGTTAGGCGATGGAACAGTTGGAAATGAGATCCGTATCAATTTAACAAATCCAAATATTTGGACAGGTACTCAAACTTTCTCAGCACCTATTAATGGCTTGGTTGTAACTACAGGTGCTGATTTCCAAGATTTTTTGTATAATTCAACTGGTGCTAACCTTTTTGTAGATGACAATATCGTTCCTAAAAGTGATAATGTGTATGATTTGGGCACTAGCGTTGCACGATGGAATGATTTATTCTTGGGTGGTAATCTTTCTGTCGAGGGTAATATTCAAAATCCTAGTGGCAATATAACAATAAATGATAATCTGGTTGTGACAGGTACCTCCAATCTTCAAAGTGCAGTCACTGCTGATAATGGTGTCACAATTACAGCTGGCGGACTAACAGTTCAAAATGGTGGTGCAAATATTAGTGGTGGTGTTAATGTTGCAACAGGCGATTTAAATATGGCAACTGGAAATCTCTATGCTGGTGATGGAACATTAAATTTAACATCCAACACAGAGATTGGAACAGCAGCATCAAGAAAAGATCTTACTGTATATGGTTCTACAATTCTTGGTTACCAAACAGCTGCATCATTAGCCGTCCTACAAGGATTAACAAATGTTACAGTAGTTGGTTATACAGGTCCCGGACCCGTTACATTAACAGATTTACCCTCAGCAGCGGTTAATGGACAGATACTTTACTTAGTCAATTTGACAGGTGGTAATCTAATAGTTAATGGTGTAACTCTGAGTCCAAACGCTATGATGACATTTGTCTATGCAGCAGGTGCATGGCATATGATTCCGTAGGGTGATTTATTAATAGTAGAACACTATGTTCTATAATAAAATGTTCATTGTATATTTTGCAATTTCTTCCCCTTGGTTATCAAGGGGAAGATTGCAAATTTTATAGTTTGATAAATTTTGATTAATAAAATTCATAATTGATTACAATTTATTTAATCAGAATTTTTTGGAAATTATATTTTTTTACAATTTATATGAGGTCAAAATGAGATATCTGAAAACTTTATTTGTAGCAATCTTTTTGATTGCAGCGGTCAATGTTGGATATTCGCTACCAACATATTTCTATGGCAACATCGCAATCGATGAAGCAGGTCAGTTAATACCTAACACAATACACGATGTAGAAGTTTCTATATTTGATGGTAGTACTCTTAAATATAAAGAGATCCATTCAGATGTGAATATCGATGCCTTTAGCGCATTTGTTATCGAGGTAGGGACAGGAACTCCACAAGGCGGATTTACTGCAGATGATTTTGCAGCAATAACAGCTAATGTAAATCTAAAAACTCAAGTTAGGGTAAACGTTGGAGGTACCTGGATTTCACTTGGAGCAAAATATACAACTACTATAATCAATCAAAGTATTACCGGATTCTCGGGTGATCCGAGCGAGATTGAATTACCAAATGGTAATATTATTATAGGTAATGCTTCAAATGAGGGAGAAGCTCATCCCCTCTCAGGCGATGCAACATTGAGTATTACTGGTGTATTAACTATAGCCGATGGAGCAGTGACAAGTGCAAAGATATTTGATGGAACAATTGCTAATGAAGATATTAGCGGTTCTGCAGCTATCGAGTTGGCAAAATTAGAAGGAGGATCTGCGAATCAATTTATAGTAAACGATGGAACAACAAACAAGTGGGCAAAGTTAAAACTTTCTGCAAACTTTACGGGCAATGGAGTAGGTTCGGCATTAAATTTATCAAATACAGGAGTTGAAGCAAATACTTATGGTGGTGAAGGTGTATTTCCAATATTTACAGTAGATGCAAAGGGACGATTGACAGCAGCAGGTACACAACCCGAGACTGACCCGGTATATACAGCAGCGGAGCCAAATATAGTGTTTGATGGAGATTTAGCAGGTGGAGATTTAACAGGGACATATCCAAATCCAACATTAGTAGAAGTAGGGACAGCGGGAACATATGGAGATGCAACGAATGTACCGGTAATA
>Ga0067045_1003380_pt1 | contig 22441 bp, 20 predicted proteins | sample TerdegcTABiofilm_FD_59184 | JGI IMG/M metagenome (GOLD analysis project Ga0067045, IMG submission 59184) | Combined Assembly of (Gp0054472, Gp0054536) Wastewater bioreactor microbial communities from Singapore -Terephthalate degrading...
TGAAGCGGCCATCGGCGCTCACCTTGCCGCTGTATTCGACGTTGTTGACGGTCAGGGTGACGGTGTCGCCCGCCTTGAACTCGCCGCTCACGGTGCCGCTCACCGGGATCTGCTGACCCGCTTCGGTGGCGTTGATGACGTCGTCGGCGGTGATGTNGNCATCGAGCTTGATGGCGAGGTCTACCGGCGCCTGGGTGTCGACCCCGTAGCCTTCTTGGTCGGTCGCGGTGGCGCTGTTGCCCGCCGCGTCGGTGCTGGTCACGCTGGCATCGATGGTCTTGTCACCATCGGCCGCCAGGTCGCTGCCCGCCACCAGGATGGTGAAGCGGCCATCGGCGCTCACCTTGCCGCTGTATTCGGTGTTATTGACGGTCAGGGTGACGGTGTCGCCCGCCTTGAACTCGCCGCTCACGGTGCCACTGACCGGGATCTGCTGACCCGCTTCGGCGGCGTTGATGACGTCGTCGGTGGTGATGTCGGCATCCAGTTTGATGGCCAAGTCCACCGGCGCCTGGGTGTCGAGCAAGGTGGTGTCATCACGGGCATCAGCGCGGTTGCCCGCCGCGTCGGTGACGCTGGCCACGACCTCCAGGTTGCCATCCGCCAGACCACTCAAGTCCGCGGTGGTGCTGTAGTTGCCATTGGCATCGGTGAGCGCGGTGACGGTCACCTTGTCGCCCTTGGCATCCGTGATGACCAGGGTCACGGTGCGACCCGGGCCGACATCGGAGGTGCCGCTGATGGGCGCGTCGCCCACATTGGCACCGTTCACGTCATCCAGACTCACCGTGATGTTGGCGGTGCTATCCACGCTGCCATCGTCGGCGGCAGTGCCGGTATTGCCGGCAGGATCGGTCACGCTGGCAGTCACGTCATAGCCGCCGTCCGGCAATGGAGTAACCACATTCGAGCTGTAAGTCCCATCCGGCTGAACTGTGGCCGTCAGGGTCTGCTGGTTGCCATTGGCATCGGTCACCACCAGGGTCACTGTGCTGCCAGGGGCGGCATTTGTGGTGCCCGTGATGGTCGGGGTGCTGTCGTTGGTGTTGTCCGGCGCAGTCACAGTGACAGAAGGCGCCGTGCTGTCCACGCTGCCATCGTCGGCGGCGGTGCCGGTATTGCCGGCAGGATCGGTCACGCTGGCGGTCACGTCATAGCCGCCGTCCGGCAGAGGAGTCTCCACATCCACGCTGAAGCTGCCATCCGGATTGACAGTGGTGATCAGAGTCTGCTGGTTGCCGTTGGCGTCGGTCACCAACAGGGTCACAGTGCTGCCGGGAGCGGCATCCGTGGTCCCGGTGAGGGTCGGGGTGCTGTCGTTGATGTTGTCCGGCGCGGACACAGTGATGGTGAGTGCGGTGAGATCGAGGAGCTCATCCTCGTCATCCTGCGCTTCGGCCAGCGGAGCGGCATCATCCGGATTGGCGGAATCAAAGCCGGCGGTGGAGATGGTGGCATCACCGGTTCTGTCGATGGTGATGAAGCCGCCGTTGCCGCTGGCGCCAGCAACGCCGCCTACGTTGCCCGCAGCGGGTGCCCCGCCCGCCGCCGACGCTTCAAATGCCTGGGTCGGGTCTGTCCCCGCCAGAATCGCCTGCTGCAGGGCGGCGATGTCGTCAGGTACATCCCCCTGAGCCAACTGGGGCTCTTCAGACTCGGGAGTGTTGCTCGGGCTCAGGGTAAAGGTGGTCTCCCCCCCCTGGAAGCTGGCCCCCTCAGGAGCGAGCAATACTGCATCCTTGGGCAGCACATCGCCTTCAGAAAGAAGCGTCTGGCTCCCGTCAGCGGCAACCAGGTAGACTTTGCCTTGCAATTGGGTAACGACGACATCCTGATCCAGTACGATGCTCTTGCTGCTCATGGTTTCTCCTGAAATATCAATGGGCATAGATTTCCAGCCTCCAATGTGCCCGTTAGTCCGACCAGATACCAGTGAGAAAAATCGAACGAACAGACCGAAATGAGGCTTGGATTCGCGCCGAAAACGAAGGGTGTTTGAAGGGTAATAAAATTAGTTAAATCAATAGCATCAAAAATGACAGAACGAAGATGGGAGCCTTATTGGCTCCCATTTCACGTCGACTCAAGCCCCGGCCCAGAGCAGGATGGCCAGCAGCTGGGGAGAGATGATCCGCAGGAACATCACCAGGGGGTAGACGGTCGCGTATGACAGGGCGCTGGCGCCACTGGTGGGGTGCATGCCGTTGGCGAAGGCCAGGGCGGGAGGATCCGTCATTGATCCGGCCAGCAGACCGCACAGGGTGAGATAATTGACCTTGCCATAGTGGCGCGCCAGCACCCCGACCACCAGCAGCGGGATCAGGGTGATGGCCACGCCATACATCATCCAGGCGGGACCATCCCCGTTGATCAGGGTGTCGATGAAACCGGCCCCTGACTTGAACCCCACCACCGCCAGGAACAGCACTATGCCTATCTCCCGCAGCGCCAGGTTGGCGCTCGGCGGCATGAACCAGTAGAGCTTGCCGATGCTGCCGATGCGCGACAGTATGAGGGCTACCACCAGGGGGCCGCCCGCCAGACCCAGCTTGAGGGCCGCCGGGAATCCCGGCAGGTAGAAGGGAATGGAGCCGAGCAATACACCCAATCCAATGCCGATGAAGACCGGCAGCATCTGCACCTGCTGCAGTTTTTGCTGGACGTTGCCGACCACGCTGGTCACGGCTTCGATGGCATCGAGCCGCCCCACCAGGTTCAGGATGTCGCCAAACTGCAGGCTGGTCTGGCTGGTCGGGACCAGCTCGATGCCGGCCCGGTTGAGGCGCGAGATGACCACATCGTATTTCTGCTTGATGTCGAGATCCCGGATCCGCTTGCCGAGCACCTGCTCATTGGTGACCACCACCCGCTCGACCCGCAGATCCGTGCCCCGGGTAGAGAGGGAGGTATCCACCTCCTCCCCGAGCACCAGCAGCACCTTGTGCAGGGCGTGGCGCTCCCCCACCAGGTGCAGCAGATCGCCGAGCTCGATGCGAGAGTCGGGCTTGGGCACCATCAGTTCGTCACCCCGCTTGAGGCGGGAACAGATGACATCGGCCTCGTCCAGGCTCGGGATCTCGCCAAGCATCAAGCCGTGCATGTTGGGGTTACGCACCGCGATATTGATGGTTTGCAGGCTCTCCTTGGTTTTGCCCGCCTGTTGCTCGAACGCGGCTGCTTCTTCGTCGATCTTGACGTGAAAGAACATGCGAATGAGCCACATGGTGAGCAGGATGCCGCAGATCCCGAACGGGTAGGCCACCGCATAGCCCATCCCCATCAGGCCGGTGGAGCCCGGATCCGCCCCAAGCTCGGCCAGGATCTGCTGACCCGCCCCCAGCGAAGGAGTGTTGGTCACGGCACCGGAGAAGACCCCGAGGATCACCGGCAGCGGCACGTCGAACAGCTGGTGCAGCGCCGCGGCCACCACGCAGCCGAGCAGCACCAGCAGGGCGGCGAAGCCATTGAGCTTGAGCCCCGAGCTGCGCAGGGAAGAGAAGAAGCCGGGACCGACCTGGATGCCTATGGTGTAGACGAACAGGATCAGACCAAATTCTTGAATGAAATGAAGTGTTTGCTCATCCAGCTTCAGGCCGGAGAGCCCGGCAAAATGACCCACTATGATGCCGCCGAACAGCACACCGCCAATTCCCAAACCAACGCCATAGACTCGCCAGTTTCCCAGCCAGAGTCCCAGCACCGCCACCAGCGACAACATGCTGATGGAAAGCGCGATCTCACTCATTTTTGCATCCTTTCCAAGCTGAACTGGCACTAGCTTGTCAGCAAACGAAGGGGGCAACTGTGGGATGCCGCACGAATTCAGGCTTTGATGGGTGCAAAAATACCAATTAAGGGCTAGTCAGGCGACATAGCCATAGATGGCCACAAAGTGACAGAGGCTCCCCCCCAGCACGAACAGATGCCAGATGGCGTGGTTGTAAGGGATCTGCCTGGCCATGTAGAAGATGGTGCCCAGGCTGTAAATGAGCCCACCCAGTCCCAGCAGCAGGAGCCCGGTGCCATCCAGATGGAGGTAGAGCTGATAGACGACCACCAGGGACAACCAGCCCAGCATCAGATAGGTGAAGAGTGACAGGCGCTTGAAGCGGTTGATGAACAAGAGCTTGAATACCACCCCGGCCAGGGCCAGCCCCCAGATCACCACCATCAAGCCCTGCGCCAGCGGGGTATCGAGCGCCACCAGCAGGAAGGGGGTGTAGGTGCCGGCGATCAGCAGGTAGATGGCGCAGTGATCAAGCAGCTTGCACCGGCGTCTGGCTACCGCCGATCCCATGCTGTGGTAGAGGGTCGAGGCGAGATAGAGCAGCACCAGGCTGGTGCCGTAGAGGCCGTAGCTCAGCAACGCCTGGGGCCCCTGATCCCAGCCCTTGTGCAGCAGCAGGATCAGGCCGATGATCCCCAGCAGCAACCCCAGCCCGTGGCTGAGACGATTGGCCCACTCTTCCCGTGGGGAATACCCCGTCACATCTGTCATCACTACCTCCAGCCAAGATCCGATCCACTCTAGCGGCCGACGTTTCAGGCTACAAGTGTTAGCTCAAAATAAAAGAGGTCTGCCCAGGGGGAGTCTCGGCGTCAGGAGGTGGCTGTTCCCCCCGCCCCTTTGGTGTATGCTCTGCGGCCGACGCCACCCGCGCAGATGGCCGTGTCTGTCCGGCACGGCGCGCGCCCGGTACTTTCTGCCCGACAGGCTGGTCTGGAGAACCTGATGAAGCTGACTGAACTGTTTACACAACCGGATCCTGACTTCGGCCAGGCCATGACGGCCCTGCTGGAGACCTTCCATCACTCGGATGACAGTCAGGCCCCCTATCAGCGCGACAGTTTCGTCCATCAGCTCGATCAGTCGTCCATGCCCACCACCGGCATAAGCACGACAGAGTACCTCACGCGTCTCGCCGCCCTGGTGCCTGGTGCCTCCCATCTCACCTCGCCCCACTACATGGGGCACATGACGGCGCCCTTGCCGGCCTTCACCGCCGAGCTCTCCCGCCTGCTGGTGATGCTCAACCAGAATCCAATGAAGATGGAGTCCTCCCGCCTGCTCAGCTTCCTGGAGCGGGAGGTGCTGGCCAAGCTGCACCGCCTCGTCTATCGGGAGAACGACGACTTTTACGAGGCGCAGATGCATGCCAAGGATGCGGCCCTAGGCGTCATGACCAGCGGTGGCACCATAGCCAACGTCACCGCCCTCTGGCTGGCCCGCAACCGGGCCTGTGGCGACGATCTGTTTTCCCTCTACGAGCAGAGCTACCGGGGCGCCGTGATCCTGGGGTCCAGGCTGATGCACTACTCCTTTGACAAGGGGATGGATCTGCTGGGGCTGGGGGCTTGCCGCGTCTGGCGCCTCGAGACGGATGCCGACAACCGGCTCTGCCTCTCGGCCCTCGAGCGCGCGCTGGCTCGATGCCGGGAGCAAAAGCTCAAGGTGCTGGCCCTGGTGGGGGTCGCCGGCAGCACGGACTTCGGTTCCATCGATCCCCTACCCGAACTCGCGGCCATCGCCCGGCGCGAGCAGATCCACTTTCACGTGGATGCCGCCTGGGGTGGCCCAACCCTGTTCTCCCCCCGCTATCAGGGCCTGCTGGATGGCATAGCGCAGGCCGATACCGTGACCCTGGATGGCCACAAGCAGCTGCTGGTACCGCTCGGCACCGGCATGCTGCTCTGCCGCCAGCCAGATCTGATGATGACGGTGAAGCGGGAGGCTCCCTACGCCATTCGCGCCAGCTCCTTCGATCAGGGCCGCTTCACTCTGGAGGGCACCCGCCCCGCCAACGCGCTCTATCTGGATGCCGCCTTCCAGCTGCTGGGCCAGCAGGGCTATGCCCAGCTTATCGACGCCAATTACGACAGGGCGCGGCGGATGGCGGAACTCATCGATGCCCACCCCGCCTTCGAGCTGATGTCGGCCCCCGTGATGAACCTGCTCTCCTATCGCTGCATTCCGCCCCACCTGCAGGGCAAGGCCCTGGACGAGGCGGCCAACGAGCAGATCAATGCCTTCAACGTGGCGCTGCAAAAGGCGCAGCGCGCCGAGGGGCACAGCTTCGTCTCCCGTACCCAGCGAGCGGTGAGTCGCTACGGTGCACAGCCGCTCACCCTGCTGCGCGCCGTCCTGCTCAATCCCCTCATCGAGGAGCGCCATATCCGCGGCTTGCTGGATGACCAGTTGCGGCTCGGCAGCCTCATTGCCAGCCAGCTGTTCGACCAGACGCAGCAACAAGGTCCTGTGGCATAAGGCAGCAAGTGCCATCCTCACCCCGAGGGATGAAGACCCCGCAGCGGGGAACTGCACACCGAATGAACGGTCTTATTCATTTGCCGTTGCCTAACGGGCAGGTACACTGAGTGAAATTTTGAGGTTAGAGCCCAGCATGAAGCAGTTTATTGAATTTATTCCCCTGATCGTCTTCTTCGCGGTCTACAAGTTTTACGACATCTACACCGCCACCGGCGCCCTGGTGGCCGTCACCGGCCTTCAGCTGCTCTACAGCTGGGTGCGGTATCGCAAGGTCGAGAAGATGCAGCTGTTTACCTTCCTGCTGGTCGGTTTCTTCGGCGGCCTCACCGTCTTCTTCCACGACGATACCTTCATCAAGTGGAAAGTGACCGTCATCAATGGGCTCTTTGCCCTGGCTCTGCTCATCAGTCGCTATGGCTTTGGCAAGAATCTCATCAAGCAGATGCTGGCCAAGGAGCTGCAAGCCCCCGACCGCGTCTGGGATAACGTCAACCTCGGCTGGGTCGGTTTCTTCGCCCTCTGCGGTCTGCTCAACCTCTATGTGGCCTTCAACCTCTCCCAGGAGATGTGGGTCAACTTCAAGGTCTTCGGCCTGCTGGGCATGACGCTGGTGTTCACCCTGCTGAGCGGCGTCTACCTCTATCGCCACATGCCGGCCGAGCAGAAAGCAGAACAGAAAAAATAACCGCAATCAGAAAAGGATCCTCTCATGTGGTATCTCATCTACTCCGAAGATGTCGCCGGCAGCCTGCCCCAGCGCAAGCTCGCTCGCCCCGCTCACCTCGCCCGTTTGCAGGCGCTGCAGGATGAAGGGCGCCTGCTGACGGCCGGCCCCAATCCAGCCATAGATGCCGAGGATCCGGCCGATGCGGGTTTCACCGGCAGCACAGTCATCGCCGAATTCCCCAGCCAGGCCGACGCCAAGGCCTGGGCCGATGCGGATCCTTATGTGGCGGCAGGCGTCTATGCCAAGGTGACCATCAAGCCGTTCAAGAAGGTGTTCTGAACTGGGCCGATTGGCATCTTTAAACGCAAAAATGCAAAAATGCAAAAGGCCGGACACAGTCCGGCCTTTTCACATCTGCACGCCCTGGCGGCGACAATCAGGCCCGCGCCACAAACCAGGGGTTAAGGATGTTCGGCTTGTTGTAGGCAAGCGCAGTGCCATCGAGCTGGGTCACTGACCCGCCCGCCCCTTCCAGCACCGCCTGCGCCGCCGCCGTGTCCCACTCGCAGGTAGGGGCGAGGCGCGGATAGAGCTCGGCGCCCCCTTCGGCGATGATGCAGAACTTGAGGGAGCTGCCCATGGAGACCAGTTCTACTTCACCGAGCGGCGCCAGGTAATCCAAGGTTGCCTGGGAGAGATGGTTGCGGCTACCCACCACCCGCCACGCTTGCCCTGCTTCATGGGGGCGGGTCTGAATGGCTTCATGCTTGCCATCGGCAACACGCCAGGCTCCCATCCCCTTGCCGCCATACCAGATCTTGTCCAGCACAGGGGCATAGACCAGTCCCCAGACCGGACTGCCATGGTCGATCAGTGCAATGTTCACGGTGAACTCGCCGTTGCGGGAGACGAATTCCTTGGTGCCATCCAGCGGATCCACCAACCAGTAGCGGGACCAGCCGAGCCGTGCCTGCATCGTCTCGGCGTCCGACTCTTCCGACAGCACAGGGATATCCGGCGCCAAGCGGGCCAGCGCCTGCACTATCACCTCGTGAGCCCCCTGATCGGCGGCGGTGAGCGGACTCTCGTCCTGCTTGTACTCCACAGCAAAGGGTTGACGGTAGATGGCCAGGATGGCGTCACCGGCGGCGCGGGCTATGGGTTCCAGCTCGGAAATGGCGGGTAAGAACATAGAAAAGACATCTCGCTCAAATGGTTAGCCAGTGTAACCGCTTCAGGCTTAGCTGGCTTATAGCCGATTTGCCTGAGTTATTACCCTGTCAGTTCTCACAGACAAAAAGTGGCGCAGATCGACTAATGATGAATGTGCCAATAAGGCACACTCATAAGGATGTGAAACCATGAACAGAAAGACCCTGATCGCCGCCCTGCTGCTGGGTTCCCTGCCCCTACTGAGCCAGCCTGCGCTCGCCGCCGACAAGCCGGCTGCCAAGCCCGCTACGACCGTCACCAGCCCTAAGGAGGCCGGCAAGATCAACCTCAACACCGCCAGTGCCGATGAACTCGCGGCGCTGAAGGGCGTTGGCGAGAAGAAGGCGCAAGCCATCGTCGATTACCGCGAGAAACAGGGCAAGTTCACCTCGGTGGATCAGCTGGAAGAGGTGAGCGGCATCGGACCCGCCACCCTGGATGCGAACCGGGACATGATTATCGTCAAGTAACCGGTTTGAATCCCATCATCCTGAGGGCGGCCTGTGGCTGCCCTATTTTTCTTGGGGTATCATGGGCGCACTTCGTATCCTCGGACTCATTTCATGAAAAAGACACCCCTCGTTGTTCGCAAGGCCGTCCTCCCCGTTGCCGGTCTGGGTACCCGCATGCTACCTGCCACCAAGGCCATCCCCAAAGAGATGCTGCCTGTGGTCGACAAGCCGCTGATCCAGTATGTGGTGCGCGAGGCCATCGCCGCCGGCATCAAGGAGATCATCCTGGTGACCCACTCCAGCAAGAACTCCATCGAGAACCATTTCGACAAGAGCTTCGAGCTGGAGGCGACCCTGGAGAAGCGGGTCAAGCGCCAGTTGCTGGAAGAGGTACAGCACATCTGCCCGAAAGACGTCACCATAATGCACGTGCGCCAGGGCGAGGCCAAAGGCCTGGGCCATGCGGTGCTGTGCGCCCGCCCGCTGATCGGGGATAACCCCTTCGCCGTGCTGCTGCCTGACGTGCTGATCGACGAGGTGGCCAGCGATCTCAAGCAGGACAACCTGGCCGAGATGGTGCATATGTTCGAGGCGGATCAGATCAGCCAGATCATGGTGGAAGCCGTCCCCGAGAGCGAAGTGGACAAATACGGCATCGCCGACATCAAGGGCGAGGCCCTGAGCGCCGGCATGTCGCTGCCGATGCAGGCCATCGTCGAGAAGCCGCCGCGCGACGAGGCGCCTTCCAACCTGGCCGTGGTCGGCCGCTATGTGCTCTCCGCCAACATCTGGCCCTTGCTGGAGAAGACCCCTGCCGGGGCGGGCGACGAGATCCAGCTGACCGATGCCATCGCCATGCTGATGGAACACGAACAGGTCAATGCCTACTTCATGAAGGGTCGCAGCCACGATTGCGGCAGCAAGCTGGGTTACATGAAGGCCAATGTGGAATACGCGGTACGCCATCGGGAGATGGACAGCGAATTTACCGCCTGGCTCAAGCAGTTCGTCAAACAGTTGTAATTGCTGAAAATTCACGCAATACACAGAATAAAAGACTGGGCATCATTCGATGCCCATTTTCATTTTATAAACAAAAATTCAACCATTGATAGATAAAATATCGTCAAAAGCTCTCGTTGTAATTCAATCCTGCTTGTTTTATAAGGAATATGGCTTGTTCCTAGCCCTTGCATAAAATTTCTAAAAAAATATAAGACACAGGTGGAAGTTCCAATGAATAACCCGTCCAAAGGGACCTTTTTAGGTCACCCTAAAGGGCTCTTTTTGCTCTTTAGTACCGAACTCTGGGAGAGATTCTCCTACTACGGCATGCGTGCCGTGCTCGTCCTCTATCTGACTGACATGACCGCCAACGGCGGCATGGGCTGGACCCAGGCCGACGCCCTCAAGCTGTACGGCATCTATACCGGTCTGGTCTACATCACTCCGATCATCGGGGGCTGGCTGGCCGATACCTTCCTCGGTCAACGCCGCGCCATCCTGATCGGTGCCATCTTCATGGCCGCGGGTCAGTTTACCCTGGCCCTGCCCCACGCCATGTTCCCGGACATGGTCAACACCGTCTTCTACGCGGGCCTTGGCTTGCTGATCCTGGGTAACGGTCTGTTCAAACCGAACATCTCCACCATGGTGGGCGACCTGTATCAGGAAGGTGACCACCGTCGTGACGGTGCCTTCACCATCTTCTACATGGGCATCAACCTGGGCTCCCTGCTGGCAGGGGTGATCTGTGGCGCCGCCGCCACCGCCTACGGCTGGCAAGCCGCCTTCGTCAGCGCCGGTATCGGCATGCTGCTCTCCCTGGTGGTACAAGCCACCATGGCCCAGCGTTTCCTCGGTGACATCGGCCGCGTGCCGGCCGCCCAGCGCGCCGCCATGCAGCGTTCCAAGGAGCAGAAAGCCCCGCTGACCAAGCAGGAAGTGGATCGCATCAAGGTCATCCTGGTGCTGGGTCTGTTCACCATCATCTTCTGGGCCGGTTTCGAGCAGGCCGGTGGTCTGATGAACCTGTACGCACAGGAATATACCGACCGCATGATCGGCAGCTTCGAAGTGCCGACCGCCTGGTTCCAGTCCCTGAACCCCTTCTTCATCATCACGCTCGCCCCGATCGTGGCCGCCATCTGGATCAAGCTCGGCAGCAAGGAACCAAACTCCCCGGTGAAATTTGCCATGGGTCTGCTGTTCCTGGCCGTCGGCTTCCTCTTCATGATCGGTGCCGTGCTGGAGCAAGGCGGTGATCAGGCGGTCAAGACCTCCATGTTCTGGCTGGTCGGTGCCTACCTGTTCCACACCCTGGGCGAGCTCTGCCTCTCCCCGATCGGCCTCTCCATGGTGACCAAGCTGGCCCCGCTGCGCCTGGCGTCCCTGATGATGGGTGCCTGGTTCGGCTTCGTCGCCCTGGCCAACTATGCGGCCGGTTTCATCGGCTCCTTCGTCGGTGAAGCGGGTCCGATCGCCATCTTCGGTGGCATCGCCCTGGCCGCCGTGATCAGCGCCCTGATCCTGCTGACCATGGCGAACCGCCTGGTCTACTGGATGCACGGCGCCGAAGGCCCTGCCAAAGAGGCTGACGAGCACGACAAGAAGCTGCAATCCGCTACCGTCTAACCGGTCCGGACTGTACAGCAAACAGGGCGCCCATTGGGCGCCCTGTTTGTTTCGGCTCGAAAGCACGGCCTCAGTGGTGACGAACCTGCATCTTCAGGGCACTGCCGTTGTCGCTGCGAAACTGCAGCTCGAAGGGTTCGTGCCAGCTGCGCTTGTGCAACCCATAGCGGCTGCTGCGCATCAGCCCGAGCGGCAATCCCCCCGATCGCATCAGCCAGTGGGGGGAGGTGAGGCCCGCATTGGCAAACACCAGTCCGTCTTCCTGATCGAACAGCAATGCCGCCATGGAAAAGGAGTGGCGCAGACCCGACTCCAGCAATTGCAGATTGAGGTAGTCGAGCAACCTGTGGGGCTGGGTCAGCAGTTGGCTCTCCTGCTGCTGGTATTGGCGATAGGGGCCGTTCATCAAGGAGCGCACCAGGGCGCCGCAGAAGGCGGCATCCACCCCCAGGATGGGCAGCTCCATCACCAGCACCAGCAGCTTGTCGTCCAGCTTGAAGGTGTCGGGAATGAACAGATTGCCCATGCCGGCGAACGTCACCTGCCAGGGCCCCCACTCCTGCATGCCCGGCGGTGCCAGCCAGGCCAGCAGGCGGCTGGACGCCAGATCGTGAGCCCGGAAGAAGTCGATGTGCTCCATCAGCTCCAGTTGCTGGCTCTGGTGGGCGTTGCTCGTCAGGCACTGATCTATGCTGCGCCGGATCTGACCATAGTCATCCACCGGCTTGATGAAGAAGTCGCTCGCCCCCGCCCGCAACGCCCGCTCGATGGCGGCCATCTGATCCTGGCCCGAGATGACGATGACAGGCACCTCGGGATAGCGGGCGGTGAGGCAGGCGATCACCTCATGCCCATCCATGTTGGGCATGTTCAGGTCGCATAACACGATATCGGGGTGATAGAGTGCGGCTGCAGAGAGCCCTTCGATTCCATCTTCGGCCTGAAAGACACAGGCCCCATCATGCTCGAGATAAGTGACCAGCGAGTGGCGAAAAACCGCTTCATCTTCCACCACCAAGATCCGTAGTCCGGCTTTTGACATCTTGACAAAGCTCTTATTAGTCAAACGGTTATTTGAGCACTAAGCCTAGATCATGGGAGCGCCATCTCGCCACCCAATATTGTCGGGCAGCCCCTTCAAATAGTCAGTCAGCCACCCAAGCATTTGAAATGGGCTGATTATTTTGTCAGCAATTGATGCCTCTTCCTTGCCGAGCGGGAAAGTCAGCGCCCCCATTCCACACTGGATGAAGGGACGCCCCGGCATCATCAGGCTGTCATCCATGGGTGCCGTGAATTGTATGCAACCCCGCCATGAGGGATAATGCCCCCCACTCCAGATCGTGAAGCAGACCATGACGCCAGCCGAATACAGCGCCCTCGCCCATCCCAGACTCTCCCATCCGGCACGCAGCCTCTATACCCTGCAGCTGCGCCGGCTGGTGCTGGAAAATCAGCTGCCCAGGCTCAACTATCCCGAACTCGGGCGCGCCCTGGCGGTGGTCGATCCGGGCAATCCCAGCGGGTTCTGCTATCAGGTCAATGCCCGCCAGCTCACCGAGTTGCTCGATGAGCTGATGGAAGCCGAATTGTTGCAGGTCGAGGCACAGGCGGACAGTGAGCACTACCATCAGTGCCCCTTCCAGCTGCCCCTGCTGAGCCAGCGGGTGCGCAGCCCGCTACCGGAGCGCCCCTTCCAGATGCATCTGCGGTGGCGGCCGGATGAAGAGCTGCCCGCCCTCGCCCGCCTGTGCGGGGTGATCGATGCCAGCTACAGCGAAGAGGATCTGGGGGAGTTCATCGCCTACTGGCTGGGCCGCCCCGAGGTGTTCGACTCCCAGCATCAGTGGATGCTCAAATTCATCCGGACCCTCAAGAGCCGGCGATACACAAGGCGCCAGCCGACCGAGGTGGCCGGTTACCAGCAGATCACCCCAGCCCTCGTCGATTCGGGGCCGAGCAAGCGGGCACAGGAGATGATCGAGGCCGCCAAGCGGCTGGCCCAGACCCAGGAGCCGGACAATGATTGATCCCGGATGCCCGCAGCAGGCACTATTAACCCCTTGTCACCCCAGCCCCAGCAGAAGGAGTATCCCATGACAGATCCGCACGACCCGCTGCGCCAGGAGCTGGAGGAGATCGAGGCCAAGCGCCGGAGGATCGCCAAGGCCAAACAGGACCATCGTGTGCACGATCCCGAGCTGAGCCAGCACGTGGGCGGCCTGCTCGAGCGCATTCGTCGCCTGCAGGCCCAGACCGGCGGCACTCAGTACGACTACGAGACCCTGCGCAAGGAGTACGACGCCAAGGCCAATGCCGAGGTGCGTGAACTGCAGAAGGCGGCGCGCCAGGAGCGGATCCAGAAGCTGATCGCCCAGGCCGACCTCAACCCGGACTGGATCTTCGAGAAGATGGATGCCGGCGATCCCGCGCTGCAATACCCCATGGAGACTGCCCGCTACTTCATCAGCGGCTTCGAGCATTGGGAGAAGAGCGGCGGCGGCTGCATGCTCATCTACGGCGACTACGGCACCGGCAAGTCCACCCTGGCGGGCGCCGTGGCCCATGAGCTGATCGAGCGCCATCAGAAATCGGTGATCTTCCAGCAGTGGGCCTCCATAGTGGACAGGCTCTTCTTCAACGTCATCCAGGATCAGGAGGAGCGCAATCAGTACCGCCGCGCCCTGGAAGAGGTGGATCTGCTGATCATCGACGAGGTCGCGGCCAACCGCGCCAAGATGGCGGAGAGCCAGTCCAGCTTCCTCGGCCACCTGTTGCGCCGCCGTCGCAACCTCTCGAAAAGCGTCATCATCATCACCAACCACAGTCCCCAGAGTCTGCATCAGGCCATAGGTGACTTCAGCTTCGAGGCGATCAAGGCGTTCAACCCTGTGGATATCCACCTGAGCGGACCCAGTCGTCGCCCCAGCATAGGCCACTACAACGGTTGACCCTGTGCGAGCCCGGGCCAGTTGCCCGGGCTCGCCGCATTTCCCCCCTTCTTCAAATAAAAACAACTCTCATTTACAGCACAGTGCCAACCCTTTAGGCTAACCCTTTCGCCACAGGGAGCAGCACATGCCAACCACACTTGTCTTCGGAGCCAGCCGCGGGCTGGGCCGCGCCTTCACCGATCAGGCCCTGCGCCAGGGTCACAGGGTCCTGGCCCTGGTTCGCCAACCTGAGATGGCCGCCGAGCTGCGCGCGCAGGGAGTCGAGGTCATTGAGGGGAATGCCCTGGATCCGGCTGCCGTGCAGCAGGTTTGCGCGCAAGCGGGCCCAGGGGCCCGGGTCATCTCCACCCTCGGCAGCTTCCGTCAGCCACAACCTGTGGATTATCAAGGCAATCGCAACGTCATCGACGTCATGGAGCAGACCGGGCTCACACGCCTGCTGCTGGTGACGTCCCTCGGCTGCGGCGACAGCTGGCAATACCTGCCCGAGCGGGCCAGGGCGGCGTTTGGTCATGAGGTGCGCTTGAAGAGCCTGGCGGAGAGCTGGCTGCAGAGCAGCACGCTCGGCTGGACCATCCTTAGGCCGGCCGGCTTGCAGGATGGGGAGGCAACCGGGCGTGCCGAGCTGAGCCAGGGTGAGGAGGTGCATGGACTGGTGCTCCGCGCCGACGTGGCCGCCCATGGCCTGCGCCTGCTGACTGATGAAGCTGCGCTGGGGCAGATCTACGCCATCGGCGATCCCGAGCGCCATCGCGCCTGACCCATCCAAGACCCAATCCACCGCATAAAAAAACGGTCAGCCCTTGGGCTGACCGTTTCACACTCTGTCACCGCCGCGTTATCTCGCCTGGCTGGCGGCCGTGACACTCGTCACCTTGGCAACCGGCAGCGACTGTTGACGCCAGCGCAGCAGCAGGCAGGCGAGGCCGCCATGAAGCAGTGCCAGCCCCCAGAGTTGCCACCAGTAGCGCGACACCTGACTGAACTCGGCCCCCATCTGGTTGAGGCGCAGGAACCCCTCTATGGCCGGCGTGCTCGGCACCCACTGGGCCAGCCAGTTGAGAGGGGTCGGAATGAGCTCCAGCGGCCAGATGAAGCCCGCGAGGAAGACCAGTGGCAACGAGGAGATGAGCACTACCTGGGTCGGCAGGTCGCGACGGGTAAACAAGGCCCCCAGCACCACCCCAAGCCAGGTGGTGGCCAGCAGGAAAGGCAGGGTGAACAGCCACAAGGCGGCCGGCTCGGCGGTGCGGGCTATGCCGTAGTAGTCTAAGCAGAAGCCGAAGAAGTAGGTCACTGGCAGCACAAACAGCCCCCCCACCACCAGAGTGCGCGCCAGCAGCAACGCCAGCACGGGCACCTGCTGCCAATAGCCCTGCTCCCCTCGCCCGCTTCGCTGGTTCTGGGTCGCCCCCAGAATGCCGGTGCCCATCAGCAGCACCTGGTGCAGGATCAGCACGAAGACAGCCGGCACCACGTAGTTGACATAACCCATGGACGGGTTGAACACCGGTACCACGTTGAGCCCGACTGCGTTCCAGCCCATGGCGGCCTGGGGCAGCGCCTCGCCCTGGCTCAGCAGCCGGGCCACCTTGACCTGAGCAGCCAGGGTGCCACCCGCCTGGGCCAGCCCCTCGGCTATGGTGCCGTAGACCAGGAAGTAAGAGGCGTCCCCGGCGTAACTCAGCGTGACGCTCTTGCCCAGCATCAGATCCCGGTAGAAGTGACGGGGAATGTGCAATATGCCGCTGGCCTTGCCGGTCAGCAGCCACTGACGGGCCTGTGTCAGGCTGTCGACCCGCGCCACCAGTTTCACCTGGGGCGTCGCGTCGGCCATGAACTCCAGCTGACGGGAGAGCTGGCTGCCATCATCGTTGACCACCACCACAGCCTCCTCGCGAGGCAACTGATGCAGATAGGGTTGCGGATAGAGGAAGGAGTAGAAGAAGACGCCGCCAAACAGAGTCAGCATGATGGCCCTGTCCGCCAGCAGGGTGCGCAACTCTAGGCGCACCAGATCCCAGAAACCCATCATGATTCAGGCTCCTTGGTGGCCAGTTGGCGGGCCGCATGGGCCTGGGGTTGATAGCGCCGCACAACCAGCAGCAGCGGCAGCAGGAACAGCAGCAGGGCGCCGAACTGGGGCAGGGCCGCCGTCAGCGGCTGGCCGTAGTTGGTCTGGCCTATCTGCAGCTCAACATAGTGGGAGATGGGCAAGAGGCTGCGCCAGAACTGGGCCACATCCCCCATGGCGCTGACCGGGAAGGTCACCCCCATGAAGGCGAACCCCGGCGCCGTGTAGGCCCCCGCCAGGGAGAGCGCACGGGCCGGATCCCGGATGACGCCGTAGAAGAAGGCCCCCATGCTGACGCAGGCAGTCGAGGCCAACCCCAGCCCCAGCGTCAACACCAGCCAGCTCCCCTGCATGGGATAACCCAGCCCCTTGAACAGCAGCAGGCTCCACGCCAGCCCCCACCCCCACCCGATGAGTACATGGGGCAGCAAGGTACGCCAGAGGCCGAACCAGACCCCTCTGGTGGTCCAGTCCAGACCGAGTCGATCGGTGCGGGCCAGGGCGTTGAGGCCATAGAGCACCACCAGGATCTGCCACACCGCGGGCAGCAGGGCGCTCAGCAGAAACTGGGCGTAGCTGGAGTTGATGTTGTAGAGCGCCGTCACCTGGCTCGCTATGGGCACCGATTGCCCCAGCGCCCCGGGAAGCGCCTTGCCGTCGGCCATGGCCGCGAGCACGCCCACCTGGCCGTTGAGGGTGCCCACCACCTGGGCCAGGGCCGCGTTGACCAGCTTGGCGATCAGGATGAACTGGCCGTTGTTGAACACAGTCACCTGCGGCTGAGTGCCCTCGCGGGCATCCCGCTCCAGATGGTTGGGGATCACCACCAGGGCATAGATGTCACCCCCGCGCAGCGCCCTGGTGCCCTCGTCTATGGTGTCAAAGTGCTGCGCTATCTTAAGCCCGGCGGAGGCATCCAGCGAGAAGGCGAGCTGGCGGGAGAGCGTGCTCCTGTCCTGATCCACCAGACCCACCTTGAGATCCCGCGCCAACCCCGCCGAGAAGATCCAGCACAAGAGCCCGATCAGCAGCAGCGGGATCCAGCTGGTCAGGGCCCGGCTGAAGGGGTCTTGCCACAGCAGCCGCCATTCGCGTCCCATCAGAGTTCGACCAGCACGCTCATGCCAACCCGCAACCCTTCAACCGGTTGCAAGGGGCGCGCCTCCACCTGGAAGCTCTTCATGTCGAACCCCTGACGGGTGTCTGTGGCTCGCCAGGTGGCGAAATCCCCCATCGCGGCCACATGGGCCACCTTGAAGCGCACCGTCTGATCGCCAAGGCCCGGGATGCGGGCATCAAACTCGGTGCCGACCGGGAAACGGGGCAGCAGATCCTCGCGGATATGGAACTGGGCCCAGGCATCCTTCATGTCGAGCAGGGTCACCACAGGGAAGCCCTGGGGCGCCAGCTCGCCGCTGCGCAGCAGCACCTGGGCGACCTCCCCCTCGTGGGGGCTGGCGATGCGAGTGTCGGCCAGATAGGCCTCGACCTCGGCCACTCCGCCTGCCGCCATCTTGGCCTGCTCCCGTGCCGCGACCTTGGTCTCCTCCCGCGCCCCTTCCAGGGTCATCTGATATTGCTGCCAGGCCATGCCTTCGCTGTATTTGGCCGCCTGCCAGGCCGTCCAGGCCTCGTCACGCTTTTGCAGCGGCATCACACCATCCCGGTGCAGGCTGGCGATACGCTCATAGGTCTTGCCACGGAGCAGGGCGGCCGCCTTGGCTTGCTGCCACTGATCCTTGGCCGCGGCTATCTGCTGGGCCCGCGCCCCCTTCTCGGCCTCCTGCGCCATGGCGCCAGCGGCCGCCTGACCGGCCTTGGCCTGGCTCAGCTTGGCCTCTATTTCCGGGCTCGCCAGGGTGAACGCCAGCTGACCCTTGGCCAGTTGATCTCCCTTCTTCACCAGCACCTCGTCGATGCGCCCCGCCACCTTGGAGGAGACAGAATACTGCTGCGCCTCAATCTGCCCTTGCAGGCGCACCGGCTCCGGCTGATAGGCCAGCCAGAAACGCCAGCCCAGCCAGATGACCAGCAGCACCAGGGCAAGTGGCAGCAACCAAGGTTTGCCCTGGCTCATCTTCTTCTTGATGGGGGGATGACTCATGAATTCACCTCTGTCGCCTGAGCATGCTGATATTGATTGAAACTGTTCATCTGACCGGAGAGCGCCAGCAGGCGGGCCAGGGAGATCACATATTGATAGGCTGCCGCGGCGCGCTGGGTCTTGACCCCGGCCAGCTGGCTCTGGGCATCCACCACATCCAGTGAGGTGGAGAGCCCTTGACCGAACGCCTTGTCCCGCAGTCGCACGTTCTCCTCGGCCAGGGCCTGGGTCGAGGAGAGGGCGTGATACTCCTCCAGCCCCTGCGCTGCCTCGCGCCAGGTCTTCTCGACCAGCAACTCCAAATCCTGGCGGGTCTTGGCCTGCAGCAGATTGACCTGCAGCTCGGCACTCTTGGCCGCCTGCACAGTCTCGGAGCGGCCGTCGCGGCTCACCAGCGGCATGCTGACCCCGACCCCGACCAGCCAGTCCGGCGTGGTCTTGGACACGATGGAGTCATCTTCATAGAGGTTGTAGTTGCCGAACAGGAAGAGCTCGGGGGCGTATTTGCCCTTCTCCAGCTTGATCATCCCTTGGGCCTGCTCCTTCTTGGCCGCCAGCAGCTTGAGGCCAGGGTGCACCGCCAGGGTCTCCTCCACGAAGGGCGTAAGCTGTGGCATTCCTTCGTTGATGAAGAGCCGGGTATTGGGCTCCGCCTGCTTGAGCTTGAGCATGTGGCCGAGCGCCAGCTGGGCTATCTCCAGGCTGCGCCGCGCCTTCTGGGTATCGATGCGTGCCCTGTCATAGGCCGACTGGGCGGAGAGTCGCTCGACCCGGGCTATCTGGCCCTGGGCTTCGAGCTTTTTGGCATGATCCAGGTGGTGGGCCAGCCCCTGCTCGATCTCCTGCTTGGTCTGCACCACCTGGGCCGCCAGCACCACGCCGAAGTAAGTCTGGGAGAGGCTCTCGAAGGTGGACTGCTGCTTGAGCACCAGCAGCTGCTGCGCCTCGCTCACCTGCGCCTGGCGGATGTCCTGGGCCGCATCTATGCGTCCACCGGTGAACAGGGGCCAGAGCATCTTGACCGAACTGGTGACCACGTTCTGCTTGGTGAGGGGGGTGACGAAGTCGCTGGGGCTGAGGTTGAGCGCCTGCATGACGGGGCCCAGCACCTTGCCAAATTCCGGATGATTGGCGATGGGGTTCAGATCCAGCATGTCCAGCTCCATCGGCTGATCGAGATGGGTATAGCTGGCCCCCACATCCACCTTGGGCAGGTACATGCCCAAGGCCGCCTCGCGCAACTGCTCTGCCCGCGCCACCCCGGCCTGCTCCGCCGCCAGCCCGTCATCTTGCTGGATGACCCGGCTCCAGGCCTCGGTGAAGCTGACGGTCTGCGCCTGCGCCGAGCCCAGCATGGCTCCCAGCAGGCCCGGGCAGAGCAATTTGATGAACCTTGACGTCATACATCCCCAATTTATGTTTGTAATAAAATTGTGTGGAGCCTTTGCTCGATTCAGGCTCGCTATCATAGCGTAAACAGGCGCCGGAAAGAGACTGCCAAATCACCGAGTCCCTCACTCATTTGACCCTGACCATGGTCCCAGACAATATGTCTGATTTTCAAGCACTCCTGAATTTGCAAGCCTTGGCGCGACGTTTTTTTCAGAAAAAAATGGCTGACGCTCAAATACTAACCTTTTCTCCTGACTAAAAAATGCGTAATATACGCCGCCCTAAGCCGATGGTAACCGTGGAATGCAGATAGGTCCCCACACGCTTGAAACTCCCTTGATCGTGGCCCCCATGGCCGGTGTAACAGACCGACCATTTCGTGAACTTTGTTTACGTTTGGGAGCAGGCATGGCCGTTTCCGAGATGCTGCTGGCCAACCCGGATGTCTGGGATACCCAGAAAACCAGGATGAGAATGGGCCACTCTGCCGAAACCGGACTGCGATCGGTCCAGATTGCCGGAGCCGACCCCGAGATGATGGCGTTTGCTGCCCGCTACAACGTGGAGCAGGGCGCTCAGATCGTCGACATCAACATGGGATGTCCGGCAAAAAAAGTGAATAAAAAGTTGGCAGGTTCCGCCCTGCTGCGCCAACCCGATCTGGTCAGATCCATCTGCCAGGCCGTGGTGAATGCAGTAGAGGTACCTGTCACCTTGAAGATCCGCACAGGATGGGATCCGGATAACCGCAATGGCGAGGAGATCGCCCGAATCGCCGAAGATTGCGGTATCGCGGCCCTTGCCGTGCATGGTCGTACCCGCTCCTGCCTCTACAAGGGCGAAGCGGAGTACGACACTATCAGGGCGATTAAGCAGGCCGTATCGATTCCTGTTGTCGCCAATGGTGACATAGACAGCCCGGAGAAGGCCCGGTATGTCCTCGACTATACCGGCGTCGACGCCGTGATGATCGGCCGTGCTGCGCAAGGACGACCCTGGATTTTCCGGGAAATCCGTCATTTTCTTGAGACGGGCACCAAGCTGCCGCCTCCCGACAGGGAAGAGGTTCGCACCCTGATGAACGAGCATGTTACCAATCTGCATCAGTTTTACGGTGCATATCTGGGAGCGCGCATTGCCCGTAAACACGTGGGCTGGTATCTGGATGAAGAAGAGACGGGCCGAGAATTCCGTAAGCACTTCAATGCCCTGGATTGTGCAGACGCACAGTTGAACGCGCTTGAAATGTATTTCGATGGATTAGGTTAACGCATAACTAAAGAGCCGACCGAATATGTTCGAACAAACCCTGACTTCTGATGCATTGGTAACAACTACTCACAATCACGCTGCCGAGCCGACCCAGCGCCCCCTGCGTGACTCTGTGCAACAGGCCCTGCGTAACTACCTGGCCCAGTTGAACGGTCAGGAAGTGATTGATCTGTACGATATGGTTCTCTCCGAAGTCGAAGCCCCCATGCTGGACGTGATCATGCAGTACACCCGTGGTAACCAGACTCGCGCCGCCGTGATGATGGGCATCAACCGTGGCACCCTGCGCAAGAAACTCAAGCGCTACGGCATGAACTGATTTCAGTCATCCTGCTGCAGTGCAGATAAAGGCGTATCCCAGCGATGGGATACGCCTTTTTCTATGGCCGCCTTTCCGGACGGCGCCTTACTCCGCGGCCAGCTTGATGCCGAGCCCCACGAACAGACCCCCCATCAGGCGATTGAGCCAGCGTCCCAGCCGGGCAGGCAGGCGCACCTTGCGACTCGCATAGGCGGTCGAGAAGGCCAGCAGGTGGCACCAGATCATGCCGTTGATGTTGAAGATGCAGCCCAGCAGGATAAACGCCAGCGCCTTCTGCGGCGCATCGGGGGCGATAAACTGAGGTACAAAGGCGAGGAAGAAGAGCGCGACCTTGGGGTTGAGTACATTGGTCAGCAGGCCCTGCCGAAAGATCCGCCCATAGGAGAGCGCTGGCAGCGACACTGCGGGCTCGCTCGCAACAGGTGAGCTTGCGCCTTGCCTGAGCAGGGAAATCCCCAGATAGACCAGATAGAGCGCCCCCATCAGCTTGATCACGGCGAACAGCTCGGCCGAGGCACTCAGTAGTGCAGATAGCCCCAGGGCCGCCGCCAGCACATGCACCATGGTGCCCGTTCCTATGCCCAGCGCGGCCACCGAACCCGCTCGCCAGCCTTGCGAGCCACTGCGCAGCATGATGAGCAGAGAGTCCGGCCCCGGCATCATGTTCAGCAACAGCCCGGATACGACAAACAACGCCAGATCGTGGATCCCCAACATACACAGCTCCCTTGCAGATGAAACTCACAGTCTATGGATCCAGCCCGCCTTGTCACTCCCCATTACGGCAATAGTGGGCATAAGCAGGAGGCATAGCCGGGGGCTATCAGGGTTGGTGGGCGAGAGAGTAGAAGGGTCGAAAGGTAATCAAGTGGCTAAAGAGCAGGCCATTTATTGAGGCAGATGGCTTGGACATCTTCTAAACCAGAATCAAATCGGTGCTGAATCACTGAATTTCAAGCAATAAAAAAACCCCGCTCGATGAGCGGGGTTTCTTCTAATTGGGTGCCTGGCAGTGTCCTACTCTCGCATGGCGAATGCCACACTACCATCGGCGCTACCGCGTTTCACTTCTGAGTTCGGCATGGGATCA
>Ga0067045_1003569_pt1 | contig 22439 bp, 19 predicted proteins | sample TerdegcTABiofilm_FD_59184 | JGI IMG/M metagenome (GOLD analysis project Ga0067045, IMG submission 59184) | Combined Assembly of (Gp0054472, Gp0054536) Wastewater bioreactor microbial communities from Singapore -Terephthalate degrading...
AAGTAATTATAATATGCCTGATTCTTGTTAAATACTTGAGTTGTAAAATGTTCGTTAATGTTGAGGAATGTTGAACTTATTACGTGGCCCCAAATTTTGTTTATTCCAAAATTTGTATTTGGTTCTCCCGTTTTTAAAATCACATCATTGTCTGCTTTTATTTGAAAATAATCATAGACTACACCTGAATTTGTGACCCACAAATTCAATCCATTAAGTCGTGCAAGATACTGCACTTGATTATCCCATTGCCCTTTATTTTCTATAAAGAACCGCGATTTTGGTTGCTCAACTTTCTGAGCAAATAGATTGATACTTCCTATTGTAAGGAAAATCAATAAGAACGAAAATAATTTTTTCATAATAAATACCTTGGAAAAAAGGAAAAACGTAACTTTTATTTATTTACTTATTTCAATATATTTTTTTTATCTTTTTGAACAATGATTAAAAAAAACAAAAATTTAAGACAAAATCAAAAAATAATAGAATAGTTTTAATATTTTTGATTATATTTTCTGTTTTGCTGCTATTTGTTTTATTATATTGATTGATTAAGTCTTTTTCCTTTTTATCGCATATACAATAATAATATTTTTTATTATCAATAACTTTTGATTTGACAACATCATACATTTCATCTTTATATCTAAATTCCTTGCCACGAAAAATCCAATGTATAAATTCATCATCAGCAAAAATTATCTCAAGTTCATTATCATTTGCTCCCGCTTTTATCTCGCGCCTAACTTCATATTTAATATTAATTTGCACCACTTTAAAAGCAAATGGAACTCCAAAAATGTTGAAAATAAAAGCTGCAATTAATATTTTTGAGATAATATTTTTCATTTCAACAATTTTTCAATAACAAGTAGAAGTAAAAAATCTTGTGAAATTTAATTATTTTATTTGGCAAAAGCAAGGATGCTTTTGCTACACAATTCAATTAAAATTCTACTCTAAAATCCACATTCCCTTTTGTGAAATTAACTATTTACGATATAAATATTGAACCTAATTACAGTTTACAAAGAAGTTCAATTTGTCTGATACACTGGCAGAGTTCACTTTAGTATTTTATGAATAGAGATTTGAAAGAGAAAGGGTGAATATAAATAAGGAAAATATGATAATTTTCATAATATCCTAATGCATTTGAACAACCATTAATTATCTTGTATTAAATTAAAATTTTGCAATTATTAATTTTTAATAAATTTTGAGTAATTAATTAAATATCCTAAATTAATGTTCCAATAATTAATCTTATATGGATTATTTAAGAATACATAACCATATTTTAAATTGATATTATATCCCCTCAAATTCCAATCTACACCAACAAAAAAGTGTAACCTTAGGTTTAAATCATTGCTCAATGATTTAGTAACTTCCTTAAGTATGCCCTTAACACCAATTCCCGCATTAATAGATGTTTTTAAGTCATTGGAAAAAAGAGCATTACCTCCAAAAATATTTACACCTGCATCTAAATTTATTACACTTACAACTTCCATAGTTTTTCTGCCAATGGGAAGAAGAATTTCAAATTCTTGGAAAATTGGACGGTCTTGGATTTCTATTCTTCCTCCAACTCCAATTAAATTTGTACTGCCTAAAGTATCATTCCAATTATTATAAACAATATAAAATGCCGCACTATTGATCTTTGAAGAATCCCGTGAAAAGATACTTTGAGCTTGGGACAGATTACAAGTAAGAAAAAATAACACAAAAAAAATGTAAACTAACTTTTTCAAATTTCGAGTAATCCTAAATATATTGCATTACAAAATTAATAAAATAATGATAAAAAGCAAGAAATAATTAAAATGTTCTAGAATAATTTAAATATTTTTAATTATTATATTTACATTTGGCTTATAAAACAATTAAGATGTGCCAGTATCATCCTGGTGCAGAATCTCCGTTTAAAAAGCAGGGTAGGGGGATATTCTATAATTCCCCCTTAAAAAAGAGAGCAGGGGGATGTCAATTCAAAGCAGAGGGCTGAAGCTCTCTGTTGCTAAGAATCTTTAATATGCAACAGGTGGCTTCATCCACCTGCAAAGGTGTAGGTACGTATTACGTACTTTCCATTTGTAGGAGTTCAAAATAAAGCTCCAAAGGTTAAAGTCTTGTATTCTTCTTTTTCCTTCATATTTTTCCATAAATATTCTTTTTTTCCTTAAATTTAAAAAATTTAGATTTTGCATTTTATAAAAAAATAGATATGAACTAATATTACTAGTTATAACTTTCACAAAATATATAACATTGGTGATTAATATGGATAAGAATAGAAATCTTACTAATGAGCAAATTTTATTGCGGGACACGGTGAGAAAATTTTCCGAGGAGGTGATTAAACCTGTTGCTCAAGAATTGGACGATAAGGAAGAATTTTCATATAATATAACTCAGCAGATGTCTGAACTCGGATTGCTTGGTGCTATAATGCCTGAGGAATATGGTGGAAGCGGATTGGATACACTTTCCTATATAATTATAGTTGAGGAACTATCGAGAATTGACGGTTCGCAAGCAGCAACGGTTGCAGCTCATAATTCATTAGGCACGGCGCCTTTATTATATTTTGGTAATGAGGAGCAAAAGCGTAAATATCTACCCCAAATTACATCTGGCAAGCTATGGGGATTTGGATTGACAGAACCCGAAGCAGGTTCAGACGCAGGAAATACAAAAACTGTCGCCGTTCAGCACGGAATTGAATGGATTATAAATGGTTCGAAGATTTTTATTACTAATGCTTCGACCGATATTACACTTGGATCAACAATACTTGCAGTCACAGGTACTCGACCGAATGGTAAAAAGGAATATACTTGCTTTCTTGTTGAAAATAATACACCGGGTTTTTCAGCAAAGTCAATGCATAATAAATTAATGTGGCGCTCATCAAACACATCTGAAATAAACCTCACCGATGTGCGAGTGCCAAATTCTGCAATTTTAGGCAAGCGAGGCGAGGGATTTAAGCAAATGCTATATATTCTTGACCGTGGGCGCCTTTCGATTGCCGCAATGGGGCTTGGACTTGCTCAAGGTGCTTATGAAGCTGCTTTGAATTATGCTAAACAACGAAAAGCATTTGGCCAGACAATTTCCAATTTCCAGGCTAACGCTTTTAAACTCGCCGATATTGATATGGAAATTGAACTTGCCCGAAATTATTTATACGAAGTTTGCCGAATGGCTGATAATAATGAGCCAATTACAAAGGAAAGTGCAATTGCTAAGCTTTATTGTAGTGAAGTGGCACATCGTGCAGCAAATCATTGTGTGCAAATTCATGGCGGATATGGATTGATGAAAGAATATGGAGTCGAACGATATTTTCGAGATGCCAAGCTATTGGAGATTGGTGAGGGAACAAGCGAAATTCAGCGGCTCGTTATTGCACGACAAATTGGATGCTTCGATAATTAATTATTATAATGCTAATGTCTCATAAGAAAGCAGAAATATATTTTAACGATTACTAATTGGCTTGTAAATCAAGTCAATAAAATATATCGTATAACAAAGCAAAAAATTATGAAATTGGGTCTAAGAGTTAAATTGAGTGTTTTAAATTTTAGGGGTGCAAAATTTTTAAACCTTTATAAAAATAAAAAGGGGCATAAGCAATATGCCCCTATATTGTGACTCGGACGGGGATCGAACCCATGACCCTTAGATTAAAAGTCTAATGCTCTACCATCTGAGCTACCGAGTCATTGCACTATTATGCAAAATTAAAGAATACAAAAATACGAATATTTTATATTTTATAATATATCTATTCTTATTGAGTTATAAATCAAGTTAATTATATATAAAAAAAGGAGCATCTAGATTGAATGCTCCTTTTGTATTAAAAATTTCCTAAGATTAATACATATCGCCCATTCCACCTTGTGGCATTGGAGGCATTGGAGGATTCTTTTCAGGTTTATCAACAATTAAAGCTTCTGTCGTTATTAGTAATCCAGCAACTGATGCGGCGTTTTCCAATGCAACTCGGGTGACCTTNGTNGGNTCNATTACACCATCTTCAAACATATCGCAAAATTGTTCGGTTGCGGCATTGAANCCGAAATTGCCTTCATGCTCCTTTATTTTATTAACTATAACTGATGCTTCGAGCCCTGCATTTGCAACAATTTGACGAGCAGGTTCTTCAATTGCTTTTTTAATGATTTCGATACCGATTTTTTGGTCTTCGTTATTGCATTTGATTTCATCAAGTTTATGGACTGCTCGGAGATAAGCAACGCCACCACCTGGGACAATACCTTCTTCAACAGCTGCGCGAGTTGCGTGAAGTGCATCTTCAACACGGGCTTTCTTTTCTTTCATTTCAACTTCAGTAGAAGCGCCGATTTTCAATACAGCAACGCCACCACTTAATTTAGCTAATCTCTCTTGCAATTTTTCTTTATCATAATCGGAAGTAGTTTTTTCGATTTGTACTTTGATTTCATTTATTCTCCTCTTCAGGTCTTCAGGTTTTCCTGCACCCTCAACAATTGTGGTATTATCCTTATCAATTACAACTTTCTTTGCGATACCAAGATGTTCTATGCCTGTCATATCAAGTTTATAGCCTTGTTCTTCTGAAATAACGGTGCCGCCCGTAAGAATAGCAATATCTTCGAGCATTGCTTTTCTTCTGTCACCGAAACCAGGTGCTTTTACAGCAGCTACCTTCAGAACTCCACGCAATTTGTTCAATACTAATGTGGCTAGTGCTTCGCCTTCAACTTCTTCAGCAATTATTAGAAGTGCTCTGCCTGTTTGTGATACTTTTTCTAATATAGGCAAAATTTCTTTAATTGTAGAAATCTTTTTGTCATGAATCAAAATGTAGGGATTTTCAAAAACACATTCCATTGTTTCAGTATCTGTGACAAAATAAGGTGAAATATAGCCGCGGTCAAATTGCATTCCTTCGACTGTTTCGAGAGTTGTGTCAATTGATTTTGCTTCTTCGATAGTAATGACGCCATCCTTCCCCACTCTATCCATAGCCTCAGCGATTAATTCACCTATTGCCATATCATTATTTGCAGAGATAGCACCGACTTGAGTAATCTCGCGTTTTCCCTCTACATTGCGTGATATTTCCTTTAATCCTTCATTAATTTTTGCTACAGCAAGGTCAATACCACGTTTAATATCCATTGGATTAGCACCTGCTGTCACGTTTTTTAATCCTTCACGATAAATTGCTTGCGCAAGCACAGTTGCTGTTGTAGTGCCATCGCCTGCTACATCACTTGTTTTAGAGGCTACTTCCCGTACCATATTTGCCCCTAAATTCTCAATTGGGTCCTCGAGTTCGATTTCTTTTGCTACAGTTACACCATCTTTTGTAACAGTTGGTGCGCCGAATTTCTTATCAATTATTACATTACGACCTTTAGGTCCTAAAGTTACTTTTACAGCATTTGCAAGCTGATCCACACCTGATTTGAGGTGGGTACGAGCATCGACATCGAATTCAATAATTTTTGCCATTTGTTCTTTCCTAATTAATTATTTTACATAATTTAAATTATCAATATTATTTATAAATATTCTGATTAATCTCTATTAGAACCGATTGCTTAAGTTATGGGCTCTAAATATTTCGTAATTGATTTCAAAATGCATATTAAATTATTCCGTCAATTTTATAGAATATTTCTTTAAGGAAATATTAAATGAAAATTTAATATGTAATTTACTTATGCACTGATATTTTATAAATTTTGTAATATAAAACATCAGAATATTTTAAAAACGATTTTTTAAAAAAAATATTTAAATAATTTTACTTTTTTTAATGAATTATATCCCATATAATGAAATAGAATTTAATAAAATTTGATAATATTGAGCGAGTTATATTATTAATTTGATTTTTCTTATCTTTGTAAATATTGATATTAGAAAGAATATTAAAAATAAAATAAAAGGTAGATATGCCATTATTAAAAATTCAAAAAGCAGCACGGCTTGCTTTGAAAGATTATATGGGATTAGAAGAATCCGAAAATTTGTTAGTTATTGCCGACCCTAAAATGCGAGAAATAGCTCTTGCAATATATGAGGCGGGAATTATTATAGCAAAAGAAGCGTTTTATATCGAAATGAGAGAACGAGAGGTTAATGGCGAGGAACCACCCGAGCAAATTGCTGATTTAATGAAAGCGGTAGATGTTGTAGTAGCTGTTACAAGTAAATCACTCACACATACAAATGCAAGGCGTGAAGCATCGAAAAATGGGGTACGTGTTGGAACTATGCCTGGAATTACTGAAGAAACTATGATAAGATGCTTAAATGGAAATATTGATAAAGTATTAGAAATTACAAAAAAAGTTCACAATGCTTTTCAAAATGTATCAAAAGTCAAAGTTTTAGCAAAGCACGGCACAAATGTCACTTTTGATACAACAAATCGGAAAAGCGTTGCAAGTACAGGAATCTTACGAAATATTGGGGAAAGCGGTAATTTGCCTTCAGGCGAGGTTTATATTGCACCGGTTGAAAATAGCGTCAATGGTATCATTGCTTTTGATGCTTCAATTGCAAATCTTGGAGTTTTAACTCATCCTGTTTATATTGAGGTAAAAAATGGTGTTATAAAGAAGATCTCTGGCCGTGGTGGTGATGCTCGCCTTTTTGGGAAACTGGTCAATCGTTATGGTGAAAAAAGCAAAACTGTTGGCGAATTTGGAATTGGTACTAATCCCTATGCAAAGATTTGCGGTGAAATACTTGAAGATGAAAAAGTATTGGGAACAGTGCATTTTGCATTCGGCAATAATATTTCATTTGGTGGCACAATTGATGTAGCTTTTCATATTGATGGAATTATATCCAAACCAACGGTCTATTTCGATGATAAAATAATTATGGAAGATGGCAAACTGCTCTTAGAATAATAGAAAAATTAATATATTAATAATTAGTATTTTTCAAATATTAGTAATTAAAAAAGAGGACTGCATTATCATACAATCCTCTTTTTCATATTAAATGATTATAATAAAAAATTGTCTATTCTATTGCAGAATTATCTTCAATTTCCTTGACCTTGTGTTTTTCGCGAGCAAAGATATAATACAAAGCAGGAATAACATACAAAGTCAAAAGTGTTGAAACTGCAATACCACCAATTGTTACAATACCCAATGGAGCCCGCATTTCTGCACCTGATGCACCTATACTCAAAGCCATTGGCAATGTGCTTAACGCAAGAGCGGCATTAGACATAATTATAGGTTTCAATTTCGTCACCGTTGCTTCAATTAAGGCATCGTGAATAGTCATTGCTTCCTGGCGAATTAATTGATTTGCAAAATCAAGCATAAGAATAGCGTTATTAACGACAATTCCTGTCAGCATAATAATACCCATAAGGGAAGTAATGCCCAAATTTGTTCCTGTAATCCAGGATGCGAAAATAACACCAATTAAACCTAATGGTATAGTAAGCATAATATATAAAGGTTCAATAAAGCTTTCGAGAATTGCTGCCATCAATAAATAAGTCAAAACAATTCCAAGCAAGAACGCAAAAATAAAATCGGAAATAAGTTCTTGGAACATTTGTGATGTACCGCTCCAAGCAAAGCTATAGCCGAGTGGGAAACGAACTTGATCGATTTTATCTTGAATACCGGTTGTGACAGTTCCAAGTGGGACCCCAGGAGCGGGCGCACCAGAAAATCTAACAGCAGTATATTTATCTTTATGCAAAATCTGTGTGGGACCTGGGGTAAATTTTACATCTGCTAAATCGCCAAGTCTGAATGTGCCTGCACGTGTTACGATTGGCATATCTTTTATTTTTTCGGGAGAATTAATTTCTGTACTATCCATAATGATAGTAATATCGTATTCATCCTTTTCACGACGAACTTTAGTCGAAGACATTCCGGCGACAGAAGAGCGCAAAGAGAGAGCAAGTTCAGTTACAGATAAACCTATATCTCCAATAACATCACGCTTTGGATATACTGTCATCTCGGGGCGTCCCGTACGAGTAGATTGGTCGAAATTGATTAATCCTGGCACATCTTTGACTTTTTTATAAACTTGGTCAGAAATTTTTTGAACTTCATACTCATTCTGCCCCATTATATAAAATTCAAGAGGTGATGTTCCTTGCTCGACACCCATACCTGCATTTACTGTAATTTTTGCATTTTTAACGTTTGCAAGTTCCTTATTTAGTATTTCTTGTAATTTCGCTTGGCTTATCTTACGATCTTCTTTTTCTTTTAATCGTACATTAATAATCGCTAGATTTGTACCAAGATTGATACGACTAGATTTACCAATATCTGAGACAATATTTACAACCTCGGGGTGTTTGGCAACAATATTCTGAATTTGGTCAACAGTCTTTGCTGTCGCGTTGATATTATATCCTGTAGGGAGTTCAGCTGTTATTGCAATACGTCCATTATCAATATCGGGCATAAATTCAAATTGGAGCTGTGATCCTAGCCCAAAGACAACTAAAACAAACGTTATTATTGTTACCCCAACTGTAATCCACGATGTTCTTTTGGATTTAAGTAATGGTCTTAAAGTTTTCTCGTAAAGATTAATGAAAAGTTGATCAATTTTATCAAGCGAAGTTCTAATTTTACCCTTCTTTATCTCTTTGTCAGGGATTAGTAAAGCGCTAAGCATTGGGGTCAATGTAAATGAATAAAGTAATGAGAAAATTGTAGTGAATGTTGCAGATAATGCTAATGCTTTCAAAAATTGCCCTGCGATACTTGTAATATTTGCAAGAGGAATAAATACAACGAGGTTAGTTAATGTGGAGGCTAATACTGCAACAAATACCTCGTTTGTACCGATTTTTGTTGCATCTGACGTTTTATAGCCCATCTCTTTATATCGAAAGATATTTTCTATAATAACAATAGAATTAGCCACCAAAACCCCAATTGTGACGGAAATTCCCATTAGAGTTAATACATTTAAATCCAATCCGAACATAGGATAGAATAAAAATGATGAAATAATCGAAGCAGGCATAGTAATTGCAGCAATTAACGTTGTCCTCCAATCATGCAAGAAGAAGAATATAACCAACGCTGTAATTAGAATACCAAGATAGATATTCGAAAGTGTATCACTTTGTGTGTTTCTGACAAATTTTGCACTTTCTCTTATTATGTCGATACTAACACCAGGGGGAAGAGCTGCTTTAATGGTTGGAAGTCTTTTAACAATTTCATCAACAACATCAACAACATTTCCATCGGGACTTTTTATTACACCAATTCTAATTGCATTGTCATAAAGTATCTTTTTACCATTATCAAAAAATACTGATCTTTGGGTTATCTCCTTCCCTGCATCCTCTACTCGTGCAAGCTCGCGTAATCTTTTTGCACCTGTTGGTGTAGGTATCACTGTTTCTTCAATTGTTTTTATAGAATCATAATCGTATTGGCCTTTTAATCTGACAGAATATTCTTGATTCCCAATATTATATGTTCCACCAGGTATATCCATATTCTGCGCTCCTAAGGTTTGCATTAATACGGGCAACGAAAGCATATTTTCGTACATAGTTTGTTTGCTCATAACAACCCGTATTTCTCGTTCCTGCCCGCCATTGATTTCTACGTCTGCAACACCTGAAATCTGTGAAAGCATATCCTTTACCTGATTATTTGCTATATCATAAAGATCTCTAGGATCCATATCGCCACTTAATACAATATCTGCTACCGATTGCGCACGAATATCAACTTTTTGTACTATTGGTTTTTGAGCATCATCAGGTAAATCATTTACAATCTGATCTACTTTGTCTTTTACCTCTTGATTTGCTACATCAATATTTTTATTGAGCACAAATTCAATCATTGTGATAGACACATTATCTAAGCAATATGAATTGATTGTTTTGATTCCTTCAATTGTCGAAATAACATCCTCAATTTTATCTGTCACTAATGTTTCGACTTCTTTTGGAGTTGCCCCTGGATATACTACCTGTATTGTTACATAAGGAATTTTAACATCGGGCATCAAATTCGATTGCAATCCTCTGAATGCAAGGAAACCAAATATTATTAGGACAATCAAAATAACGGTAATCATTACAGGTCGTTCTACTGATAAATCAGCAATTTTCATCCCTTTCTCCTAATTTTGATACGAAATTTTGCTTCCATCACTGAGCAAATTGACACCCTCAGTGATTACTTTATCTCCTGGATTTAATCCCTTAAATATCTCTACTTTATCTCCTCGGGATTGTCCAATTTTTACTTCCTGCATTTTTGCAGTGTTTTCTATTGCTAAAAATACATAATACTTGCCTCCTTGCTGGATTAATGCACTCCTTGGGACTACAATTGCATTAGGATTTATATAGTAGGGAATTAAAACATCCATTGTCATTCCCACATATAATTCTCTATTTTTATTTGGAAATTCTGCCTCAACCTTGAATGCCTTACGTGTTTGGTCCTGAGCCAAAGAAATTTCGCTTATCTTTCCAGAATATGTTTTCCCATTTTTTTCTATTGTCACATTCATTCCATTTCTTAAGTGTGGCAAATCTTGGTCAGAAACCCAAAATACAGCTTTCATTCTGTCAATTTGTGCGACTGTAAATAACTTATCACCTGCTCTTACTTTTTCACCTTCTTCATAAGGTATTTCTACAATAGTGCCTGAAATTGGTGATTGAACAAATAGCATCTGCTGAATTGATTCATAATTTCTCTTTGCAACTAGATATTGAGTCTCAATATTATCAAAATTCTGCTGTGATGTTTCGCCTGCTTCAAGTAATGCTTTCATTCGCTCATACGTTTTTTTGTAATTTTCATAAGAAACCTTTGCTTGTTGATACTGCAATGTAGGATTATCTAATGGAAATTGCACCACTACCTGATTTTCTGCAACATGGCTCCCAACTCGAGCTTTAATTTTTTCTATCTTATCGGCAACCATTGATGTGACTGTTGCTTGCTTCGAACCCATTAATGAGGAAAGGTAACTTAGTGTTAAAGTTAGTTCCTCAGGTTGAATTTCCTGAATTGTTACAGGCACCCCTTCTTTTTGATGAATTGTTTCAATACTTTGTTTCTCCGCGACTTTGTTCTTACCACTATTTCCGCAGGATTGCAAGAAAACCGTCAAACTTAGTGCTATAAGCGTTAAAAACGTGAATGATATGATTCTTTTCTTCATTATTTTATAACCTATTTTTTTATTCATTAATATTTAAATATTTAGGGTCAATCGTTCCTGTCAAGTTATCTAAATCGTTAATAATTGTGATAAATTGATAGACCGATTGCATATAATTTGTTTTTGCTTGACGCAAGGCTAAATCAGCATTTTCAATTTCAAGCTGATTGCCTGTACCCTCTTTATACCTTACCTCAGATATTTCATAAGCTCGTTGAGCAAGTTGAATATTTCTGTTTTGTGCGTCAATATTAGTTTGTATCTTTTTGATTTCTATCAACTTGCTTTTAATTTGAGCTGCAATATAATCTTTAAATTGATTGATTGATTCATCTGTTTTCTTTACATTAATAGTTTGTTGTTCAATACGTCGCTCTTTTCTTAATCCATTGAAAAGATTAATAGAAAGACTTACTCCCACTACAGATTGACGATAATTCATAAAATTTAAATCGTTTGCTCCGCCCAAAAAGCCATAATTTGCGAAAAATGCAAGTGTTGGATAATAATTTGCTCTTTCAATATCAATCATTGCATTGTCGAACTCCCGTTTGATATTTAATGTGTTCAAATCAAAATTATTTTTCATCGCAATATCGATATATTCCTGCTCGCTTTTCAACTCGGAGGGATTATATTCTATTTCACCTTGCAATGTAATATCTTCTGTTTGTGGAATTCCAATAAGCAATTTGAAGTTGTTCTTTATTGATTCCAAATTGCTTTCCATTTGCAAAACAACAGGGCGTATATTTTCGACTTGGACCTCAGCTCGCAATGCATCAAATTCTGAGACCATACCCTGAGCCCTCAATGCTTGCACATTTTTGAGATTATCCATTGCATTTTGCAAACTTTGACGTGTTATATTCAATACTTCTTGACTAAGCAATACACCATAAAAAGCTTTTTGGGTATTTAAAGTTGTGCTTGCGATTTTGCCTTTAAGTTGCTCTTCAGCTAAATTACGGTAAATCCCTGATGTACTAATCCCCTGAATTACTGAATAATTGAACAATACTTGTGTAAGCTGAAATGTAGCGCTATAATTATTTGCAAGCGAAAATGATTGCAATTTTGTAGTCATTGGTAAATATTTTGCATTATTAGTCGGAATGACATTCTCTTTGAATAATACACTATAAACTGAATTATTCAGCATTGCAGTAAAATCGGGGAATGGCATCTTAGGTTTTTCGACATAGTGTGTAAAGGATCCCGACAAATCCAAACTTGGATAAGCATATCCATAAGCTTCGAGTATTGCTTGCTTTGCACGATCTACTTCTAACTTTGCAATTTTTATATCCGCATTATTTTTTATTGCAATTGAAATTGCAGAATCGAGCGTCAACTCTCGCGCAGTGCTTATAGAAAATTGCAAAGCTATTGCAATAACTGGAATTATAGCAAACTTTACAATTTTTGTTATTATTTTTCTCATAACCAAATGTATTTTATTTAAATTAAGTCAATATTTTCGTCACACAATTCCTTTCGATAATTTTCTGTTATGATTCCCTTTAAAAATATATCAAATATACTTTTCAAAGTATCATTCATACTCATTGGCAATACTGATATAATATCTGGGGTCATTATATTATCAATTGAAAACAGAAATATGTAGTATATCAAATCAACATTAATATCATCGCGAATAAATCCCTTTGATTGCCCGTACTTGAAAATTTTGAAAAATTCCTCTCTCATTCCTACTACTCGAAATGCTCTTATATTCTCCCATATATCGGGATAATATCGCTTTAAATCAGTCATTATTTGCTTTGTAAAATTGTTCAAAACATCGCTGATTACTTTCATCAAATGCTGGAATACATAAATAAAATTGTCTTCAGAACCTTCGTCAATCACTGTGTTCAATTTCTGTACTTCTTGCTGAATTGTGTTCATTAAATTTAGCAATACATCTTTTATCAATTGCTCCTTACTTGGAAATACTTCATAAAGAGTGCGTTTGCTGATGCCTACCTCCTGGGCAATTAGGTCAGTATTCACATTCCTTAATCCATTTTGGCAAAATAACCCAATTGAATTTTGAATTATCCTCTCTTTTAAATCTACGTTCATTAATAAAACTAATAAAACTTAAACTATAAAAAAAAGTTTTAACGATTATTTTTGAAAATTGTTTTTTTATAAGTAAATATTTTTTCGTTTTCTCGAATTTTTTACTATCCTACCATAAATAAGTGGGTAATCCATAATTAAATCAAAAATATATAATATATAATACGGTGAATTTGATATTTTTTAATTTTGGAAAATAACTTCAATAATCAATTATATGAATAAAAAAATCCAACAAATAATCGTGAATACCCTTGTTATTATTACGCTTATTGGGATTGCAATTTTGCTAATTACGTCGGCGATTAATTTTTTTGAAGCTTTAAAATAGTTATTGATACATAAAAACTTTCCTCAGAATGTCTATATATTGCAGGTGTCAAAATTTTGAACCCATATAAAAAAAGGGGCGTGTTGCCTACACCCCAACAAAAAGTACATTTACTTTGCTTCAATAATGTTATAATTCCTGCAAAAGCTTATTATTTATATATTCCCTAATTTGTGAAACGTTGATGCGGTCTTGAAGCATTGAATCACGGTCGCGGATGGTAACCGTATGGTCTTGTAATGTTAATCCATCAATTGTGACACAAAATGGGGTGCCAACTTCATCTTGGCGACGGTATCGCCTCCCGATTGCCCCCGATGTATCATAAAATGTAGGGAAATACCTTTGCAAATCTTTATAAATTTTATGTGCATATTCAGGCATTCCATCTTTATTAACTAAAGGAAAAACTGCAAGAGTGATGGGTGCTAATTTGGGATTGAATTTTAGCACTACACGAGTGTCTTCCTTGCCTTCTTCATTAATTATTTTTTCTTCATTATACGCATTGCATAAAAGTGCCATAAATACACGAGATACACCACCTGAGGTTTCTATGACATAAGGAATATAGCGCTCATTATTGACTGTATCGACATATTCCAATTTTTTTCCGCTTGCATTTTGATGACTGGTTAAATCGAAATCTGTCCGGGAATGAATTCCTTCAATCTCGCCAAAGCCAAATGGGAATTCATATTCAATATCGACAGCAAAATTAGCATAATGAGCAAGCTTTTCGTGAGGTTTCCATCGTAATTTGCTCTCATCCATCCCGATATTTTTATACCATTGCCAGCGTTCGGATTTCCAATATTCAAACCATTCTTTTTCGCTGCCAGGTTTAATGAAAAATTGCATCTCCATTTGCTCGAATTCGCGAGTGCGGAAAAGGAAGTTTTTTGTATTTATCTCATTACGAAAAGCTTTGCCAATTTGTGCAATACCAAAAGGAATTTTCAGGCGTGAGCTATCCATCACATTTTTGAAATTAACAAATATGCCTTGTGCTGATTCAGGACGAAGAAACACAGTACTTGAAGCATCCTCAACGGGTCCGACATAAGTTTTGAACATTAAATTGAAATTGCGAACCTCAGTCCATTCAGTAGTTCCCGAAACGGGGTCGGGAATTGAATAATCTATAATTATTTTGTAATAATCTTCATTTGTTTGTGCGGCGTTATATTTCGCTTCGATTTCATTAGCAAGGTCGGTTTTTCCTTTTTTGCGAATTTTATCTATATATTCCTCAATTAAATTATCGGCTCTATACCGAGCTTTGCTAATTTTATTATCAATCATCGGGTCGGTGAATTTCGATATATGGCCACTAGCTTCCCATGTTTTTGGATGCATAATAATAGCAGCATCAATACCCACGATGTTATCGCGAAATGTCATTGATTGCCACCAAACTTTCTTGATATTATTCAATAATTCCACACCAAGCGGACCATAATCCCAAAATCCATTGAGTCCCCCATATATTTCTGAGGATTGAAACACAAAACCGCGCCGCCTCGCAAGTGAGATGATTGTATCTAGATTAAGCATAATTTTATAGAATTCAAAAGTATAAAAAATTCAAAATTAGCAAATTCTAAAAATTTATAGGTTTATTAATAAATTGTTTGTATCATTAACTTTGTAGAATCAAATATGAATTATATTATTTATTCATAATTTTGAAATAATTATAAACGCAAAATCGATGCTCATCGGAGAATTAGCTGCATTAGCAACTGCAATATTTTGGTCATTTTCAACAATATTTTTTACTCAAGGGATAGCAAAAGTAGGGGTTATGCAAATTAATATTGATAGACTCTTTTTATCAGCAATATTAGTTTGGATAACTTTATTTATAGCACAAATTTATCCCACTATGTCGGTTATGCAATTTTTGTTTTTGGTTTTGAGTGCAATATCAGGGCTTGTGTTTGGTGATACATTTTTGTTTATGGCATTTGACGAAATCGGACCAAGATTAGCTCAGTTAATTATGGCATTTGCACCACCTCTGGCTGCAATTTTAGCATTCATTTTTCTTAAAGAATCATTGAGTCTTTTTGGTATTATTGGAATTATTATCACAACAATTGGAATTTTCCTTGTAATACTCGAACACGATGAAAATTCAAATAAAATAGTTATCAAAAACAAATTAGGAATATTATGGGCAACATTTGGTATGATTGGACAGGCAGGAGGATTGATTTTAGCAAAGGAAGCATTAAGAGATGGCGGAATTCATCCTGTTGTGGCAAGTGGGGTTAGGCTAATTTCAGCATTTATTTTGCTTGTACCAATTGGTTATTTAACAAAGCGTTATCATTTTGGTATAAGACCATATAAAGAAAATATGAAATGGATTATAAATCCAATAATGGGCTCTATTCTTGGACCATATTTTGGAATGACGCTTAGTATGGTTGCCATTGCTTATGCAAAGGTAGGCATTGCTTCAACTATTATGTCAATTACTCCTATTTTAATGCTTCCTATATCTCATTACGTATTTAAAGAAAAACTCTCCTGGCGGCCAATCCTGGGAGCTTTAATAGCAGTATTTGGGATTGGAATTTTATTTTTAAAATAAATATTGATAAATTGTTTGTATTTATCAAAACTTTTCTTAATTTTATGTTATTAAGTATTTGCAAAAAATAAAATGTTTAAGAAAATATTAATTGCCGTTTTAGCTGTTATGCTTGCAGCATGTTCAAGCGAGAAATTGATTGATGAATCAATCTCTAATCAAAAATTAATCATAGCAAGCTTTGATGGAACAAATTCGCACATATTAAGCACAGATTTAAATAGCTCATTAACAGAATCAAACGATTTATATTCACAAGCAAATGCTAATTATATCACCCATTTTCCAATAACCCGCCTGCAAGTTTATTTAAATTATATATTTGCATTTGTACCTGATGAAAATAAAATAATTATATTTAATAAAAATTCTTTTAAATATGTTGCGCAAATTGATTTCTCAAGTCAGAAATTAAGACCTTTAAAACTTGCTTTTGCAAATGCAACTGATGCGTATCTAATTTGTGAAAATTATAATAAATTGATTTTAGTCGATATTTATTACTTCAAAGCAGCACGGGAAATCGATTTACCTGCATCTGCAACTGATATTTTAGCATTAGGAAATCAAGTATTCATTGCATTGCCATTTGCAAATCAAATTGCAGTTGTGGATTGCCGATCTCACGCAATAGCATCGTCAATTGCAGTCGATAACAGGCCTTATATTTTTGCTCTCACAAGCGAAGCTACAAATTTAATAGTATTATCAGCAGGAGCAGGAAAGCTTAATTTGGATCCCTTGGGAACTATTACAGGTCCCTCGGTCACTAATGTTGATTTGTCATCTAATAGCGTGAATGGAACAAGTCCCTTGACAATTCCATCATTCGATATAACATATAAATGCCCATTGCAATTTGCTATAACTAATAATGATTGGGGCTTTATTGCATTGGATAGTATGCTTCTCAAAATGGATGCTCGAGATATTACTTTTGCAATTAATCTTTATAATGCGCAAATACTAAGTTTTTCGCAGAATTACCTCGCAAACTATCTTTTTGCTTTAGAAAGAACGGATAATGGAATAATAATTGAGAAACTTGACCCAATTACTGGTTCATTAATTAACAGTTTGCAAACTCAGCTGAATATTACTTCATTCGTTTCACTTTAAATTTGCTAATGAACGAAAACCAATCGATTATTAATCTCGATTCATTGCTAAATTTAAGCGCCCAATTAAATGAATCTTTCGACTGCAATTTAATTTTAAAAGCAGCAATGCTCAGCTTAATGGGCAAATTAAAAATTCCATTTTCACAATCTTTTCTAATAAAAAATGGAACAATTATTGAAATACCAAGTGGGAAGATTGTTTCCCAAGACTTTGCCAATGTATTATTACCCTACTTCAAAAATATTCAATCTTGCGATATAATTGAAATTAATAATGATGTGAATTTGCCTGATTCTTCCTATTTAATTGGTGAATATCATAATATCATTACTTTGAAAAATTTTGAGCAAAATATTGGATTGATTTTGCTTGGGAAAAAAATAGATAAGTCTGCATTATCTGAAGAAGAAAAATATTATGCAAAAATCGTTGCTCAAATTACTTCAATTGCATTATCGAATGCCATAAATTTTCAAAATATTGAAAATCATTTGCGTGAAATAAAGCGACGCAATTTGCTATTTCAAAATTTGCTAAGTATCAGTAATGATTTCCTTTCGTTTAGCTCTGAAGAAAATATTATCAAAGCATATTCGCTTAACTTGATGGGACAACTCCAACTCAATCATTATGCATTATTTTTAAAAAATAAACAAGGTTTTTCTCAAATAATAAATAAATTCAATTTCGATTTTCAAAACGAATTAATTAATGAATTTGTAAATAACTTTAATGAAACAAATTCAAAAATAATAAGCCAAAATCCTGAAGTCAATTATATATTTCCATTGTATTTTCAATCAGAATTGAGAGGGGCGCTTTTATTAGGCGATAAAATGAATGGCAATGAATTTAGCAATGAGGATTTACTGTTTACAGAAATGCTCTCAAACACATTTATCACAGCATTAGAAAATTATAGATTGATGCAAGAAGAAATAAAAAAGCAAGAAATTGAGCGTGACTTAGCTCTTGCAAAGGGAATACAGGAACGATTGCTTCCTAAATCATTTCCTAAAAGAGATGATTGGGATTTTTATGGGGTGATGAAGCCATCACAAATGGTGGGCGGGGATTATTTTGATTATATAGAACTTAATGAAAATGAAATACTTATAATTGTCGCTGATGTTTCAGGAAAGGGAATTGCCGCCTCTCTTTTGATGGCAAATCTTCAAGCATCATTGCACAGCTTTGCTTTGCTAAATCTTAATCTTGATGAAATCATTAAAAATATTAATCGATTGTTATATCAGAATACTGCTGAAGATAAATTTATTACTTTATTTATTGGCAAACTTAATTGCAATGATGCAACCTTATCATATATTAATGCAGGGCACAATCCCCCAATTTTCTTATCGGGGAATAATGCTGTTGAATTAAGCAAAGGCTGTCTGCCATTAGGAATTAAAGAAGAAATTGATGAAATTGAAATTGACAATGTCGCTTTTCATAATGGCGATATTCTTACTATTTATACAGATGGAATTATAGAAGCATCAAATTCTCAAAAGATTGAATATGGGAAAGAGAAATTAATTGAAAATCTTATAAGATATATTGATTCGTCTATAGAAAAAATATCTGAAGAAATTCTAAATGATTTATTTAGATTTATTAAAGACGATAAAATTGATAGTAATGAAATGATTTTTGAGGATGACATCACATTAAATATTATAAAACGGAAATAAGGAGATTTAATGCTTGTTAAAATTATGCGGCTAAATGAAAAATTTAATGATATACCCTTACCAAAATATATAACACCGGGGTCGGCAGGATTGGATGTATGCGCTGCAATTGATGCGCCGATAACAATCGAACCCTTATCAACGGCACTTATCCCAACAAATTTAGCAATTGAACTCGAGCCTGGCTTTGAATGCCAGGTACGGACTCGCAGTGGTTTGGCTTTGAACTATGGAATATTTGCACTGAATGCGCCAGGGACAATTGATAGTGATTATCGCGGGGAGATTAAGATTATTCTTTCAAATTTTAGCAAAGTGCCTTACACAATTAATCGTGGCGATAGAGTTGCTCAACTTGTTTTTGCAAAATATGAGCAAGCCTCGCTTATTGAAGTAAAGAAAATTGACGACACTTTACGCGGAGCCGACGGTTTCGGCAGCAGTGGTATATAATTTATTAACTTATTATTTAATTAAATTTATTTAACATTATGTTTGAAGGTAATATTCCAAAGCTTAGAAAAGATATTGATGTGCAAGTTATTGAGGATGGAGAAGATAGGGGCATATTGCTTTATGATAAAAGACAATTTGCTGAAGTTCCCCTTCTGTTAAAGCCCGAATTCTTTTTAATACTGAGTATTATAGAGGAAGGTATCACCGAGGATGAATTGCGCAAGTTATTTTTTAAAGAAGCGGGTATTAGCGAAATAACCCCCATTCTTGAAACTCTTAAAGTGCTTGATGATAATTTGTTTTTGGAAAGCGATCGCTATTTCCAAAAACTGCGTGAAGATAATGAAGCATACAATTTACTTCCCTCCCGTCCTTTGATTACAGCGGGACGCTCTTATCCCGAAGATCCTGAGGAGTTTCAAAAATTTATGGGGGACCTATTCAGCACAAAAAAAACCTCTGGGATATATAGAAATGCTGGTGCAATAATTGTTCCGCATATTGAGCTATCGCTAAAGGAATATTGTCATCACATTTATTCTATGGGCTATGATGCAATTGCAGAAACAAAATTCGATACAATTGTAATATTAGGCACATCACATTTTGCATTTTCTGATTATTTTATGCTGACAAAAAAGCCATACAATACCCCTCTTGGCATTATAGAAAATGACGAGGAAGTTCTCGATTATCTTGAGAAAAATTTTCCAAATACTTTTAAATTTGATGACCAAGCTCACCGATTTGAGCATTCGATTGAGTATCAAGCTGTACTTTCAAAATATTATTTTAGAAATAAAAATTTCAAAATAATTCCAATACTTGTGGGACCATTTCAACAATTTGTTCAGGATAAAAAGCAGCCAATTTCAGATGAGATAATTAACAAATTTATCAGAGGATTAAAAGAAGCTTTGCAAAAAGCAAATCGCCATCCAATTTTTATTGCCAGTGTAGATTTATCGCATATTGGAATGAAATTTGGGGATGAATTTGATGCAAAAGATAAGCTTGAACAATGCAAATTTGAAGATTATAAATTGCTCAATTCAATTAGTAATATAGACAAGGAAGAATTTTTTAATGAAATTATCGCAACTCAAGATGCTTGGAAAGTTTGCGGCATATCACCAATTTATACATTGTTATCATTAATTGATGCTAAATCAGGAGCATATCTGGATTATAATCAATGGTATGAAGAAGCAACTAAATCTTCGGTATCTTTTGCAAGTATGGCATTTTATAGCTAAAAATTTTTAAATAATTGGACTAATCGCTATTTTTATGGGCATAATCAGTGACGTAGAATCCTGAACCTTTAAAGATTAATCCAATGTCTTTGCTAATTATTCTTTCGACTTCACCTTTACCCGCAGGTTGGTATTCGCAAATATCCTCAGGGCAAAATTTTAGTGGTTCATCATTAATTTTTTGCTCGTATTCAAAAATTTTATTGCATGTTTTGCATTTATATGTGTAGATTGGCATTTTGTCTGCTCTTAAAATTGTACAAAACCTATTTTATTATAGACTTCATTAAGTGTTTGATGGGCGATAATACTTGCTTGCTCATCACCATTTTTTATAATTTTATATAGACGTTCTGAATCTTTAATTATTTCTTCATAAGTTTCTCGAATTGGTGCAATATAGTTTGAAACGGCATTTGCAACCTCTTCTTTAAATTCTCCATAGCGTGATGAAGAAAATTGCTGTTGAATTTCTTCAATAGATTTATTTGTTACAATATGATAAAGCGTCATCAAATTAGAAATACCAGGCTTGTTTTGTTCATCATAACAGATTTCACTACCTGAATCGGTTACGGCACGCTTGATTTTGGTGCGTATGGTTTTGTCATTATCAGTAAGGAAAATAATACCGCTTGAGTTTTCATCAGATTTAGACATTTTTTTGGTCGGATCTTGCAAATTCATAATTCTCGCGCCTATTTTAGGAATATACGGTTCGGGGATGGGGAAAGTATAAGAAAACAAATTGTTAAATCGTTGAGCAATATTACGGGTGATTTCGAGGTGTTGCTTTTGGTCCTCGCCCACAGGTACAGCATTTGCCTTATAAAGTAAAATATCGGCAGCCATAAGAACAGGATAAATAAATAAGCCTGCATTAACATTTTCGGGATATTTTTCTGATTTGTCCTTGAATTGTGTCATTCTCGTAAGCTCCCCGAAACCTGTTAAGGTTGATAGTACCCAAGTAAGTTGAGCGTGCTCAGGAATATGCGATTGAATAAATACTACAGATTTTTCGGGATCTATACCGCAAGCAAGGAATAAAGCTGCGATTTCAAGCGAGCGCTGACGTAAAATTTTTGGATCTTGGCGAATTGTTATAGAATGCATATCAGCTACCATATAATAACAATGGAACTCGTTTTGCATTGCGACCCAATTTTTCAATGCACCCGCAAGATGGCCAATTGTAAGCATCCCCGATGGTGTGATTCCACTGAGGATAATTTTCTTTTGAATATTATTTTCCATAAAGTTGAGTTAATTTACAATTTTTTTCGTCTAAAAATGTTAATAAACTTTTTAAAATATTATTTTTATAAAGTTAACAAAATTACTAAAAGAATATTTTTTAAATGGAAAATAATGCAATTGCAGAAGTAATTGGCAAAGAATATAAATGTTTAGACAACGGATTTGTGCGATTAGTCGATGTGATGGGTGATGACAGCTCAATAGTTCAAGCTGCGCGCGTAAGCTACGGCAAAGGAACAAAATCGTTTAGCGAGGACAGAGGACTTATTCGTTATTTGATGCGGCATTCTCATACTTCACCATTTGAGATGGTAGAATTGAAATTTCACGTAAAATTGCCAATATTTGTGGCTCGGCAATGGATACGCCATCGCACCGCAAATGTCAATGAATAT
>Ga0067045_1029264_pt1 | contig 22438 bp, 13 predicted proteins | sample TerdegcTABiofilm_FD_59184 | JGI IMG/M metagenome (GOLD analysis project Ga0067045, IMG submission 59184) | Combined Assembly of (Gp0054472, Gp0054536) Wastewater bioreactor microbial communities from Singapore -Terephthalate degrading...
GCAGTTCCCGGATCCTTTTTTGCAACGTTTTTGCGGTGGCCAGGTGCCATAAGTCGGCGCCCCGTAACGGCCATTTTTGAGATAAGGATTTAAACTTGTACCAATCCGGTAATAAATATAAACGCCTCCATGGACCTTCTTCCAGGGATTCATAAGCGGCATTAATAAGCACATCGGCCAGAAGACCTTCACGCCTTATGCGGGATATAACCGCATAGACCTCGGCGCAGGAAAGAGAAGAAATAAGATGAACACCTTCCCGGCGCGACCAGTTTATCGCCTCTTCACTGTGTTTATCCATGAAAAGCGCGGACAAGACGGCTGAAGCATCCCAATATATGACGACAGGATTATTATTATGCACTAACCTCTGTCCTCCTCCAACATTTTACGGGCCAATTCACCCGGAAGGGGTAAAGGAGGAGGTAGTTTTTTCGCCTTTTTCTTTTTAGCAGGTTGGATCAAGCCCTCCCTCTCCAAGCTTGCTATGCGCTCGGCGAGGGGAAGGTGCTCTTCTGCAGAAACCGGAACGATTCGGCCCACGGGCTTATTCCGGTCGGTAATAATAACTTCTGCCCCTTTTTGGACCTCTTTAAGCAGTTTGCTAAGATTTATTTTAGTGTCACGGATACCAATGCTTATAGGCCTCATAACCAAGTCTCCTTCAAAATAACCATAGTAGTTATGAACAAATTATAACCACAATAATTACAATAATCAAGGGGCTGTGTAATGAAAACGCGGCCATGACGTAATGAAATTTTCCACCTGTTGTCCCGTGCCCTGATGAATTTTTTTAAACAATGCGTAATGAAAGGGCGCAAACAACGTATTAACAGTTAAAGCCGCCGGGGAGGCTCCGGAGCAGGTTGGCTTACCTTTTCATAAAGCCGGGCTGTTGGCAAACCCGGCAGAGTCACTGCGAGCCGAAAGGATCGAATTTCCAGCCGGGGTAAAGGTCAAGGCGGTCGAGAACACCAGCGGGCAGTTCTATCTGGTTATACCGCAAAAACCGGACGAGTTTAGCGAGGAGCAGTTGAGTAATGTCACGGGTGGTTCATTTGACCGCAGTGCTGCTCCTGGTTGTTAGGTAAGTATTTAGTAAACCCGTCATGATCTACAATATGTTGTGGTCAAGTGTATAGCTACAATAATATATGTTGTGATTCTTTATTATTATTTATGCGAGTTTATGCGAGGTGCATGCAGAATGATTGAAGGCAGAAACATCAATTTACGAACGGTAACTGAAAATGATCTGGCAGAACTATTTACTTTAATCAGCAATCTGGCCGAAATGGGTGAATTTTGGCCGGTATTCCTGTCTTCCGAACCAAATTTTAAGAAAAAGTTCGTCGAAACCGGATTCTGGGACGAAAACTTTGGTAAGACGTTAATTACCAATAAAACCAATACAATAATCGGCGAAATCTTTTATTTTAAAACTGCCTACTATCGTTGCGACTACGAGGTCGGTTATCAATTATTCCGGAACGAAACTCGCGGCAAAGGCATCATGACCGAAGCTTTCTCCTTATTTTCATCGTATTTATTTGCGCTCTGCCCCATTCCCCGCCTCCAGATCACTTGTATCCCCGGCAATGTAGCTATACTGCGCAATGCCATGTTTAGCCGTGGCAGTCACCATGATCTAGAGCTTTTTTCGTTACTGCGGGAGGAATGCTGGCCGCTTGCGGCTGTTTTAAATGACTGACCTGTTTGCGGGACTTCGGAAGCAAGGGGACGGTTCTCTTGCTTCCTTATTATTAAACGTAATCATTAATTTCAAAAATGATCTTTATCCGTGATCGGGTTTCCCGGCATCGCCGGAACACTGGCCGGGGGCGGGCGCTGGGTTTTCTTATGTAATGAAAAACCGGCCGCAACGTATTAACATACGGTAAGCCAAAGCGAGCCGGGATGGTCGAACCGGGCCAAATTTAAAGAACAAGGAGGCAAATAGAATGGGTGGTAACGAAAAGAAACCCATGACCCGCAAAGAGTTATAAGGAACAAATCGTCAAGAAAGCGCAGTCGGACCAGGAATTCAAGAAAGCATTAGTCGAGAATCCAAAAGGAGCCATTGGACAATTAGGCGTTCAACTTCCCGCAGAAGTCGAGGTCAAAGTCGTTGGGGAATCAGCCGGGGTAGCATACCTGGTGCTGCCGGTCAATCCCGACGAGTTGACTGACGAACAATTAGATAATGTTGCGGGTGGGAAGGTCCATACTTCCACTGTTGATGATAACACGGGAAAGACTATTAAGGTAATGTGTTAATATGACAGTGTCAATGCGTTTCGGACACATGAAAAAAAATCATCAGTTCCTGTTAAAGGGCACTGCATGGGGACAGTTCCCCTGCTTCCCTTTAGACCAATAATGGCCGGTTATTACCTTGGAACTTGCTGTCCGGCCGGCTGGAATGAAAATATCCATAGCGGCCGGCCGGATTGCCAGCCAAATCTTTGTCCTACGTATCTCTGAGAATGGAGGCGTTGTAGATGAAAAACAAAATTTATCCGGTACTCTTTCTCCTGCTTCTGACAGTATCCCTGCTTGCGGCGGTCAACGGCCGGGCAATGGCGCAGCAAGGTGGAACAGATGCCGCTTGCCGGCAGAACAGCGTCCAGATCACAGACGCTGCCGCACCTTCCGGTCCGGCCGACGGGACCGGCTTCAGCGTGAAACTGAACAGCCGGCCGGTTGCCTTTGACGTGTCCCCGCGCCTGGAAGACGGCTGCTTCCTGGTCCCCCTGCGGCCGGTTTTGGAGGCCATGGGAGCGAAAGTATCCTGGTACGGCGACACCGGTACGGCGGTGGCGTGCCTGCCGGGAGCGACACTTGCCGTGACCGGCGGCTCCCAATATGCCGGGATCAACGGCCGGGAGTATCCAATGCCGGTTGCCGCCGGGATCGACAAGGGAAGGCTGATCGTGCCGTCAGAGATCATTTTGGAAGCCACCGGCGCTGTGTCCGAGTGGGACAGCGCGACCCGGACCCTTGCGCTCTTTTTGAAAGACCCCGGCGCCGGTTTTCCGGCTCCGGTCCTTGATTTGCAGCGCGACATTCAGAACGAACTGGACCGGATGGACCGGGACCTGGCCGCCGCAGCCGGGGAACTGGCCCGGACCGGCCTGGGTGGGGAGGAAGCGCGCCTGATCTTAAGCGGGCTGGCGGCCCGCTATCCTTATGTGGCGGACGCCTGCACCGTAGATAATAATGGAAAGATTGTCGCCGTTGAACCTGCCGCCTACCATGAGTTCGCCGGCTCAGATATCAGCGGGCAGGAGCAGGTCGGGAGGCTTTGGGAAACCGGGCGTCCGGTCATCAGTTCCGTGTTCACGGCAGTGGAAGGTTTCCCGGCGTTGGACCTGGAACGGCCCGTGTGCAACCGGCAAAACGAACTGATCGGATCGGTCAGTTTGCTGATCAAACCGGAACTGCTCTTTGCAAGTTTTACCGTTCCGGAACTGCAGGGACAGCGGCCGGAAATGATGGTCATGCAGAAAGACGGGTATATCCTTCATGACAGCGACAGCTCACAAATCGGCCGCAATGTCTTTACCGACTCCTTTTATCAGGGCTACACCGGACTGCCGGCCCTGGCCGGAAGAACAGTGACCGACAGAGCCGGGGTGGGGAGATACGCTCCCCCGGACCAGCCGCTGCAAAAACAGGCGGTCAAAAAGTCGGTTTGGACCACGGTGGGCCTGCACGGTACGGAATGGCGGCTGATCGTGAACTACGCGGCGGACGGTAATATCCAGGCCGCGGGTAATAAGGAGGAATACAAGGTGGAGAAAAAAAGCGATGCAAGCAAAAGCGCGCCGGCCCTGGAGGTCAGCCCGCAGCAGGCTTTGGCCGGCGATCCCTGGAAGATCAAAGTCTCCGGGCTGGCCCCCGGGGCGCCGGTGACTCTGGTAGCGGAACAGCAGGACAGTAAAGGGATTAAATGGCAATCGCACGCCGTTTTCCAGGCGGACCAGGGCGGGGAGGTGGACCCCGGCGTTCAGGCGCCTGTTTCCGGCACCTATGAGGGCGCCGACCCGGCCGGCCTGTTCTGGTCCCTGCGCCCGGTTGCCGGCGGGAAGCCGGCGGGAACGTTTGCCAAAAGCCTGGAGCCGCAAAAGATTACCGTTTCCGTGGAGGTTGAAGGCGAAAGAATCCTTGCGCAGGACGTAGAGAGACTCTACCTCTTGCCCGGGGTCGAAAGGGTGGAAGTGCGCGAACCCGGAGTGGTGGGGACGCTTTTCCTGCCCGCCGGAGAAGGCAGGCGGCCGGCCATTATCGTGCTGAGCGGATCGGAGGGCGGGACCTACGAACCCGCCGCGGCGATCTACGCCTCTCACGGCTACGTCACCCTCGCCCTGGCCTATTTCGGGATGGAAGGGCTCCCGGACAGCCTGATGGAAATCCCCCTGGAGACCGTGGAAAGGGCCGTCCGGTGGCTGGAGGCCCGCCCTGAAGTGGACAAAAACGCCATCGGCGTGTGGGGCGCTTCCAAGGGAGCGGAGCTGGCCCTGCTGGCCGCCTCCCACTACCCGCAGATCAAGGCCGTGGTGGCCAAGTCTCCGAGCGCGGTGGTATTCGAAGGGGTCAGCAGAGATATGGGAAGAAACCACAAATCATCCTGGACGTTGAAAGGGGAACCGGTTCCGTTTGTGCCCATCATATTCGCCCAGGAGTTGGCCGGGAGCTATTTTGCGGCGGTAGCAAATAAAGAACCCTGGCCCACCGCCCCCATGTATGAGTACGCACTGCAGAACCAGGAGGCCGTGGAAAAGGCGGCCATCAAGGCGGAGCAGATTAACGGGCCGGTATTGCTGGTTTCGGGCGGGCGCGACGGGGTATGGCCGGCGGGTAAAATGTCGGAGATGATCATGAACCGGCTTGGGGAAAGGAAACGCCCATTCGCGGATCAGCATCTCTCTTACCAGGACGCCGGCCATCAGATCAGCGCGCCTTATTCCCCCACCACCGTAAACTGGCTGACCCTGCCCGGAGGTTTTATTGAAGACCTCGGTGGTTCGCCCGAAGGGAACGCCGCGGCATCCGTGGATTCGTGGCCGAAAATCATTGACTTCTTCAGGACGCATCTGGAGAGAGTAAGGTGAGATAATGGACAGAGCAGAGATGAGCAAAAAGCTGGGTCAAATCATTGCCAGGGCCTGGTCTGACGCGGATTTCAAAGCCAGGCTGCTGGCCAACCCGGCGGAGACACTCAAGGCCGCAGGGATCGAATTCCCGGCCGGGGTAAAGGTCAAGGCGGTGGAGAACACCGGCGGGCAGTTCTATCTGGTCATACCGCAAAAGCCTGACGATTTGAGCGAGGAGCAGTTGAGCAATGTCGCAGGCGGCTATGACCCAAATAATCCATATGATCCGTGTGTATTCGGTTCTAGCGGCCCGCGATAATCAATACTACAATTTTGCAAAACAACACCCACTGTGTAACTGTTTATTATTGATAGAAATTATTTTAGGAGAAAACAATGGCCTATCCATACATCCTTTCCTTAAGAAAAAGTGTCGCCGTCCGCCTGGACGGCCCGGCCCTGCTGCTGGCCGGCAGCGGCGCCATAGGGATGCGTCTTAAAGGCCCGTCGGCGGCCCAGAAGAACATCCTGGCCAACCTGACCGGCGGCGGCCTGACCGCGGATCAACTGGTGGAGACGGCGCGCCGCGCCGACCGGGACGCCGACCCGGCCCGGCTCTACTACCTCCTGGCCGCCCTGGAGGGGAAAAGATGGCTCTGTTACACCCTGGCGCCGGGCGGACGGAAGCTGGCCACCCTGGAGCCGGTCTCGGGCGCCTTTATTCTTCACGATGCGCCGGTCCAGGGGCGCTACCGCCTCTCCCGCTTTGCCTGCCTGCGGCGGTTGGACCGGGAAATGGTATTGGAAAGCCCCCTGGGGCACGGGCGGCTTTTTTGGCACCACGGGCCGGCGGCGGCCCTGGCGGCGCTTTTGGCCGAGCCCCGGAGCGCCGCGGATTTGGCCGGCGCGCTGCCCTTTGCCGGGCTGCCGGATATCGAGGCTCTGATCAATCTGCTGCAAAGCGCTGGGGCCCTTTTCCCCTGCGACGGGGAAGGCCGCATTGCCGAGGACGGGAGTCCGCCCCTGCGCCAGTGGGAATTCCACGACCTTTTCTTCCACAGCCGCAGCAGGTCCGGGTGGCACGACAACCTCCAGGGAGGGGCATACCCCTTCCTGGGGGAAATCCCTCCCCTGCCGGGACTTAAACCGCCCATGTCCGATCAGCGGATCGCCCTGTACCGGCCGGCTGCCGCCGAACTGGAAGCTATGGGACGCGACTTCTTCTCAGTGCTGCACGCCCGCCGCTCCCTGCGGGAAGGGGGGACGCAGCCCCTTTCCGCAAAGCAGTTGGGCATTTTCCTGTATTTTACCGGCAGGGTCCAGCAACACCTGCCCGCCAGCCCGGAGCAGGGTCACCATTATGAAGCCTCCCTGCGCCCCTGCGCCGCCGGCGGCGCAATCCACGAACTGGAGTATTACCTCACCGTTTCCCGCTGCCGGGGCGTCGAGCCCGGCTTCTATCACTACGACCCGCGGGAGCACGCCCTGGAACGCCTGGGTCCCCTGGGGGCGCCGCAGGAACGTCTGCTGGCCGACGCCCGCATGGCCATGGGGGGCAAAGATTTTGATCTGCTGATTACCCTGGCCGCCCGCTTCCAGCGGGTCGCCTGGAAGTACCGGTCCCTGGCCTATGCCCTGGTCATGAAAAACGTGGGGTGCATCTACCAGCAGATGTACCTGGTGGCCACGGCGCTGAACCTGGCGCCCTGCGCGCTGGGCGGGGGCAATGCGGATCATTTTGCCGCAGTGTCCGGGCTGGATTATTATACAGAAGGTTCGGTGGGAGAATTCGCGCTCTCAGGCCGCTGAGGAAATTTTCCACCTGTTGTCCCGTGCTCTGATGAATTTTTTTAAACAATGTGTAATGAAAGGGCGCAAGCAGCGTATTAACGGTTAAAGCCGCCGGGCAGGCCCCGGAGAAGGCTGGCTTACCGTTTAATAGTGAAGGAGTTGGAATAGACACCTTTTCCTGTGAAGGCAGTTTTTTCGGGGATGAGGCGACATTGAGATTAAGTCCTTCAGCTTTTAAACGGACGAACCAGTCATTGCTTAATAAAATAACATTTTTTCCGGTGTGTTTGCGCCGCAAGGATTCTATCAGCAGAACATCCAGAACAGGCCCTCATCAGTGGTATAGCATTTTTAATTATATCTATAAAATATAAAACGCAAAGTACGGTGATAACCCTTGAAATGCCTTTTTTACGATGGCAACCTAAAACTCATAGAAGATTACGCCAACCCCATTTCTGCTGCCAACGAAGCCCTAATCAGAGTTTCCCTTGCCGGCATCTGTAATACTGACATCGAAATTATGAAAGGTTACAAGGGGTTCAAGGGCATCTTAGGCCACGAGTTCGTTGGAATCGTTGAGTATTCCCCGTCACCAGAGCTAATAGGAAAGAGGGTGGTAGGCGACATTAACATCGGCTGCGGTGAATGCGCTCTTTGCATTGGGGGCCATCATAAGCACTGTGGGAACCGTAGAGTACTTGGAATTCTTGGCAAGGATGGTGCTTTTGGTGAGTACATAACTTTGCCCGTTCAAAATCTTCATACGGTTCCGGACAATGTTTCCGATTTTGAGGCGGTCTTTGCGGAGCCATTGGCTGCGGCCCTTGAAATTACTGAGAAATACCATATAAAACCAACTGATAAAGTAGCAGTGGTCGGTGATGGTAAGCTAGGCCATCTGGTTGCTCAGGTACTGAGCCTGACTGGGTGTAATTTAACGGTCATTGGGAAACATGTGGAGAAGCTGCAATTGCTAAAAGATAAGGCAATAACAGCAAACTTGTCAGAGGCTAATTTCCATCGGCGTTTTGATCTTGTCGTCGAGTGCGCGGGGAATCCGGAAGGTCTAAAGTATGCTCAGCAAATTGTAAAACCGGCGGGAGCGATTATTTTGAAGAGCACTTATCATGGCAGCGTAACAACGGAACCTGCTAATTGGGTAGTCAATGAAATCACGCTGGTGGGCTCCCGTTGTGGTCCGATGGATGCAGCGCTAAGGTTGTTGGAGAGAAAGCTTGTTTCCGTAGAAAATTTGGTTAGCGGGGTTTACAGGCTGGAAGATTGGGAGAAGGCTTTTGAGGCCCCGGGATGTTTAAAAACATTCTTTAAGATAATCTAAATACCCATGAATAAGGAGTAGAATTTTCTAAATGTGCGGATAAAAGATGAAGATGTTTAAAAGCAATTTTAATGTTTGCAAGGAGTTCCTACTATATAAGGAGGCAAAATAATGGACAGGGAAGAAATGAACAAGAAGATAAGTCAAATTATCGCCAAAGCCTGGTCCGACGCGGATTTCAAGGCCAGGCTGCTGGCCGACCCGGCAGAGACGCTGCGGACTGAAGGGATCGAATTTCCGGCCGGGGTAAAAGTCAAGGCGGTGGAAAACACCAGCGAGCAGTTTTATCTGGTTATACCGCAAAAGCCGGACGATTTGAGCGAGGAGCAGTTGAGCAGTGTCGCGGGCGGCTATAGCACGGGTTGCTGTGGTTGTAATTGCGACGACTCCACCCACTGCATAGCCACCTAAATAATAGCAGCAAAATCAGCGCCGTTCACCTCCGGCCGTTCGGAAAACGGCCGGAGGTGAACATTTAAGAGGCGTTTCCCCATACACAAAGGAGATCCAAGATGAACATACCCGCTTTCAAGTCCCACTTTCATGTGGAGGTATTCCCCGGCGAAGGGGTGCTGCTGCTCTCCGAAGCTGATTCCAGGGCGCTGCACGGCCGGGCCTACGAGCTGGTGGCCCCCCTGGTTGACGGCCGGCGCAGCGCCGATGAAATCGTCGACGCATTGGCCGGGCGGGTGGACGCGGCCACGGTCTATTACGTCCTCACCCTGTTGGAGTCCAAAGGGTACCTGAGCGAGGCCGCCCCGGAGATTCCCGCCGCCGCTGCCGCTTTCTGGCACGGCACGGACGTAGAGCCCCGGACGGCGCTGGCGGCGCTGCGGGACCGGACGGCGGCCGTCCTCGCCGCGGGCGGGCTCGACCCGGCCGGGATGCACTCCGCCCTGGAAGCGGCCGGGGTGCGGACGGGGCCGCAGGCAGCGGCCCATTTGTGGCTGGTCCTGACCGACGATTACCAGCGGGAAGAACTGGCCGTCATCAACCAGGCGGCGCTGCAAGGCGCGCGCCCCTGGCTGCTGGTGCGGGCGACCGGCCCCCAGTTGTGGCTGGGGCCGCTCTTCATCCCCGGCGAGACGGGCTGCTGGCAGTGCCTGTGCCTAAGACTCAAGCGGAACCGGCTGACTCATACCTTTGTCGCCGCCAAAAAAGGACTCGCCGCGCCGCCCCCGACGGCTTCGGGCTGCCTTCCCTCCACCCGGGCCGCCGTCTACCAGATGGCGGCGACGGCGGCGGCGCAGTTTCTGGCCGGTGCCCCCGGCGCCCTGGCGGGCAGAGTGCTGAGCCTGGACTGGGCAAGCTGGACGCCGCAAACCCACCGGCTGCTGCGCCACCCCCACTGCCCGGCCTGCGGCACGGCGGAAGTCCCTGCCGTAAAGCCATTGGCGCTGCAGCCGGGCAAGGCGTCCTTTACGAGCGACGGGGGGCACCGCCTGGTGGCGCCGGAGCGGACCCTGAAGAAGTACGAACACCTGATCAGCCCCATTACCGGGGTGGTGACGCTGCTGGAGCCGGCGCTGCGGGATGAAGAAGTGGCCCACGTCTTCGTGGCCGGCCACAATTCCGCCCTGAAAACGGAGCGGCTGGATTTCCTCAAGCGGAGCCTGCGCAGTTCCAGTGCCGGCAAGGGCGTCTCCGGGATCCAGGCTCGGGCCAGCGCCCTCTGTGAAGCCATCGAACGCTACAGCGGAGAATTAACAGGCGGTGAGGTGAAGGTGACCTGCGCGCTGCAGGACTGGCCGCCCGGCCAGGCCTATCACCCTAATGAAATAATGCTCTACAGCAACAAGCAGTACACGGAACGGGAAGCCTGGAACAAGCGGGGCTCCCGCTTCAACCGGGTGCCCGAACCCTTTACCCCGGACCTGGTGGTGGACTGGACCCCGCTCTGGTCCCTGACCCAGGAGCGCCACAAGTACGTGCCCACCCAACTGGTCTATTACGGCGCCCCGGCCCGGGCAGGCGACGACACCTTTTACGCCGTGGGCTGTTCCAACGGCAGCGCCTCGGGCAATACCCCGGCGGAGGCGGTGCTGCAGGGCTTTTTTGAACTGGTGGAGCGCGACGCGACGGCCATCTGGTGGTACAACCGCCTGCCCCGGCCCGGAGTGGATCTTGCCACCTTCGGCGAACCCTATCTGCTGGAGTTGGCGGAGCACTACCGCGCCCGTTACCGGCGCGCCACCTGGGCCCTGGACATCACCAGCGACCTGGGGATACCGGCCTTTGCGGCGGTGTCGCGCCAAATGGAGGGTGCGGAGGAGCAAATCCTTTTCGGCCTGGGCTGCCATCTCGACACCCGGATCGCCCTGCAGCGGGCCTTTGCGGAGATGAACCAGATGCTGGGCGTCGCGGTCTACGCCGGCAAAGACGGCAAGCAGCTCCTGGAGGATCATGAGACGCTGACCTGGCTGCGTGAGGCGACGCTGGCCAACCAGCCTTACCTGGCGCCCGACCCGGCCCAGCCGCCGCGGCGCTTGACCGACTATCCGCAGCGGCCCAGCGGCGATTTCCTGCGGGATATCGCTTACTGCCGGCAAATCATCGAGGCGCGGGGCATGGAGATGCTGGTGCTGGAGCAGACCCGGGCCGATGTGGGGATGCCGGTGGTCAAGGTGGTGGTGCCGGGCCTGCGCCACTTCTGGGCGCGCTTTGCCCCGGGGCGGCTCTACGACGTGCCGGTCGGGATGGGCTGGCTGAAAGAGCCGCTGCAGGAAGAAGATTTAAACCCAATCCCTATGTTCTTTTAACTGTCCGGCCGGCATGAAAATATCCATATGAAGAATCGGCTGAGATTATATATCCGGCGCTGCCCGTCAATCCTCGAGGAGTGGTTGGGGCATACATTAGTAATACATTAGTATGAGTAAAGCGAGCTATGATAGGGTGAGTTTTTGGATAGTACCGGCGTAACCAATGAAAGTTTATGAAAAACTGAGGTTTATGGAGCAATCCATTAATAAAATTCAAATATTGAGATAGGAGTGTAAATGCTATGAATAAAAAAGTGATTATGGGAGCTGTTGTTTTGCTCGTCCTGCTTGTGCCTGCGTTTGGTTTTGCGGCGGTCGACAATCAGCCGGCAATAGTGCTGAACGGCGCCGAAATTCAAGCCGCCGCCTGTATTGACGGAGGAAATGTTTATCTGCCGCTGCGGGCGGTTGGTGAAGCTCTCGGATATAAAATAGACTGGTCGGAAAAGGACGGCACGGTATCTGTCTCCGGGTCCGGTAAAAACATTGTGGTTGATTTGAAGAACAACAAAGTAACCGCAGACGACCATGTTTACTATATGAGCGGAGACGACGGCGGCGCGATCGTCGGAGACAGAACCTACATGGGGGCAGGTTTCTTCTCCGGCAATTTAGGACTAAAAGTTTTATGGGACAGGCAAGGCGGAAATGTCGAACTTGAAAGCGTAAAGGAAAACGCCATTTCCATAAAAACAGTAAAAGAAGCTTCTGAGACCGATAAAATCAAAATAACCCTGCAGTATCCACAGATTGAAGGATTGGATGACAAAGCAGTGCAGGACGGCATAAACTCCTTTTTCCAAAATTCAGCCGGGGCCGCCAGGGATGAGGGACTGAAAAACGCGGATAACATGGCTCAGGATGATGCCGGGTCCGCCGGCAGCCCGAACAAATGCGAGACTTACTTCGATTACAGGATTAAATACAATCAAAACGGACTGTTGAGCGTGGTATTCATAAACTACCAGTATACCGGAGGAGCGCACGGATTGACGGCGCAAAGCTCGCACACCTTCAATTTGAAAACAGGCGAAGAATACAGGCTGAAGGACCTGTTCAGAAACGGCGCGGATTATGTTCCGTTAATCAGCGGTATTGTCAGCAGCGAGATAGATGAAAGAGTGAAAGAGGGAAGGCTGCCTGAACATGCGATTACACCTTTTGAAGCGATAAAGGAAGACCAGGGTTTCTACCTGTCCAACAGCGCGGTCGTGGTTTACTTCCAGCAGTACGAATACTGGCCCTATGCCGCCGGCATACAGGAGTTCCCGGTTGACTTTTCTGTACTGAAGGAGATGTTGAAACCGGATTTCAGCTTTTTGCTCGATGGCGCAAAACTGCTCGAAGCGTCTGGAGCCCCGAATTCATTAAATATTGGTGAGACCGGCAGGGTTATCCTGAAAGGAAACCCGACGACAGGCTATGCCTGGCATTACACTATTGAAAACAGTGATCTTGTTAAGCTTGACTCTGCATATACTGTCCGGGATTCCAACATGATCGGCGCGGGAAATACCTTTGTATGGAATTTCAAGGCTTTGCAGGCGGGACGGACGAGGATAACTTTCAAATATTACAGGGAGTGGGAAGGAGAAGCGTCTGCAACGGCGGACAACACTGTTGAATACCCGATCCGAGTTGAACCCTTGAACAATTAGGCGTTCAACTTCCCGCAAAAGTCGAGGTCAAAGTCGCTGAAGAATCGCCTGAGGTGGTGTATCTGGTGTTGCCGGTCAATCTTAACGAGTTGACTGATGAACAATTGGATGGTGTTGCTGGTGGGGAAATCTGCCATTAACAAGATGTTTATTTCGTTGGAGGTGTAAGACATGTACAGGAAAGTTATATCAAGATCAAGCAAAGCAAGCTCGCCCCGGCGGCAGGGACGACATCGGGCCCTGACCGCCGGGCAGGGTGGCGGTATACAGGGAGGTGGGTGCAGATGAAGAAACGGAGGGGTTTACGGGTTGCCGCAGCCGGGACGCTTATAGCCGTCCTAGTGTTTATCTTCTCAGGCCTGTTGCTGGTGCCGGCATCTCCGGCAAATGCCTTTCTTTTTATTCCGTCACCGGAGGATATAGCAAAGGGTGTAGTCGATGAAGTGATAGGCAAAACCGTCAATGAAGTACTGGACAAAACCGGAATGGAAGGACTGGCGAAGCAGGTTAAGACGTTGGTGGACAGCGTTGCCCATGGCAACCTGCCCGTGGTGGGATCACTGCCGGATCTTTTGCATGATCCGAATGTGCTGAACAAAAGCAAGGACATTGTCGGCCAGCTCACGCAGGTGGCACAAATACTGCAGCAATTGTCCGAGCCGGGCGACTTCGTGTTTAGCTTCATCAAAAAAATCCCCAAAGATTTCTCGGTAGAGTTCGACCTGCCTGACAACCTGGGGCGGGTGTGGGTGAAAAAGGGGAATACCATCGCGCTGTGCCTGCGGGTGAACGGCCCTGACGGGAGCCAGGCCGAGTTCGGCGTGGCCGATGACGACCCGCTGGGCAACGGAAACGCTCCCCAGTTCGCCAACCCGGATCACAGGCCCCTTGCCTTTTTCGACCTCACCCGGAACGGCAAGTCGTACATCCACGGCCGCCTGCCCATGGGCGCAGGCGGCCTGCCCACCGTCACCGCCGAGGATTACATCCACTACGGCAAGCAGTGTATCCGGGTGCAGGTGGGTGCCATCACCGATACCACCGTCGAGGTCAAATTCGAGGTGGGCCTCAAGGCCAGCGTTAACGACGAGGTGTCGGTAGGTACCGAGGCCAAGGCCGTTATGTCGGTGGAGGTCGAACTGGATGAGGCTAACCGTCTGATGAACGGCGCCACGGCCGCCCTGGCCGGTGCCCTTAACCAAAAGACCCATGCAGGGGGAAAGCTGGAGTCAAAAGACGTTGCCGACGTCCTTATGGCACCCCTGAGATACATGTCGGCTTATAATAAAGCCCACCCCGGCGCCATTAAAGACGTTTCACTGGGGACAGACGTAATGGGGGAGGTGGGGCTTGGCGCGCTGGACACCGTCTGGCCGGCCGTCAGCGCCACCGGCGGGTTCACCTTATCCACCCCGGCCAACGCCATGATAAACATCACCGATGTGACGCTGCAGGCGCTGCTGGAGGCGGGCGCCACCCTGGGCGACTCTTTTCTGAAGCTTAATTCTTACGTTCTGGCGGGCCAGATGGACAGCGAGAAAGCCAAGGCCGAAATCGCCAGACTGGAAAAAAGCTGGGACACCCAGGGCAAAACCGCAGTCAACCGCATTATCCAGGCCGTGGGCCATGCCGTGGAAGACACCAGTATGGACATCAGCCTTTCGGTGGACCTGGGGGGGTACAACGACAAACCGTCTGCGGATGATAAAGCGAAATCCACCATGAACGTGTTCAGGGAAAGCGTTACCGTTCCGGTCGGCAAACTGGGCGCCGCTTTTATGGAAAAGGATTTCCTATCGGATATGGTAAAGGGATTATCCATCCTTTTGGGCCAGTTAACCAGCGGGAAAATACCCCAGGCCGCCCCGCCGGAACTGAGCAAGCTGGGCAGCTTGGCCGACAGCATTGCCGAAGGCACAACCATAAATGTGGCCATAATGACCCCGGCCCTGGTGCAGGTCACTGGGGAGGCGCCGGCCAAGCCGTTTTTCGACTGGATTAAAGAGAACACCCAGTCTGCGGTGAGATTTATCGGCGCCCTGCAGCAGTCGGCCGACGCCGGATCCCTGGCCGCCCTGGGGGCGGGCCGGCTTCGTGACGATTTGCAGTCGCTGATCGATGACCTGGGCAAGGACATGCTTTTGGGACTCAATCTCGGCGCAGGCGCCAACGCCGAAGTCGGGGCCGTTGGGACGGTATCCGTCGGCGCCGGGGCTGCGGCCCATATCAAGGCCAACCCTGAGATGCTGCTGCTGCTGGTCACCGGTGGGATAGCTGACCTGCACTACTCCGAAGGCCGGGCCGACATGGGCTTCGACGTGGCCTTGGAAGCTGGCGCGGGCGTGAAACTGGGCGAGGGGGTGGAGGCCGAGGCCGGCGGCGGCTTGGGCTTTTCCACCAGCCTGCTCAATGTCGTCCTGACCGAGTGGGACGGCCCGGTTCCCCAGATCTACGGCCAGCCGGCCTCAAGCAACGCCGACCTGGCCGAACTGAAGGTCTGCGTGAGCCCACGGGAAGTGTATACAGCGTCCCCTGATAAAAATACCCCCGGCTCATACACTGTATCGGTGCCCGCTGGGACCACGACGGTCATGATCGAGCCGAAGACCGCCAGCAGCCAGGCCGCCTTTGTTTTTAAGGGCTACGGCCCGATGAAGAATGGCGCGGGAGTCTGGTACACTCTACAAAATACAGCAGGGGAGGATGTACCCTTTAGCGTGGTGGCCGAGAGCGGCAATTGGAAGGGTTACGTTCTTAGAATAAAGACTTTGCCTCCCAGCGCCGACCTGGCCTCGCTGCAGTTGAGCCAGGGCGAGCTGTCGTGCAACTTCACCGAGAACCGCGCGGAATATACCGTCAGCGCCCCGGAAAATGTCGCCAGCATCAACCTCAAGGCGGCGACCGTGGACCCGCTGGCCAAGCTGTGCGTAACAAATGTAACCAACGGGGAAAAACAGGGGGAATTGAGCGAGCAGTTAAACCTCCGGTATGGCCCCAACAAGTTTGTGCTGTGCGTGACAGCCCGGGACGGCGGCAAGAAGAACTATAACATCACTGTCACCAGGGTTTGCCCAAAGCTGGAGAGCCTGACGGTAAAATATAATGGAGCGGTTCAGAACCTTACACCGGCCTTTGATCCCAACAGGCAGTTTTACAACCTGACGGTGGACCCGGGTAAGGAAACTCAGGTGGAAATTACCGCGAAACCGCTGGACACAGGCGCCGCTGTGAAGGTGTCCGGCGATTCAACGGCCACCGCCGCCAACGGGTGGACGGTAAAATTGAATCTTCCCGGCACCCCCAAGAGCGTGCCCCTGGAAGTGACCACCTCGGACGGCTTCCAAAGCACCTATGTGCTGTTGTTCAACGGCACCTCCTCCGACGCGACCCTGAAGGATCTGTCATTGAGCGGCGGCGTCCTGTCGCCGGCCTTTATCCCGGCGGTAACCCGGTACACCGCGAAAGTGGGCGTAATGACACATGAGACTGAGCTTACCGCCACCGCCAATGACCCCTATGCCAGCCTAATCGTAAACGGAAAGTTCTGCTCTTCTTCGTCCGCCACCTCCACAATACCGCTGAAGATGGGACTGCTTGGGCTGAAGAGCCAGTGCCTGGAGGTGACGGTTATCGCCCCCAACGGATCGACCAGGACATACACGGTGGCGGTTACAACGAGTTTTGGTCCGTAAATGAACGACAATGTTTCTCCAATTCGGTCAGCAACGCCGGGCTTGGCAAGATCAGCGCAAGCCCGGGATCGCTGAGCCCCGGCTTTAATGCCGGTACAACTAAGTACACAGTGAACGTGGCCAACGGGACCGATAAAATAGCAGTGTCCGCCATCCCCTCGGGCCCGGCTGTTCCGCCCGGCAGATTTTGAAGGAGTGATAACTTGGCGAACCGTGCTCCGGCAAAGCCTGTCAACCGGTATATGGTGTCGATGACCAGCCGCCTTTATTGATTATTTGTGGCCTTAACAACGGCCGTTATGGTGGGCAAAACCATTATTGCGGAACTACCCCAGGCTGTTTAGGTAAGTTTTTTTAGTGGAAGGAGAGAAGTTAATGCTCAAGAAAGAAGTTTTGTTGGTTTCTGAGCTTGCGGAGACCGACATCTTGCAGATGTATGAGCTTATGATCAAATATTACTCCAACCTTGACCACGACATATTCCGGAATGACCTTAAAGAAAAGAGCCAGGTACTGTTGTTCAGGGATGATCACGGAGCAATTGCAGGGTTTACCAGCAGCATGATCATCCGACTTAATATTGAAGGTGTAGTCGCCAAGCTGTTGTATTCAGGTGATACCGTAATGGACCGGAAATATTGGAATTGGAGTCATCTCCAAAACAACTGGTTCAACTATATCTCATCCCTCCCGGAGTTCAAGGAAGGCGGCTTTTACTGGATATTGCTCTCCAAGGGATACAGGACTTACCGGTACCTTCCTTATTATTTCAATTTATTCTGGCCCCGGTACGACGCTCCCACGCCTCCGTTTGTCAGGACGTTGATTGAAGGTTTTGCGAACCTGAAGTTTCCTGACGAGTTTGACCCCGCCAGCGGCATCATCCGTTCCGTCTGGGATTATGTCAAACCGGGAGTGGCTGATATAAAAAAGAGACATTTGCGGGACCCCCATATCGAGTATTTCGCCAGAGTGAATCCGGGTTACATCCGCGGGGACGAACTGGTTTGCGTGGCTGAATTAAGCCGCCGGGGGATTAAGGAATCCGCACATAAATACTTTGTTCAGGACTAATTTTGCCTGAGATCAACTGCCTGGATTTTGGCTGGAGATAACGATGACCAAAATTATGCAATTTTTATCCCTGCAGGGTAACGATGTTCCCAAGCTGCTGGTGACGGCCCCTTTGTTTCTGGCCCTGGGTATGGGAGAGGTCATGGGCCTTAGCGCGGCTATGTCCGTTTTCAACGTGCGGTACGGGGTAGAGCATTTACCCGCGATGTACGCGCTGGAAGCACTGGTTTTACTGCTTACCTCCGGCTTGATCGCGCATTTTTCAGGCGTCTGGGCCAAGCCTGCTTTTCTCAGGCGCGCCTATACCCTTATGTGGCTGCTGGTTTTGGTCAATGCGCTTTGCCTGGCGGCCTCCCGGTGGTGCGGCCTTGCCTCGCCCCGCTTGTTTTATCCGTTTCTGCTGGTGACAACCACGGTAATATATTTTCAGATGGCTCCCCTGATCTGGCTGACAGCCGCGGATATATCGACCACTCAGCAGGCCAGGCGGCTGTTCCCCCTTCTCTCCGGTTGCCATACCACCGGGTGTATCCTATCCGGCGCGGCAGCCCACTGGCTGGCGTCCCTGGGAACAGAAACCATCTATTTGTTGTGGGCGGTCATCCTGGGCGGGGGTTTCCTGTCCTTGCGGGAATGTTCGCGGCGCTATCTGGTTTCCCTGGAATCTTCGCCGGAGGAAGAGGCTTTAAGTCTGGGAGACAGCCTCCGGTATCTCGTTAAGTCTCCCTTTTTAAGCCGGCTGCTGGTTTTGTTGACCGGTCTCATGCTCCTGTACTCCCTGATGGATTACCAGTACAATACCGTCGCCGAGTCTCTTTTTCCGGACGAAAAACAACTCATGGCCTTTTTCGCCTCCCTGATGGCTGTATATAATACCGCAGCCGTGGTGATTGAGGTGGGGCTGCTCAATAAACTCATGCACTGGCTGGGGGTAGGCTACATTCTGGTGGTCGTACCCGCGGGGCTGGCTGTTTGCTTCTTGATTCCAGTCTCCCTTTTCGCCTTGGACCTGCCTGCGGGCGGTGTTTTTATCAGCGTCGTTTTGACCCGCCTCTTAACCGATGTTCTGGGCGAGTCGTCCTGGCAGCTGGCGTTCAAGGTTGTGCCGCCGAGAGAAAGGAGCAGTGTCCGTTTTTTAACGGGCGGGTTTTTTATCCTGTTCGGCATGTTGGGAGGGGGCGCTTTAAGCCTGCTCCATGCCGCCGGGGCGGTTAGTCTGCCTGTGCTGTCAGCTGCGGGGGTTTTGCTCGGGGTATTCCTGGTCTGGATGGCCGGGCGGGTCCGGAACCTGTATATGAGAGAATTAATTACATCGGTAAATTACGGCTACTATGACGTATCTTCAAATGTCGATGCGGCGCTGGGCAGCCTGGTGAAGCCTGAAATTCTTGAGGCGATGTTGGGTTTCCTGCATCAACCCGACGACCGCAAACGGGATTTGGCCGTGGAACTGCTTAAGCATAGCCCGGGTAAGACCAGATTACCGGTAATGACCCGGCTGTTGGCAGACGCTTCTCGAAAAATACGGCTGGCGGCGCTGCAGTCGTTCCCGGCTGCGGAAGCCGGGCCGCAAGACTGGCAGCAGGTGCTGGCCTGCGCCGGGGACCCTGATCCGGAGTTGCGCGCGGAGGCTGTTTTATGCCTGGCAGTCGCCGGGCTGGTCCAGGAGCAGGCCCGGTCCCGCTTGCACGAGGCCCTGGATGATTTCGAGGTGAAGGTGGCCGGGGCCGCCCTTGTCGCCCTGCGCCGTTTGGACGGTCAACCGCCTCCGGGGAAAGCGGAGCAGGTCATTGGGCGCTGCCTGGCGTCCGGTCCGGAGGGCGAGGCATTGGCCTGTGCCGTGATCGGCGAGTGCAAATATGCGCAGTATGTCCCCTGGTTAACCTCAAAACTGGCGGAAGGGGAAGCGCCCCGCGCGCGAACGGCGGCGGCCGCCGCCCTGGGCCGGCTCGGTTGCGCCGGTGCGGTTCCCGCCATGCTTGCCCGGTACCCGGCGGCCGATCTGGAGTACCGCGCCGCCGTGGAAAAGGCTCTGCGGGATATGGGCCGGGCCGCTCTACCGGTTCTGATCGAGCAGTTGAGTCAAAATCCGCCTTCCTCTACCTGGAAGGTAATGATAAAAGTTCTTCAAGATTTTTTGTTTGACCGGAATATGCAAAAGCTGGTACTTGATGAATGCAAAGTCCGGGTCGGGCAGGTACAGTCGATGCTGCCCCTGGTACCAGCTTTGCGCCGAATGGGGACCCACGATTTGGCTGAGCTGGCCGGGCGGCGCATCAAGGAAATAGAGGCGGAAGTGCTGGAGGCTTCCTGGCTGGTCCTGGCCGGGCTCAGTTCGGAAGGTTCAGTAAATGTTTTGCGCACGGCCCTGCGGGAGGAGAATGAGGAGAAAAGAGACAACGCTTTGGCGGTATTGACCGAAGGGATAGGCGACCGGAGCCTTTCCCAGGTCCTGGCCCGTTATCTCGCGTCCGCGCTTGGTTTGGGTGGAGAAGAGCCGCGCCCCGGCGCTTTGCAGGCCGGGGCTGCTGCCAAAGCTGATTATTGGCTCCGGGAGATCTGGGCCGCCGCCGGGCGAGGAAAGGAGCGTAAAGATATGGAAACCGCGCATGATTTTGAACTGTTGGACCGGGTGCTGTTATTAAAGGAAACGCCCCTTTTCGCCGGCCTTTCTGTTGAGGAACTGGCGCTGATCGCCGGCATCGCCAGGGTGGAAACCTGGTCGGACGGCAGTTTCCTGTTGACGGAGGGCAGGCCAAACCAGACCGTTTATCTCCTGCTTGCCGGCCACATCGAGATCAGCGCCCGATCCCAGTCGGGGCGTGAAGGCACCATCGGGGTCTTGGGGACCAGAGAGCTCATCGGCGATACAAGTGCTTTCGACGAGTCCCCTTCACCGGTAAGCGCCCAGGTCATCCTGGGCGACGCCGTGGTGTTGGCCCTTGAAGGCCGGGAGCTGGCGCGCCTCTGCCGGTTATACCCTGAAATCGGTATCGGCCTTATCCGGGCTATCAGCGCCCGGGTACGCAGGCTTGAGCAAATGGTGATTTTAACCGGCTGATCCTGTTGTTTTGTGTAATAAAAAACCAGCCGCAACGTATTAACATACAGTAAGCCAAAGCGAGCCGGGATGGTCGAACCGGGCCAAATTTAAAGAACAAGGGGCAAATAAAATGAGTGAAAGGAGTTGAAATAAGTGAAACCGTCCATGTATAACTTTATCTGGCCCACGGACGACCCGGCGAAGGTAATGATCTTCAACAGCCTCACCACCGCGCTGGCCGAAGTGGAGAAGACCCACTTGGATTTGTTGAGCCTTCCCCGGTTTGACTACGACACCCTGCCTGACGTTGCCAGGCGCTTTGTCGATGCGCTGAAGCAGGGGGGCTTTGTCCTGGACGACGAGGCCGACGAACTGAAAATCCTGAAGTTTGCCTATAACAGCAGCAAATACGACCGGATGTGGATTGGTTTTACCGTCGCCCCCACCCTGCGCTGCAACTTCGCCTGCACCTACTGCTACGAACAGGCGGGAGAAAACGAAAAGCGGGACGGGCACAACGCCTTCATGCCCGAGAACGTGCAGCAGGCATTGTTGAGCTTTATCGAACAGGCGGCCAAAACGGTAAAAGGTGTTTATATCACCTGGTACGGCGGGGAGCCGCTTTTGGGCCAAGAGATCATCTTTGATCTGTCACAGAAAATAATCACCGTCACTGAGGAGAACAAGATTAACTACTCCCGCCGGGATGATCACCAGCGGCTACCTGCTTGCTGAAGACCCGGACCTGGTGCAAAAGCTGAAAGACAGCCGGATTAATTATTTCCAGATTACCCTCGACGGGCCGCCCGGGGTACACAACCGCCGCCGGATGCTCAAGAGCGGCAGCGGCCCCACCTTCGACCGGATTCTGGCAGGCATCAAGCTCCTGGCGGCCAATGAGATGGAAGTAAGCCTGCGCATTAACGTCGACCGCGCCAACATGGACGAGGCGTTAAAGCTCCTGGATATACTTGAAGAAAACAACCTGAAAGACATCTCCATCCACCTGGGCCACGTCCAGGCCGACACGGAGGGTTGCAAGTCCATCGAAAGCTCCTGCGCAAGCATGGAAGAGTTTACCGTATTGAAGCAGACCTTCCACGAGACCTTAAGTCAAAGAGGCTTCAAGACAGGCCGGACGCCCTATTACCCCAGGATCTCCCATGCCTGCGGGGCCAACCGGATGAACGCCTTTGTGCTCGACCCCGACGGCGACATGTACAAGTGCTGGTCCGAGATCGGCGACAAGCCGGCCCGCATCGGCAATATTGCCGAGTTCAGGCAACGGGGCAAAAGTGAAAGAATGCGCGAAATCCGCTGGCTCACCTGGGAGCCTTTCGAGTACGCGGAATGCCTGGCCTGCAAAGTGCTGCCCGTCTGCATGGGAGGCTGCGGCTACCGGGCCATGTTCGTCAACAAAGACAGGCCGGCCTGCGTGGAGTGGAAACACAGCCTGGAGCATTACGTCCGGGCGCGCTACCGGCAGGAAAAGAATCTGAAAGCAGAGCCAAAACAATCTTAGGAGACTGAGACATCACCTTAGCCGCCTTGTACTTGGGATAAGATAATATTATTTTCTATTATTTTCTTTAATTACCATCGTAAAGAAGGAAACGTCGGGATCATCGGGTGGAATTTTAATGTTACCTTACGTCAAGACTTCAGTTACTCGAAATATCCTTTTGACCGGAGAGATGTTTGGATTCGGCTATGGCACAAAGATGGTTCTTGTATGGAACTGAAGTGAGTATACCGAATGTGTTTCATCTTAATGTAAAATCTATTTCAACCCCTTAAAAACCTCAATAAGTTTTATTTCCAACCCGGGTAACAAAGCAGAATTCAAAATGTCCTCCTGGTCAAAGGCGCCTACCCACCGCCATTCCTTCTCACCGGCTTTAAATACATCCACAATTTTAGCATCCGGATCCACCAGCCAGTATTCCTTTACCCCGTGTTTAAAGTATAACTGGCTTT
>Ga0067045_1003895_pt1 | contig 22432 bp, 21 predicted proteins | sample TerdegcTABiofilm_FD_59184 | JGI IMG/M metagenome (GOLD analysis project Ga0067045, IMG submission 59184) | Combined Assembly of (Gp0054472, Gp0054536) Wastewater bioreactor microbial communities from Singapore -Terephthalate degrading...
TTGTCTGCCGTCGGGCTGCGGCCGGACCTCAGCCTGGCAGAGAGTGCCGGGGTGACCGTCGGCAGGGGCATTCAAGTGGACGCGCGGTTGCAGACGTCCCAGCCGGGGATCTTCGCCCTGGGCGACTGCATCGAAATCGCCGGGCAACTGTTGCCGTATCTGGCGCCGATCAATCAGGGCATCCAGGCACTCAGCCAGACCCTGCTCGGTCGGCCGACGGCCGTCGATTACCCCTTGATGCCCGTGACGGTCAAGACCCCGGTCGCGCCGCTGTGCCTGCTGCCGCCCGCGGCCGGTTGCGTGGGGGAATGGCGCTGCACCCTGACCGAGGATGGGGTCAGTGCCGGTTTCCATGACGTCGACGGGGCGCTGCACGGTTTTGTCCTGCTCGGACGCCAGGCGCAAACCCAACGCAGCCGTTTGCTGCAGTCCTGCCAGAACTCCCAACAGGCTGTCGCCTGAGGCCAGAATCATGAAGAACACGATCAATCTGCCGCATGACGATGCCAGCTGCGGCTGGTACGCGGCCTTGCCGCCACAACCCGCCTGCACCCGCCTGTCGGGTGAGCAGCGGGCCGACTTCGCCATCGTCGGCGCAGGGTTTGCCGGCCTGGCGGCTGCACGCCGACTGGCGGCGCATCACCCGCAAGCACGGATTCTGTTGGTGGATGCACAGCGGGTGGCCCACGGGGCTTCGGGGCGCAACTCCGGGTTTGTCATTGACCTGCCCCACAAGTTTGCCCTGGAGCATCCGGACCCGGCACACAAGCAGCGCTTGCTGGCGCTCAACCGCGCCGCCATCGCTCAGTTGCAAGGCCTGGTGCAGAGCCGTGGAATCGACTGCCAATGGTCCCATGCCGGCAAGTACCAAGGTGCTGTCGGTGCCCGTGGCCTGGCCTACCTGGATCACTTCGAACGATTGATGAGCGACCTGGGCGAGCCGTTTCGCCGGGTGGGGCCGGCAGAGTTGTCCAGCGTCCTGGGCACCCAGCATTACAGTGGCGCCATCTACACCCCCGGCTGCTACCTGATGCAACCGGCCGCGCTGGTCACCGGGCTGGCGAATTCGTTGCCGGAGAACGTCGAGCTGCTGGAAGAGTCACCGATCCAGCGCCTGGAGCGTGATGGGCGAGGCGGCTGGCTGTTGCATGGCAGTCAGGGGCTGATCCGCACCCCGCAGGTGTTGCTCGGCACCAGCATCTTCACCCAGGAGTTTGGTTATCTGCGTAACCGCCTGTTGCCGGTGATGACCTTCGCCAGTTGGACCCGTCCCTTGACCGACAGCGAACTGGCGACCTACGGCGGCCAGGTGGACTGGGGGCTGACCCCGGCAGACCACGCCGGTACCACGGTGCGCATGACCCAGGATCGTCGCTTGATCATCCGCAATACCTATAAACATGTGCCCAAGTATGGGCGCAGCACCAGCGATGCCATGCGCCTGGACGTGCGCGCGGCACATCGCAAGGCGTTCCTGGCGCGCTTCCCGCAACTGGCCGAGGTGCCTTTCAGCCATACCTGGGGCGGGGTCTATGCGATCTCGCGCAACTTCACCAACTTCTTTGGCGAGCTGGAACCGGGGCTGCATGCGTCGGCGTGCGACAACGGTGTGGGTGCGGCCTGGGGCACGATTTCCGGGACCTTGCTCGCCGACCTCGCCGTGGGCGCCGATTCGGCTCAGTTGAACGATATCCGTGCGGTGACCGGCATGCCGTCGCTCAACCCGCCGGAACCGTTTCTCGGCCTGGGTGTGCGCTCGCGCATTCGCCTGGCCGCCTGGAACAGCCGGAGTGAGTTATGAGCCCGCGCGCCCCAGGCAAGGCACGGGTGCTGTGCATCGACCAGCAGGACCTGACATTCAGCGTGCGTGGTGGGCCGCCCGGTGCGGCCTATGTTGCCCGCGCCCTGAGCAATGAGGTGTCGCCGAACATCGGGGTCGGATTTGCCCGCTGGGAAGGGGCCCAGGTGCAGTGGACGGTGCTGTATGACGAGGTGATCTTCGTGATCGAGGGCTGCCTGCAACTACAGGCCGACGGTGAAGTGTTCGAGGTCAGGCCGGGCCAGGTGTTGTGGATTCCTGAAGGAAGCGAGCTGGTGTATGGCGGTCATGCCTTGTTCGGCTACGTGGTGCACCCGGGCAACTGGAAAGAGCTGCACGGATTGGCCTGACGCCAACTTCCTTCCCTTGGACTTCTTGGAATCCGCACCGTGCTTGGACTGACGCGAACTTTCGGGGCCCTTTACCTGGCCAGCTTGTTGATGCAATTGGGCTCGACCCTGCTGATGACGTACCTGGCGCTGCGCTTGAGCGGCATGGGCGGGAGCGAGGCGGCCGGCGGTGCCCTGATGGCCGCCAATGCCCTGGGCATGGTGCTGGGCGGCTGGGTCGGGCGCTGGCTGATCGGTGCGGTGGGCCACATCCGTACCTACGCGGCGTGCGCCGGGATCATTGCCGCGGCGGTGCTGGCCCATGAGTTCAGCCATTCATTGCCGTTCTGGCTGGTGCTCCGGGCGCTGGTGGGGCTGGCGATGATGTGTCAGCTGATGGTGATTGAAAGCTGGCTCAACGATCAGGCCCGCACCGAGCAACGGGGTGCGGTGCTGGCGTTGTACATGGTTGCCAGCTACGTCGGCATGATGCTTGGCCAGTTGGCCCTGACCCTCGATACCGGGTTGGGTATTCGGGCTTTGCTGGGCGTGGCCATGGTGTTTGCCTTGTGCTCGGTGCCGGTGGCGCTGACCCGCAGCGCTCACCCCAGCGTGGTGCCCAGTGCGGCGATTGATGTGCGGCTGTTCCTGCGGCGCATTCCCCAGTCGTTGGTGACCGTCCTGGTGTCCGGGATGATCAATGGCAGTTTCTACGGCCTGGCGGCGATCTATGCGAGCAAGCAGGGGCTCGACACGGCGCAGGTCGGGCAGTTCATGGCCTTGACGATCGGCGCCGGGCTGCTGGCGCAGTTGCCGCTGGGCTGGCTCTCGGATCGGCTGCCCCGGGCGAGCCTGATCCGTGGGGTGGCGGTGGTGCTGCTAGTGGTCAGTCTTCCGCTGGGGTTTAATCCGTCACCCTCGTTCAGCACGGTGTTGCTGTTTGGCGCGGCGATCGGCTTCCTGCAGTTTTGCCTGTACCCGCTGGGAGTGGCCTTGGCCAACGACAATATGGAGGCAGGTTTGCGGGTGTCCCTCTCGGGCATGCTGTTGATCACCTTCGGCGTCGGAGCCTGTATCGGGCCGCTGGTGGCAGGTTTATTGATGGAGTATGCAGGCGCCTCCAGCCTGTATTTTTTCCACGGTGGATGTGCGCTGTTGCTGGCCTTGTGCGTGACCCAGAGGCGAGTCAGCGGGCAACACCTGAACCCGGATGCGCCTTTGCATCAGCCGTTGACACCGGATGGTCTGGCGAGCTCGAACTGGGTTGCGGTGGCGGAGCCGGTAGAGCCATTGGCAAGGGACTGAGGGCCGTCGCCAGGGAAGGCAGCAGTGATTTTGATCGATGCGTTTTTCTCATGAATCGGTGACGAAAAATGGTTTGAAGGCGGGTGGGGTTTCCACCATCTTGCCAGTGGTCATTAGGATAAACACGCCTGGAATATTCATCGGACGAACAGCGTTGTTTTTCGGGTTTAAATAACCCGTCAATCGGCTGACTCCAGAACACTCTCTACACCCTTATACAAAAACAAAAGGGGAATAAAATGCGTGCGCAATCTGGCATGTTGAAAGGTTTGAATCCGAAAGTGACGGTGGCTTCATTAGTTGCCGTGATCCTGTTTGTACTGTTTTGTGCCGTTCAAGATGAACAAGCCGCCAAGGCGTTTGAAACGGCTTCCGGGTTTATCCTGTACAACTTCAAGTGGTACTACATTACGCTGATCAGCGCTGTACTCGGGGTGCTGGCGTACATTGCCGTCAGCCGCTTTGGCAACCTGAAGCTGGGCGCCGACGATGACGTGCCAGAGTTCAGCTTCGCCTCCTGGATCGCCATGCTGTTCAGCGCCGGCATGGGCATCGGCCTGATTTTCTGGTCGGTTGCCGAGCCCATGCTGCACTACGCCGACAACCCGTTTTCCAAAGGCTTGACCGATGAATCGGCGAGCATTGCCATGCGCATCACCCTGTTTCACTGGGGTCTGCATCCGTGGGCGATCTTTTCCATGATTGGCCTGGGCCTGGCGTATTTTGCCTATCGCCGGGGCTTGCCGCTGGCGCTGCGCTCGTTGCTCTATCCGTTGATCGGTAACCGCATCTACGGCTGGATCGGCCATGTGGTCGATATTATGGGGGTGGTGATCACCGCCTTTGGTGTTTCCCAGTCGCTGGGCTTGGGTGTGGCGCAGATCAATACCGGCTTACATCAAGTGTTTGATGTGCCGGTGAGTATCGGGTTGCAGTTATCCATTATCCTGGTGGTCAGTATTATCGCCTGTGTTTCTTTGCTGGTGGGTCTGTCCAAGGGGATGAAGCGCATCTCCACGCTTAATATGTATTTGTCCTTCCTGTTAATGCTGGCAGTGCTGCTGTTAGGGCCAACCCGTTATATTCTGAACTTGATGTTTGAATCCACCGGCGACTATGTGCAAAACATCGTCGGCCTGAGTTTCTGGATGGATACCCAGAAAGACAGCGAATGGCAAAACTGGTGGACCGCGTTCTACTGGCCTTGGTGGATGACCTGGGGGCCGTTTGTCGGCTTGTTCATTGCGCGTATTTCCAAAGGCCGGACCATCCGGGAACTGGTAGTCGGTGCGTTGATTGTGCCGACGATGGTCACCATCCTCTGGATGTCGGTCTTTGGCGGTGCCTCCCTGAAGCAGGAGCAACTTGATCGGCAAGCCTACCAACAGTCAGTAGCGGCGCAGGAAGTGGTTCAGGAACCAGCGCCGTTCAGCGGTGGCACGGTGTTGCTGGCGACCAAAAAAGAAACCACGGCGGCCATGTTCACCTTGCTGCAAGTGCTCGATGGCCCAGCCGTCGGCGCGGCGCTGTCGATCCTGGTCTGCGTGTTGCTCGGCGTGCACTTTGTCACCACCGCCGATGCCGGGACCCAGGTGTTGTGTACCTTGTGCGCCTTGGGCAGCACCAATCCACCGAAGTGGATCAGGGTGCTCTGGTGCCTGCTGGAAGGCGCCATTGCGGCGGGGTTGTTGTTGGCCGGCGGACTCAAAGCCATTCAAATGGCGAGTATTGCCGCCGGGTTGCCCATCGCCATGCTGCTGTTGGTCATTTGCTACAGCCTGATCCACAGCTTGCGCCAGGAGATGCCCGCCGTGGCCTACCGAACCCCGGCACCTCAGCCGAAATCGGAGCAGGACGCGGCGCTGGCAGAGCGGTGTGAACCGGAAGTGGCAGCGGGTAAACGTGTGCCCTTCCCGGTAGCTGAAGCCTACTGATCGGGCCGCGCCGGGGTGGTCATCGGGCGTATTTCCACGCCCGATAAGCCTCGGGCAAACACACCGCACATGGCCTGAAACCGGCCGCCAGGGCGGCGGCCTCATCGGCAAAAAACACCCGATGAGTGACGTAGCCGCCCCGGGCGATGGCACGCAAGGCGCCTGGGCAATCCAGGCGACCGTAGATCTTCGAGCGCCGGTGGCCGCCCAACAGGCCGGGCACCGGGCTGGCGACCTTCTGTCGTTTCTCGTTGAGCAGCCAGTAGGTTTTCATCCTCTGGGCACTCGCCACAAATACCACGCGGCAACCGTCCGATACGGGCTCCAGGCTTGGCCGAGCTCGAGCATCTGTCTACGGGTGGGCGTCTGTTCCAGGCCCTTGAGGCGGCGGTATCCGTCACGCACGCCAAAGTCGTCGGCGGGCAGGATGTCCGGGCGTTCGAGGGTATAGATCAGCAACATCTCCACGGTCCAGCGACCGACCCCGCGCAACGGCGTCAGGCGCGCAATCAGCGTCTCGTCGTCCATGGCTTGCGCCGTGGGGTAATCCGGGACTACGCCGCTCAAGGTGGCGTCAGCGATGCCCCGGATAGTCGCGACCTTGCTCGCGGAGAACCCGCAGCGGCGCAGCGCGTCACCGTCACTGGCCAGCAACTGCGCGGCACTGGGGAAGGGCTGCCCCGGGAACAGCGCGAGCAAACGCCCGACAATCGCATCGCCGGCCCGCACGTGCAGTTGCTGATAGGCGATGGCCCGCACCAGGGCTTCGTAGGGATCGCGGGTTGGCTTGGGTTCATGCAGGCATGGGCCGATGGCCGCGACATGCCGCGCCCAGTCGTCGTCAAGGGCGGCGAGGAACTGGCGGGCGCGGTCATAAGGCATGGGTCATCCGGGGCAGTAGTGAAGGTATGGCGGACAGACTAGTCGTCCGTGCGCCACCTCGCACCCGGTGTCTTGCGTTTAAATCCAGGCTGGCGCCTGGGCCATCAGGCCTTGCTCGCCGCCAGGTATGCAGCCAGGCGCCGGCCCATCTCATCCCCCAGGGCCTGTAAGGCACTCATCGGCCGCACCATCACTTCGAACTCGACAATTTTCCCCTCCGCGTTGAAGCGGATCATGTCGATGCCTTTGAGTTGCTTGTCGCCGACCCGGGCACTGAACTCCAGCACCACATTCAGCCCGTCGGCACTCGCCAGTTCGCGGTGGTAGGTAAAGTCCTCGAACACTTGGAACACCGTGTTGAGGATCATCGCCACCACCGGCGCGCCGGGGTAGGGCGTGTGGGCCATGGGCGAGCGGAACACCGCCTCGGGGGCCAGCAGCTCGGGCAGTGCGCGCAAGTCACCCTGGTCGAGCATGGCGTGCCACTGGGCCAGGGCGGTGGCGACGTTGGGGGACAGGTTGAGTTCAGACATGTTCGACTCCTGGGTTTTTATCCGTGTGCCGCTGCCCGGTAATGGCCCGGGCGGCGTGCTCTGCCCAGAGACTGTAGATCACAGGCCCAGGATGGAAACCATCGGCGGCCATCATGCCGGCCTCCGGGGCCAGGCTCAGGGTCAGGAGGCTACAGGATGGCTGGGCAGCGATCAGGGTGGCCAGGTGTTGGTTGAAGCGCCTGGCCCGGTTGCCCAGGTACCAGCGCAACGGCTGGGGCAGTGCGGGGAACAGGTGCATCGGCGGCAGTGGAGAAATGACCAACTGTTGCACTGCGAACTTGTCCTTCAAGACCCCCAGCAGGCGCTGTTGCCGTGTCAGCCATTGATCGGCGCCAAGGCTGCTGGTGACATCGTTGACACCGATACCCAGCACCGCCACATCAAAGGGCTGCGCGTCCTGGCTGTCGAGCAGTTCCAGCAGGCCCTGGGAATCCAGCCCGGTCTGCGCCCAGAGCTGCCAGCTCACCTGAAAGCCCTCAGCCAGCCGAGCGACCAGTTGCCCGCTCAAGGCCTCATCCTGGGTCGCGGCACCCACCCCGGCAATGGCCGAATCCCCGACAATCAGCAAGCGCAGGCGCGCGCCGTTGCCCGCCAGGCCCTGGCGTGCACCGCTGGCTTCCGGCAACCGCGGGGTGACCCGCCGGGTGTACAGGCCCTGCAGCAGGAGCAGGGGACCTAGCAGCAGTTTGCTCAAACGTTCAGACATGCTCGAGGCTCAGGTCCGACGCGCCATTACTGGCGGTGGGCAATACATGCAATGTTGGATCGCTGCCAATGGGATCACCGTATGTCACGCAAGGGGGTAAAAGCTTATAGCTGACTTTCAAACCCGCTTCCATGAGCAGCGTTGACGCCGAAGCCCAGGGCATCCTCAACGCGGTGGTGTTTCTGACAACGATCAATGATTACGATTGGCTAGCCGCGCGACCCATGGATTGGCAGTCAGGCCGTGCAGCAGCACACTGAGTAAAACGGTACAGACCGCCGTCGCCACCAAGGTGCGACTTTCCTGTAGAGGGGAGGCCAATATCATGACGGCGAAGACAATGCTGGCCAGGCCTCGTGGGCCGAACCAACCGATGAAGAGGCGGGTTTCGAAATCGAAGCGTGTTCCCACCAGGCTGATCAGCACGGGCAGGATGCGAATCACGGTCAAGCTGAGCACCGAGTAAAGCCAGATGTTCAGGGTGAGACTGCTCCAGGCCCAAGGGATCACCAGTGCGCCAAATACGACCCAAGTGATGACCGATANCAGGCTGGCGAACTCTTCGCTGGCCTTGAGCATCTGGTGCTTTTGCTCGGTNAACAGAAANCTGGCGAGCAACCCACCGACNAACGCGGCGATAAACCCGCTGCCACCCAGTGTCTGCGCGGTGGCAAAGCACAGAATGGCGAGCCCGGGCAGGGTCAACTGTGACCACATGGGCGTTTGCCATTGGTGTTTTGCGGAGTAGCGCTGCAACCGCCAGGCGATGAGCGTCAGGCTGACACCGATCAATGCACCGATGCCCAGCTCCTCGATGACTAACTCGAACGCCAGTGAGAGGGGGGACTGTGTCTGTTGTTCAACCAGCAATGCCAAAAACACAAGCAACACGGGGACGCAGATTCCGTCATTCAACCCGCTCTCAACGTTTAGCCCTTCACGCACGGACGCGGGAACCTGGGGGTTGCTCACCACCGCCTTGCCGAGCGCCGCATCGGTGGGCGCCAGAAGGGTCGCCAGTATTGCTATTTCCAACGGTGGAACCTGTGGGAACAGCCATATGCCGACGAGCCAACCCGCTGCGATGGTCAGGGGCAGCCCCACCATCAGCAAGCGCAACGGAAGTCCTTCATTGGCCCGCAGGACCTTCAGGTCGGCGTTGGCCGCATCGCTGAACAGAACAATCGCCAGTGTCAGCTCCGCCAGGAACTTGAGGCCATACCTGTCAATCTGGAGTTGCATAATGCCCAGAACGGCCGGGCCGAGAATCAGACCGGCCAGCATGAACATTAGCGGGCCATTGAGCAGACTGGACTCCAAGCGCCCCGCAAAGATGCTGTAGGTCAGGAGGAAGGCGGCAAGCAGCGCTAAGTTCTGATACATCGATGACCCGCCTGTTCAGGATGGGCAGCTGGAGCACGCAGCCTCTAGGTCAATAACCTGCCGGCACGGGCTTCAGGCATGGAACACGACGTCTTCTAAAGAGGGCTGTGCTAAGCATAGGTGGTGCTACTTTGGATGCGCACCTCATTCAGCTGTTGACCGCAAGAACAGACGAATGGACAAAGCCCGCCGGCCTGCAGCGGCGTGGATTGATATCGGTAGATAACCTGGGGTTTTGTTTTGGACCAGGATTGCTTGCTGGGGAGGGGAGACCGACTTTGATCGATTCTGTTGAAAAGGTCGGTCTGGTTTGCGTATCAGAAAAGTAGGTGTTGGAGATTGACGTTTTTATGGTTTGGAGAGGCTTCCGGAGTCGGATTTCAGGTGGGGGCGTGTAAAGCAGGCGTTCCGACTGTTTTTAATAGAATCGGCCGTTTTCTGCTTGTCGCGAGAGGTAGAAAACGGCCAGGAGCAGACATTCGATGTGTCTGAGAAATCAGGAGCGATTCACAAGACGGCATGTGAAACGAGGCTGTCTCAGTTCGAGACCTGCTCAAGGAAGATCAGTTGCAAAGGCTCCTTGAGCAAACTATCGGCGGTTGCCGCAAATTGTTTGAAGTACGGCGTTGCAAAATGCACATCGAGGGCCGCCTGGTCCTTGAACGCTTCGCGCATGTAGAAAGTGCCGGGTTCATCGCGCAGCTCAAACAGCACATAGTCAAGATTACCGGGCTCGGTGCGCGTTGGTTCAACCAACGCCAACAAGCCTTGCTTGAGCGCCTGCTGTTTGCCTGGCTTGGCCTTGAGTACGGCGATGGATATCAATGATTTTTGCATAGTGGTAGTTCCGTCAGAAGAAAGGGTTGGGTGTTGGCTGCCGCATCCGCCGATCAACAACACCAGTAACGATAAGCCCATCGATCTGATTAAGGTGTTCATGCAAAGCCCTCTAGAACAATCTTGCCCCACGCTTTGTTGCTTTCGACCAGCGCGTGGGCGCGGCGCATATTGGCGGCATTTATGACCCCAAAATGCTCACCCAGTGTGGTCTGCAAAATGCCTTGGTCGATCAGTTGGGCAATGCGATTGAGCAGGTGATGCTGGTTGATCATGTCCGGGGTTTCGAACAGTGAGCGGGTGAACATCAGTTCCCAATGCAGGGATAAAGACTTGAGCTTGAGTGGCATCACATCCAGGCTGCTTGGATCATCAATCACCCCCAGGCGACCCTGAGGGCGCAACACTTCGATCAACTGCGCCAGGTGCTCCTCGGTGTGCGTCAGGCTGGCCACATAACTGACCTCGCCAATCCCCAGAACCTGCAATTGGGCCAGCATCGGCTGGCGATGGTCGATCACATGGTCGGCGCCCATGCACTTGACCCAGTCAGCGGTTTCCGGGCGCGAAGCGGTACCAATCACGGTCATGCCGGTCAGCTCGTGGGCCAGTTGTACCAGCATCGACCCCACACCGCCGGCAGCACCGACTACCAGCAATACATCGCCATCGCTGCCGCCTTCGCTGACGCCTAGACGATCAAACAACAATTCCCAGGCTGTAATCGATGTCAGCGGTAAGGCAGCAGCGTGGGCAGCGCTCAATGACTGCGGCCGGTGCCCGACAATGCGCTCATCCACTACCTGCAGTTCACTGTAACTGCCTGCCCGGGTCAGCGAGCCGGCGTAGTAGACCTTGTCGCCAGGCTTGAACAAACTGACGTCGGCGCCCACTTCCCGCACGGTGCCGGCCGCGTCCCAGCCGAGTATTTTCGGTTCTTTGGCGAAGCTACCGGAACGGACTTTGGTGTCCACCGGGTTGACCGCAACCGCTTCCACTTCCACCAGTAAATCCCTAGGGCCTGGCATAGGTGCGGCGATGTTCACGTCTTGGAGGGAGCGCGGGTCGTTGATAGGTAGACCGTGCTCCGTAAAGGCAATGGCTTTCATGACAACTCATTGATGATGGGGTTGCGTGCATCTTTACCTTTCCCACTACAAAGAAAAATCAACACAATGCAGTAACACTTTCACTGCTGGAGGGAAAATGATTCGTATCGATGATCTTGGGCTGTTCCTGCGCAGCGCCGCCCTGGGCAGCTTTACCGCAGCGGCGGTCGAAGTTGATTTGCTGCCGGGGCAGGTTTCAGCCGCTATTAAGCGGCTGGAGCGGGAGTTGGGGGTGCGCCTATTTACCCGTACTACGCGCAGCCTGCGCCTCAGCGCTGAAGGCGAGCAATACTTGCCCACAGCTCGGTCAGTGCTCGAGCACCTGGAGCAAGGACGGGCGAACCTGCGCGGTGACAATGCACCACTGCGCGGTACCCTGCAGATCGCCGCCCCGTCTGATCTGGGACGCAATATCTTACTGCCGTGGCTCACGGATTTTCGGCACCTGCATCCTGAGTTGAACCTACGCTTTCTGCTCTCCGATCAAGTGAGCAACCTGTTTCGCGACCCGGTGGACGTGGCCATCCGCTATGGCCTGAACGAAGACGCTAACTACATTGCCCTGCCCCTAGTTCCATTGAACCGCCGGGTACTGGTGGCGTCGCCGGACTATCTGGCACGCCGTACCGCGCCACGAACGCCAGAAGACCTATTGCGTCACACGTGCCTGCCCTACCTACAAAGCGGCCGACTGCATGACCGCTGGCAATTGGGCACGCAAACGGTGCAAGTCGCCGGCCCGTTGTTTAGCGATGACGCCGATGTGGTGCGCCGCTGGGCACTGGAAGGTGAAGGTATCGCCTACAAGTCCTGGCTGGATGTCAGCGTCGATGTGCAAGCGGGAAGGCTCGTGGTGCTGCTGACTGATTTTCCCGGTGACGTGTACCCTCTGAGTTTCGCCTGCCCCCACCGTGGGCAAGTATCGCGGGCCGTAGCCGAGCTTCATCAGTGGTTGAGGAAACGGTTCATCGCCATTCCTCCTTTTGTCAGGGAGGATTAGAAAATCCGTCGTTTGATGATCCTTTTGAATCTTCAAGCCGAAACACGTCTTGATATGCAGCAAATTGCCGCTATCAGTTCTTACTGATATAGGATTTTTCAGCCCTCAATCGCCTCTAATTCTCAGACACACCTGATGTCTTCTTCTGGCCGATTTCTGCCTGTCGCGACCGGCTGAAAACGACCCAAAGCGGACGAATTCAGGTGCCGTCGTCGATTGATCGGTGATAAGGATTGAGCCTGCTAGCATTGAGTATCAGAGAGCCTATAAGAGCACTGAAAATGCAGATGATTGAAGTAGAAGCGAGCGGTTTGAATCAGCTCCGCGCGTCCCTGAGTCAAGCTGGATTGCCCTACGATGATGTGAGCGATCCCGGGCGACAGTTTTACCGATTCGACGTGGATGGGGAAATGGTTGCTTACGGAGGGTTGGAGGGTACTGGTCCCGATCTACTATTGCGATCTATGGTCGTTTGCGAGGAGCATCGTGGAGCAGGACTGGGCTCGGCGGTGTTGTCGGAACTGGAACAATACGCGGTCTCCCGAGGCGCAGACCGACTGCATTTGTTGACCCAAAGTGCTGTTGATTTTTTCACGGCCAACGGGTACGAACGGCTTGATAGGGATAAGGCACCTGTCGCAATTTCCCAGACAGCTCAGTTCAAGCATTTGTGCCCTTCGTCAGCAAGCTACCTGCGGAAAACGTTAAGCAGATCCCCTCTGCGCTGAGTGAGTCATCGCAGCGCTACTGGGTCATTATTAGCGAACGCCCGCTTTTGGCCGATTCTGTTGAAAAAGTCGGTACTTCCAGACTGCCCACGTACTGACTGCTCAACATGCCTTTTTTGCGCGTCGCTATGCGAAATCTGAGCCGCGAATCCTCTGCTCAACGTGAAGATTTCAATCTCAAGCGCATACTTCTCTACCGTGGAAACCATGGCCGACTTTTTCAACAGAATCGGCCAGTAGCGGACGTTGGTGGCCCGATTTTATCGGCCATTAGCAGCCGCTTACGAAGCAAACACAACAATGGTCCGGTCTGCCAGACTTATTTGCCTCATTAGCTTCCACACAGCTTGCTAATGTCACGCGAGTCGGGATAGATCGTTTTCAAACCTCAACTCATCATGTGTAGTCGCCAGGTCTATTTATGCCGCTGAGTTTTCATAAAATGCACGCCAATGGCGATGATTTCGTTATCGTGGACTCGCGAAACTCACCCAATCCAATCACAAGCAATTTGGCTCGGAGAATGGGAGATCGCAACCGAGGAATCGGCTTCAATCAACTCGCTGTGATGCTCGATTGCGATGATGCAGATGCGCGTTTGGTGTTCTGGAATGCGGATGGCTCACCGCTGGACGCTTGCGGCAGCGCAACGCGGGGGGCGGCAGATATGCTGATGCGCGAATCCAATATGACTTCGGTAGCACTGCGAACCAACCGTGGCCTACTGACTTGCGAACGTACTTCAACCGGCGCTATTTCCGTCAATATGGGAAAGCCGCTTTTCAACTGGGTGGATATTCCTCTGGCTCTTGAAATGGATACTTCAGTGTTGCCACTTGCCGGTGAACCAACAGCATGCAGCATGGGAAATCCGCACTGCACCTACTTCGTGGATGACCTGACAGCCGTTGAAATAGAGACGATTGGACCAGCAATTGAAACCAACCCCTTGTTTCCCCTAAGGACGAACGTGCATTTCGTCCGGATCATTGACCGAGCGCGCATTCGGTTGCGTATTTGGGAGCGCGGTGGGGGTATTCCGCTGGGTTCAGGCTCCTGCTCTTGTGGCGCCGCCGTTAATGGAATTCGTCGTGGCTTGTTAGACCGTTGCGTTGAGGTTGAATGTGACGGCGGGGCTGTGACGGTTCAATGGGATGGCGTGGGACCGGTCTTTCTCACCGGGCCGGTGGAGACGATTTATTCCGGAACAATCATGGATACTCTGTTGAAAGTTTGATTTTAGACAGGACAGCATGAAGGGCTGCAATGGGTCGTTTTCAGCCGGTCGCGACAGACAGAAATCGGCCAATTGCGGGCACTGGAGGCAGCACACATCCGTCCTTATCAGCGAAGCATTCCTCGCATGGCCATAGCGATCCCTGATCGCGTCATCGCCGGGCAAAACGTACCAGCGTACCTAGCATAAAAAGTCACTGTATCGGAGTTTATTGTGGAATCTGTGTCTGACTGTCGGCCCCTTCGCTCGCTAGCATTGATGCTCTCGCGGCGAAGAACGTGATGAAATCTTCAACCAGGCACTGATACCGACCAGCGCCAAGAGGGATCGAAATGTTCGACAGTACCGCGGTGCTCACTGTTTTCTGGGTTTATCTGGCGGGCGTAGTGATTCCGGGGCCGAACTTCGTCGCCGTTGTTCACAAGGCAGTAGCTGCCACACGTGCAGAGGCGCTGGCCTTAGTCGCCGGTATAGTGACCGTGAACCTGCTCTGGTCTGGCTGTGCGATCACAGGACTGGGCCTTGTGTTTGCAGCCTTCCCATGGGCGGTACTGGTTGTGAAAATAATGGGGGCTGCGTACCTGATGTGGTTTGGCGTACGTCTGATCGTTAAAGCAGGCAAGCATCCCGCCCTACGGCCTTGCGAGGGCCCGGCTGGCAGCGCCCGGAAATCTTTCTTTCAGGGTGTCGTTACCAACATCGGCAATCCTAAATCCATAGCCTTCTACGCCGCCGTCTTTTCAGCAGCCGCCCCCGCCCACCCCTCGGTCAGCACCTTCGTCTCAATGCTGGTGGTTGTGGTGGTCGTTTCGCTGGCCTGGTATGGACTGGTTGCGGTGGCTTTGTCGCAACCAAAGATTTCCTCGGCGTATCAGAATGCTAGGAAAGTGATTGATCGCCTGTGCGGTGGTCTGATTCTGGGCCTGGGAGTACGACAGCTGACCTGAGTATTGAATCGACCGCAAGACGTGTGGAGATTCCACCATCGGCCAGAAGCGGTCGGTCGTGACCGTCTGCGTTCGACCCACAGCAGCCATCGGTGACTGCTAAAGAACTCCAGATTGCCACTACTCGTGACGTCATATTGAAGTGGCGACCTCTGGTGAGGCCGCCTTTTTCCAGCTGATGTGGTCAGTTGCCCGCTGGCAATGGCAAGTTGATGCCTTCTTTTTTTAGGGTGTCACGCACGTATTGGAATTTCTGGTACTGCGATAGCTCGATCGGCCCGTCGTAACCCATACTTTGCAATTTCCGTGGTGGGTAATCGACGTAAGTTTTCATCAGTTTTATGATCGCGCCGGTAATCGGCACCATCGTCCAGGTACGTTCGGTAAAGTTGTTCATGAAGAGGTCATAACGCTCTTGCGGGTCTTGCCACAAGTCAAAGACCTGCGGCACGGTGGCCACATATTTTTCGGCGCCTTTCCATCCCAAGTTAGTGTCCACCGCCAAGCCACCGGTTTGCGCGCCATCATCGCCGCGCAGGTTGAATACAGCCTTATAGTTTCCAACACGGGCAGCGCCCGGGGATAATTCGTTCTCGGTGAAATAGAACCATTCCTTGCGCGGAGAAGGGCCACTGCCAGTGAGTACCGGGGTCATGTCGTAGCTGTCGAAGATGATGGGCTGGCCTTCGCGATCTTTTTCCGGCAGCTTCACGCCAGCGACAGAAGCGAAAGTCGCCATCAAGTCCAGGCCACCGAGCATCTCGTGGTTTTTGGTGTCTGGCTTGATCTTGTCTGGCCAGACGGCAATTGCCGGTACTCGGTTGCCGCCTTCACGCACCGTGCCCTTGGTCCCACGGAACGGGGTGTAGCCGGCGTCGGGATAGACATCCTGCCAAGCTCCGTTGTCAGTGGTGTAAACCACCAGGGTGTTCTTATCCAGGCCGAGTGCCTTTAGCTTGTCCATGATGCGGCCGATGTGGGTATCCAGTTCGACGATGGAGTCGGCGTACTTGGACTTGGACATGGACTTGTGAACGAACTCCGGTGCCGGCATGTTTGGCTGGTGCACTTTCATGAAGTTGACGTTGATGAAAAACGGCTTGTCCGATTTGGCCGCCGTGTCGAGAAACTCCAGGGCGGCTTTTTCGACGTAGTTATCAAAGAACGGAATGCCGACGACGCCGGGTTTGCCGTCTACGACAGGCGTGTCCACGTACTGGCCATTGACCTTGAATTCTTCGATCGGTTTTTCCCCCGCCTTGCCGGATAACGCGCCCTTGGTGACCCGTTGAAACATCTCCCGGGTTTCCGGATCCATGTCCGGGAACCAGGTCGGGTCAGCGTAGGTGTAGGCGTTGAGGTGGTACAGGCCTACGTACTTCATCACGTCATAACCTTGCGCATTGGGTAACGCATAATCTGCTTCGCCCAAGTGCCATTTGCCGGTGAAGTAGGTGTCATAGCCCCCGGTTTTCAACACCGATGCCAAGGTCCACTCGGCTGCGGGCAAGCCGCCGCCCTGGCCCTGAAAGGCTACGGTGGTCATGCCGCTGCGATTGGGAATACGCCCCGTTTGCATGGCTGCCCGACCAGGCGTGCAGCTGGGTTGCGCATAAAAAGAGTAGAAAGTGACGCCCTCTGCCGCCAACTCATCGATGCTGGGTGTCGGCATGCCCCGACCGATCCCACCGCCGTAGGGGCCCAAGTCGCCATAGCCAGTATCGTCGGAGACGATAAACAGAATATTGGTCTTTTCCGTTTGAGCCGCGTGGGCAAATCCGTTCAATGACAATAGTGCAGCAAACACGACAGACAGCTTGAAACGATCCGATAGCTTGTCCATACCAGCAATCCTCGTTGTTTCATTGTGTTGGCAACCTGGTGATGAGTGCACAACTACATTGACACTTGGTGCGTTGACCACCGAGTAATTAGCCTAGGTACTGCGTACAGAATCATTTCCCCTTCCTGCATGACCATGCACAAGTTAAGGCGCAGGATACAGTCTAGTGCGGTTTTTCAGGTGTGCGTGGTAAGTGCTCTCGCTGTATCAATAGACGCTTTTTGAAGAGACCATCTTCTGTTTTGGTCTAATAAAGTTTTGGGACACTCCTTTCAATGGGGGAAATTTCGCCCCGATGAAGAGGGGCTATTGATCGATGGCTCAACGGAGCGTTAGTTAATACGAATTAATCCGACTGACCGGAGATAGTTTTCCCCGATGAACATCTTTTAGATACCTGATCTAAGCTCATTGGCGGCAGGGTCACCCTCAGCTTTATCACCGCGACACGACAACCCAAACTCTCAATTTCGAGAAAGGAGTTGGAAATGAACAATGGCATTCGACTTGTTCCTTTCATTACCTTTGCGGTGGTATGGCCCGAAATCAGCCTCGCCGCCGATAGTCAGGCCGAGTTGGCCAAGCAAACGCTAAATCCCGTTGCCGCGCTTTACAGTTTGCCGATTCAATACAACTGGAACCAGAAACTCGGACCCAGCGGTGACGGCTACCAAAGTGTCACCAACATCCAGCCAGTGCTGCCCTTCAGCATCAATGACGAGTGGAACCTGATCTCCCGTACCATCCTGCCGATCATTGACCAGCATGGTCTGGTACCTGGCGGCCAGGCGGACAAATCCGGTACGGGGGATGTGACCCAGAGCTTCTTTTTTTCACCCAAGCAGCCGACTTCCAGCGGTTGGATTTGGGGCGCAGGACCGGCCATTCTGGTGCCGACCGGCAGCGATGAGCTTTTGAGCAGTGAGCAATGGGGGTTGGGCCCCACGGTGGTCTTGCTCAAGCAGCATGACGGTTGGACCCGTGGCATTCTCGCCAATCACATCTGGTCGGTGGAAAACAGCCCGCCCGATGACAAGGACAAGGTCAACGCGACTTTCCTGCAGCCTTTCTTCAGCTACACCACCCACACTTACACCACCTTCGGAATTAACACCGAATCCACCTATGACTGGCAGACACGCGAATGGTCAGTGCCAATCAACCTTTTCGTTACCCAGTTGTTCAAGGTCGGCCATCAACCCATGACCCTGCAAGCAGGACCACGTTATTGGGCAGATAGTCCTAAAGATGGTGCTGAGGGCTGGGGATTCCGGGTGGCGTTTACACTGTTGTTTCCCAAGTGAGTGCCAAGTTTCAATGGACCATGTAAGCGCCTGGTTTTGGCCGAGCTCTGCTTGCTGCCACTGTCAGCTTTGGATGGAAGACTTTCGCGACAGGCAGGCTATCGGGTACTCCATACGATTGCGGAAACTGCACATACTACCAAAACATCTACACTGGACTCCCAACTGACTGCTGTAGTCATCAACAGGGTGAGCAGGCAAGTACCACCAACGACTTACCAAATCAGCCATAGGTAGACATCATGAAACTCATGATCTTGGTGCAGCGTACTTGGAGCTCCGTAACTTCTGATAAGCGCCCTATCTCCCACGTCAGGCGACGCTATGGCTCACCACTAACGATATTAGGGTTGAGCCTGATAGCTTCAACGGCAGTGTTCGCTGCAGACCCTCTAGCGTCCTGGAATGAGGGGCCGGCCAAGCAAGCCATCGTTGAATTCGTCAAGGCGACCACCCAGGAAGGTGGTACTCAGTTCGTGGCGCCAGCAGAGCGCATCGCGACGTTCGATCAGGACGGCACGTTGTGGGTCGAGCACCCTGCCTATGGTCAATTGTTCTATTGCCTGAGTCGCGTGCCTGCCGCCGTCGAGGCGAAACCTGAGCTGGCTCAGGTCGAACCGTTCAAGACAGTGTTGTCGGGGGACCATGCCGCCATGGCGAAACTGACCCTTGATGACTATCTGAAAATTGCCATGGTAACCCTGAGCGGCATGCCCACGGACGAGTTCAAGCAGGAAGTCCATGCCTGGCTGGCCAAGGCCAAAGACCCTCGCTGGAAGCGCCCGTTTACCGAGTTGACCTACCAGCCGATGAAGGAAGTCATGCAATACCTGCGTGACAATGGCTACAGAACGTACATCGTCACCGGCGGTGGACAGGATTTCGTTCGCGCCTATTCCGAAGAGGTCTATGGTGTGCCTCCCGAACAGGTCGTCGGCAGTGCCGGGACCACCGAGTATGGCTACGACAAAAGCGGCAAACCGCAGCTAATCAAGCAACCCAAGATACTGCTCAACGACAACGATGCCGGCAAGCCTGAGAACATTTACCTGCTGGTCGGCCGCCAACCCAATGCAGCCTTCGGCAATTCCACTGGTGACAGGCAAATGCTGGAGTACGCCAAGTCCGGCAAGGGTGCCCGCCTAGCGATGCTGGTCCTGCATGACGACGCCGAACGTGAGTACGCCTATGGTCCTGCGCAAGGACTACCGGATACCAAGGTGGGCACCTTTACCGAATCCTTATATACCCAGGCGACAAATGACGGCTGGACTGTGATAAGCATGAAAAAGGACTGGAAGAAGATTTTCGCATTCGAGTGAAATGCAGCTGTAGTTGAATTCCGTTAGGCGATAGCAGCCAATCATGAAGGGCTGCTTTTGGCCGATTTCTGCCTGTCGCCACCGGCGGCAGCCGACCCATTGCGGACATTCATTTCTGCCTCTACAGAGGGATTCAGGGCTCAAAATGCGATTCATGGATTGAATCATCATTTTTCGATAGCGGAACTTCAGAAACGCCACGTCATGTTGCCGGTCAGGGCTTGAATCCAGGCATCGTCGAACTGACCGGAGACTCGGTTGCCCGAGATCGACTTGGTCTGGTCCACCGGCATGTCGCCGAGCCAGACCATGGCCCAACTGACGTTGATGTCGGTGTCTTGGTTCAGAGCATAGGTGGCGCCTGTGGCGATGCGCCAGGACTCGCCCATAGGTACGATCACGCTGCGTTTGCTATCGGAGACAGCGCTGCTGTCGTAGGCCACGCCGACATTCCACAGCCATTGCTCGGAGGCCTCGTACTGCGCGCCAAGGGACAGGTGCCAGGTGTCCTTGAAACCGGCATCGACCGATTTCGACTGCGCGCCAAACGCCGTGGTGTCGACCTGTACGCCGATCTCACCGAATTCCGACCAGTCCTGCCAGTTGGCCGAGGCCAGCAAGGCCCATTGCCGGTCCAGTTGCTGGAACAGGCTGAGGGTTACGGTCTGCGGCACAGTGGTGTCGAGTTTGGTGTTGGTGTCGTTGATGCGTTCCAGCAAACGGCCGTCGCCTTTCACATCCAGCTGGTCTTCGAAGTCCAGGTCGACTTTGCTGGTGTAGGCCAGGCCAATGCGGGTGCCGGATTGCGGGGCATAGATCACCCCGACGTTGGCGCCATAACCCCAGGCACCGTCCTTGTACTTGTACTGACCGTCAGCGCGATCGGTGAAACCGAAGGGAGAGCGGTCGATGGCGGTTTGCGCCTGCAACATGCCGTACATGGCCTTGACGCCAACGCCCACCGACCATTGCTCGTTGAAGCGATACGCCACGCTGGGTACCAGGGACAGACCCAGCAGGCTGGAGTTCTGCGCGAAGTAGCGGCCGGACCAATCGTTGTCGTAGTTGACCGCCAAGCCGAAGTCGCCGTACTGGCCGAAGCCGACGCTCCAATGTTCATCCAGTTCATGGCTGATGAAGAAACTGCCACCGGGGATCGGGTCGAGGGCATTGCCACTGCCGCTGCCGGCCACATTGCTGCCAGCGTCGCGATCGAAGCTCAGGTCGCCATACAGCACTTGCAAGCCGCCGGTGATCTGCGTGCCCCGCAGGTAACTCATACCCGCCGGGTTACTGGCGATGGTCGCTGGGCCTTGGGCCCGGGCGGCGGCACCGGCGTTGGCCAGGCCAGCGTTATCGGTGCCGATTTCGTAGAGCATGATGCCACCGGCCCAGGCTTGCTGGCAGCACAGCGCGAGGAACGTACAAGCAGGCAGGGCAGTGGTTTTGGTTGGCATGGTTAACCTCTAGCCGTGTTTTGTTGGTGTATGTAACGTTAGGATTACAAACTGAATAAATACCAACCATGAACGCGGTGAACACAATCGCCACAAAGCGCGACTCAACTTAAAAATGACTACCGGCGGTTCATCGAGTCGCGTGCGCAATATCGCCGCAGAAAATATCGGCGCTGCCATCCTCGGGTGAAGTACGCACGACAACGGCGTACTTGCCGGAAAGCAGGTCTGGCATTGTGATGGGCGCGCTTCTGTAAAAGGTCCATCCACCGGTGCCTGCATTGGGTTCGGTGTTGACCTTATCGTTCATTGCGTACGCGACTGGCCCGGGTTGCTGGCAACTGCCTTTGTTGATGAAGGTGTAGATGCGCGGCGGCAGGATGGTCCCGTTTGGAACGCCGGTAATGTAGAAGTCAAAGTTGGTTTTATTACCTTCGCCCGTCAATGTAGTCGTGGCGGTATGACCAGGGTTTTTATGGGTCGCTGCCAACGGAAGATTCATTGATTGGTGTGAGGAGTTGATGCAGCCGAAGAGACTTGCGGTAGTCAATAGCACTGACAGGGGGAGACGGAGTTTCATTGCCAACCTCCAATACTGGAAGAAGTGCGGTGGGGGACTATTGGGTATAGCTCAATAACGTCGCTGTGCGTTCTTGAACGTCTACTTTTATAGCCCGTTAAATCCCTGAAGCCCCCCGGTTTATCAATCAGACGTTGTGAGCTCGCATGCTCACACGCTTGAGCACCTGCAAGTAGGTGGGTGGTTGCGGCACGATGCCGCGCTGGAGCAAAAGTGAATGCAATTTAGGCAACCGGAAATAAGGCGCTGACACCATCAGATGATGCTCAATATGAAAATTGACCCGGATCGGCGCCACGCAAGCGCGGGCGATCCAACACGGAATGTGTGATTCGGGTACTGAGCAGTACGTCCGGACTTGATTCCAGGCAGGCATGCTCCGCGATGGAGCGGATGCGTCTCACTGATCGAACAGACCTGCTGGCAATTGGCGGCTGCGAAGGACTATGCGTCGAATTGCGTCCCGAAAGCCTTCAGCCACAACGTGACCATCCCGCGTAACCCGCAATCCGGTCAGCCAACCGGCCAGAAAGAAGAAAGGGACAGATTTATTTTCTGTACGTTTGACCGCCCGCTTCTGGCCGTTTCCCGCCCGTCACGACAAACGCCTCCCACCTTGTACACCCCCAACATCGTCCTATCGTTAATCCCCTCGGAGCACCTTTCAAATCGCGCGGCACAACAGCCCCAGTTAACCGCGTGCGGTAAGGAGGTTGGGGCAAGACGTGATTAGATTCAGTGCAAGGAGAATGCTCATGATCCGCAGGTACTATCTAACCGCCCTGACCGCCCTGGCCCTTGCCGTTGGCGGCTCCTGGGTGTCGACACAGGTTTTCGCCACCGATCAGGCTGATCAGCGACAGGAGTCGCGCGATACCAAGCAGGAGGGGCGTGATGCTGCTCGGGAAACCAAGGAAGCCTGCAAGGAAGGCGACGAAAAGAGTCGCGCCGATTGCCGCCAGGACAAGCGCGACACCAAGCAAGACACGCGCGATACGGCGCGTGATATCAAGTACTAGTCAGGTCCACCTCCCCCTGCGCTTCGCTGTGGGGCCAGGACAGGTTGTTGCGGTTGCGCAGCGTGTTGATGACAGCGCCGCGCGCTGCATCCGCATGTTCAGGCAATCCCGACCAGGGCAGTGCATGTGCGGACGGC
>Ga0067045_1029265_pt1 | contig 22431 bp, 15 predicted proteins | sample TerdegcTABiofilm_FD_59184 | JGI IMG/M metagenome (GOLD analysis project Ga0067045, IMG submission 59184) | Combined Assembly of (Gp0054472, Gp0054536) Wastewater bioreactor microbial communities from Singapore -Terephthalate degrading...
GCCATAAGAACCGGAACATCGCCCTGGTTTTACATCCCAAACGACGTAGACATCCGAACACCGTCCGGCGAACACAAATCCACCCAGATCACGATGTTCCCAATCCAAATAAAAAATGGAAGCTTGATCGGCGGCATCACACGAGAGATCACCGCCAGCAAACAGCGTCAGCGCGAAATGGAAGCCATCATTAGCGTTAACAAAGCGCTCCGCCCTTTGTCTTCTCCCGCGGAGATGTTGCCTGTCATCAGCGCCCAGTTGATGTCCTTACTCAACCTGGAAGGCGTTGCCATCATCCTCAACAATCCAATTTCCGATGAAAACCGGGTCGAGTTTGCCGAAGGCCTTTGGGAAAAATTGACCGGTCTGTTCATCCCCTCTGGGGAAGGCGTTGTCTCTCAAGTGATCCAGAGCGGCGAGGTCTATCTGAACAACGATACCATTCAAAAACCAGATCAGAACCTGGTAGATATCCAGGGGGTTTTCCCAAGGTCAGTCGCCTGTCTGCCGCTTGCCACCCGCGACCAGGTATTGGGCGCCATCTGGATCGGCCAGTCGCATCCTATCAGCGAGGAATCGCTGCGCATCACGAAAATTATCAGCGAGATCACCGCCGCCGCCATGCACCGTTCATCACTGTACGGGCAACTCCAGCGTCGCCTTGACCACATCAGCGCCCTGCGCCTGATCGACCGCACTATTGCCAGCAATCTCGATCTTAAAATCGGCTTGCATGTCCTGCTCGACCAGGTCGTCACTCAGCTTAACGTAGATTCAGCCGCCATCCTCCTCATCAATCCGCGCACCCAGTACATAGAATTCGGCGACGGCCGCGGTTTCCGCACCGAACTTGTTAAGAAAACCTACCTCTCGATCGGTGAGGGATTGACTGGCCGCGCCGTTTTAGAGAGGAACATCCTTTTCATCCCGGACCTTCGAAATGCCGCCGACAAATTTACCCGCAAAGAGATGCGCCTGCAGGAAGATTTTGTCTCCTATTGCGCTGCGCCTCTCATGATCAAAGGAGAGGTGAAAGGCGTGCTCGAACTCTTTACCCGCGCACCGCTCACCCCCACCGCCGAATGGCTTGAATTCCTTGAAAACCTTGCGGGTCAGGCAGCTATCATGATCGACAATTCAGAGTTGTACAGCCGATTGCAGCAATCCAACCTTGAACTGCGGCTGGCTTACAGTCGCACCCTGGAGGGCTGGGTACGGGCGCTCGATCTGCGCGACGAAGAAACCGAAGGCCACACCCAGCGAGTAACAGAAATGACCCTTCGCCTGGCAATTTCCATGGGGATGCCGGATGACCGACTGGTGCACATCCAGCGCGGCGCTCTCCTCCACGACATCGGCAAGATGGCTGTACCGGATAGCATTCTGCGCAAACCCGGCAAACTCACTAAAAAAGAGTGGGAAATCATGCGCCGGCATCCCCTGGTGGCTTATGAACTGCTCCGCCCGATTGCTTTTCTGCAAGAATCCCTGGATATCCCCTACTGCCATCACGAGCGCTGGGATGGCAGCGGCTATCCCCGCGGCCTGAAAGGCGAAGAGATCCCCCTGGCTGCCAGGATATTTTCCGTTGTTGATGTCTGGGACGCCCTCTCCTTCAACCGCCCGTACCGCACAGCATGGTCCGAGGACAAAGCTCGCGATTACATCAGCGCCAACTCTGGTAAACTATTTGACGCCAAAGTGGTCGAAGCTTTTCTCGAATTGTTGGAAAGAGACAGCTCCCGCTAACCGCTCCGCCAGCCTGATGTCTGGGCAGGGGTTTAGCAACCCACTCCAGGCTTCTTCCCTGCTAGAAAGGGGCTAAAAGGTTAAGCTGAGCTTCGGAACAGCCAAACTTAACCTCAGTTTAAACTTCCCTCCGCTGGCGGGGGGATAAAGGGGGGTGGAAGAAATAGTGTCCGATCTGTTGTCTGAACCCCAGCGCTGGCGCCTCTTGCGGGGCTTTGCTGCTGTGGTAAAATGGAATATACTTATTTTTGTCCGAATTATCGGTGGCATCGGTGAAAATCCTAGACCCGCAATCCACAATCGAAGTGCCCATCAGCGGCATGGACTGCGCCGAGTGCGTCATGCACGTCGAGAAGGCGCTCGCTACACTGCCGGGTGTAAAAAACGTGCAGGTCTATCTCGCTGCCGAAAAAGCCGTCCTGCAAGCCGACCCGCTTCTCGTCACCTTGCCAATCATTCGAAAAGCAGTCGAATCGGCTGGTTACAGCGTTCCCACGCTGGCAGAACAAACTGAAAACAACGCTGTTCCAACAAAAGGCTGGACCTTTACAAGAGATATCCTGGCCTTTTTGGGAATGATATTCGGCGCCGTTCTTCTCGTCATCGTCGCCGGTGAATGGTTGGGTTTTTTTGAACAGGTGACCCGCTTTTTGCCCTGGTATGGAGGCCTGGCGCTGGTTCTCCTCGGCGGCTTCCCGGTCTTTCAAAAAGTTGTTCGCGCCGCGCTGCGCAAACAGGTCATTTCTCATACCTTAATGACGCTGGGAGTGTTAGCCGCAATCGCGGTTGGCCAGTGGGTGACGGCGGTAATCGTGGTATTCTTTATGCGCATCGGCGACCTGACGGAAAGGTTCACGACTGGCAGGGCGCGCCAGGCAGTCAAAAAACTGATCGCCATACAGCCTCCTATCGCCAGGGTCGAACGCGGCGAAGACGAAATCTCCCTCCCGGCCGAGCAGGTTTCCCCCGGTGAGATCGTCATCGTACGGCCCGGCGAGACCATCCCGGTAGATGGTCAGGTGGAAAGCGGCCAGGCAACCATTAACCAGGCTGCCATCACAGGCGAAGCCATGCCGATCGAGGCAGGGGCAGGCAGCCATGTGTACGCCGCCTCCCTGGTGCAAATGGGCAGTCTGCGCATCCGCACCGCTGCCGCAGGGGCAGATACCGCCTTCGGTAGGGTCATCCGCCTGGTCGAAGAGGCAGAAAGCAACCGCGCCGAGGTGCAACGCTTCGCCGACCGGTTCTCAGGCTGGTATCTGTGGGTTGTGATCGGCATTGCCTTTCTAACGTACCTCTTCCGGCGTGACCCCCTGGCCACAGCCGCGGTGCTGGTGGTCGCTTGTTCGTGTTCTTTTGCCCTGGCCACGCCCATCGCAGTCCTCGCTTCCATTGGCGCAGCTGCCAGGCAGGGGCTGATCTTCAAAGGAGGCAAATTTCTGGAGATGCTCGCCCGCGCCGACATCCTGCTGGTGGATAAAACCGGCACGCTGACCCCCGGCCGCCCCGTCGTGACGGATATTCTGCCGCTGGCAGGGCACTCCGAAGATGAAACCCTCGTCATCGCAGCCAGCGTTGAACGCTTTTCCGAACACCCACTGGCAGGCGCCATCCGTCAGGCTTCCCGCCAGCGTGGCTTGAACTACCTGCCGGTTCAAGACTTCCGCAACATCCCAGGTCAGGGCGCCCAGGCAACGCTGCAAAATCGTCTCGTCAAGGTTGGAAGCTGGCGTATCCTGCCAGAGGGCTGCAACCCGCCGGCCGCTGCGCGCCGGTTAGAAGCCGAAGGCAAGACCGTCATTTTCGTCCTGATCGAAGGTGAACCGCCCGGCATCCTGGCAGCTGCGGACGCCCTCCGCCCTGAAGTCCCCCAGGCTATTACAGCTCTGAAACAGGCCGGTTTTCGGCGGGTTGAACTGTTGACGGGAGATAATCCAAACAGCGCCGCCAGCCTGGCTTCTGAAATAGGTATTGCCTATCGCGCCGGATTGCTACCCGAGGACAAGATCAATATCGTCCGGCAGTATCAAGCCGAAGGCCACATTGTCGTCATGGTTGGCGACGGCATCAACGACGCCCCGGCGTTGGCCCAGGCCGATGTTGGGATCGCAATCGGTGCAGCTGGCAGTGGCGTTGCCATCGAGGCAGCTCATATCATCCTCATGCGGGATGACTGGTCCCTCATTCCGCAGACTATTCGCATCGCCAGAAAAACCATGCGGGTCGTAAAGACCAATATCGTTTTCACAATGCTTTATAATCTGGTTGGACTGACCCTGGCCGCGCTTGGGTTTTTACCCCCCATGCTGGCAGCCGCCGCCCAATCGCTGCCTGACCTCGGCATTTTGGCAAACTCCTCTCGTCTGCTCAACCAGCGCTAAAAAGCGCCCACTCAAAACCAGTTTACCTCCCCCCTGCCCTGCTGGGTCGCTCCGCGCCCCGGCAATAAACACCTTTCAAATAAATAACAAATTAATTAATAACTATTGACTTATAATTAAGTAATATATAGAATAGGTTTAAGATACAATGTCTCCGGTTTTCAACCGGAACCTTAACAACAAGTCATCGTTCGATAATGGCAAAGTCGGGGAAACCCGGCGACGCAAAGCCATGGGTCTAAAGCTGCCTCCGCAGCCATGATCGCCAGGCCGCCGAAAACGAGGAGCTACCGCAGCTTGTTGATGCCCGGATCCTCCGGGCTTTCTTTTTAAACCTGAACTGCGCGGGGCCCTCAAAAAAGGGGTTTTTTATGTTGGGTTCAGCGCGTAAGTTCCTGTTCGTTTTTGCCATGCTTGCCATTTATGGGGGGGCGCTTTCGGCCTGCTCAAACCAGCCGGTAGTTTCCAATCCCTCTGCACCCATCCCCCTGCCGGACGCAGGTGTTGTCCCGGTTAGCGCGGAAACCAGTCGCGACACTGATATTTCCATCTCGCCCCAACCGGAACGGCAGGCTCCTGCCAATCCTGAGGTTGTATCCTCCAGCGTCTCCGACGATCCCGGCCAGGAGACAATTATTGATGCCAGCGCAGAAGAACCAGATTCGACCGCCCTCCAATCGTTCATCAACAAGGTCACCAATGGCGAGGCAGGAGTCATCCGTGGAATCTACGCCGCAAACATCTTCGCGCTGCGGGTGCTTCAGCAGCCCCCCGATGATCCGGCCTTCGTCTCCAGCATAGAAGGGACGGTTACCCAATTCAGTCAGGCGGCTCAAATGAACATCATCGGTCTACTGGCGCATAACTTCGCTTCGGGTCGTCACTTCTTCAACCTCAATCCGGCAGACCGCATCCATGTCATCTATGGGGATGGCTCCACAAAAGAATATGCTGTGACGGCCATCTTCCGTTACCAGGCATTACAACCCAATAACCCCTCCAGCAATTTTGTCAATCTTGAAACCGGCGAGACCCTGACAGCCACTCAAGTTTTTATAGAGATGTACAGCGGCGAACACCATCTCACCCTGCAAACCTGCATTGAGCAGGACGGCATTGATTCGTGGGGACGCCTATTTATCATCGCACAACCAGTGACCGGGACGTCAATGGCCAGTGTTCAATAAAGCGGCTCGAGCAGTCGCTTGCAAAGCGCCCTCCGTGGCTTGGATAGCACGCGAAGGGCGTCTCAATTCAAGTCTTCTTGATCCTGGCAATACAAAGGATATTCAGGACCCCTCGGTCGCGAGCCGGTACCCCATCCCACCACGGTTGATGATTAAAAGCGGATTCGAGGGTTTTTCCTCCAGGTTCTGGCGCAAGATAAAGATCAAATGCTTGATCCGGTTCTGAGTGCGGTCATTGTCGGTTCCCCAGACTTCCATCGCAATCGCTTCATCAGTCACCATCCGGGGCGCATTTCGAGCCAGCACCGCTAAAACCTCAAACGCCTTTCCAGGCAAATAGATCGTTTTGCCCCTCAGCTTAACCTCGCAGGTATCCAAATCCAGCCGCATGTCCACTTTTGGAAAGTATAAAGAACGCGCCGGCTGGTCTTGCCGTTTGCGGGTGAATAACCGGTTAATCCTCGCGATCAGTTCCGCCGCATGAAAAGGTTTCGTCAGGTAGTCTTCGGCACCCCCCTCAATACCCCTGACCACCAGATCTTTGCTGTCTAAAGCCGATATAATGATTACCGGAGCCTCGGTAACCTCGCGTAAATGCCGGTAAGTCTCCCAGCCATCCATTTCTGGCATCATCAGATCAAGCAGGATCACATCCGGACTTACCTGAACGCACTTCTGGATAGCTTCTTCGCCGCTGCAAGCCCCCAACACATCGAAACCCGCTTTCATAAGGATAGATTTGAGCAAAAAGACGCTTTGGGGCTCATCATCAATTATTAATACCCGGCGGCGTTCTTCCCCCAAACCAATTTGGTCTAAATCAATTCCTGGCGCACTTGACAATGAAAGTGATCCGGTCATCACGGCTTCTCTCTCCCTTATGCCGGCAATAACTGGTACATACAATCAGTAGTGTAGCGATCAAAAAAAGGTTTGTCAATCATTTAGAACAAGTATTGTTAAAATGTAATAATTCTTTGCTTGCTAAAAATCAGCTCATCTGGTTTTTAATGCTTTCAACCTGCGTTGGGCATACGCTATTTGGGCTTCGCATTGGGATGGATTCAGATCCAGGAATTTCTTATAAGAATCAGCCGCCTCTTTCCACCAGCCTGCGCTGTCTTCTGCCAATGCCTTATTGAAAAATGCGCCCCAATCATACGGATCGAGCTCGAGCGCAATCCGGTAGCAAGAGATAGCTTCCTCTGCTCGATTCAGCCGATGCAGACAAATTCCCTTGCTATTCCAGGATTCTTTTTGCCTCTTGTTCAGGCAAGTAGCACGATTAAAAATATCAAGCGCACGATTTAATTCTCCTAGATTCATGAAACACTTTCCCAGATTATGCCAGGCATAGCTATTATCTGGATCCAATTCGACCGATTTATTGAGCGCTTTAATAGCTTCATCCGTACGTCCCATACAATTTAGACAGTATCCCCGATTGTTCCAGGTTGGGCTGTGTTTTGGATCAAATATTAGAATCCTGTCATAACACTCCAAGGCCTCATCGTACTTCCCCATTTCCTGAAGGCACAATCCTCGATTGCACCAACCTTCTCGAAAAAAAGGGTCAATTTCAACAGCGCGATCGAAACACTTCATCGCCTCTTCAAAATGACCCAACTTCTTCAAACAGACCCCTTTGCTGTTCCAGGCTGTGGCATAATCAGGGTCAAGATTCAATGCAGCATCAAAGGATTGCATCGCTTCTTCCATCTTTTTCAAGGCCATCAAACTATTGCCTTTATTACACCAGGCAAATGAATCTCGCTGGTCAAGCAGCAAAGCATGTTGGTAACAAAAAATGGCTTCCTCATACCTTCCCATGCTTTCAAGGCAAATTCCTTTATTGTTCCAGAGAAAACCTCGCTTTTCATCAATTCCAAGCGCGATGTCAAAACACTGGAGTGCTTCTTCGGGGAGACCAAGCTCATGAAGAGCAACGCCTTTATTGCCCCACGCCACAACTAGCTGAGGCTGAAGGGAAATAGCTTTTTCGTAACAAGCAATTGCCTCATTATTTCGTCCCAACGCCTTAAGACTGATTCCCTTATCATTCCAGGCTTCAGCATCCATTTCCCAGGAAATTAAAGGCCGAATTTTTTTCCCTCCCACCCTTGCATAGAGATCTTCCAGATCAAGGCGCAGTTCCATAAAAGTTTGGTATCTTCTTGCCGGTTCTTTTTCCAGACAACGTTGGATGATTGTGGAAAGTGGAGAATTCAGCGCTGGTGCCGGGGCGGTTTCGTGAAGGTGTTGCATTTCCTGCCAGAATTTTATATTTTCTTTTTCCAAAAGGTTTTTAGGAAAAGGCGCGACGAAGGGCAAAGCACCTCTGCTTGCCATTTGAAACAATACAACTCCAAAACTATAAAGATCGCTTCGCTCGTCGCAATGCTCAACGTTCACAAACTGCTCTGGTGCCATGTGCGTCGGCGTCCCACAAGCACCAGACACAGCAGAAAGGGATAGGCCAATCTGATCATTATAAATATTAACCTTCGGTCCTAACTTTTTGGTTTTGAAAACACCTGCCAGACCAAAATCTGTGATCTTGATTGTCTGATCAACAGTAATCAATATATTTGCCGGTTTGATATCACGATGAGCTTTTAAACCCTTTGAATAGGCATATTCCATCCCATGACAGAAGGCAATTGCCCACTCCAAGCTTTGAAGGGTTTGGGGCGGCTGGCGCATTAGATATCCCTCCAACGAGTTCAAGCCTAGACGATTCGGCTTCACATATTCCAGAGCAATATACAAACGACCGGAAAACTCCTTTACAAAAAAAGCCCGTACAAGGTTCGGGTGGTAATCCAGATTTATCCAGATACTGGCTTCCTTCTGGAAGTGTTGCCGGACTTGAAGATCGTTAAGGTATTCATCACGGAAAGTTTTTAGTGCGTATACTGAACCATTCCGGCGACTATAAACCAAATAGACAATCCCAAAACCGCCTTTACCGAGCAAGCCATAAACTTCATATTCCTGGCCGATAATATCCCCCTTAGACCATTTCCCTGTTATTTTGCTATCGTTCATATCCTTCAGTTACCAGACCTCCTATCACTTCTAGTTTATATCGCCGTCGTGTCTTGTCAAGAGAGGGAATCGGCCATGAACTGTCAAACTACTTTGTCAAAATTTCCCTCCTATATTGGATTCATACTAATCGTAAGAGTTAAATACTCGTTCCAAATTGTCAAAATGTTCCTATAATATCTAAAAGAGGGGTGACACTTATTTCTTGTCAAGCTTTAGAAAACAGGATTGCTTTTGTGGAGAATCTCCATTAAGAATGTTATACCAATCAGGAAATTAGAATAGGATAAAGAGAACATTTTCTATGTCCGAGCGGTCTGATCCCTATTATCAATATGTTCGCCCAATCGGAGCGGGCGGGTTCGGCATTGTATTTCTTGCAATCTACAGAGGGAATGGGAATACTTATGCCATAAAGACCTTCCGCGATGAATTTCTAGCCGATCCTGCCGCCCGCCAGCGTTTCAAACAAGAAGCCCTATTATGGGTAAACTTCGGATCCCACCCTAACATCGTGCGCGCTTTTTGGGTAGATGAAATCGCCTGTCGATTACATATAGTTATGGAATACATCTTTCCAGGTAAAGGGGGATTCAATTCTCTACAAGGATGTTTTGAGCGTTGCCCACCTGATCTGGCGCAAGGCCTCCGTTGGGCGATTGGCGTTTGCGATGGCATGGAATATGCCCGTTCCAAAGGTCTTACCGCTCACCGCGACCTTAAACCATCCAATCTGATGATTACGCACGACAACCGCATCAAGATCAGCGACTTCGGACTGGCTAGCATCCTGGCAGGGACGTCAGCCGGTCCAATGATCAGTGTTGTTGAAGGCCACATTGGCCTTTCTTGCCAATCGGCTGAAGGCGAGGGATTTGGAACACCCACCCATATGCCCCCAGAACAGTTCGCAGACGCAGTTCATTGTGATGTCCGTAGCGACATCTACGCCATGGGCATCATCCTTTACCAGCTTGCTTCGAAAGGTCGTCTGCCTTTTCTAGCAGATCCTCCTCGCAATTTTTCCGCGCAAGAGCAAATGCGTTTCTGGCGCGAAATGGCAGCCTTGCACCGCACGGCCCCACTCCCCTACATTAATTCGCCGATCGCCCCCATCATCCAACGCTGCCTGGCAAAATATCCTCAGGATCGTTACCCTCATTTTTCTGCTTTGCGCGCCGATCTGGCAGAAGTATTACTAAAGGAAACAAAAGAAACAATACCCGCCCCTCAACCGCGTTCCCTGACTGCCCAGGAATTAGTCGCCGAAGGTTCTAGTCTGGATGACTTGGGGAAAGCCGCAGAGGCTCTCCAGAGGTATGAACGTGCCATAGATCTGGATCCGAACTGTGCATTAGCCTGGAATAACAAAGGCAAGCTTATGAATGATGCAGGAGATTATCAACAAGCCATTCTGTGTTTCCAAAAAGCGCGCGCCCTTAAACCAGAGATGATCGAACCATACATCAACCAGGGTAACAGTCACAGAGCTCTAAAGCAATTTTCTGAAGCCAAATCTTGTTTCAGGCAAGCCTTAAAAATGCAGCCTCAAAACGCCTATGCCCTGAACAATTTAGGTGCTGTTTTTGCAGATCAAGACCTCATCCAGGAAGCGCTGAATCACTATAACCAGGCAATCCAATATTATCCGCGTTATCTCCAGGCCTGGCACAATCGAGCGAATGCTCATCGAAAATTGGGAGATCTGACAGGAGCGTTGGCAGATTATGACCGCATTCTTGAGATTGATCCGGCAGATGCCAACGCCTTGTATTTAAAGTCAGAGATATTGATCACACTGAACCGCTTTCAAGAAGCGTTGTCGTGTTGTGAAAAAGCTTTACATTATGAACCTCAAAATGGTTACGCAATCAGCACAAAAAGCCACGCTCTGCTTTGTCTTGGTCGTTGGGAAGAGTCATTGGTATTCTCTCAAAAAGCCATTAGCCTGGACACTAACAATCCCGCCCCCTGGTATTATCAGGCGTGCGCCCTGGACCACCTTGAAAAACCTCTTGAAGCAATCGCCAGTTATGAGGAGTTTATAAAGCGCGCCCAAAACTGTGCTAGTCAATATAAAAAAACAATCGAACAGGCAAAACTAAAAATACAATCGCTGAGGAAATAGCATGATGATCTCCCATCTTTACTTATAACTGTCTTGTCTCATGAGGAGAGAGTAATGTCTGAACTGACTCAAGCTGTTCAATTAAGCTGGCGTATGGCCGCCGGAGAGGCTGCCGCGGCGTGTTTTAAGTGGATAGAACCGGCACATTTGTTAATCGGAATATGTAGCCTGGAAAAAGTTATGGCTTCAGGGTTAGAACAAAACCCATCCGTAAAGGTGGCTATTCAGCGCGAAGTTAGCGCTCTGAACGAAGTGCTGACAAGGGTGGGGCTAGAAACAACCGCGCTAAGAAGAAAGGCACGCCGCCTGTGCGGAAAAGGAGATCACTTCTATGCAGAAAAAACCATGCACCGCAGTCCAGCTAGCCGCGAGATTTTCGAGCATGCGTATCAATCGGCTGATCCTGACTTGCCAGTGACCATCCTGCACCTTCTAGCGGCGCTTGTGTACCAACCCGACCCTATCATTGCCAAAACTTTTGAAGGGGTTGATTTGGAAGACTTGCGCAGCAAAGCTCTCCAGATCGCTCAAAGCCTTAATCTCCCCCCAGTAAAGGTTGTCGTACCTTCATCCCCGCCCCAAAAGGTGGCAAAACCGCAAGCGCCACAATCGGTCGTGGAGACCCCTTACCTGGACCGGTTTGGTCGCGATTTGACCGAGGAAGCGCGTCTTGGAAAACTCGGACCCATTATTGGGAGGCGCAAAGAACTTCTCCAGGTTATACAAACCCTGGCGCGCAACAAGAAGAACAACCCGGTTCTGGTGGGCGAAGCCGGGGTTGGAAAGACCGCTATTGTCGAAGCGCTGGCCATTCGGGCTGTTCAGGGAAAGGATGCTTCCATTCTTGCTGGCACGCGCATCGTTGAAGTGAACATGGGCTCTTTGCTTGCAGGAACGACGCTACGCGGCCAGTTTGAGGAACGTCTGGAGAACATCCTTTCAGAAGCTGCCACCCATCCGGATATCATCTTGTTTATTGATGAGCTGCACACGGTGGTAGGCGCTGGCCACAGCCTGGGGGGCAACCTGGATGCCGCTAATATCATGAAACCTGCATTGGCGCGCGGCCTGCGTTGTATTGGCGCTACCACTGTGGCAGAATACTGCCGCTACATAGAGTCAGACTCTGCTCTTGAACGCCGTTTTGAAAAAATTATTGTTGTAGAACCATCGCCCGAGGAGACTTTTGAGATACTCATGGGCCTGCGTTCTTGTTGGGAAGAGCATCACGGTGTGCGTATTCAAGAAGAGGCCCTGCGGGCAGCTGTCAATCTTTCGATACGTTTTGACGTCCAGCATCAACTGCCCGACAAAGCAATTGACCTGGTAGACAAAGCCTGCGCGCGAGTCCGGGTGCCAGTGCTAAGCGCAAAACCGGGTGATTCTCCAATCGAGGCTTCTTCTGAGAGAATGCAAGTAGTCTCCCCCCAAACAATTAGCCAGACCTTGTCGGAAAAAACTGGTATTCCGCTAGAGTTGATCACCGGGCAATCGGAAACCATGTCAAAGGACAGGTTGCTAGGACTAGGAGATTATTTAAAAGCTCGCCTCGTTGGACAGGATAAGGCGGTAGAACAGGTTTCCCGCCGATTGATCATGGCTCATTCCGGTTTAGAACGCCGTCGCGGCCCGCTTGCCGTTTTTTTGTTCCTGGGGCCAACGGGTGTAGGCAAAACTGAACTGGCGCGCGCTTTGGCAGCTTACCTCTTTGGAAGCGAAAACGATATGATCCGCCTTGATATGTCCGAGTATATGGACCACTACAATGTAGCGCGTCTGATCGGGTCCCCGCCGGGTTACGTCGGTCACGAGGAAGAAGGTCAACTGACCGGTGCCTTGCGCGCCCGCCCCTATGCCGTTGTTCTGCTGGATGAGATCGAGAAAGCCGACCCTCTTGTGTTCGATATTTTTTTACAGGTGTTTGACGAAGGGCGGCTGACCGATTCTAAAGGCCGCACCGCAGACGCGCGTAACGCGATTTTCATTATGACATCCAATATATCCACAGGAAAATCTGTCACGCTGGGATTTGGAACGCCGACTAAGGAAAACAAAGAAAACTTATTTCGAGAGGTTATTCAGCGCTTCCGGCCTGAATTTATCAACCGCATTGATGATATGATCATTTTCCGCGCCCTGGATGAAGGCGACGTGCATCGAATTCTGGAGACGATGCTGGCTGAAATCAAGGTGCGCCTGAGCGAACAGCATGGTGTCAAGCTTCAGATCAGTGAACAGGCTGAACGATGGCTGGCTAAGCAAGGATTTAGTTCTCAATTCGGGGCGCGCTATCTGCGGCGAACGGTCGAGCAGTGTGTACTATTCCCTCTCAGCGCTATGACGCTTCGCGGCGAAATCAGTCAGGGCACAACCATTTGCCTGGATTGTGAAAAAGACCAGATCAAAATCTCGGTGCAGGGGTAAGCGCTGCTTCCATACCGGCCTCCATGGTTGGTTTCTTTTACAGAACGCCGCAAAAATGCTAAAATGATCGCTGATTTATCCTGATTTTGAAACGAAAGACCGATTCCTTTCGTAAATTATTTAAGCTTTAAGCGCAGAGTAAGGATTAAAATGCCTCTTTTATTCCATTCCGGTTCAGCCGAAAATGGGTCAGGTCAGGATTCGAATGACCATCATCACCTGATCCGGTTAAAGAACGTTTATAAGACCTACAAAAACGCCGCCGGCGAGTTCCCGGTCCTCAAAGGCATTAATGCCGAATTCAAGCAGGGTGAGTTTGTGGGCGTCATCGGAAAATCAGGTAGCGGAAAATCTACGCTGATCAACATGATTACCGGCATAGATCGCCCTTCATCCGGTGAGATCTGGGTTGGCGATGTTGCCGTTCACCAGCTGGATGAAAACCAGATGTCCATCTGGAGAGGAATGCACCTCGGAATCGTCTTTCAGTTTTTCCAATTGCTGCCCATGCTGACCCTGTTGGATAATATCATGCTCCCAATGGACTTCTGCCAGACTTACCCATTAAGGGAACGAAAGAGCCGAGCTTTGGAACTGCTACGCCTGGTGAAAGTTGAACCTGCTACCGGTCTAACCCGATAACCGTATTCAGGTAGAGCCACAAAAAAGCAGTTGTGCACATTGACCGTGTCCGGCATCGTGGACGATGCTACCGCGATCTCTGCCATATTCAGCACCCAGGTCTGTGGCTACGTTTTCAGCCAGATGAGAACTTCCTGGAGAGATTTTTTAACCAGACGACTCCGCTGGATAAAATCATTAGGGCACTCAAAGTGAAAGACAAATCAGCAGGGTATTCTGCAAGACAAGAAGACAAGCCTCAACTTCCAATGCAGAATAAATTCCAGGACTTTATGTAAAAATATGGTTAACCACTCTGCCACTCAAGCCTGGTGTACTTTTTTAGGGCATCCTCGCTGAGCACAATCCCAAGCCCGGGACCTTGGGGAACGGCGATTGACCCATCCTTCTGAATGGTAATAGGTTCATTAAGCATAAAGTCCCTGGACTCATCTGTCCAGGCAGGCGGGTCAATTGGGATTTCAAACCACGGGCAGTTTGGTACTGAAGCCGCCAGGTGCAGATTGGCTGCCATGCCAATGCCATTAGACCAGGTATGCGGTATGAAAGGCTTGAAAGACATTTCTGCCAGGGCTGCAACCTTGCGTAGCTGTGATACACCTTCAGAAAAAGCTGCATCGGCCTGGATTATATCGTAACAACCAGCATCGATTAGCTGTTTATACTCGTGCAATCCTTTGTTCAGTTCCCCACCAGCAATGGGAATATCCACCGTTGCGGTTAATTGGGCAATCTGTTTGTAATTGTAACGAAGTAAAGGTTCTTCGAGCCAAAGGATATCCATTTCCTCCATAGCTCGGGCTACGATGAGTGCATCATGGTAAGACCAGGCACCCACTGTTTCGGGGCAAGGCATGACATGCGATTGATTGGCATCCACCATAAATTGCATCTTATCGCCAAAATGGGCGCGGATCTTCTGAACAAATTCAATATCCTGACGAATACAAGGTCTTCGCAGGCGCAATTTAGCTGCTTTAAAACCAGATTCGGCCAACCAACTTAAGCGGTCGATACATTCTTCTGCACTTACCACCTCGGCCAGGCTGGCATAAGCAGGTATCGAATCCTGGAAAGCCCCCCAGATGCGATACAAGGGAAGACCAGCTTTTTTTCCGATGATATCCCATAGAGCCATTTCGACTAGCCAGGGGTAACTGCCGTCCTTTGCTCCGACTCGGATCACAGGGCTGATCTGCTCAACCATGAAGGGGTCTTTGCCCAGGATGTAGGGTGTAACTAAGTCGGCTACAGTGTACAGGGCAGCCCTACCTGCATCCGGACCAGCCCCAATTCCCACCAGGCCTTCATCGGTAGCTACCCGAATAACCAGGCAGGATGTTTGAGTGAAGATCCGACCGGGCGCCCATGACGGATGAAGTGGGGCCGGTAATGGATAATCCAGCAAATTGCAAGTTATTTTTGTGATTTTCATTTTTGCACATGTTCCCAATGCTGTGGATGATTTTTAGATAATGAAAGTCTACTTGTCTAGAAATTCCAAAAGGCGGTAGGCACCTTCCATAACGTGCGAGTGGATGTTTTCAGAGGCTTTTCTGGCATCACCCTCAATCAAGATGTTCAAAGTTTGCTGATGCCAGGAGGCAATATGAGGGTAATCACGATAATAGTTGCTGACAGTGTATAAAACCATTTGAATTTGACGACTCATCTGCGTCCAGATTTTTATGCCTCGCGTGTGACCTGAAATAGTCATGATCGTTTGATGGAATTGGGTATCGAGACGCGAGCTGATCAAACGATCCTGAATATTTGCGGGTTGTTTCATTTCTTCAATAATGTTCTCCAAGGCAGATATCCATTCAGGGGTGAGATTTTTGACCGCGAGCTCAACCGCCATCTTCTCAATTGCAGCACGCAACTGGTAAATCTCCAGAATATCATCCGTAGTAAGGTTGATTACATAAGCTCCCCGCCTTGGATAAACCCTTACTAATCCTTCCATTGCGAGGGAGTGAATGGCTTCGCGTATCGCAATACGGCTAACCTGAAGCTGAGAGGCAAGAGATTGTTCAGTAAGATGTTGACCAGGTTTTAGTTTTCCCGAAATGATCGCTTCGCTCAACTGGGCATAGACGTGATCTGAAAGGATGGACTGGCGAACAGGTTCAAGTTTTAGATCGTCCAATACCTGGTTATATTGTGTGTTATGCTCTTTCATAAGATACTCTACGATAATTTTATAATAGGCCAGCGCGGCCCAATTTCGCTCACACCTGCTCTGCGAGCCACCTGCAAGTATCTGGTGCGAACATCATCAAGGATTTCTTCCTCATTCATCGTCAACACCTTACGCCCTTGCATAATGATTTGACCATCAATAACCACCATATCAACATCGTTTCCCTGGGAAGCAAAAACGACACTGGCGACTGGATTCCAGACAGGGGTCAGATTTGGCGAATCTGTATTAATGATAATAAAGTCCGCTTTTTTGCCAACCTCAATCGAGCCTACCTGATCATCAATGCCCATAGCGCGCGCTCCGTTGATTGTTGCCATTTCGAGGATGGTTTCGCTAGGCATGACATTGCGAGTACGGTGCGCCATGCGGGCGACGTGGCTGGCAATTCGCAGATCACGCAAAAGATCCATGTTGCTATTGGACGGAGTACTGTCCACACCCAGCGATACGTTTACACCAGCGGCCAGCATTTCGGTGACTGGGGCTGGCGACCAACCGATGGTAGAGTTGTTCGCCGGGCAGTGCGAGACAGAAGTGCCTGTCGAAGCAGCCAAGTGCCATTCCTTTTCGGTAGAAACGCAGAAATGAGCCAGCACAGTGCGGGGGCCGAGCAGCCCGCGGTCATGGACAAATTCTGTGAGAGAATCATATCCCAATTTTTTGGCATAAGCGATATCTGATTGCTGTTCGGACATGTGGATTGTGATACCCATATTTCTTTTACGAGAAAGAAGACCAACTTCTTCATACAGGGTGGGGTTGTTGCCATCGCCAACGGACCGGCAACCAAACCAAACCTGTATCCTACCGTTGCCGGCGTTTTCCCATCGATCATGAGCTGTAAGGGCGCCATTAATACATTCTTCTCTAGTTTCGTACATCCCAGGGTGCATTCTAAGCTGGTCTTTTTGCTCAGGGGTAATGTCCATCACTACACGGCCGAGGGCTGCTCGGATTCCTGACTGCAGGCAAACTTCAGCGATATTGTCGAAACCGTAGATCCCGGCAAGTAGACATTCGATGAACCCTGTAGTGCCGGATTTAAGCATTTCGAGTACACACAATGCAGCACTGGCGCGGGCATCGGCTTCGGTGTAGGAACCCTGAAGAGGCCATGTTCGCGTTACAAGCCAATCACTAAGACCGTCAAGGGATTTGCCTTCGGAAATACCGCGCAGCATACATTGGGCTGTGTGGACGTGTGTATCGATCAGGCCTGGCAGCAGGATATTGCCATTGCAATTGATACGTTTCTTTTCCCGGAACTGATCGAATAGCTGCTGAGATTCACCGATCGCAACAATGCGATTTCCGGTAACAGCCAGGGCTCCACGAGAAATAATCTCACGGCGGGGATTCATTGTGATGATGGTAGCGTTATAGAAAATCATTAACAACTCCAATGCATGTTTTCGGATCGAAGCCGGTTAACCTTTTAGAGCCCCTTCAAGCATTGCTCTGAAGAAAATTTTTCTACCGAAGATAAATAAGATCACCATAGGGATAAGGATGATCATACTGGCAGCATTGAGTGCATGGTAAGAGACTTCGAATGTAGTTTGGTAATCGTACAAACCAACGGGGGCGGTGCGGACTGCGTTATTGGATAATAAGGTTACCGCGAATAAAAATTCATTCCAGAAGTAAACCACAGCCAAAAGGAAAACGGTGAAGATACCCGGGATCGCAAGTGGCACCGTCACTTTTAAGAGAGCTTGAACATTGGTACATCCGTCCACTCTAGCAGCTTCCTCTAGCTCGACCGGGATGGCGTCGAAGAACGATCGCATCACCCAAATTCCAAAGGGTAGTTCGGTAGCAGCATACACCAGAATGATGATCGTGTGTGTATTAAGTATCTTTAGCTCTGTGCCAATGCGGTAGTAGGAAACCAGGTTTGTCAGGCCAGGGATCATGAAAAGGGCGAGGATGGCAATCTCAAGGGCCTGGCTGCCACGGAATTTATACCGTGAAAAAACATAACTGGCCAGAGTGGCTATGGTAACCGAGATGATTGCGGCTGCCAGAGCATTGATGGCAGAATTGGGAACATAGGTGTTAAGTAAATAACCCTGTGTGGCTAGGCGGTAACCATCGAGGGTCCAATTCACGGGGAAAAAGGTGGGAGGGATCGTGATGACATTTTCAGCACTTTTGAAGGATGTCATGAATGAATAAAGGATTGGGAATAACATAATGATGCTGAAAAAGGATAACAAACCGTTGGTAACGATGGCATCAATTCTCTGCTGGAGTTTTGACCTGACCATTTTTGCCTCTAAAATTATTTCGCCCGCATCAGGCGAATGTAAACGATTGCCATAGTAATATTAATAAGGAACATGATCACAGATATTGCTGCCGCTAATCCGAAATCGCCGTAGAGCCAACCTTTGCGGTAAAGGAAGACCGCCATGGTTGTGGTGAACTCGCCAGGACCACCCTTGGTAGTGGCCAGGATAAGCCCAAGAGAATTAATCCCCCGAATCGTCGTCAGCAAGATGGCAACCAATAAGGTGGGTTTAATTAAGGGAAGGGTAATTTTCCAAAAACTTTTCCAGTGATTCGCACCATCCAAGGCAGCAGATTCATAAATCTCTTTTGATATGGTTTGCAGGGAACCAAGAAAGAGGAGGGATGTAAAGGCCTGGTTCTTCCAGACGGACGCGAGAATCACGATTGCCATGGCGCCCCAAGGCTGAGATATGATCGAAATACCCCCGAGAATCGGATTAAGAGCTACCTGGATGATTCCGTAAGACTGCTGGAACATCCAGTTCCACATAGTACCGCCAACCACTTCCGAAACAACCATGGGAAGAAAAATACAAACCATATAAACCGTTGTCAAACGGCTGCGCCGATTAAAGAGGAGCGCCAGAATAATTCCGACAGAAACGCACAGTAGAAGGTAAAAGAAAGTGAAGATAAAAGTGCGTTGCAACGCTTCATAAAAATCTGATTCTTTGAGCAAGCGGGAGTAGTTCCTCAACCCGACAAAGAGCAACTCCCCGCCTTTTAATCGATTCAGGCTGATGTAAAAGGAATACAGAGTTGGATAGACCTGAACAAGCAATAACATGATTAACGCTGGCCAAAGCAACCAAAGCGGTTTTTTTTGCGACCTATTTTTTAATTCGGAAGTTTTGGCTACCAAAGCTCCAGAATTCATAAGCCCTCCTAATAAGTGGATTAGTTGGGCGGCTTTTCTAGCCGCCCAACTCCAAACCAATCTTACAATTTACTCTTCCAGCAAAACATTTGCTTCGTTTTGGGCTTTTTCAAGTTCAGTCATGATGTCCAGATTTTGATCCAGTATCAATGTAGAAACAGTGTCTGCAAATTTCTGCATAATCTGGTTTACATTGTTGGGGATTGGATCCAATTTTACTGTGTTGGGCTCGATCTTCGCGAAAATTTCCTGCCAGTAGAGTGTATCGGCATATCGTGGGTCTTCCTTTGCTCCCTGTGCGATCGGGATATGGCCAACGGCATAGCAAAACTCTGCATTTTGCTCAGGCTGGACGATGTATTCCATGAACGCTTTTGCGCCATAGACGTTTTTAGCGCCTTTCATGATTCCCCAACCGCGGCCTTCATAGGGGCTATAGGATTTGCCACCCGGAGCTGTAAGCATGGGAGCAATTGCAACTTTACCATCTGCCACTGCTTTGATAATGCTCTCGCCGCCCAGGTCATATTTCTCACCGCCAGGTGTGACCACTGGGTAAAGGAAAGCATAGGACCAGGTACCAGCCATAAAGCTAGCAGCTTTACCATTCTGGAAAATCGACTGGCTGTCGAAGCCAGGACTCATCATGGATTCGGGAATATAGCCATTTTTGTACATTTCGCGGAAGAATTCAACAACCTTAACGGTTTCGGGAGATGCCCAGGCAATTTTCCCATCAACCGCAAGACTCCCGCCAAAGGATTTGACGAAGGGGAACAAGCCGTACTCACCACCAAAAATTTCGGAGACCTTGCCAGCCATGGCGAAGTAACCCAATTCCTTAAGGCGTGGTGCTTCTTTTAACATTTCCTCGGTGGAGGTTGGGAAGCCGTTCGGCCAAAGTTCTGGGTAGTAATACATTGTAGTAGTGGCAAGGGACATCGGCACACAATAGATTCTGCCATCCGACCCACGACAAGAATCAATGGCATCCTTTGAAAGGTCAGCATATGCTGGGGATGATTCGACATATTCAGTGATATCTTCCAAAACTCCATTAGAAACCAGGAAAGGAAAGGAGATCATGTGAACTTCGAGAACATCGGGAACTTCGCCACCGGACTGAACGGCCAGGTTTGCTTTGGCAAAAAGCTGGTCGTAGGGTTGATTGACGTTGACAATTTTCCCACCAACACCTTCAGAGATTTTAGGTAGCATTTCGGAGAACATTTTATCACGGGCAGAAGCGGGGGTATCAGTATTGTACTGCGTCCACAATGTGACGGTTCCGACTTCCTGTTTTTCTTCTGCAGCAGGTTGGGTTGCTCCAGCTGCTTCGCTCTCTGCTGGTTTAGTCTCTGCCACTGCTACCGGTTTTTCTTCTGCTGGTGCTACAGGAGCCGGTTGGCAACTGGCAAAAGCCATCGATAAAACGACGGCCACACCCAGGGTTACGATTAACTTGGTTATTTTCATATTCTAATCCTCCATGATTTGTTCAAATTTTGAGTTTGATATGAGCAGAGCATGATGGGAATTGTTTTTTTGAAGACCTCCAGTTTTTAAGATTTCTATCTCAGATTTTGGGGAGATACAGATTCTCTTTGGATTGGTTTTTAACTTCAGTGGTCTTATCGGTTTGGTAGTGCGGGATTTGAAATGGCGAAAAGTTGGTTGAAAAAAACATGAAAACCATATTGGTAAATTAATAATATGTAAATTATTTATTGTATACAGTTTACATTAAACACAAATAAATTCAAGATTTTTTAAGGTTTGCACTTGTCTAGGCAAGCGAGCAACTAAAGATAAGTATGAAAACACCTAGAGGATGTGTACACTTATTGATTTATTATTAGTGGCAAGCTAACAACTATACCTGGAGACGGGCGAGTGTGTCGGCAATCAATAATATGCCCATTGTTAGAACGAGATTTTCAGGCAGTCGAAAACGGGGTCAACCAAGAGAAACTGGCAGTTGCAAAAGCCCGCCTCGAGAACGCCAGAGCTCTGCTCGATTCTGCCAGAGCGGGCCTGGCTGAATTAGAACTGGCCGCGCCCTTTGCCGGAGTGGTTGTCAGCAACGATCTGAAGATCGGTGAGCAGACCGGACCGGCTGCGCCCAGCCCGGTGATCCTGGCGGACATCAGCCGCTGGAAAATCATGACCACCGATCTCACCGAGCGGGATGTCATCGAAATCCACCCGGGCGACCCTGTCGCCGTAACCTTCGACGCTATCCCTGACCTGAACCTCTCCGGTAAGGTCGAACACATCAAGCCCCTCGGGGAAAACCGTCAGGGCGATATCACCTACACCGTCATGATCACGCTGGATTCGTTGGACGACCGCCTGCGTTGGAACATGACCAGCTTTGTGACCTTCGAACCCTGACCCCGGCAAAACTTTTCTCTGTTCGCTCAAAACCCACGCCTCCTGACCGGCGGGGGTTCGTCTTAAGGCTGCTGGGTAAACTGCCAGGGGCAAAGCTTGCGATGCAAAATATCCGCCGTGAAATACATCCCCAGCCCCATCAGGCTCATCGCCAGAACCCCGGCATACATCTTGGGATAGTCAAATAGCGTGCTGCCTTGCAGGTAGATGTAATACCCCAAGCCGCGCTGCGTCGCGACCAGCTCGACCACATACAACACCGCCACCGCCGTGCCGATAGACTGCCGCAGCGCCGTCAAAACCGCCGGCAGACTGGCAGGCCAGTACACATAGCGGAACAACGCCCGCCTTCCGGCCCCCAGGCTGCGCACCGAATACAACAGTTCCGGCCGGATCGTAGCAGCCTGGTCGCGCACCAGCACCAGGATCTGGAAGAACAAAATCAAAAAGATGATCACGATCTTCGAAAGGTCATTGATCCCCAAAAAGAGAATCACAACCGGCACCAGCACCACCTTTGGGATCGGGTACAGCAGGTAGATCACCGGCGAAAAGATGCGATTCAAAGCGCTGTACTGCCCAAGCGCCAGACCTGCCGGCGCGGCCAGGGCGATCGAGATCAGCATCGAGGCCACCACCCGCCAGGCGCTTGCCAGAAAATGCCCTCCCAGCTCACCGGGGAACTCTAACACAAATTCCTTCAACACCAGCGCCAAAGATGGCAAGATCGGGCGGTTGACCACCAGCGCCAGCAGCTCCCAGCCAACTGCCAGAACCAGCACCGCAAGCAGAAGGCTCCGTCGTTTCATATCGAAGGCTCCAGCATCTGGCGTAGCTGTTCGATCAGCGCCTGGGCTTCGCTTGACCCCAGCGCGGCCGGCGCGCTCTGCACGATGCGCGCCTCGCGGTTCGGCGGATTCCCCAGCACCAGCACTCGCCTGCCCAGCAGCGCCGCCTCTTCGATGGAATGCGTCACCACCACGGTGGTCAAACCTCGCTCAACGTTCAAATTCATCACGAACCGCTGCAGCGCCTCGCGCGTCGGTGCATCCAGCGACGCAAACGGCTCGTCCATCAACAGCAAATCCGGGTCCAGCGCC
>Ga0067045_1004133_pt1 | contig 22421 bp, 9 predicted proteins | sample TerdegcTABiofilm_FD_59184 | JGI IMG/M metagenome (GOLD analysis project Ga0067045, IMG submission 59184) | Combined Assembly of (Gp0054472, Gp0054536) Wastewater bioreactor microbial communities from Singapore -Terephthalate degrading...
CCGATCCCACAATTCTGAATGGAAACCCTCTCCTTTTCTTCCCCATTTTTCCCTGCTTTTTCCTTTTCCCTTCTCCTCTTCCTGCAACTTCATACGGCTGAAGTGTTACCCCTTGTTTTGTTTTGCAGGCCTTTCGAGAGAGACAACCCATCCATCCCCTGAGATCCAGACCAACACGCGACTCGATTATACGCCGCCCCCCGCCGTCCTCAAGTTTTTGTGGGGAGGAATCTCACGCGATCGTGTCGGCGCGGTGTCGGACCACCAAGTAAGGTCGCACGGATTGCCGCTTGCCTCGGAGCCGGATTTCAGGAAGGGGTTCACACTCGACGGTGCTGTTGCAGAGTTCGTAGGTGGCGGGTCCGATGACGATCTGTCCCGGCTCGGCGACCGACGATTGCAGCCGGCTGGCCACGTTGACCACGTCGCCGACGACCGTGTAGTCCTTGCGCATCGGCGAACCGATGTCGCCGGCAAGGGCGGTGCCGGAATTCACGCCGATCCGCATTCGCAGCGGCTCCCCGTTGGGGCCGGTCAAGCGGCTGTCGCCGAGGAACTGCTGCATCAGCAGGGCGGCCAGCACCGCCCTTTCCGCATGGTCGGCTTGCGGCACGGGGGCCCCGAAGACGGCCAGCACTCCGTCGCCGAGGAACTTGTCGAGCGTGCCGTCGTACTGAAAGATGGCGCGGGTGAGGTCCTCGAAGACGCGGTTCAGGATCGACACGGCTTCCGCCGGTTCCCGGCTCTCCGCCAGGGAGGTGAAACCGCTCAGGTCGGCGAAGAGGACGCTGACCTCGCGCTGGGCCGCGAGCATCGTTCCGTCCGGGGTGTCGATGCTGGCCACGATCTGCTCCACCACCCGCGGCGAACTGTACCGCGAGAGACGCGCAAAGACGGCCTTCTCGCGGTTGACTTCGCCCCGCAGACGTGCTTGCACGATGCCGACCGCCGTAAGCATGCCCAGGGCCGCCAACAGTTCCAGGTCGCCGGCGGCAAACGGGTTTTCGTCGCCGCAGGCGTCGACGTAGATCAGCCCCTCGACCCGCCCCGCGTGATACAGCGGCGCACACATCGCCGCGCGAATCGCCATGGTGAGGACGCTGGCCGCCAGGGAGAAGCGGCGGTCGGACCGGGCGTTCTCCACGAGCATGGCCTGTTTCGAGCGGATCGCCTCGCGGGCGATGCTCTGACTGATCGTGATCGACTCGCCCCGGGCGAGGCCCTTGCTTCGGGCCACCTTGGGGATGGCCCGTTCGGCCTTCTCGTCGCAAAGACAGACGAAACCGCGATGGGCCGGCAGGCAACTCATGGCCACGTCGAGCACGTTTCCGAGCATGTCGTCGAGGTCGTCGCTGGTGAGCAGGACCTGGCCAATCTGCTGAAACAAGGCGACAAGCGACGTCCCGGCGCGAGGCAAGACCGGCTCTTTCGGTGCTGCCTCCGGGGACGCCTTCCCGCGGGAGGCTTCCGCCTCGGCGCCGGGCAGCGTTTCCATGGCTTGGGCCTTCTCCGGCCGCAAAGGACGGCCCATGCGCCGCTCCAACTCCTCGACGCCGATCGTCATGCGGACCCTGTCATCCGCGGACGGCTCGCCGAACAGCACCTCCTCCTGCCTGGGCGCCGCCGCCGGCACGACCTCGAACTGGAGAACCGTCGCGCCGCCTCCCAGGATGATCCGGTCGCCGTGCTTGAGCCGCTGGACGGCGACCCGCCGGTGATTCACAAACGTCCCGTACCGGCTGTTCAGGTCGGAGATGACCCAACCGTCGCGGTCGCAGTCGATCGCCGCATGAACGCGCGACACATCTTGCGCCGTAACGACCAGATCGCAATCGGGGTTGCGCCCAATGACGACGCGAGGTTGGTGGAATTCCCGCGTCTCCATCCTGCCGTGGAGAGGGTATGCCAATCGGAAGGTGCTTGGGCCCTGTGCGGTCACTTGTTCGTGGCGGGTTTGGCCGGGGTCCGGCCCTTAAGGTTCCAGGCCGCGAGCCATCGGGTGCTGATCGGGGTCAGGCCGAACTCGGTGCCGAGTCGATCCTGCAAGTCGGCCATGTGTCCGGCGCCGTAGAAGATGGCGAGCTTCTTGTTGCCGGCGTCGATCTGCTTGCGCAGCACCTTGAGGGCCGCCTTGTTGCGGTCGGCAATGATCGCCGACCCATTGGGACCCTCGATCGCCCGGATCGAGCCCTCCAGGTCCAGGAAGTCCTCGGCCAAGACGCGTTTCAGTGCGAGGGCCCGGTTCTTGTCGAACAGTGCCATCAGCATCCGCACGTCGGTCGTTCCGGAGCCTTTCTGGTCGGCCATGGCGTGGCCCATGACGCGGGCGAAGATTGTCCAGAAGGATTCCCCCCGCTGGCGCATGGCGTCGGCGAGTTGCTCGCCGGAGAGGTCGGCGTGAACCAGGTTCTCCTTCGTGTAGTCCACCGCCCGAAGCTGGAACTCCAGATCCAGGACCCGCGTCATCGCGTTCTGCAACACGGAGACGGGATGGCTGCTGCCCGCTCCTCCGCCTTTGGGAATGCGGGTACCCGGCGGGGCGACCAACTCATAGAGCACGGCGTCGTACTTCGTGAAGAGCCGGTTCAACTCTTCGTAGTAGGTTCGATCGGCCACGTGGACCGCAGCCACCAAATCGACGGTGGGGGCCGTTTGCCCGCAGTCGCGAGGCACGCAAGTGACCACGGCGGTTTCCAGGGCCAAGGGCTGCTTCTTCGGATCCCGGGTCAGGCGGACGAATTCTGTCTTTTCGCGGGCCGTTGCATCTGGCTTATCGGCCCGGACACCGGCAGCCCATCCGATCGCCCAGATGGCGGCGACCGCTGCCGCCGTGAGTCTCTTGGGCCAGAAGTCTCTGCGGAACAGCATGGGATGTGCCTCCGTCAACGCTCTCAACGGCTGCAAGGCCATAACAAAGCCTAGTATAGAACCTCCCCACCCGGAGTACAAATCGAGGCCGAGTCCGCCAGTCTGACACCACGCAAAGGGCCGGGATATAACACTATCAGGCTAGGTATTCCCCCCGCAGTGGTGTATCTCCGCGCCGCTTAACGACGCTAGCCCTCCACGGCATGTGATTCGCGCCCTACCTGCCCACACCGCGGGATGGCGGGTTTCACGCCCTAATGAGGATAAACCTTGACGCCACGCGCAGCTTGGATCATCATAAATGGCGAATATGGCAAACACACAGCGTTCAAGCTGACTTCGCTGGATGGGCCGTCTGGATAAGGTTTCTCTGGGCTAGGGAGAGTCCTTCTTTCGGGCGGAAGAAACACGGCGACTAGCGTGTTTGGACAAGTCGTGAGAAAAAGCGTTTGACACGTTTCTGCAAATCGGTTTCCATAACGAGAGGTGGAGCTTGCGGTTCATGACGTGCAAGGGCGTCGTCGGCTGCAGCGCCGCCGAAGAGGCTGGAACAATGAGAAGAGGAGATCCGGACGCTTTGCGCCCGGCTCGACAGGGGTGGGTCTACGCCCTCGTGGCCCCTACCCGGCTGGGGACGTGCCCTGACGCATTACGGCCGCCTGCGGCGAAGTCGTGGTCTTGCCTTGGGAGGACCGCAACCGTATGAGTCACCCCGCCGGGAATATCGAGTCGGTGCGCATCGAGAGTTCGGCGTCGGCCGAATTCGTCCGTTGGCTGGCAGAGGCGGGCGGTGCGCTGATCGTTTCCACCTACCAGGCAGGGAAGGTGGCGATGATCGGGCACGACGGCCGCTCTGTGACCCTCTTGATGCGGCAGTTCGACAAGCCGCTCGGGGTGGCCGTTCAGGGCGATCGGATCGCGGTGGCGACTCGGCACGATCTGGTGATTCTGGCCAACGCTCCCTTCTTGGCCCGCGATTTTCTCGAAGACCAGCCCGGGCGCTACGACGCCCTCTATGTCCCACGGGTCAGCTACCATACGGGGGACCTTCACATCCATGACGTGGTCTTCCAGGGCGAGGACCTGCTGTTTGTGAACACGCGGTACTCGTGTTTGGCACGGGTGAGCCACGGTCATAGTTTCGTGCCGGTCTGGCGGCCGAAGTTCGTCACCGACCTTGTGCCGGAGGACCGTTGCCACTTGAACGGCGTCGCGCTGGTCGACGGCAAGCCGAAGTACGCCACGGCGCTGGGTGCGACCAATGCCCCCGGCGCGTGGCGTGAGGGCAAGGCAACCGGCGGCGTGTTGATCGACATCGAGAGCCACCAGATCGTACGCGGCGGGATGTCGATGCCGCACTCGCCGCGGTGGCATGATGGCCGGCTGTGGGTCGTGAACTCCGGGGCGGGCGAACTCTGGGTGATGGATCCCTCGTCGGGGCAGGCCGACGTCGTCTGCGCCCTGCCCGGTTATCTGCGGGGCCTGGCGTTTGCAGGCCCGTTCGCGTTGGTTGGACTGTGCAAGATCCGCGAGAGGCATCTCTTCGGCGGGCTGCCGGTCCAAGAGCGTTGCCCGGCGCTCTGCTGCGGAGTGGCGGTGATCGACCTGCGGTCCGGGACGCAGGCGGGGATGTTCGAGTTCACCGCGGGGTGTGAGGAGCTTTACGACGTTCAGTTCGTGCCTGGCGTTCGCCGTCCGATGATTCTCAATCTGGAGAGACTCGCGGCCCGCCAGGCGGTCACTCATCCCGAGTGTTCCTGGTGGCTTCGCCCCAGCGCGGAGATCCCTCCAGGAGCGGTGGGAGAAGGCGACGGGGCCCGTTCGTGCGACGCACCCGCCGGGCCGTCCCGGCAGGTCGGGCCGATCGCCTTTTCCGGCGGGAATGCAGGGGTCAGCCAGGATTACGGGCAATTCGCTTCCGGACTCCGGAATTCAGCTTGAGGGGAAGTAGAGTCATGTCGTTTTTCCGATTGCCGAAGCTGTTCAGGGGATGGGCCTCCCAGGAGGCCTCTGCCGACCGATCCGCTCTGACCGGCCGATCCGCCAAGGAGTCCCGGCGTCGCCGCGCGTTGGCCTCGCCTCGCCGCCTGCGCATGGATCCCCTCGAAGCCCGGGAGCTCCTCAGCGTGAGCCCGGCCGACACGTCCGACGTGATGGCGTCGCAGACGTTGAGTCTGTACGACTCGGCGTTTCCGGAGGCGACCCTCCGGGCGCAGTATCCGGCGAGTTCCCAGTTCACCAACGCGGCAAAGGCCCTGGCCGCCGACGACTCCGGGGATTTCGTCATCGCCTGGACCCGCAACGATACGGTCACCGACATCTACGGCAACGACGTCTCCGACCTGAACATCTATGCCCGCTACCTCACCGACGAGGTGCAGCGGGTCTTCCTGCCCGAGAGCATCCTCGCCAACAACAACGCTGCGGCCTACACCAACGGCAAGTTCTCCGTCCAGTTCGGCGGCAACGAGGTCCAGAAGCTCACGATTTCGGCCACGTACAGGAATTTCTCGTACAGCCAGCAGAACATCGCCGGGTGGTTCACGCTCGGGTTTGACGTCGACGACAACGGCTCGCTCGAGACGACGACCATCGTGTTCAACGAGAATGATTTCGGGGCGGCCAACCCGAGCATGCGCCCGCAGGCGATCATCCAGAGCCAGTTGCGAGGCTTGGGCGGCGTGCTGGCCGACTGCACGGTCGAGGCGGTCAGCCCGCAGGAGTACGTCGTCTACTTCGGCGACGCTTCCGGGGGCGAGGTGTACCCGTTGATCACGCTGGTGGATCAGTCGTTCAGCGGAGGGTACTTCCCCTCGGTCGACGTCAGCATGGTGCGTCAACCGACGACGATCTCGAACATCAACGTGGCGTCGACCAACAACACGCCGTCGTTGACCGCGGAGGGGGCGGCCCTGGCGACCGCAACGCAGATCGAGAATGCTTTTGCCAAGCAGACCAAGACCACCTACACAACGGCGCCGATCGATGTGCAGGCGCCCGACGAGTACGGCGACGTTCCCGCCTCCCCGGCTCCCTACGAGACGCCTGTGACGACGCAGGAAGCGATCGAGGTTTCTGTGGTGCCGGTCGACAAGGCCACGTGCGATAAGAACGGCTGGACCTACGGCACGGTGTTCGACATCACCTTCCTGGGCGACTACGCCAAGGAGAACGTCGAACTGCTGAAGATTACTTCGGTGACCGACGATGCCGGCGCCGACCTGTCGGCGGCGCTGACCACGTTGTGGAGCGGTTTGGGTTTCACCGACGTAAACGGGCTGTGCGGGAACGGCGTGAAGACGCTCAAGCAGTCGAGCGACGAGTTCCGCGTCAACCCGGAGGAGCCGATCGATCCGGTCACCGGCGAGATCGATCCCTACGACCAGCGGAACCCCGCGGTGGCCATGGATTCCGACGGCGATTTCGTCATCACCTGGGAGAGCGACGTCCCCAATTCCGAGAGCTACGGGAGCGTCTCGGACATCTACGCCCGGCGGTTCTCGCCGATGGGCCTCGTCGACGACCCGAGCAGCGTACGGGGGTTCGTGACCCAGGGGGTCCGGGCCATCGTCAACGACATCCAGGTCATCACGTTCGACGCGACGGCCTCGGGCGCCCTTACCGGGACTTTCCGCCTCGAGATCCCCGACCGGGTGACGGGCGATGCCTGGACCAGCGAGCCGATCACGTTCGACAGCCGGAGCCTGGCCACGGTGGCCAGCGCGATCCAGCAGGCCCTGGTGACCGCCGGGTACAGCGGCGCGCAGGTCCGCCAATTGACAGGCGTGGATCCGTACCAGTTCGAGGTCACCTTCGGCGGACGCCAGTCGGGGAGGGACCAGCCGGCCATCGTGATCGACGCCGCCGGCACGTTGAGCGCCGCGGTGACTGTCACCGACGAAACGGACTCCACGTTCCTGGTCAACACGACGAGAAACCTGCGCCAGTGCACGCCGGCGATCGGCGTGGATGGGACCGGGGGGTTCGTGATTGCCTGGTCCACCGTCGGCCAGGATATGAGCTACTACAACCGCGTCGGCTACCAGCGCTACAGCCGCGACGGCGACCGCGTCGGCAGTGAGACCTTGGCGCCCATTCAAGGCAACGACGTCACCGCCGTCTATCTCAATCCGGCCGTGGCCGTAAGCCAGGACGGGCATTTCGCCCTGGCCTGGGAAGTGACCACCGATCCGAGCTACTTCAACGGGTCGGCCTATGTGACCTCGATTTCGGCCTTGATCTTCGACGCGACGGGCACGGCCGGGAACTTCCTGAACCTCAGCTCCGGCGCGGCCGGCGACCCGAGCCTCGCCTTCGACCAGGACAACAACCTGGCGGTCGCGTGGAACGTGCTCGTCCCCGACAGCATCAGCAACGGCGCCTACGTCACCTCGGATTGCCAGGCGCAGGTCTTCAACGTCAACGGGGGCGTGATCCGCCCCGCATTCCGAGTGAACTCCGGGACGGACAGCGGGACCGGCACGGCGAGTTGGTGCCTCCAGCAGTCCGGGGTCCAGGTGGCCTTCGACGCCGACGGCGACACGATCGCCTCCTACGACGGCTACGGGGTCGATATGTCGGAGGAGGTTTCCATCCCCGGAAGCTACTTCGCCAGCTACATCAACAGCACGACCAACTCCGATCTCCTCGCGTTCTTCAATCCGGCCATCGACAACCTCGTCGCCTGGGGAGGCGAGTACGTCGCCTCGAGTTCGGACGTCGACGGCGCCATCGAGCGCGTCCTGATTGCGGCCTACAACAACGGGGCCACGGACAGCCAGATCGGCCGGCTCCGCACCATCCTCGACAAGGTCGCGGGGCTCCTGCGCGGCGACGCCAACGGCGTGATGTTCACGCGATGGGACTCCGATCCCTACGCCCAATCGACCAACAACACCCTCACCAGCGACAACCAGGCCAACAGCAACCGCGACGGCCACAACACCCGAATCCTCCTGGCCGTCCCCGCGAATGCATCCAGCGGCAATCTCGTGATGAGGTTGTGGCGGGACAACGCGTACGGGATCAACAGTATGGAGACCATCACGATCACCGTGGCCTACCGGACGGTCGGCACGGTGACCATGGTCGATCCCGACGCGACCTTGGACAACATCCGGACCGCCCTGAACGCGGCGCGGTTGACGGGCAACAACTGGCCATCGAGCAACACCTATTACGCGGACGGCGCCTCGAAGGTCCAGGTGCGGCGCGTGTACGGCTCGGAATTGGACGCGCGATCCACAACGCCGTGGACCTACTACTACACCTCGTCGGACAACTACTACATCTACGAGATGAATTTCCAGGGGGAGGCCCACGATAGTCCCTTCTACATGGACTACACGGGCACGAACAACCGGCTTAACACACCGGTCTCCAACGTCTACGTCTATGCGTACCCCTATGTGTCGACTTACGGCACCGAGGGGACGGCGCAGTTCAACGCCTCGATCGCCGTCTCGACCGGCGGCAATTTCGTCGTCGCGTGGACCGAGCAGGCCGAGTACACCAACGGGGCGGCCTCGAACACGAACATCTACTACCGGCGCTTCGTGGACGACGCGGGCGACACGGCCGGGCCCTCCGTGACCGACGTGTTCACCGAGGACGCCACCCCGCTCTACAACGGCGACACGATCATCTCGACCTCCGCCGACGGGCTCACCCGGCTAATCCTCACCTTCAACGAGGAGATGCTGGCCTCCGGGGTCAACAGCATCACGAACCTGAACAACTACCGGCTGCTGGTCAACGGCGTGGCGTTGCAGGGCGGCGTCTACCAGGTCGTCTTCGGGATGAACAAGGCGTACGACCTCGGACTGAGCGACGTGCCGAGCAACAAGTGGGAGGCCGTCCTCCTTCTCGACGGCGACTCGACGACCGACGGCGCCCAGCCCCTGGCGACCAACACCTACACCCTGGAACTGCTCCCCGCTTCGTCGACGCAGAGCGGGCTTTGCGACAAGTCGGGCAACCCGCTCGGCGCCACGGGACGCCATCCCGATGGAAGTACGTTCACCCGGACGTTCACGGTGGGCACCGGGTCGCTGGTGGCGCCGAACTTGACGCCCTACACGCCCACCGGGTGGTCGGACAAGATCGTGGTGTCGACGGCGCCCGGCACCCACACCGACAGCACCACCCTGCTCACCACGAACACCCTCTATATCGACTGGGCCGTGATCAACAACGGCACCGTGGACGTTGCGGAGGCGTTCAGCACGGCGCTCTACGTGGACGGGGTCCGCAAGGTGACGTGGACTTGCCCGGCGGGCACCATCGGCGCCGGCCAGGACTTCTCCATCAGCGACTACAATCTCGGAAGCCTGAGCGTCGGCACGCACACGCTGCAAATCCGGGTGGATTGGCAGAACCAGGTGACCGAGCGCAACGAGAACGACAACATCTACACCAAGACGATCGTCGTCACCAGCGCGTCAGCCCCCACCGCGGACGATTCCGTGACCGTGGGCACCGGTAAGGACGGCACGACGTACGCGGAAACGCCGGGCGCCGTGGCGGTCGATGCCGACGGCGATTACGTCGTGGTCTGGACCGCGCCGGACGTGGCCGGAATCGACCGGCTCTACTTCCGGTTGTTCAATGCCGACGGCAGCGTGGCGGGCGGGGTCACGGCAGTCGCCCCGGGTGGCAGCGCCGCGAGCATCCCCAACGACGAACAACGCAACGGCTCGGTCGCCTGCGACGAAGACGGCGATTTCGTGGTCACCTGGACCTCCTACGCCGGCGACGAGCAGGACGTCTATGCCCGCCGCTACAGCGCCGCAGGCGAGGCGCTCGAGGACGCGCCCTTCCGCGTGAACACCTACTTGACGAACAACCAGAAGTGGTCCAACGTCGCCATGGACGCCGACGGCGACTTCGTGATCACCTGGTCGAGCCTGGGCCAGGAGGACAACAACCAGTTGGGCAACGGCTACGGCGTGTATGCCCGGCGCTACGACTCCTTCGGCCAGCCGCTCTCGGCGGAGTTCCGGGTGAACTTGACCACCGGCGGCGACCAACGCTTCTCCAGCGTAGCCATGTCCGCCGAAGGCGACTTCGTGATCACCTGGACCAGCAGCGCCAACGGGGTCGGCGACGACGTCATGTACCGCTGTTACCTGGCCGACGGATCCCCCCAGGACGGGCCGATGAACGGCGAAGAGGTCGCCAACCAGACGCTCGCGGGAACGCAGTGGCACTCCGACGTTTCGATGCGGGCCGACGGCTTGCAGTTCGTCATCTCGTGGACCAGCCTGGGGCAGGACGGCAGCGGCGACGGGATCTACAGCCGCGTCTTCGAGCGCACCACCCAATCGATCCCGCGCCAAGTCTATTCCGCCGCCATTCCGGCAGCGGGCGCCTCGATCGCCGATTACGACGTGACGGAGTTCACGATCAATGTCCCGGTGGCCTTCACGATCGCCGACCTCAACGTGCGGTTGGATCTGGTCCACCCGCGGGCGAGCGACCTGACGATCATCCTGGTCTCCCCGAATGGGACCGAGTATATCCTCTCGGACCGCAACCCCCATGACGCGAACGGCAACCCCTTGAACACCGGGGCCAATTTCACCGGAACGATTTTCGACAGCGAGGCCCAGACCAACATCACCGCCGCGTCGGCGCCGTTCACCGGCCGGTACCGGCCCGAAAACAGCCTGGCCACCCTCAACCGCACTTCCGCCAGCGGGACCTGGACGCTGAGGATCCTCGACCGGCGTTATGGGCCGTACGATCCGGATCTCCTCCCCGACTACTTGGTCCTCCTGCCAACGTACCTCGCGAGCTGGTCGCTCGACTTCCAACCGGCCTTGAATGTGGGGCCGGAGTTCCTGGTCAACACCACGACCGAGGGGAACCAGAGCTACTCGTCCGTGGCCATGGACCGCGGCGGCGGATTCGTGGTCACCTGGAGCGGGCGCGGCCTTCAAACAGGGCAAGTGGACATCTCAGGCTCCGGCGGCGTCTTTGTCCAGAGGTTCGACAACACGTTGGACGCCCAGGGATACCCCGTACGCATCGGCGGCGAGACGCGGATGAATGCGGCGACCGTCGGGAACCAGCGGCTCTCGTCGGTCGACGTGGACGCCGACGGCAACTTCGTGGTCGCCTGGACCGGCGTCGATGCGGGCAACTCTCTCTTCACCGACGTCTTCTCCCTTCCCTCCCGGAAGTGGATCTACGTTGAGGACACCTTCGGTCCCATGGTGATCCACGTCCTCAACGGCGACGATCGCATCTTCTCCGGCGACGTGGTTTCCAGCGGTATCACCGAACTGGTCGTCCAGTTCGACGAGAACCTCTGGACCGAACCGGAAGCGGACGGCACCGCCGGCATCAACAGCGTCGAGAACGTGTTGAACTGGCGTTTGGACCGGGGCGGCACGGAGATCGTGGGCGGCATTCAGGAGGTCGCGTTCGTCTACAACGCGAACAGCCGGAAGTACGAAGCCACCGTCCTCTTCTCGCGGGCGCTGACCGCGGGGGAGTACACCCTGACGATCAAGGACTCCGTGACGGACGTGGCCGGGAACGCCCTCGACGGCGACTTCAACGGCACGCCCGGCACCACCTCCTCGACCACCGGGGAGGCGGGATATCGTTTCCTCTTCACGGTGCCTTCCGCGGCCGTCGCGGAGACCCGCGTGAATCAATCGACGGAGAGCGAGCAGCAGTTGTCCCAGCACTTGGGCACGGGCCAGGGCCAGGAACAATCGACCCATTCGCTGGCCGTCGACAACGACGGCGACTTCATCGTGGTCTGGACAAGCTACGGCCAGGACGATCCGGACGACCCAACCGGCGCGGGCGTGTACGCCAGGGTTTACAACCGGGACGGCGTGGCCTTGACCGACGAATTCCCCGTGAACGAATCGTTCACCACGGGCGACCAGCGCAACGCCTCAGTGGCCTGCGACGCCGACGGCGACTTCGTGATCGTCTGGGAAAGCGAAGGCCAGGACCCCAACGGCACCTGGGGCATCTATGCCCGGCGCTACTATGCCAACGGCGCGCCGAAGGACGCCGAGGAGTTCCGCGTGAACACCCTGATCGCCAACGACCAGGTGAATCCCGCGGTGGCCATGGACGACATGGGAAATTTCGTCGTGGTCTGGGCCACGGGCGGGCAGTCGTACAGCTTCTACAACGACATCCGCGCCCAGATGTTCGACTACAACGGGGAACTCGTGGGGACCGAGTTCCGCGTGAACACCGCGAACCTCCCGGGGACCGCCTCGGGCACGGGCAGTTCCGAGAACAATCCGGCCGTGGCCATGGACGCGGTGGGCAACTTCGTGGTGGTCTGGGACCAGGTCACCGAGCAGCGCAACGGGGCGGCCTACGACACGGTGGTCGTCGGCAGGCTGTTCGACCGGACGGGCACGCCGAACGCCACTACGCCGAACGAGTTCCGCATTGATGACACCGGCAATACCTTCACGAGCGACACGACGCACACGCCGAAGGTGGCGGCCGGCGGCGCCAACGAAATCGAACGCACCGCGCGCAACGCCCAGGTCGCCATGGACGACGCGGGGAACTTCATCGTCACTTGGGAATCGTGGCGCGATAACGACGTGGACGGAGTCGCAGGCGCCGACAGCTACGGGATCTACTTCCGCCGCTACCATTCGGACGGGACGACCGAAATGGCGACGGCACATCAGGCCAACCTGGTGATCACCACCCGCGGCAACGACTCCAGCGGCAGCGCCTGGACCGTCCCCAACCCGAGCATCCACAGCGACGTCTTCGCCTACAGCCAGGTGAACCCCTCGGTGGCCATGGACGCGGACGGCGACTACTCGATCGTCTGGAACGGCAACGGCGCGCAGCCCGACACCTTGGATCCCGCGGGCAAGTCGGTCGTCAACGCGGATTCCGACGGGGTCTGGGTCCGCAGCTTCCACGCGGGCATCGACGACGGCGAGACCGAGGCGGAGTATGTGAGCGTCCAGAGCCGCGTCAACACCACCCGGCAGGGTATCCAGGAGTTCGCGACCATCGGGATGACGCGCACGGGCGACATGGTGGTGGTGTGGACCGGCCGCGGCGTGGGCGACACCAACGGCGTCTACGTCCGGCGGTATGCGGAATCGAGCGACACCGCCGGTCCGCTGGTCAGCGACATCCTCGCGGGCGGCGCGTCGGTCAGCCTTTCGGAGATCCAGTACGCCACCGTGGACGCCACCACCGGCGCCCTGGTGCCGGCCACCGTCCTGAGCACCGATTCGACCCAGGTCGACGTGGAGGTTTCCAGGCTGTCGGTCGTCTTCGACGAAGACATGCTGGCCGTCGGGGATGAGGACGAGCGCTACGACGACAGCGTGCTGAACCCGGACAACTACCGCCTGACGTTCAACGGGGTCGACGTCAGCGGGTGGATCACCGACGACATCACCTTCGAGTTGAACGAAGCGACCAACAAGTACGAGGCGGTCCTCGCCCTCGACTCCGACCCGTCCACGGCAGCCCTGGACCCGCTCCCCGACGGACAGTACGAGTTGTACGTCAACGGGAACGTGCAGGACGTGATGGGCAACGCGATGGGCATCACCGGCCTGACGCCCGACGGGATGAGCTATGTCAAGACGGCGTTCGGAGTGGGGACCGCCGGCCCCGGCGATCCGTCCCAGCCCGACACCCCGGTCGACTCCGAGTTGACCACGCCGCAGGACAGCCCCGCCGTGGCCAGGGACCCCAACGGCAAGTTCTCCGTGGTGGTCTGGGTGGAGCGCGGACAGACGTCGGCCCAGACCATCGCCGGTACTCTCACGACGCGCACGGACAGCGACACGGGGGAGATCACGCTCGACCGCACGTTGGGCACCGCCACCGTCATCACCACCGTGGACGTCTCGTGGAACGGAGGGGCTCGCCTCGGCATGATCGCCACCGTCACGGGAAACCGCGTGATGATCGACCGTGGAACAGGCACCAACCTCCCGGTGGCAGGGACGGCCCTCTCGGTCGCGATCGCCGACGCCGCCACCGAAGGAAATATCATGGCCCAGGTATTCGACGCGGACGGCAAGAAGATCGGCAGCGAGATCTACGTCAACACCCACATCCTCGGCAGCCAGATCAGCCCCGACGTGGCCACCGACAGCGACGGGAACTTCGTGGTGGTCTGGTCGGGCTCCGGGCGGGACGGCCAGTACGGCACCTTCGATTCTTCCGGAATCTACTACCGGCGATTCCGTATCTCGATGTCGAGCGAGAAGGTGACTGCCCTGGACACCTACGAGAACCGGGTCAACACCTACACGACGAACACCCAGAATCAGCCTGCCGTGGCCATGAACACGAGCGGGGAATTCGTCGTCACCTGGTCCGGCGAAGGACGCGAGGGAACACCCAGCGGCACCGGGACCTTCGATTCCTGGGGTGTATGGGCCCGCCGCTTCAACAAGAGCGGGGCCCTGGATACCTACCAGACGCTGGTCAACACCTACCGGACCAACACCCAAGAAGCCTCCGACGTGGCCATCAACAGCGACGGCGATTACTTCATCGTCTGGCGGAGCGAGCGGCAGGACTCCGGCGCGTGGGGCGTCTACGGACAACGCTTCACCTGGTCGGACGCGAAGGACACGATCCTGCGCGACGGCTCGGAACTCCACCTCAACAAGACCGTGTACGGGGCCAAGGTCTTCCCGCAGGTGGCCCTGGACGACTGGGGGAACTCCGTCATCGTGTGGTCCGGGCTCCGATCCGACGGCTTCGGCGATAAGATCTACATGCGGCGATACCGCGGCACCACGGCCGCAGACACCAAGGAAGTGGTCGTCTCCGACGACGCGGCTTCCGCCGGCTACCTCAAGGAGCAGGCCTCGATCGCCATGTCGAGCACGGGCAATTACTACGTGGTCTCCTGGACCTCGTGGTGCCAGGACGGGGCGGACAACGATCCCAAGGAAAGGAGCGACGGCGTCTATGCCCACATGTTCTACAACAGCGACCCCGCCAACGCCGGCAGCGCGTGGACCGATTATGCCCCGGGCGGGAAGCTGGTCGGCGACTTCCGGCTCAACTTCACCACGGCCGGCGACCAGAACGATTCCTACGTGTCGATGGATTCCAACGGGTACGTTTCCGTCGCCTGGGTCGGGCCCATCAACGTGAGCAGCGCCACGGGCGGCACGTCGACGACGATCAAGGGCATCTACGTCCGCAACATGACCGTCAGCGACAACAATGCCGGCGCCAGCGCCAAGGCCCTCGTCTACGGCACCACGGAGGACGACCAGGTCGTCGTCGACATCTCCAAGAGCGTCATCGGTTGGACCGTGCTCCTCAACGGCGAGCCCATGGCCATCAGTTCCAAGGCCTCCGGTGTGGTGATCGACGGCCGCACCGGGACCAACACGCTCGTCGTCCAAGGCACCACCGGACGCGAGATCTTCGAGATCTACTCCGATCGCGTCGTGATCACCGATCCGATCACCCATTTCAGCCTCACGGCCAAGAACATCCAGGTGGCCAACCTGGACGGTCTCGGGGGAGCCGACCGGGCCATCTTCTACGCCTCGACCGATAGCGACGTCTTCACGTTCCACGCCGACACGCTTGCGGCCTCGCTCCGTAGCGGCACCAATACGTTCACCATGAGCAGTATGGCCGACGTGGAAGCCCAGGCCACCAGCAGCAACGCTACGGCCATCTTCTACGACTCGGCCGACAGGGACATCTTCTCGGCCTCGGCCACCAGCGCCACCCTCACGCCGTACTCCGGCGGCGGGTACTCGGCGAAGGCGACCGGGTTCCGGAACGTTCAGGCCTACTCGACCGCCGGCGGCAGCGACCTGGCCAAGCTCCAGGGTACGTCCGGCGGGTCGGCCGACGTCCTGGTGGCCAATCCCGGCTACACCAGCCTCACCGACAACTCCTCCTTTGCCTTCCAGGCCAACGGGTTCCGGGAAGTCCTGGCGTACGGGTCGGGGAGTTCGGACGCGGCGACCTTCTACGACTCCGACTCCAGCCTGCCCGACACCTTCACGGCCGACGCCACGACCGGGGAGGCCCTTATGCTCTGGGGCACCCGGGCGTACACCAAGGCCTACCTGTTCAACAACGTCGTGGCCGTCGCCCGGAGCGGCAACAGCGACACCGCCAAGTTGAGCGATTCGGCCCAGGCCGACACCTTCGTCGCCGACTCCACCGGCGGAACCCTCTCCGGCACCGGCTACTCGTACGCGGCCACCGGCTTCCGCAACCTCTACGCCTACGCCTCCTCAAGCGACGGCAAGACCGACACGGCAATTCTGAACGACTCCGCCGGGTCCGACGTCTTCGTCGGCACTTCGACCTACGCGATGATGGTCTCCGCCGGCTCCACGATCCGGGCCAACAACTTCGATTCCAACGCCGCGTGGTCGACGAAGGGTGGCACCGATACGGCCAAGCTCTACGACTCCGCCAAGAACGACATCCTCACCGTCACCCCGGACTCGGCGTCCCTGTTGACCAACGAGGTGCATTCCTTCGCGCGAGTCCAGGCGTACTCGACCAAGGGCGGCAGCGATACCGCGAAGTTCGCCGATTCGAGCGAGAAGGACTGGTTCGTGGCCGGCCAGGGCTATGCCTACATCTACAACCAGTCGCGGAGCTACTACGCCAGGGCCACTGGCTTCCGCTACGTCGAGGCTACCTCGTCGGGCCAGGGCGATCAGGCCAACCTGACCGACTCCGCCTTGGACGACACGTTCAACAGCTACGCGGATGGGGCCGAGTTGCTCTTCGGCCCCTCCGCCAGTCTTGGTTCGGTGTCGGTCTCCGGCTTCCCCAACGTGACCGCCAGCGCCACCCAGGGAGGCAAGGACGTGGCCAACCTCGCCAGCTCCTCTGGCAACGACAGCTTCGCCGGCAGCTTCAACGGCTCCACGGCCACCGGCACCCTCTCCGGACAGGACTCCGAAGGCACCTACTTCTCGGTCCGTGCGGAGAAGTTCGAGCAGGTGAAGGCGGCTGCCAGCGCGGGCGGGAGTCACTCCGCCCGGTTGGCCGATTCCGCGGTTGCCGATCTCCTGCTCCATCTGGAAGGGAGCGTGGCCCGACTCACCGACCTGGATGCCGTCGCCGGGCTCTGGGCCACAGGCTTCGGAAGTGTGAATGCGACGCTCTCCAGCAAGGACGACCGGGTCGAGATCGTCCCGCCGGTGGACTACGCCTACTCCATCGACCAACCGGAGTAACCTTCGTTCGACCATCCCTTCGGACGGTATCGCCGTTGCTCCCCGGCGGCGGTACCGTCCGTGTTCTTTCGCCTCACCGCCACCGGTCGCGGCCTCGCGTCTCTCCTGCTATGCTGAAGGCATGGCGAGGCGGTTCCTTCAAACCGAGTGGACCCGGTGGCTGGCGGTCGCGTGCCTGTTGTGGGCCGTCCCGAGCCGCGAGGCGCGCGCGCTCCAGGCGGACGCGGCCGGGAGACAATACGTAGCCGCCTCGGCGCTCCAGGACCGCGGCGACTATCAGCGCGCCGCTTCGGCATGGGAGAAGTTCATCGCCGATCACGGGTCCGACGAGAGGATCGCCCGGGCGCAGCACAACTTGGGTGTGTGCTACTATCAGCAGGGCAAATACGAGAAGGCCTTGGGCGTCTTCGAGCAGGCGTTGGCCGGTCATCCGCAATCGGACGTTGCCGTCGCGACGCAGTTGCACCTCGGGGCGACCCAGGTGGCCCTCGCCCAAGCCGGCCATCGCACGATGGTCGATCGCGCGGCGGCCACCCTTCGCGCCCTCTTGGCGAAGCACCCCCAAGGCGATCACGTTGCCGATGCCTGGTACTACCTTGGGGAATGCCTCTCGGCCCAAGGCAAGCGGGAGGAGGCCGTCACCTGGTACGCCCGCCTGGTGGAGAAGTTCCCCAATCACCGATTGGCCGCCGACGCGCGGCTGGCAGCCGGCCGGTGTCTGGTTGAGGGGGGCGAGTACGACGAGGCCCGCGCCTTCTTGACCAAGGCGATCGAGTCGGGCGGGGCGAGGGCTGCCGAAGCGACCCACTGGCTGGCCCGATCGCTGCTCCAACAGAAGCAGCCCCGGCAAGCCCTGGACGTCCTGGCGCAACTCGGCCCGCGGGGCGACGGGACTTCCTGGGCGGCCCAACTCCTCTTGGACCGGGCCGACGCGATCCATGCGATTCCCGAGCGGCGCAAGGAGTCGGTCCCCCTGTACGCGGAAGTCGCGGCGAAACATCCCAAGGACGTAGCCGCTCCCCATGCGCTCTACCTCGCCGGCTTCGTCGCCCTTGAAGTCCGCGACTATCCTGCCGCCCTTCGCCACGCCGCCAGGTTCCACGCCGCGTATCCCGACCACACGTTGACGCCCGAAGTCCTCTGCGTCGCCGCGGAGAGCAACTTTCAGACGGGCAAGCTCCCTGAAGCCGATGCCCTCTACCGGCAACTCGCCGAGAAGTCCTCGAACCATCCCGACGCCGCCTCGTGGGGGCTCCGCCGGGGCGCGATCCTCCATGTCCAGAAGAAGCACGACGAGGCGGCCGAAGCGTATCGGAAGGTCGTCCGTCAGTGGCCCGCAAGTCCGCTGGTCCCCTATGCCCTTCACGAGTTGGGGTGCGAGCAACTGAATTTGAAGGATGCGGCCGGCGCGGAGGCGACCTTCCACACTCTCTTGGAGAAACAGGTGCCGCCGGCGCTGGCGTCCCGGGCCCGGTATGCCCGTGCCATGGCCCGGCAACAATTGGGCAAACCGGCCGAGGCCGCGGCCGACGTGGAAGCCGCGCTGGGCGCCGGCCTGGCTGCCGGGGAGCGTTCGGATGCGCGATTCCTGCTCGGCCTGTGCCGGACCGAGTTGAAACAGTACGACAAGGCCGCGGAGGCCTTCGGGGCGCTCGTCCGCGACGATCCCAAGTATGCCGCCGCAGAGAAGGCGGTCTACCATTGGGCGTGGGCGTTGAAGCGTGCCGGACGCGAGTCCGAGGCGTCCCAGGCGTTCGCCCGACTGGCCGCTGACTACCCCAATAGTCCGCTCGCTGCCGAGGCCCTCTGTGAATTGGGCTGGGCCCGCCAGAACCTGGGCCATCCGGCCGAGGCCGTCGCCGCCTACCGGGAAGCATTGGCCAAGAACGACGGTGAGACCGCCGCCCGAGCCCAATTCCTGATCGGCAAGATCCAGGCCGATCAGAAGGACGTCGGGGAGGCCGTGAAGAGCTTCATCAAGGCCGCGTACGGCTATAGCGCCCCGAAATGGCAGGCCGAGGCCACCTTTGAAGCGGCGAGGTGCCTGGAATCACTCGGCCAGAAGTCCCAGGCCGCGGCCATGTATCAAGAGCTGCTCGACAAGTTCCCAAAGAGCGACAAGGTCCCCGACGCCAAGAAACGGCTCGCGGAATTGCCGGGCAAGAAGTAGCGGCCGGCCCACGAGCGGCGAGGGGCGAATGCAAAATGAAAAATGGAAGATGAACAATGCCAAGCAGGATGGGTCGGCGAAGCCGGTTCGCTACGCACCGATCCGGAGTCCATAACGCGTTCGGTAGAGGTCAAGTCAATTCTCTGCCAGGCCGTGTTCCCCCGTTGACCCAACCTTGGACGGTTTCTACAATTCAGCAGTCTTTACCTCCCAAGGGTTATTTCCTTCCGGCAGGGTGGTTTCGGTTTCATCGCCTTGGGCTTCTTTAGTGGAATCTCATGCTGAGTGTAACCCTACCGATCTTCCTGCTGTTCGGCTGCCTGTTGTTCGTGGGGTTCGGGCTGCTGGCAATCGGAACGATCCTCGGCCCGAGATCCTCCGGTCGGGTGAAGCAGATGCCCTACGAGAGTGGCATGGATCCTGTCCATGACACCCGCCGCCGGTTCGACGTTCGTTTCCACCTCCTGGCCATCGCCTTCCTGGTGTTCGACGTGGAGTTGTTGTTCCTCTATCCTTGGGCCGTGACGCTTCGGGCGGAATGTCCGGCCGCGGCGGCGGGCGATTCTACCTCCGTGGCCCTTGCGGAAACGGGCGTCGTGTCGCATTCCTCGGGCCGTGGAACAGAGAGGGGGCCCGCCTTTTGGGGAGGAATCGTCTTCATTGCCGTGCTTTCCGTTGGGTTTGTCTACGACTGGCGGAAGGGGGTGTTTGATTGGCGGTAGACCTGCCCGACAACGTGGTCGTGACGAAGCTCGACGAGTTGGTGAGCTGGTGCCGCAAGCACAGCTTGTGGCCGATGCCGTTTGCCACGGCGTGCTGCGGGATCGAGTTGATGGCGACCGGGGCGAGCCGGCACGACCTGGCCCGGTTCGGCGCCGAGGTCTTTCGGTTCAGCCCGCGGCAGTGCGACCTGATGATTGTGGCCGGTCGCGTGGTGATGAAGATGCTCCCGGTGCTCCAGCGGATTTGGCTCCAGATGCACGAGCCGAAGTGGTGCATCTCGATGGGGGCATGCGCTTCGACCGGAGGAGTATTCGACACGTACTCCGTGGTCCAGGGCATCGACCGCTTCGTGCCGGTCGATATGTATGTGCCCGGCTGCCCGCCCCGGCCGGAGCAGCTCATCCAGGCGATCATCGACTTGCAGGAGAAGATCCAGCGTGAAGGGACGATGTTCGGCCGCGAGTTCACGGCCCCGGAGCGGCAGGAACCGAAGCGGGCGTTGCGAGAGGAAGGAAGGATGAGTGATGAAGGATGAAGGATGAGTGATGAATGATGAATGCGACGGGCCGGGTGGCACGCCCTGAGGAACGAAGGGCGTGGCTGGGCCGGAGTCGGATTTTCCACGCCCATCGCTCCGCTCTGGGCGTGCCACCCAACCGTAGCCCGCCCTCTGCCCTCTGCCCTCTGCCTACTGCCCCAATGACTGATCCAACCACGATTGCCGCCCTCAAGACGACGTTTCCCGAGTTGGGATTCAGCGAGTTCCGCGGTGAGACGCGGGTCGTTGCGCCGTGCGCGATGGTCTTTGGCGTCTTGCGGACGCTCAAGGAGAAGCTCGGCTTCGATCTGTTGGTCGATGTGACGTGCGTCGATTATCTTCATTACCGCGACGCCAAGGACCGCTTTGGATTGGTGTACCTGTTGGCCAACGCCGAGACGAACGAGCGGATCATGGTGCGGACGTTCGTCAGCGATCCGGAGCCCACGGAGCCTTCGGTGGTGTCGTTGTGGAAGGGGGCCGAGTGGCTGGAGCGGGAGGTGTGGGATATGTTCGGGATTCGGTTTGAGGGCCACCCCGACTTGCGGCGGATCCTGCTGCCGGAGGAGTTCACGGCCCATCCGCTCCGCAAGGACTATCCGCTCCAGGGGCTTGGCGAGCGGCACAATTTCCCGGTCATCACCCGGGCGGAAAGTTGAAGGGAGTGGCGCGTTCCATGCCGCTGACGCGAAGCCAATTGACCGACGACTTGCCCGAGGCAGCGCCGCAGCAATACCTGTGGACGATGAACTTCGGGCCGCAGCACCCGGCCACGCACACCACACTGCGGCTTGTTTTGACGCTGGAAGGGGAGCGGGTGGTCGACGCCGTGCCCGACATCGGCTACCTCCACTCCGGCTTCGAGAAGCTCGGCGAGAGCCTCGATTTCAACCAGTACGTGGTGGTGACGGACCGGATGAACTACGTCTCGCCCATGGCCAACAACGTGGCCTGGCACCAGGCGGTCGAGAAGCTGCTGGGCCTCGACGTGCCGCCGCGGTGCAAGTATCTCCGGGTCATCGTGGCGGAGCTCGCCCGGATCGGCGATCACCTCCTCGCCAACGGGGCCATGGGGCTCGATACCGGGGCCTTTACGTACTTCCTCTACGCCTTCAACCCGCGTGAGCGGATCTACGATATCTTCGAGGCCCTCTGCGGGGCGAGGTTCACGAACAGCTACACCCGGGTCGGCGGGCTGATGCACGATGCTTCGCCGCAGGCGATCCAGAGGATCCGCGATTTTGTGGCCGGCTTCCCCGAGGTGCTCGACGACATGGAGCGGCTCTTGAACCGCAACCGGATCTTCGTCGATCGGACCAAGGGGATCGGCGTGTTGAGCAAGGCGGAGGCGATCAACTGCAGCGCCACGGGCCCGATTGCCCGGGCCAGCGGCGTGACCCGCGACCTCCGCAAGGACGAGCCCTACCTGGCCTATCCGGACTTCGACTTCCGGATGTGCTGCGCCACGGCCGGCGACTGCTACGCCCGCTACCTCGTCCGCATGCTGGAGATGCGAGAAAGCCTGAAGATCGTCCAGCAGGCCATTGAAAACCTTCCGGCCGGGCCGGTCAGCGTGGGGATCGAGCAGCGCACGGCCCTGCCGGGCAAGCCGCAGGTCTTCACGACGATCGAGGGACTGATTTCCCACTTCGAGCTTTCGATGAGCAATCGCGGCTTCGAGGCGCCGTGCGAAGAGGTCTACTCGGCCACCGAGGCCCCGAACGGGGAGCTGGGGTTCTATCTCGTCGGCGACGGCACGCCCCGTGCCTACCGTGCCCGCTGCCGCCCTCCGTCGTTCGTCCACTTCGCCCTGTTCCCCCACCTCATCCGCGGCCACACCCTGAGCGACGTGGTCGCCGTGCTGGGCAGCTTGAACATCATCGCCGCGGAGTTGGATCGGTAGGAGTCCGTGCCGTGC
>Ga0067045_1029266_pt1 | contig 22410 bp, 14 predicted proteins | sample TerdegcTABiofilm_FD_59184 | JGI IMG/M metagenome (GOLD analysis project Ga0067045, IMG submission 59184) | Combined Assembly of (Gp0054472, Gp0054536) Wastewater bioreactor microbial communities from Singapore -Terephthalate degrading...
CCCGCCATGAAGTGGACCGGCGGGATTTCCTGGGCGAGACCGTTTTCCCCGCCAACACCCATCAGAGCTATGCTTTCACCTTCGTGATCCCTCCCACGGCTCCGCCCAGCGGCAGCGGCTCTATTTTCCGCCTCCAATGGTTCGTTGAGGTCAAGCTGGATCGCAAGCTGGCCGCCGATGTGCACGGTCGCGCGGACCTGACGGTCCTCGCCCCGCCGCGCGGTCAACAGGTCACGCCGGGTGAATACGGCGACTCCAACCACCCCAACGACGCCGACCTCACGCTCTTCCTGCCCGGCCTGGAATGGGGACCCGGCCAAACCCTCACCGGCGAGTTGCGGCTCTACCCGCACAAAGAGTTCACAGCAAACGAGATCCGACTGGAGCTGGTGCAGCACGAATGGGTCCCCCGCGAACAGGGCAATGTCGCCGATACCATCGCGGCAAAAGTGAAACTGGCAGGCAAGACCGCCTTGCGCGCCGGTCAGGCCCAGCGGTTTCCCTTCCAGGTGACGCTGCCGGCCAACGCGGTCCCCAGCCTGGAGGGGCAAGAGGGCACCTTGAGCTGGTGCCTGCGCGGGATTCTCGCCCGCACCCTGCGCTCGGATGTCCGGGCGGAAGCAACCCTGACAGTCTATAACGGGCAGCGCTGAAGCGCTTGACGACGAACTTTTCTGACGAGAAATACCGCTTAAGAGCGAACTGAAGTTCACAGTACATCGGCTAAGCAGATTTTGGCAGAAGGCGTAGCACTATTTCCGCCTTCCGCCTTCATCCTTCATATTTTTCAAAGGGAGGTTAACTCAATGATGTTGGACTTTAAAGGGAAGGACATTTTGGATGGCGCACAATTCACGCGCCCGGAGCTGGACGCCATCCTGGCGGTGGCGGACGAGTTCCGCCTGGAGCTGGAGACACGGCCAGGGCTGGACCTGTTGCACGGCTACGTGCTGGGCGCGCTCTTCTTTGAGCCGAGCACCCGCACGCGCCTCTCGTTTGAAACAGCCATGCACCGGCTGGGCGGCACCGTCGTCGGCTTCTCGTCGGCGGAATCCACCTCCGTGGCCAAGGGCGAGACGCTGGCCGACACGATCCGCACCGTGGACCAATACGTGGACGTGATCGCCATGCGCCATCCGGCCATCGGCTCGGCGAAGGAAGCGGCGGCCGTCGCGCAGGCCCCCGTCCTCAACGGCGGTGACGGGGCCGGGCAGCATCCCACCCAGGCGCTGCTGGATCTCTACACCATCCAGCGCGAATGCGGCGGGTTGGACGGCAAGACGCTCGTCCTCTGCGGCGATCTCAAATACGGGCGGACCGTGCATTCCGGCGTGGAGCTCTACAAGCACTACGGCATCCGGTTGATCCTGGTAGCGCCGGAGGCGTTGCAAATGCCCGCCGAGATCACCGCCCGGCTGCGCGCCCGGGGCGTCACCGTGGAAGAGACGCCCGATCTGGCCGCCGCCCTGAAAGAGGCCGACGTGCTCTACATGACCCGCATCCAGAAAGAGCGCTTTGCCGACGTGGCCGAATACGAACGGCTGAAGGGCAGCTACATCCTCACCCGCGAGATGGTGGAACGGCTCAACCCGCACGTCAAAGTCATGCACCCGCTCCCGCGCGTCAACGAAATCGCCCCTGACGTGGATCCGCTCACCAACGCCGCCTACTTCCGCCAGGCGAAGAACGGCGTCTACGTACGCATGGCGTTGATTGCGCTGGTGTTGGGAAAAATATAAAGGGACGCAGGCGCCCGCTGTTGTGACCACAGACCACCGCTGGTCCAACCTGGCCGGTCGTCCCAGGTTGTTTGATTTCAGGAGGTAAGATGGAAGACCAAAAATTTAAGATTGTCGGGCACGTCACGCCACGCAAGGATGGGATTGCCCGCGTCACGGGGCAGGAACAATTCTCGGTAGATATCACGCTGCCCCGGATGTTGCACGGGCGCGTGGTGGCGGCTCCCTACGCCCACGCGCGCATCAAAAGCATAGATACCAGCGCCGCCGAGGCCCTGGGCGCGGTTGTCATCACCTTCGCCGACATTCCCCCGGTCCGCTACAACGAGCGGATCATCACCGTGCCCTGGGCGCTGCACAGGGATCACTACGTGCTGGCGGATAAGGTGCGACGGATGGGCGAGGCGGTCGCCGCCGTCGCTGCCGAGACCGAAGAGCTGGCCGAGCGCGCCGCCCGCGCCGTCGTCGTGGAATACGAACCGCTGCCGGTGGTGCTGGACCCGGTCGCTGCGCTGGAACCGGAGGCCGAGCCGCTCTACGAGACGGTGATGTACGGCGATCAAGAGATCCCGGTGGAGCGCAACATCGCCTGCACCCGCGACGTGGTGGAAGGCGACGTAGAAACCGCCTTCGCCGAGGCCGACATCATCTTAGAGCGCACCTTCACCACGCAGCGCATCTACCATGCCCAGATGGAGACCAAGACCGCCGTCTGCCGCCCGGAGCCGGATGGCGGGCTGACCGTCTGGGGTACGGTGCAATCCATCCACAACACCCGCATCGTCTTAGGGCAGATCTTCGGCATCCCCCTGAGCAAGATCAACGTCAAACGGATGCCGGTCGGCGGCACCTTCGGCTCCAGCATCCAGATGAATTCAGTGGTCCCCATCTGCGCGGCGTTAGCGCTCAAGGCACGACGCCCGATCAAAATGACGCTGGCGCGCGAAGAGGATATGCACGACCACGCCCGCTACCCCGTGCAGACACACGTCCAGCTGGCAGCCAGGAAAGACGGCACGCTGCTGGGCCTCAAGATGGAGCTCATCACCGACATCGGCGCGCACATCGTCCAGGGCTACTCGTTCCTGGGCGTCTCCATCGGCTGGGCGGTCTCGCTCTACCGCATCCCCCACATCCGCTACCACGGCGTCGCCGTCTACACCAACAAGGCGCCCGCCTGCGCCATGCAGGGCTTCGGCAACCCGCAGGCGACCTTCATGATGGAATCCCTCATGGATGAGCTGGCCGAACAGCTGGATATGGACCCGCTGGAGCTGCGGCTGAAGAACTACGTCGGCCTGGGCGATACCTTCTGGGGCCAGGGGCCGCTGGTCCGCTCCATCGTCAAGAGCGACGGCGTGCCCGAGCTGCTGCGCACCGGCGCCGAGCTGATCGGCTGGGAGCGGCGTCCCCGCCCCGGCAGCCAGACCGGGCGGTACCGGCGCGGGATCGGGCTGGGACGTGGGTTTCACACCTCCAGCGCCGGCGCCCCCCAACCCGGCGATGTGATTGACTACTCCGGCGCGCTGGTCAAAGTCAACCAGGATGGCTCGGTAGACATCGTCTCGGCGGTGATGGATCACGGCGGCGGGACGTTGGAAGCGATGGCGAAACTGGTCGCCGAGACGCTCTGCGTGCCGCTGGACAAAGTCAACGTCGCCCCGGCGGAGACCTGCTCCACCGTCTACGACGTGACCACGCACGCCACGCGCGGCGTCTACGCCGGCTGCGGCGCTGCCGTCCGGGTCGCCGAGCAGGTCCGGCAGGAGATTTTTGAGACGGCGGCCCACTACCTCAACGTCATGCCCGGCGCGCTGGCCTTGCGGCTGGATGCCGGCCTGGGACAAAGTGTCATCTACGCCCCCGACATCCCCGGCCGCCAGATGACGTTAGGCGAACTGGCGACCCGCTGCTGGACCGAGAGCCGCAAAACTATCGCCAAAGTGGATAGCTACCGCCCGACCAGTTGCCCGCCGGCCTACGTGACCGTCTTCGTGGAAGTGGAAGTGGATACCTGGACCGGCATCGTCCGCACGCTGAAGGCGGTGTTGGGCAGCGACTGCGGCACCGTCGTCAACCCCGATCTCGCCGCCGGCCAGCTGGAAGGCGGGCTTTCCAAAGGGGCCGGCTACGCCCTCTACGAGAGCAATACCTGGGACGCCGAAGGGCAGCTCACCTCGCGCGGCTACTGGATTGACGCCAAGACGCCCGCCATCGCCGAAAGCCCGTTGCTGGCCGACCTGCGCACGCACTTCGCGCACACCTACGAGCCGACCGGCCCCCTGGGCGCCAAAGGCATCGGCGAAGCTGCCACCAACCCGGTCGCGGCGGCCTACGCCAACGCCGTCGCCAACGCCATCGGCGTCCGCTTCTACGAGCTGCCCATCACCCCGGAAAAGATCGTGGCGGCGCTGGAGGGGCGGAAATAGGTGACAGACCACCGACAACAGACTGCCGACCACTGACCACAGACCACCTCTTCTTTAAGTCGTCTGTTGTCCGTCGTCCGTTGTCATTTATACGCGGAAGGACAGAACCATGACCGAAAAACATCATCACAACCAGATGACCAATAGCCATCTTTTGGTCAACCCGTTTGGCTATTGGGAAGCAGCAACCGTGAGCGAAGCGGTAGCCGTGCTCTACGAAGCGGGGGAGCGGGCGCGGGTGCTGGCCGGCGGGACCAATGTGCTGGTCGCCATGAAGATGGAGCGCGAAGCGCCCGAACTGCTGGTCAACATCAGCCACATTCCCGGGCTGGATGCCATTGAGCCGGAGGGGGACGGCCTGCGCATCGGCGCTACGGCGACCATTCGCGCCGTCGGCACGCACCCGGTGGTGCAGGCGCGCTACCCGGCGCTGGCCGAAGCCTGTCTGGCGTTCGGCAGCACCCAAATCCAGATGATGGGGACCATCGGCGGCAATCTCTGCAACGGCTCGCCCGCCTCCGACACCGTCCCGGCGCTGCTGGCTTTAGAGGCGCGGCTGCTCATCGCCGGGCCGAACGGCGAGCGGGAAACGGCCCTGGCCGACTTCCTGTTAGGGCCGGGCAAGGTGGATTTACACCCGGGCGAGCTGCTGATCGCGGTGCGGCTGCCCCCGCCGCCCCCCGGCGCGGTGAGCCTCTTTGCCAAAGTCGCGCGCGTCGCCGCCGACCTGGCCAAGGCCAGCGTCGCCGCCCTGCTGGTCCGCGAAGGTGACCGCCTCGCCGAGGTGCGTCTGGCCTGCGGCTCCGTTGCGCCGACGGCCATCCGCCTGCCGCGCACCGAGGCGGCGCTGCGCGGGCAACCGCTCACACCGGAGCTCCTGGCCGAAGCCGGGCGCCTGGCCGGCGAGGAGATCAGCCCGATTGACGACGTCCGCTCCACCGCCTGGTACCGTCGCCGCCTGATCAACGCGATGGTCCAGGATGCGCTGACGTTAGCAAGCCAACGCGCCAGCGGGCCGGCGAGTCAGCGAGCCAACGAGCCAACGGGTCAACAAGTCGCCCCCTCACGCCCGGTGCAACACGCCCTGCGCAACACGCCCCAGCCCATTGAGCTGCTGATCAACGGCAAACCGGAGCGCCTCAGCGTCATGCCGCACGAGCTGCTGCTCAATGTGCTGCGCGAGCGGCTCCAGCTGACCGGCACGAAGTACGGCTGCGGCGTCGGCGAGTGCGGGGCCTGCACCGTAGCCATAGACGGCCGGCCAGCGCTGGCCTGTCTCACATTGGCGATGGCGGCCAACGGGCGCTCCATCACCACCATTGAGGGCCTCCAGCGGCCGGATGGCACGCTCCACCCGCTCCAGCAAGCGTTCATTGACGAGGCGGCCTTCCAGTGCGGCTACTGCACGCCGGGGATGATCATGACCGCGCACTGCCTGCTGCACGAGCTCCCGCAGCCGACCGAGATGGAGATCCGCGATTACCTGAAGGGCAACCGCTGTCGCTGCACCGGCTATGCCAGCATCGTGCGGGCCGTGCTCAAGGCAGCCGGGGGTTGAAAATGAGGAATGGGCCTGGAGCGCCAAGCTGGAGCGCGATCCAGATGGCGCTCCAGAACCGCACTACGAACACGATATTTACGCTCACGATATTTACGCTAAGGAGGTTTTTATGCTCCCAGAATTTGAACTCTTGTTGCCCAAGACGCTGCCTGAAGCGTTAGGGCTGCTCGCCGCGCACGCGCCCGACGTGGCTCCGCTGGCCGGCGGGACCAACCTCGTGCCGGACCTGCGCAGCGGCCGCCACACCCCGCCCGTGCTCGTCAACGTGGAACGGCTCCCCGGCCTCGGCGAGCTGCGCCGGGACGATGGTCACCTCATCCTCGGCGGCGGCGTGACCTTGACCGAGGTGCTCAAGAGCGCGCTGATCGCCGCCGAAGCGCCCGTGCTGCACCAGGCGGCGGCGGTCTTCGCCAACCCGCTCGTGCGGAACCGGGCCACCGTCGGCGGGAATCTCGCCGACGCCTCCCCCGCCGCCGACACGGCCCCGGCGCTCTTAGTGCTGGATGCGGAGGTAGAGCTGACCAGCCAGGCCGGGACCCGCACCGTGCCACTCCATGAGTTCTTCACGGGTGTGCGGAAAACAGTCCGCCGGCCCGACGAGCTGATCACCGCGCTCCGCTGGCCGGTGCTGCCGCCGCGCACCACCACCGCCTTCCACAAAATCGGCCTGCGCAAAGCCGATGCCATCGCCGTCATCAATGCCGCCGTGCGCGTGACCACCGATGAGGCCGGTCACTGCCGGGAAGCGCGCATCGCCTTAGGGGCGGTCGCGCCCACGCCGTTGCGGATTCCTACCGCCGAAGCCGTGCTGCAAGACCAACCGCTCACCCCTGCCGTCATCGCCGAAGCCGCCCGCCTGGCCGCCGAGGCCGTGGCACCCATCAGCGATGTCCGCAGCGGGGCCGGCTATCGCCGCCGGATGGCAGAAGTCCTGGTCCGCCGGCTGCTCACGGCGGCCGCCAGTGGCGCGTGAGCGAGAGCGTGTCACCGTCACCGAAAAAACGAAACGAGGTCAACATGGAACCCAAACTGGTTAAACTGATTGTCAACGGCCGTGTACACCACGTGGCGCTGAACCCCAACGTGACCCTGCTGCGCGCCCTGCGCGATCTGGGCTACACCGACATCAAGAACGGCTGCGAGAAGGGCGACTGCGGCGCGTGCGCGGTGCTGGTTGACGGACAGGCCATCAACAGCTGCATGATGCTCGCCTGGCAGGCGGAAGGGAAAGAGATCATCACCAACGCCGGGCTGGGAACGTTAGATCACCCGCACCCGCTCCAAACGGCCTTTGCCGACACCGGCGCGGCCCAGTGCGGCTACTGCACCCCCGGCATGATCATCTCTGCCAAAGCCTTGCTGGATGAGAACCCCCACCCCACCGAGGCAGAAATCCGCGAGGCGCTCTCCGGCAACCTCTGCCGTTGCACCGGCTACGGGCAGATCATTGAGGCGGTAGAACTGGCGGCGGAACGCCTCACAGGAGACCACGGACAGCAGACCACAGACCACCCGGTCAAGTGAAACCGTAAAACTCACCGCCAAGACGCCGAGAGTACCAATTGATGGGCACAAGTCCTCTCCGCGCTCCGGGTCTCGGCGGTGAAACGACCTTTTGGCAATAGACTCAAACATTGAAGGAGCACCTTTATGAGCAAATATCAAGCCAAACCCCTGCCGCCGGTGCAGTTGCCGGAATTGCACCAGGTCGGTAAACCGCTGCGCCGCACGGACGCCCTGGGCAAGACGACCGGCACGATCATTTATTCCGGCGATTTCGCCCTGCCCAAGATGTTGCACGCCAAAGTTTTCCGCAGCACCGAGCCGTCGGCACGCATCAAGCGGCTGGACATCAGCAAAGCGGCGGCGCTACCGGGGGTCGCCTGCGTGCTGACCGCCGACGATGTCCCCGGCGGCACGCTCGTCACCGACATGCCCGGCCAGACCGGGCAGAAGCGCCGCGCCGGCACCGATGCGCCAGTGCTGGCCCGCGAAGTGGTCCGTTTTGTGGGCGAGCCGATCGCGCTGGTCGCCGCCGAGACGCTGGAGATCGCCGAGCAGGCCCTCAAGCTGATTGAGATTGAATACGAACCGCTCCCGGCCGTCTTTGATCCGCTGGAGGCGATGAAGCCGGGCGCGCCCATTGTCACGCCGCCGGATAACATCGTCGCCCGCTGGAAGATCCGCAAAGGCGATGTGGCGCGCGGCATGGCCGAGGCCGACCTGATCGTGGAAAACACCTTTGAGGTCCCCTTCATTGACCACGCCTATTTGGAGATGGAATCGGGCGTCGCCTGGGTGGATGACCAGGGCGTCATCAACATCATGGTCAACACGCAGGTGATTGAACACTACCGCAGCATCGCGCTGGCCTTAGGCGTGCCGCACAACAAAATCCACATCCACGGCGTGATGTTGGGCGGCGGCTTCGGCGGCAAGGAAGACATCACGGTGGAAATCTTCATCGGGATGCTGACGCTGAAGACTCACCGCCCGGTGCGGCTGGAATACACCCGCGAGGAGTCGCTGCTGGCCCACGCCAAACGCCACCCCTTTATCATCACCCACCGCACCGGCGTGAAGAAAAACGGGCGTATCACCGCCGCCGAGATCAAGCTGATCTCCAACTCCGGCGCTTATGTCTACCTCAGCCCCTATGTGCTGCTCTACGCCACGGCGGTCGCCACCGGCCCCTACCGGATTGACAACGTGGCCGTGGATAGCTGGTCGGTAGCGACCAACAACCCGTTCACCAGCGCCTTCCGGGGCTTCGGCGCGGCGCAGGCCTGTGTGGCCTACGAGCAGCAGATGGACGAGATCGCCAAAGCGTTAGGGATGGATCCGCTGGAGTTCCGCAAAGTCAATTACCTCCACACCGGCGACCGGACCGCGACCAACCAGCCGATTCAAAGCGCGGCCTGGCTGGAGGAGACCGCCACCCGCGCGTTGGAGGGATTGGGGGAAAAGACGCCGGATCACGGGCCGGTGAAGATCGGCTGGGGCTTTGCTTCCTACATGCAGAGCTACGGTCGCATCACCTGGCTGCACGACACGTCGCAATCGTGGGTGGGCCTGGAGCTGGATGGCACCGCCATTGTCCGCAGCGGCGTGCCCGACCTGGGCGCCGGGCAGGCCTCGGCGCTGGCGCAGATCGTCGCCGAGCTGCTGGGAGTGCCGCTGGACAAAGTGACCGTCTACACCCACGACTCCGCGCTCACGCCGCTGGCCGGCACCTCCACGGCCACGCGGCAGCTCTACATGTCGGGCAACGCTACCCACATGGCCGCCAGCGCCGTCCGCCAGGTGCTATTGGAGCGCGCCTCCAAGAAATTGGAAGAACCGCCGGAGGCGCTGGACCTGGCCGACAGCCGGGTTTTCGTCAAAGACCACCCGGAGCAGGGAATGCCCTTGCGGGAACTGGCCGCGCTCTGCGCCGCCGAAGGGTTGCCGCTGGCGAACCTGGCGCTGTTCAAAGCGCCGTTCACCGATCCGCTGGACCCGGAGACCGGGCAGGGGCAGGTCTGGCCCGATTTCACCTTCGGCGCGCACGCGGTGGAGGTGGCAGTGGATACCGAGACCGGCGAGGTGACGATCCTCAAAAGCGTCGCCTGCCATGACGTGGGCCGCGCCATCAACCCCGACGCGGTGGAAGGGCAGATTCAGGGCGGCAGCGCGCAAGGGCTGGGTTACGCGCTGATGGAGGACCTCATTGTCAAAGAAGGCCGGCTCCAGACGCCCTCGCTGGCAGAGTACCTGATCCCCACCATCCGCGACATCCCGACGACGAAGGCGATCATCTTAGAATCGGGGACAGGGCTGGGGCCGTTTGGCGCTAAGGGAATTGGGGAACCCTCGCTCACGCCGGCCGCGCCCGCCGTGGCGAACGCTGTCGCCGACGCCATCGGCGCGCGCATCTACCGGCTGCCACTCACCCCAGAGCGAGTTTTGGAAGCGGTGGAACGAGCGCAGAAGTAGACCGCCAGCGATAGGCATATCAGGATAAAGAGCGGCCGCCAGAACCTTTACAGGTTCTGGCGGTTGCTATACCAGAGATAAATGAGGTATAATTGGGAATAAATACAGGAGGGTGTCACTTATGAATGAGGCACGCTTGCTAGCACACATCACCGTGGACCCACAGGTTATGGCAGGCAAGGCCGTGATTCGTGGTACTCGCCTCACAGTAGAATACATCCTGGGGCTTCTTGCGCACGGCGCCACTACCGATGAAATTTTAGCCGAATACACAGGGCTGACTGCCGAAGATATTCAAGCCTGTCTGCTTTTCGCCGCTAAATCCCTGGAAAACTCGGTGTTCATGCCTCTAGCCCTGGAACCAGCCTGATGCGTTTCTTGGTGGATGAGTGTACCGGCCCGGCAGTGGCGCGCTGGCTATCAGAACAAGGCCATGATGTAGTTTCAGTCTATGAGACAGCGCGTGGCCTGAACGATGAAACCATCATCCAAAAAGCCCACACCGAGAGACGCATTTTAATTACCAACGATAAAGATTTTGGCGACAAAATTTACCGCCAACGTTATCCCCATTGCGGCGTGATCTTGCTACGTTTAGAAGATGAACGCGCAAGCCAAAAAATTGCTGTTTTACGTCGGCTGCTGATCACTTACGCTCAGCAACTGGAGAACCAATTTGTTGTTGTTACCGAAACTCGTGTACGCTTTGCCCGCCATTGATTGTATGGCCCGGCCACCAAACTGCAAACCGTGACACGGGGTTTTAGAGAATTCGCCGGGGGCAAGAGTTGCCCCCGGCGATGGTTTATATCCAGGCCCCATGACGCAAAGCCCCATCGTGGTCCGCGATCTGTGGTCCCAACCGGCAGGAATTTGGACAAAAAACAGAAAAACACTTGACAAATATAAGAAAATCAGGTAAAATATAGACAAATAATGTACAAAAAGGAGACAAACCATGAATACCGGAACTGAAAAGACTTTCTTAGGCTTGCGCCGCTTCAACGCGGGGATGGGCTTTCTGCATCTGATCCAGGGCCTCTTGATGATCCTCATCAGCAACGACAAAACCTATCCCTTCACCACCGCTTACCTGACCTTTGACCGGACCACTTTCCGCCTGGTACCCAACCCGCAATTTGTGGGCGACCTGCGTTTTGGCCCGGCAGTAGCGCTCTTCCTGCTCATCTCAGCCGTCGCCCACTTTTATCTCGCCACCCTCGGCTACCGGCGCTATGTGGAGAACCTGAAGCAGGGCATGAACCCCGTGCGTTTCTACGAGTACGCGCTCAGCTCTTCGTGGATGATCGTCCTGATCGCCATGCTCGTGGGGATGTGGGATGTGCCCAGCCTGGTGCTGATCTTCGCCCTGAACGCCACGATGAACCTCTTCGGTATCATGATGGAAGTCCACAACCAGTATACCGACCGGGTCAACTGGACCTCTTACTTCTACGGCGTCTTTGCCGGACTCGTGCCGTGGGTGGTGATCGGGATGTACTTCTTCGGCGCGTTGAACTCCAGCGGCGCCGAGCCGCCGGCCTTTGTCTACGGGATCATCGCTTCCATCTTCGTCTTCTTCAACATCTTCGCGATCAACATGGTTTTGCAATATAAAAAGATCGGCCCGTGGAAGGATTACCTCTTCGGCGAGCGGGTCTACATCATCCTGAGCCTGCTGGCTAAGACCGCCCTGGCCTGGCAGATCTTCGCCGGGACGTTAGCGCCGGTATGAAGGGTTAGTCTCTTACCGGCGGTGGGGTAAAATGACCTCATGGCCGGCACAATCAGGGGACCACGGACGACAGACCACAGACCACCGCCGGTTTAAGGTGAGTGGTCTGTGGTTAAAGGGTAAGTTCGCAGTGAGTAGTGAGTAGTGAATGGAAAACAGGAACTTCCCTACTGCTCTCTGCTCACCCCTTAACTGGTTTCCATTTTCAGATTCAGAGGAGACTGAGCCATGCAACAGCTACTCAGCCAACACTGGCACCACTTGCCTTCGGCGGAGGTACAGGAACTGCTTGGGAGCAACATTGAGAGCGGGTTAGATCGCTTTGAAATCCAACACCGCCAGGCGCGCTTTGGCCCCAATGCCTTGACTCCCCGCCGGGGTAAGACTCCCTTGCAGCGCTTCCTGCTGCAATTCCATAACCCCCTCATCTATGTGCTGCTGGTGGCCAGCGTGATCACGGCGCTGGTCAAAGGGCCGGTGGATGCGGGCATCATCGTCGGCGTGGTTCTCATCAACGCCATCGTCGGTTTTATCCAGGAAGCGCGCGCCGAAAACGCCATCGCCGCGCTGGCGCAGAGTATGGTGGCCGAAGCTGTAGTCATCCGCGCCGGACAGAAGCAGCGTCTTCCGGCCACGGAGCTGGTGCCGGGGGATGTGGTCTTGCTGCAATCCGGCGACAAGGTTCCCGCCGACCTGCGCCTCATCCAGAGCCGGGAGCTGCAAATTGCCGAGGCCGCTTTGACCGGTGAATCTGTCCCGGTGGAAAAGGTAGCCGCAGCGACGCTGCCGGTAGAGACGCCGCTCGGCGACCGGCGCAACATGGCCTACGCCACCACCTTAGTGACCTATGGGCAGGGCACAGGCATTGTCATTGCCACCGGCGATTCCACCGAAATCGGGCGCATTTCGCAGCTCATCGCCACCGCTGAAGAGCTGGAGACGCCGCTGACCCGCAAAATCGGGGAGTTCAGCCGGCTGCTGCTCTACGCGCTGCTCGGCGTGGCGGCGCTGGCGTTCGGCATCGGCCTGCTGCGCGGTCAACCGCTGGCCGAGGCGCTCACCACCAGCATCGCTTTAGCCGTTGCCTCCATTCCCGAAGGGCTGCCCACCGCCGTGACCGTCACACTCGCCATCGGCGTTTCGCGGATGGCCCGGCGGCGCGCCATCATCCGCAAGCTGCCGGCTGTGGAAGCGCTCGGCAGCGTCACCGTGATCGGCTCCGACAAGACCGGCACGTTGACGCAGAACCAGATGACGGTGCAGGAAATCGTCGCTGGCGGCGCGTGGTTCACCGTGGAAGGCAGCGGGTATACACCAACCGGACACCTCGTGCGAGACGGCGTCCCGCTTGCGCCAGAGCAGCTTTCACCCGCGCTGCGCGCCACGCTCATGGCAGGGGCGCTCGCCAACGATAGCCAGTTGCTCCAGACCGAGGGCCGCTGGACTATCCAGGGCGATCCCACCGAAGGGGCGTTGCTTGTCGCAGCGCGCAAGGCCGGTCTGGACGAAACCGCGCTCGCCCAACAGCTGCCGCGCCTGGATGCCATTCCCTTTGAGTCAGCACGCCAATATATGGCGACGCTGCACGACGCCGGGTCGGGCCAACCGCGCCGCGCGTTCGTCAAAGGTTCGGTAGAGGCCATCCTGGAACGCAGCGTCCAGGCCCTCTCTGCCGACGGGCAGCGCGTCCCCTTAGACAAAGCCTCCATCCTTCAGGCCGTGGACACGTTAGCCGCGCGGGGGCTGCGCGTCCTGGCTCTGGCCGAAAAAGAGCTGCCCGCCGATACGTCAGGGCTGGATCACAGCGACATCGCGGCAGGATTGACCTTCCTGGGCTTACAAGGCATGATGGACCCGCCCCGCCCCGAAGCCAGCGCCGCCGTCCGCGCCAGCCAGGAAGCGGGCATCCGGGTCAAAATGATCACCGGTGACCACCCGCTCACCGCCGCCGCCATCGCCCGCGCCATCGGCATCGCTGAGGCAGATAGGGTTCTAACTGGACAACAGCTGGCGGTTCTCAGCGACGATGAGCTCATCGCCGCAGCAGAACCTACCGGCGTCTTTGCCCGCGTCTCGCCGGAGCAGAAATTGCGGCTGGTAGAGGCGCTTCAGGCCAGAGGCCATATCGTGGCGATGACGGGCGACGGGGTAAACGACGCGCCCGCGCTCAAACAGGCCAATATCGGCGTGGCGATGGGCATGGCCGGCACCGATGTCTCCAAAGAGGCGGCCGATATGGTGCTGACCGATGACAATTTCGCCACGATTGAGGCCGCGGTGGAAGAAGGGCGCAGCGTCTTTGACAATCTCACCAAAATCATCACCTGGACCCTGCCGACCAACTTAGGCGAAGGGTTGGTGATTCTGGCCGCGCTCCTGATCGGCGAGGTGTTGCCCATCCTGCCGGTGCAAATCCTCTGGATCAACATGGCTACGGTCGCCGTGTTGGGGCTGGTGCTGGCGCTTGAGCCGCGCGAACCGGGCATCATGCAACGGCCCCCCCGCGATCCGGAGACCCCCCTCCTCACCCCGGCGTTACTCCGGCGGATCGCCATCGTCGGCACGTTGATTCTCATCGGCGCTTTTGGGCTCTTTGAGTGGGAACGGCAGCGCGGCGCCTCGCTGGAGGTCGCCCGCACAGTGGCCGTGAACCTGGTGGTCTTCGTGGAACTGTTCTATCTCTTCAACAGCCGCTCGCTGACCTATTCGCCGTTCAAAATCGGGCTTTTCTCCAACCGCTGGCTCTGGTTGGGCGTGGGTGGCATGATTCTGCTCCAGGCGGCGTTCACCTACCTGCCGGTGATGCAGCGCATCTTCAGCAGCGCCCCGCTGGGCTGGGCTGAATGGTGGCGGATTCTGGCCTTCAGCGCCGTCGGCTTCGGGCTGGTGGAGCTGGAAAAAGGGCTGACAGCGCGTCGCGCCAGAGCCTGAGCCACCGGGGTTTGCCCCTTGCGCCCGGCAGTCAACCGCTGGGATGTGAGCCGTCCACGAATCAGGACACGAATGCACGAATAGCGAATGGCGAATGGCGAATAGCGAAGGGTGAAGGGCCGCTCTGTACCCACGTCACAGCTAGGCGGAAGGCGATGCTGGCCTGTGATTCGTGTATTCGTGTATTCTATTCGTGTATTCGTGTAGCATTCGTGGACGGCAAGAATCTAGCCGGGCTACAAACGTATCAGTAGCCTTCAGTCAGTCGTTTGGGCGAACGCCCGATAGGTCAACGTACTGGCATCCAGCGCCGGATCCACCTGCACATAGACATCAAATTTGGTTGCGCTGCCGGCGGCGATTTTGCCGCTGCTGCCGTAAGCAGAGGCAAAACCGACGCCCACCAGGGTAGCTTCAGCATCGTAAAGAGCAACGACCACTTCAGCCGAGCTGATGGGCTTCCCACGGGTGTTATCCACCACCCCCGCAAAGTGCCAGGACCCGCCCGCCTGTTTTTCCACCAGGCGCAGGTTCCGGGTGGGCAGCGCATAGACATTGCGCCAGGTCAAAATGCCGCCCGGGTTGACCAGGAGACGGCAGGTAGCCACCTGATCGGCCAGGGAATCCAGATGGGCCACGGCCTCAAAGCCCGCCAGGTCAAACGGCACGCTCTCGCCAGGCCCGGCGGCCAGGGGGGTGTATAGCTTGTAGGCATCCACTACCCGGCCGGCGGCGTCGTACAGCCCCCCCAGGACCTCCACCGAGGCGGTCACGCTGCCCGTATTGGTCAGCTGGCCCACCAGGTGATACCGCCCGCCCGAGTCCACAAAGCGATGGGTGAGGGTAAGCTGATAATCCAACGCTTCTCGCGGCGCCCCCTCAACCGCCAGGGGGTAGACCGCCAGCGCCGGATAGGTCTTGAAGGGACCGTAGATCCACGCCGAGAACGGTGCTCGCTCCCGGCCCTCGGCATCGCCGGCGGGCAGAAGATATTCACTCCAGAAGGCGGCCCGTCCCGCTGCCCGCACCAGCCCCTCCGCATCCAGCACCGCGCCCGCCACCTGTTCCACGGACACCGTCTGAGCACCCGTGTTGACCAGCTCGCCGACCACAAAATAGTTGCCGTCGCCATCGTGCCAGAGCTGCGCATTCTCCAGCTGCACCGTCGCGAAAGGCTTCTTATCCGGCTGGTAGCTCTTGACGGCCACGGAGTAGGTCACGGGCACGCCGGCATTGATGACCACGGCAAAGGGCGCGTAGCTGTTGGGCGCGACTCGCTCCAGCAGTGGGGCGACTTCTGCTACCTCCACCACCTCCGCAATCTGGTTGGTCACCACCGACCGGCCGTTTTTATCGCTGGCCCGCACTTCCAGTTTGATTTTGGCAATCCCCTGCGCGGTCCCGTTAAACAACAATCCGGTGATTTGATAATCACCGAAGTTGTCACGATAGAGATCGCTCTGCACAATGGAGACGGTTCCCCACCCAACCGGCGTAGCAGTGGGAGTGGCCGGGGGCACCGTGGGAGTGGCCGTGGCCGCCGGTGCCGAGAGAGTGAACGTCGCCGTCGGTGCGGATGCGCCTGCGGTAGCAGGCTGAGAGCCGGGGCCGGATTGGCAGCCGGCCAGGACCAACACCAAAACCCAAACGATGCCCCCCCAGCGTTTCATTTTTACCTCCATGAAGAGTTACTTGAACGTCATTATATTCCACACCGTGAGCACCGGGCGCGAAAGAGACTGGCAGACCAGCCAGCGTCCATCCGGGCTAAAGGTCAAGGCATTGCAGGCCGCTAAGGCCAGGGTTTGGGCCGGCATACCCGTCTCCACATCCCATAAGCTCGCCGTTTCTAAACCGCCGGCCGCCAGCCATTGCCCATATGGAGTCTCCTTAAAAGTTAAATGATGTGACCTAAACAGACCACAGACCACCCGCAAAGCATGAGGGCATTCTATCACCGTTTGAAAAGGGCGACAGTTTATCAGGATTGACTCAAATTTCCGTTTGTATGGCGGCTTGAGCCACTCTTAGCTTCTAAGAGCACGCGAAGTTCCCCCTGCATGGGAGCCGGCTTGCAAAGGTCCTGGGATTGACAAATAAAGGTATAATTGATGACAGGATCAAAACAAGGAGGGAACATGCACATCACCAAAGCTGTGATCACGGCCGCCGGACGCGCGCAGCGCCGGTTGCCGCTCCAAACGCTCATTGACCGCGATGGAACTGAGAAATCCGTGCTGATGATCCTGGTTGAGGAAGTGCTCAGCGCGGGGATAACGGAAATCGGCGTCGTCGTAGCGCCTGGAGACGAGGCCACTTACGCCGAGGCCGCCGGAGATCACGCCCGCTGCCTCACCTTCATCCCCCAGGAAGAGCCGCTGGGTTACGGCCATGCCGTCTACTGCGCGCGGAATTTCGTGGGCACGGCGCCCTTCCTGCACCTGGTGGGCGATCACCTTTACGTGAGCAGCGGCCCCCGCAGCTGCGCGCAACAGCTGGTTGAAACCGCGCACGTTGAGGATTGCGCCATCTCCGCCGTACAGGCCACGCGGGAGACGTTGCTGCCCTATTACGGGACCGTCGGCGGGCGGCGCGTGCCGGGGCGCAAAGATCTCTACCTCATTGAGACCGTCCTTGAGAAGCCCACCCCCACTGAAGCAGAACTGCGCCTGCTCGTGCCGGGACTGCGAACAGGACATTACCTCTGCTTCTTTGGGATGCACGTCCTCACCCCCACCGTGATGGACATCCTGGGCGAGCAGCTGGCACAGCAGCGAACGGGCATCACACTCTCGGCGGCACTGGCGGAACTCGCACGTGGTGAGAAATACCTGGCCCTTGAGGAGGGCGCCGCGCGCTACGATGTGGGCGTCAAATACGGGCTGTTCACGGCCCAGCTGGCGCTCGCCCTCAACGGCAAGGACCGCGAGCTGGTGCTCAGCCGCCTGCTGGAATTGCTCGCCACACGCGCTTTGGAGTCAAACGCATGAAAAGCGCCCTGGTTTCCATCATCTGTTCCGCCGACGCAGAGATGCGTAACCGCTCTCTGGAACACTTTTGCCGCACGGCGGACCTGCCCTCCCTGCTGGCCGAATGTGCTGCCCTGGAAGACTTCCGCCGTAGCAGCCAGAATCTCTACGAACGGGTGCGGGCGCTCTTCTTTCTGTATGCTCTGCATCGCTTCCACCTGCCCCAAAATGCCGCCTTGCAGCGGCGGGGCCTGATTCCCTACGACGGCTACGTGCACCTGCTCAACCGTCGCTTTGAGGAAGCCATTGATGTTTTCCTGACGGCCCAGGCACAAGACGGCCCTTCGGAAGCGCTTTCCAGCGCGCTGGCGGCGGCGTATCATCGGCTGGGATTCCAGACGTTAGCAGATCAGGTACGGCGGAGCGTGCGCTCGGCGCGGGGCAATCAGTGGATGTTCCGCATCGGGCATCCGGCAGACCAGCCTTTGCGCGTGCGCCCGGAGCTGTGCGCCGCTACCGCCGATGGGCTCTATCCTCTCCTGCGTGAGGTCACGCCCGTGCGCATGGATCTGAGCCACAGCGGCTGGAGCGACATCTTCTTCCTGGGGATGGATTTTCCTGAGGGGGCGCGGGTGCTCAATGTCTCCATTGATCTCGGCGTGCACGGGCGCGATGCAAGCCCCAGGCCGCCCGTGGAGGCTTATTTCCGCGTGATTGACCGCCCCGTGTTGCGGCTGGCAAGCGTGGACCTCGGTGCGGTCGCCGAAATCACCACCCTCCGCGAGATTTTTGACTTCGCCAAAGATTACCTGGGCCTGCTCAAGGCCGCGATCATCGCCGCCGGGCTGATCCCGCCCGGCATAGAGGGCGCCGAAGAGGCCCTGGAAGAGCTGCTCGCCCGCCTCGTGGGCCCTGGACGCGGCATTGAGATCGTCAGTGCCGTCAACGGCATCCCTAAAGGCTCGCGGCTTGCCGTCTCCACGAGCTTGCTGGCGTGCCTGATCACCGTCTGTATGCGGGCAACCGGGCAGACCCACGCGCTAACCGGTGTGCTGGAGGAACACGAACGGCGACTCGTCGCGGCGCGCGCCATTCTGGGCGAATGGCTCGCCGGTTCTGGCGGCGGCTGGCAGGATTCGGGGGGCATCTGGCCTGGGATGAAGCTCATCACGGGCGAGCTCGCCGGTCCTGACGACCCCGAAGCTGGCGTGAGCCGGGGGCGCCTGCTGCCCGCGCATCACATTCTTGGACCTGACGAGGTGGATGCCGCGACGCGCCGCCGTCTGCAGGAAAGCCTGGTCCTCGTCCATGGCGGCATGGCGCAGAATGTCGGTCCCATCCTGGAAATGGTCACCGAGAAATACCTGCTGCGCTCCGCCGCGGAATGGCAGGGACGTCTGGAAGCCTGCCGCATCTTTGATCAGATCGTGGCGCTGCTCAAAGCCGGCGACATTCACGGCATCGGGCAGGCGACGACGCGCAACTTCTTCAGTCCCATCTGCACCATCATCCCCTGGTCCACGAATTTCTACACGGAGCGCCTCATTGAGCAGGCGCAGGCGGCCTTCGGGCCCGATTTCTGGGGTTTCTGGATGCTTGGCGGCATGTCTGGGGGCGGGATGGGTTTCATCTTTGCTCCAGAGCGCCGCGCCGAGGCCCAATCCCGCCTTCACGAGATCATGCTGACCACCAAGCGCGCCCTGGAATCGGCGCTGCCTTTCGCCATGGAGCCGGTGGTCTACGATTTCGCGATCAACGATCGGGGGACTTGGGCGGAGCTGCTGGTGGGCGATGCAGCGCTCATGCCGTCAGGCTACTATGCGCTCACCCTGCCGGCCCTGTTGCACCGTGATCCGCAGACGCTCTCGCCCATGGGCCGGGCTGAGCTTGACCGCTTCGGGGCGGCATGTCGCACGCGCCCGGAGCTCGCCGGTATGGTGCAGACGCTCTTTGACCGCTTGTTGCCGCGCACCCGGCAGGAAACGAGCGCGGGCCAATCGCTGGAAGCGGCCCTGGCGGAGTGGGGTTTTGACCGCGTGCAGCACGAGCAAATTCGCGCCGACCTGCGCAGTGGACGGATCGGGCTGGCGCAGAACCGCCTCCCGGCGAGCACTGAGATCCGCGACGTGAGCCTTGCCGATGTGACCGACGCTACGGAGGGCTTGCCTGACTCGTTGCGCGCGCTGGGGCTGGAGGCGTTGCGTGAGGGCGTGGTGGCGGCGGTGACGCTCGCCGCAGGCGCCGGCAGCCGCTGGACGCAGGGCGCGGGGGTGGTCAAAGCGCTGAACCCCTTCTGCAAGCTGAGCGGACGCCATCGCTCCTTCATTGAGGTTCACCTGGCGAAAAGCCGCCGCGTGAGTCGCGCAGCAGGCGTGCCGCTCCCGCACATCATCACCACGGGTTATTTGACCCATGCACCCATCGCGCACTACCTGGAAGTCAACGCCGGGCACGGCTATCCCGGTCCCTTGTTGCTTTCGCCGGGGCGGACCGTGGGGCTGCGACTTGTCCCCATGACGCGGGATTTGCGCTTTGCCTGGGAAGAGCTGCCGCAGCAGCTGCTGGACGAGCAGGCCCAGAAAGTGCGCGACAGCCTACATGCCGCGTTGATCGCGTGGGCGCAGCAGGCGGGCGAGGGCAGCGATTACACCGACAACCTGCCATTGCAGTGCCTGCATCCAGTGGGGCACTGGTTTGAGGTCCCCAATCTCCTCAAGAATGGAGTGCTGGCGCGCCTGCTCGCCGAACGCCCGCAATTGCGGGTGCTGATGCTGCACAACATTGACACGGTCGGCGCGGATGTGGACCCCGCCATGCTGGGCGCGCATCTGCATTCCGGCGCGACCATGACGGTGGAGGTCATCACGCGCCGGGTGGAGGATCGTGGTGGCGGATTGGCCCGGGTGGATGGGCAGCTGCGGCTCATTGAAGGTCTGGCGTTGCCCCGTGAGGAGGATGAGTTCCGCCTTTCGTATTACAACTCCAACACATTCTGGCTGGATATTGACCGGCTATTGGCGGTTTTCGGCCTGACGCGGAACACCCTCCAGGACCCGGAGCGGGTCACCGCCGCCGTGCGGGCCGTGGCGCTGCGGATGCCGACCTACATCACACTCAAGGAGGTGAAAAAGCGCTGGGGGCACGGGCAAGAGGACATCTTCCCCGTGGCACAATTTGAGAAGCTCTGGGGCGATATGACAGCGCTGCCGGAGATGACATGCCACTACATCGTCGTGCCGCGCTTGCGCGGGCAGCAGCTCAAGGAGCCGGCACAGCTGGATGGCTGGTTGCGCGACGGCTCGGCCGCATACCTGGAAACCCTCTGCGCGTGGGAGTAAGGCCCACCGGGCACGATCATTTGGCAGTGGACTCATGAATCAGTGGGCCACGGCCTTACCGGGGTCCGTGGTCTAATCCATCCTTCAGGAGGTCCTTGATGCACGAACCGTTTGATTTGCTGATCACCGGCGGCCTCGTTGTGACCGGGGCCGGCATTCGGCGCGCCGATGTAGGGGTGCGCGGCGAGACGATTGCCGCACTTGCCCCCAACCTGCCCCGCGACGGCGCGCGTGAGGTTATTGATGCCACCGGCAAATATATCTTCCCCGGCATCCTTGATGTCCACGTCCACCCGGTCTACCTGGACGACGTGGAGGGCAGCTCGCGCGTGGCGGCCTACGCCGGCACGACGACGCTGTTGCACTTTGCCTACGCCCGCACCGGCGAAAGCCTGCTGGAGCAAGTGACGCTGATGCTGGAAGACGCCTCCCGCCGCTCCCGGCTGGATTTCGGCCTGCATGGCGGGATGTTTGAAGCCCCCCGGCAGGTCCCGGAAATCCCAGCGGTGATGGAATTAGGCGTCCGCACCTTCAAGTTTTTCCTGAGCTATCTCAAACAGGGCTGGTACACCGACGATTACCAGCTGACCAAGGCGATGGACCTGCTGGCCGCGCGCGGCGGCATGGCAATGGTCCACGCGGAAAACGGCGGCGCGATTGACTACCTGGAAGACAAATACCTCACCCCGCCGGTGACGCCGCCCGCCGCAGGGGGCTGGCGCGAGCTCTTCGCCCGTTCGCGCCCCCCTGCGCTGGAGGAAGAGGCCATCTTCCGCGCCATCTGCCTGGCCGAGGTGACCGGCTGCCCGCTCTACATCCCACATGTCACCTCCACGCGGGCGCTGCGCCCGATTCGCGCCGCGCAAGCCGAGGGTCGCCGCGTCTACGGGGAAACCTGCCCGCAATACCTCACGTTGACCGAGCAAATCATCACCGACCGCGGGGCGCTCGCTAAAATCGGGCCGCCGATCCGCACCGAGGCCGACCGGCTGACGCTCTGGGCGGCGCTGCGCGACGGCACGCTCTCGGTGGTCGCCTCGGACCACGCGCCGAAGAAGAAGGATCCGCAGGGCGATTTCTTGACGCAGGGCTTCGGTGCGCCGCAGATTGAGACGCTGCTGCCGCTGGTTTACGACGAGGGCATCAACCACGGGCGGATCAGCCTGGTGCGGTTGGCGCAAGTGCTGTGCGAAAACCCGGCCCGTATCTTCGGGCTTTACCCGCAGAAGGGAACGCTCGCGGCCGGCGCGGACGCCGATCTGGTGATTTTTGACCCGCGCCGCGAGTTCACCATCCGCGCGGAGAACCAGCATAGCGCCGTCGGCTACACGCTCTTTGAGGGCCGCGCGGTGCTCGGCTGGCCGGAAGCGTCGTTCCAGCGCGGGCATCCGGTGCTGCGCGACGGCGAGATCGTCGCCGCGCCGGGCGCGGGCCGCTTCCTGCCGACCCAGCCAGCGCAGCAGGATCCGCTCAAGCCATAGCGCAAGAGAGAGGTCCCCTGCCAAAAACCCAAGATCTCACGCTAAGACACCAGGGTTTTCCTCCCGTGAAAGCCAGATTGAACCGCAGAGGCGCAGAACACGTCGAGTTTTTCTTGCCCCCAGCGCATGGCGGGCAGCAAGGCTTTCATGGGGGCGCATGATAGCGGGCGGGCCATCCTATCCGACTCCTTAAAATCATTCGTCCTCCACCACTAAGCAAAATCCCCCCAACCCCCAAACAGAAACTGGCGG
>Ga0067045_1029267_pt1 | contig 22396 bp, 23 predicted proteins | sample TerdegcTABiofilm_FD_59184 | JGI IMG/M metagenome (GOLD analysis project Ga0067045, IMG submission 59184) | Combined Assembly of (Gp0054472, Gp0054536) Wastewater bioreactor microbial communities from Singapore -Terephthalate degrading...
AGGACATCCGCAAACACGCACAAACAGGGGGACAGGTACTGTGTTTGACGGCCCTTGAGTACAGATAGGATACAAGTAGAAAACGAAGGAACGTTATAAAGCATGATGGGATCAATAGGACCGTCCCCATGCTTCCCCCATGCTTCCCCCATGCTTCCCCCATGCTTCTATGCTTCCTTGCGTTTAAAAACTGTCTGGCGGAAAAGCATATCTACATTCGTTAAAGTTAGCAAGTCTGTGTATGCAATTATCAATGGCCGTTTGCAGCTTCTTTGTCTGCTTTACACCTTTTTCATACCAGATATTTTTCACAACCAACGTTTTCGCCTTGCGGTCACGTATTACCTCAACTCTGCCGATAAAGCGGTCGCCGTACAGCAGCGGTAGGACATAGTAGCCGTATTTACGCTGTGCTTCAGGCGTGTAGATTTCCCATTTGTAGTCAAAATCAAACAGTGCCTTGATAAGCCGCCTGTCCCAAAGTATATTATCAAGCGGAGCAATTAGCTCACAACGGGCTTTTAGTTCAGGTTCCTGCAGGACTGTTTCGAGTAATCCCCGGTCGGTCGAAAGGCAATACAGCTTGTCCTTAATGCCATCAACCGTAATTTCAAGGATTTTTTCTTCTGCAAGCAACTGCCTGAAAATCTCGTTTCGCTCGGCAGATTTCAATCCCCAGATATTTAGCCACGCATCGGAAGACTTGTTCCACAGTAGTCCCACTCCACCAATTCGGCGCAGCACACGCCATTTTTGGTGATCAAGTTCATCGGGATACGGCTCCGGTGTGTTCAACAGTTCAACAGCAATACAGTTCTCTGCAAGGTCGTAATACTTTATTGTCCCTTTCTTGTGGTGCACCACCAAATCACCACGGAAATACATGGTTTCCAGGGCGGCACGGGAGAGCTTTGTATCACTCCAATACCATTTAACCCTATCATTAAACCCAATATCAGCTGACGAAACAGCACCCTTTTTGCGAATGATATTCTTGATTTCCTCGCATACGGCATCGACCTCGCAGTGACTTCTGCCGCCGGTTTTATATGCTTCACGATACCGCCTGAAATAAGGCCAGTCTGAGGTTTCTATAATCGCAAGGTTTTTATCGAAGTAGTCGAGTAGTGTTCTGTCCTCGTATAAAAGTGAATACAGCCTTATTATATTCTCTACGTTAACAAAAAAACACTGTCATTCAATCCTTTTTGTAAAGAACAAAAGGCGTCAGGCTGTAATAATACTTCAACAATTGGTTAGCATAATCCACTAGTTGATTATAAAGACAGGAGTGACGGGGGGACGGAGTCGCCATAACTTTGTACATATAAACCTCGTATGGTATAATATAATCACTGTAGGAGGCGTTAAGGATGGATAATGATGAATTATTTATTGCAATGAAAGATATGTTTGAAAAGAAGGTTGACGAAGTTAAGCAGCATACAGAGTTGTTAATTGAAAAGCTGCAAGACGATATCAAAGCAATTGCTGAAGGCCATAGCGTTTTCGATAGAAAAATTGACAATTTGCAGAGTGATTTGATTGAAACTAAACAAGAGCTCAAGTTAGAAATAAATGGATTGAAAGTAGAAATAAATGGATTTAAAAAAGATATGGCTATAGTTAAGGATTATGTTATAGGCGTCGATGCAAGGCTAAACGAACATGAAGTAGCCTTAAAAAAAGCAAAATAGGTAATAGGAAGGAAAACTAACCAGGCGGTGTTAAGGCTCTATTCTGCCAAAACACCGCCTGTTAAAAACCGTTTCCTTGCTATTCTCCGAAGGCTTGCTTCCTCAGTGTCTCCACCTTGTCCAGCCTCTCCCACGGAAGGTCAAGGTCGTTCCTGCCGAAATGCCCGTAAGCTGCGACCTTTTTATAGATTGGCTTCCTCAAATCAAGATCCCTTATTATCGCCGCCGGACGCAGGTCGAAATTAGCGTTGATCAGTTTGATTATTTCCTCCTCCGGGATTTTTGACGTACCGAAGGTGTCCACCATTACGGATACGGGTCTTGCCACTCCGATGGCATACGCCACCTGCACTTCGCATTTGTCGGCAATACCGGCAGCCACTATGTTCTTCGCAACATACCTGGCTGCATAGGAGGCGGAACGGTCCACCTTGGTCGGGTCTTTACCGGAAAAGGCGCCGCCGCCATGACGGGCGTAGCCCCCGTAGGTATCCACTATTATTTTCCTTCCCGTAAGCCCCGAATCTCCCTGGGGCCCGCCTACCACAAACCTGCCGGTCGGGTTTATATAATATTTGGTATTCCCGTCGAGCAGCTCCGCAGGAATCACTTCCTTTATAACCTTTTCGATGATGTCTTTCCTTATGGTTTCCTGGTCCACATCGGGATGATGCTGAGTTGAGACCACCACAGTATCCACCCTCAGAGGCTTATCCCCATCATACTCCACCGTAACCTGGGACTTTCCATCGGGCCTGAGATATGGAATGATGTCCTTCTTCCTGACTTCCGCGAGCCTTCTCGTAAGACCGTGGGCCAGATAAATCGGCAGCGGCATGAATACGTCGGTATCATTGCAGGCAAAACCGAACATCATACCCTGGTCTCCCGCTCCGATAGCCTCCACCTGGCTGTCCATGTCCCCCTGTTTTGCTTCAAGGGCTTTATCAACGCCCATTGCTATATCCGGCGATTGCTCGTCAATGGAAGTAATGACGGCACAGGTATCACAGTCAAAACCGTATTTGGCCCTCGTATAGCCTATCTCTTCGACTGTTTGTCTTACTATCTTGGGAATATCCACATAACATTTTGTTGTAATCTCGCCCATTACCAGCACAAGCCCTGTGGTCACCGATGTCTCACAGGCAACCCTGGCATCCGGGTCCTCTTTAAGAATCGCGTCCAGCACCGCGTCAGAAATCTGGTCGCAGATTTTATCCGGATGACCCTCTGTTACCGATTCCGATGTAAATAGTTTCCTTGCCATTCTATTAAACCCCTCCTTTTAAGGTATGGGGACACACCTCGTGCTAGTTCGTAGTTGGTAGTTCGTAGCTCGCAGGTGCTAGGTACTAGGTCCTAGGTGCTGGTCACTGACAACTGGCAACTATAATGTCCCCAATCTGTTATTATTACCCGTCTTCTCCATAATAATAAAACGGTTGATTTCAGGTGCGAAACAGCAAAAAACCCCTTTCTGCAGGAAAGGAGGCAGCTTCACCACCTTATCTTACAGAATTATCAATTCTGTGGGAATTGGCACCGCTGCGCAAACTCGCCGGTTGCCGGGTTTCATAGGGCCCTTCTCCCTCCACCTCTCTTGATAAGGATTGTATTAAATTTCCGATTTAAAATGTTATCACAGAGGTAAATATATGTCAACGCAATTTTCAGTTCAAAACGCCATAACTTATCAATAGTATAATTAAACCCGCCACCGCATTGCCAAGAAATATTGCAGGCAACGCATGGAGAAGCCTTATATTGAGCAGGGAAGCGGCCAGGCTCCCTGTCCAAACCCCCGTGGAAGGCAAAGGAACCGCTACGAACAGAAACAGGCCGAGGGCATAATACTTCTTTATTTTTCCACTCCTCTTCATCGTCCTGTCCACTATTCTGTCCATCAACTTTTTAAAAGACCCTGTTCTCTTTACAGAATTGAAAAGGGGCCTGAACGTCAGGAGTATTAAAGGAGAAGGTACCATGCTGCCCAGCAGAGCCAGTATATACGCATGCACGGGGTGCAGTCCTAAAGATATCCCTACAGGAATAGCTCCCCGAAGCTCTATAAATGGAAGGGTTGCCACCGACATGACGGTTGCTTCCCTTCCCAAAAATGCGATTATCTGTCCTACGACCTCTTTCATCTGTGCAGTAACCTCCAAACAAACATAACACTATGATTATATCATGTTCGCATATATTTGGAAATTTTGATGCGCTGCAAAAGTAAAATAGGCACCGCACATATTGTGCGATGCCTGATGGTGGAGGGAGCTGGATTTGAACCAGCGAAGGCTGAGCCAACAGATTTACAGTCTGCCCCCTTTGGCCACTTGGGTATCCCTCCATAATGGTGCCGGCGATGTTATAAACCGCATAGATAATATAACATTTGCCCCGCACTCCTGTCAACACATATATTCAGAAAATTTACTGCCAGTATGACCATATTTTTATACAGGCCTATTTAAAGATTCTGCCAAGCTCCGCGGATAGCCCTTCAAAAATGTAAGATTGCACGACTTCGGATTTTCTGTAAGTGGTATAACCGCTGATGTTCTTGTCTTCAAAAAGGTAAACGGTAACTTCCCTGTTTATGGGGTTCACAATCCAGTATTCCCTGACATCGCACGACATGTAAAGATCAAGCTTTTTTATCAGATCCTTGCTCCGCGTACCCTCGGATAATATTTCCACCACAAGCGCCGGGACACCCTTGTAATAGTCGTTTTCATCCAGCTTTTCCTCGAGGTCGCATATGACCATGATATCAGGCTGAACAACATTTATATCCTCCGGGTCTCTCCTGAGCGTGATATCATAGGGAGCAACCATGGGAGTGCACTTTTTCCCCTGAAACCAGTTGTAAAAAATACCAAAGAGTTCGGTCAAAGCTACCTGGTGCGCGGTTTTAGGCGAGGCCAGCAGGTATATTTCACCGTCAATGTATTCATATCTTTCCTCGGAATTTTTGGTCAGTTCCAGAAATTCCTCATAGGATGCCCTTCTGCCGCCCAAACCGTATTCTTGCGCCTTTTCCATCACCCTACCCTGGCCTGACGCCGCATCTCTTATGGCTGTCAATCTTGCTATTTCCATACCGTTTCTTGTAATTATAATATCTTCATACGCCGCAAGCACGAGGTACTTTCCGAAGTTGTTCTGCAGTTCCGTTGAGTTGACTTTCATAAACAGAACCTCCTTTAGCTATTATAGCTATATTAGCTATAATAATTATATGCCGCGGAAAAGGCGGTGTCAAGAAGCAGTCGATAAAAAATACGACAGGGGAAGTTCTCTCCTGTCGCATTTATGGAGCTGGTGATGGGACTCGAACCCGCAACCTGCTGATTACAAATCAGCTGCTCTGCCAATTGAGCTACACCAGCATATGGTGGGCACAACTGGGCTCGAACCAGTGACCCCCTGCGTGTGGAGCAGGTGCTCTCCCAGCTGAGCTATGCGCCCAATAATAATGGTGACCCCTAGGGGACTCGAACCCCTGTTACCGCCGTGAAAGGGCGGTGTCTTAACCGCTTGACCAAGGGGCCAGATTATGGTCGGGGCGAAGGGATTTGAACCCCCGACCCCATGGTCCCAAACCATGTGCGCTACCAAACTGCGCTACGCCCCGACTTCTCTAGCGTCACTTTTATATTATACATAATGGGTTTTGCGTTTTCAATAGTAATTTTTGTTTTTCTACCATAGTATTTCAGGTCAAGCACCCTGAACATGTAACAATAATGTAACACCGCTGTAACTATATATACGCCTTTTTTATGTATAATTGTTTTGTACAGAAACTTAAACGCAATTTTTCCGTCCAATAATGTAAGAGGACACACCATCTATCAGTTATCGGTTGCCAGTTGTCAGACATCATAGATCAGATGCCAGAGATCAGTTCCCGGTTGTCAGTTTCTAGTACCTGCGAACTGCGATCTGCGGCCTACGATCTGTAAGCTACGAACTGCCAACTACGAACTTAACTTTGGGAGGGAAAGTTTTGAAAAAAATCGTATCAGTATTGACAGCATTTATTCTATGCATTTCGATTTTTCCTATTCAGGCCTTTGCCGGCTTACAGGAAAGCGGAATAATACACCGGGAAATCCACCAAACACAGATTGCCCAAAATGTTGCATATAAAAATATCGTTCAGTTCACCAATAATGGATGGCAAAACATCCATATAATAGAGGCCGATATTTCAGGAAAATACACCGGCCTTAAGGTTCTGACGCCGCAGGAGGGCATTGGAAACGGTTCCACATTGATGGATATGGTACATGATAAGGAAATTATTGCAGCTATTAACGGAGATTTCTTTATTTCGGGACAGATTTACTCTCCGATAGGTCCGGTTGTTGAGAACGGGGAAATGCAAAGCAGCCCAACCTACCGGATGGATGAGCTTTCGGTTTTTTCCCTTGATGAAAATAATGTGCCTATGCTTGATTACTGGAGCTGGGACATTAAGCTAAGGGTTAACGGCAGCGGATTTCCTATATCTGCCATTAACAAAACCAGCTTCGACTATCTCTACCCTGTTATTTATACCAAGGACTGGGGTGTCAAGCCTCCTTCCGTTACATTCCCGGATATTCTGTACTTTGTTATTGAAAGGGACACGGTAAGGGAAGTACTGGCCGGCCCGCAGGAAGGGATGGAGATACCCGCTGATGGAATGGTGCTGATGGTTAGGGGCGAAAGGGCGGCAGAGATTCAGCAGTACCTCGTACCCGGCTCTTCCGTCGGCCTGGAAATCATCAGCCGGCCCGATTACTCCAGGCTTAATCTTGCTATAGGCGGAGGGAGCATACTGGTTAAGGACGGGAGTATTTACCCCTTTACCCATAGAATCGACGGTTATCATCCGAGAACAGCCCTTGGGTTTTCAAAGGACGGCAGAAAAATGTTCGCCGTCACTGTTGATGGCAGAACCCAATCCTCTGCAGGTATGACCCAGGAGCAGCTGGCGCAGTTCATGATTGAAATCGGAGCCTACAATGCGCTTAACCTGGACGGCGGAGGGTCTTCCACAATGCTGGCGCGTAAGCTGGGAGAAGAAGACCTTTCCCTTGTGAACACCCCGTCGGACGGGTCCATGCGGCGTATTTCAAACGGCCTTGGCATTGAGAGCACTGCCCCCCGCGGGCCTCTAAAATATATATTCCTTGAGACCGCCGACAGCAATGTCTTTGCGGGTACAGGCCGTACCATAAACGTCAAGGGTTATGACAGCAATTATAACCCTGTCAGTATAGATGAGAGAAAAGTAGATTTTGAAGTTTCCGGGGTGTCGGGCGGCTTCTCGGGCAGCGTATTTTACCCGGAAACAGCGGGAAACGCCACTGTCACGGCGAAATATATGGGAAAGACGGCAAGCATAAGTCTTAAAGTTCTTGATGCTCCGGCCGAGCTCATCCTTCCCTATGAGGAAATAAAAACAGACACGTTAAAATCTCTTAGTTTTCCGATCTATGGCAGGAGCCTGTCCGGTTTTAAAGCATTGATGGAAAACAGGGATGTACTGCTTATCAGCACAATGGGAAGGTTTGAGGGTCAGACCTTCAACAGCGGCAGTACCGAAGGCACCGGTAAGATTATGGTAGCGTACGGCCAGCTTTCTTACGAAATACCGCTGTCTGTGGGATACAAACGCACTGTTGTGGATAACTTCGAGATGCCAAACGGCAGCTTCACTTCCTATCCTGCATCGGTTCAGGGACATTATGCGCTGGATACGGCAAATTCCACAAGCGGGCGCTCCAGCGGACGGCTTGCCTATGATTTTACCGGAGAAAGTGCTACCGCTGCGTCCTACCTGGTATTCAACGGAGACGGCATAATGCTTGACACCGTTCCGCAAAGGATTGGGGTGGAAGTTTACAACTCAAAGGAGAACAATCACTGGATACGGATGCTTGTTGAGGATGCCAACGGCAAGAGCGCAACCTTGGATCTGGCCCGGAAGCTGGATTGGAAAGGCTTCAAGTTCATCGATGCGGCCGTTCCAAAGGACCTAACGCCGCCTGTATATATAAAAAGGCTGTATGTGGTGGAGACCAACCCGATAATGCATGACAGCGGCACGGTGCTGTTTGATGACCTTACTGCAATGTACTCCTTCGCTCCCCAGGGTCCCATTGCCGAACCCAAAGGCGAAAGGATTTATGACCCTTCAAGGACCGAAACAGCACCGGCGGAGTGGAAATTCTCGTTTTCACTCTTCGGAAGCACAACTATTGACAAACTCCTCGATATTCACCTGGTCAGCAGGATGAAAGCCCTTGCCGCGGAGGCCGGTGACCTTTCAGTATTCGCAGGAAGCATCGGTGAGGACAGCCTGTCCGGGCTTAAAGTCCCGACTCTGGCAACACAGCCGGGGTACGCAGAAGCCAAATATGGGGATATAACATTCCTCAAGCTGGATAATTCCACGGGAGGCCTCAGGTCTTATTCACCACAGCAGTGGTACTGGCTTAAGGAAAGGCTGCAGCAGGTATACAGGGGCAGCTTGTTCCTGGTCCTGCCGAAGCCGGTCTGGGATAAAGGTGGATTTACCGATATCAAGGAAGCGGAACTGCTCCAGCAGTACCTTTCCGAACTGGTATCGGACAAAGATATCAACGTCTATGTTTTGTACGGCCAGGCATCCGGAGTGGAATACGATGTGAGGGACGGTGTGAAATACATCGGGATAAGCGGCACCGGACAGCTGGACAAGAATTACTCGATTTTTGATGATTTCAACTACCTGAAATTCTATATAGACGAACAGGGCGGTATAAAATACCAGGTACTCCCGCTTTACAGAAAGCCGTAGGCCTATTGGGTATACGCTTCGATCAGGGAATCTATCTTTTTCTGTTCCTGATCCGTGACCTTTTTCCGGAGGATCGTAAACATGGCTTTGTTTTCCTCCCAGGTTACGCCATCTTCGAGCATGGATTTTATCTGCAGCAGTTCGTCCATGCTGCAGCGGCTGAGGATCTTAAGCAGCCAGAGCTTGTCCTGCCATGAAAGGCCGGACAGGGCTTTAATCACATTGCTCCCTGAGAGCAGCATCTTTGAGTTTCCCTGCCTGCCGGTTTCGGACACCTGGTGTGTCTCACCGGAATCGGGCAGGGGCTCATCCCTTTCACCAATCTCCGGATCCTGAGCATAAAAGATTTCCCTGGCACCCAGGCCCTCTTCGGCTTGTGCATAAGCACTTTTGCCGGATGTTTGGGCAGCATAGACTTCCAGGAGTATCTCCTCAAATTCTTTATTAATGATATTTTTCGGTTCCTCTGTTTTTGATGTTATTGTTTTAGGGGTATATATATAAAAGGTAAAGCATATATCTTTTGTCTCAGGGGGGCGCCGTGGTATAACCGGAAAGCTGTGTAAAAATAATATGTAATGAACCATTGCTGCTAATATAATTACCAGATGCAGACGTTTCCCTCGGAACATTATTATCATCCTTCGACTTCAACTTCAGTTTATTATAAACCCCTTGAAACCGTTTTTATACCAACCAGCATTCAGTTGCCAGTTATCATATGACAGATGACAGACGTCAGTCGGCAATTGGCAGTTGGCAGTTGGCAGACATCAGCGAAGTCCTAGGAAAAGAAAAGCCCAGAAAACTTCACCCTTGCACCTGCGATCTGCCCACTGCGATCTGCGGTCTATGATCTGGTACCTGTGAACTGTGAACTGTAAACTACGAACTACGAACTACGGACTACGAACCAACTCTGTAATCTGCGAACAAGAAACTGTATCGAGGGTGATCAGCTGTGGATAAAAGGATTGAGAAACTAAAAGTGGAAATAGAAAATTGCAGGAGAAAGCTTCAGGAAGAGTTGGACAAGCAGGACTTCCAGGCTTCCTATGATATTATTCTGAATACAAGCCGGGAGTTGGACAGGCTTATAGTTGAGTATGAGCAGCTAACAAAAATAGACCGTTACCGGTCTATTTAGCATCCACCAATGCAAACATCAACTCACCCGAAACGGCAACCTGTCCGTTAACAGTAGCCTGGGCGTTTGCCTTTCCTATTCCCCTTTTCATGGCAATCATCTCTACCTCAAGCAGCAACTGGTCTCCGGGCACCACCTGCCTGCGAATCCTCAGCCTGTCAATCCCGGTAAACAACGCCAGTTTGCCCTTGTACTCCTCTTTGGAAAGGACGGCAACCGCTCCTACCTGGGCCATCGCCTCAACTATCAAGACTCCGGGCATAATGGGATTACCCGGGAAGTGTCCCTGAAAAAACGGTTCATTAACAGTAACATTCTTGATACCCACTGCCCTTTTACCCTCTTCTATCTCAAGAATGGTATCCACCAGCAGGAAAGGATACCGGTGGGGTATAATACCCTGTATCTCAATATTGTTCAGCATATGCAGCACACCTCTTATTCATCAAGTTTTTCATCAGCTGTCCGTGCCGCAGATTGGGAAGCGTCCCCTATCGCATGCACCAGCTGTTCGTACAGCATCCTGGAAATTCCCAGCCCTTCACCGGAGGAGGCCTTCTTTGCCAGCTCTTCATCCAGCATGGATTGAAATATCTTCTCCCCATAGCTTTCAGGTATCAGCCCTTCCCGCCAGACCGTAGAGCGCATCCTTTCAAATACCATGCCCACAAATACCGCTTCCAGGTCGCGGCAGGCTTCTTTGAGTTTTTCCTTATCTTTTTCGGTTTTTACCCTATCCAGGATTTTGCTGAATTCTTCCCCTTCACTGGCTTTCGCTTTCTGATACGCATCCCTTATTATACCCATTTCATAGACGTTAGTATTATCAATCTTCAACAATTATCACCTTCTCAGGTTGTTTGCCATCTGGAGCATCTCATCAACCGTCTGAATGGATTTTGAATTGATTTCATAGGCCCTCTGGGCAGTAATCAGTTTAACCATTTCCTCAACCACCTGTACGTTCGAGGACTCCAGGTATCCCTGCATTATCAGGCCGTTTACGCCGGGTTCCTCTGCCTCAACGGGCTCCCCGGAAGCGCTGGTCATCTTGTATAGGTTCCTGCCTATGCTTTCAAGCCCCGCAGGATTTGGGAACCTAATCATATCAATAAGTCCGATTTCGTCAAGGGTATCATCGTTCCTTCTCACCGTAAGCATGCCGTTCTCATCAACGTTGATCTCCTTGATTTCTGCTCCAAGCTCCGCATCCGCCCCTTCAACCTGCAGAAAATACCCGTCGGAGGTGACTATTGAAGCCTCGTCTCCGTCTATGCTGAGCTTAAAGCTCCCATCCCTGGTATAAAACAGGTTGTCATTCTGGTCCCTTACGACAAAGAAGCCTTCGCCATCGATTGCAAGGTCCATAGGATTACCTGTGTGCTGCATGTTTCCTCCCAAAAAAGTCTTCACGATAGCCGATGGCCTCACGCCATGCCCGACCTGCAGGTTTACGGGCCTTCCCTGCCCATCCACCACATGGGCCCTGAATATGGTTTCATAGAGCAAATCCTTGAATTCTGCCCTTTCCTTTTTATACGCGGTAGTATTCACGTTTGCCAGGTTATTTGAAATGGTGTCTACATTAAGCTGCTGTGCCGTCATTCCTGAACTTGCAGTCCAAAGCGCTCTCATCATATGGATTCATCCCCTAACTATTATACTTTTCCTACTTCGTTCACTGCCTTGCCTATCATCTCGTCAAAGGCCATTACTACCCTTTGGTTGGTTTCATACGCTCTGAAGGCGGTCATCATGTTTACCATTTCCTTTACCGCGTTTACGTTTGAGCTCTCAAGGAAGCCCTGCAGGATTTCTCCATCGGGCTGTTTCATCTGTGCGTCTTCCCTTGCCCTGTATAGGTTGTCCCCTACTTTAACCGCCTGTTTGGGATCTTCAAAGGCTGCCAGCCTCAGAGTGTCCACATAATCACCTTCAACGTAAATCTCTCCGTTCCCAAGCACCTCCATGCTGCTGCCGCCTATCCAGATCTCTCCTCTTTCCCCGATCACCCTATGGCCATCCTTCGATGTGAGGAAGCCCTCGGCGTCAATTATAAGCGAGCCATCCCTCGTATACCTTTCCTCCCCATCGACTTCCAGCACAAAGAACCCTTCACCTTTAATTGCAAAATCGGTAGGGCTGCCGGTTTCTTTGAAATTTCCCTGGACAAAGGCTGTCACCACCTCATTGACTGCCGCTCCACCGTTCAGCGTTCCTATCACTTTGGACCCTGAATACATCTTCAGCGTGTCAACCATCCGGCCGTTCGCCCAGACTGTTCCGCTGCCGTCCACATGAAGCCCTTCCATGCTCCATGCCTGGATCCTGCCGTTGTTCCCGAGGATGTAATTGCCTGACGACGTTATCAGATAACCCTCTTCATTAACCGCCAGTTCCGCACTGGCGCTGAAGCTCTTACCCCTCGGAGTATCGATTATGAAGTATGTGCCGTCTGTTTCTATCCTCAGCCTTTCGCCGGTATTCTCATATCTGACGCCTTTGAACGGTTGGGGAGCCTGTCCCATTGAACCGTCGTTCATCCTGGAAATCAATACCTCCAGGAAAGGTCCCGTTACCACCATATCCCTCTTGTACGCATTGGTATCTACATTTGCAACATTGTTTGCGAGCACATCTATCCTCTTGACTTCAGTTGCCATCGACGTGGCGGATGTATATAGTCCCCTGATCAAATTGAATCACCTCTATTAATATATCGACACCGTTTTCCCGCGACTTTATACTCAATTCACCGGTGCATGCCATGCCCGGATTCACTGCAAAAAAATTGTAAGGTGCCAGGAGTTCTGACACCATGAATGGCTTAACTGGATCTGCCTTTTGTCGTTATCAGGTTGCTTTCAAGGATGTCCATGGATTCCAGCGCCTTCCCCGTACCTATTGCGACACAGGACACCGCATCCTCCGCAACCTTGACCGGGATGCCGAGCCTGTGGCTGAGAAGCATATCCAGACCATAGAGGAGCGATCCCCCGCCGGTCATTACAATACCCCTGTCGCTGATATCGGATGCCAGCTCGGGTGGGGTTCTTTCGATAACCGAATGTATACTGTCTACAATCGCTGAAGTAGCTTCCTCAAGGGCCTCCAGCATTTCCTCCGAACTGATTATATGATTTTTGGGAAGTCCTGTAACAAGGTTCCTGCCCCTGACCTCCATGGTTATGTTCTCTTCCCTGGGATAAGCAGTACCTATGCTGATCTTCATGTCCTCGGCAGTTCTTTCCCCTATCAGCAAATTATACTTTTTCCTCATATACCTCACTATCGCCTCATCGAACTTATCTCCGGCGATTTTTATTGAAGCGCTGACCACTATGCCTCCAAGGGATATTACAGCTATGTCAGTGGTTCCTCCACCTATATCCACAATCATGTTCCCGGTTGGTTTAGAAATATCAAGTCCTGCTCCTATTGCCGCCGCTACCGGTTCCTCTATCAGGTAGGTTTTCCGGGCTCCGGCCTGGTTGGTTGCATCAATTACCGCCCTCTTTTCTACCTGGGTTACACCGCTGGGAACACAGACTATTATTCTCGGTTTAAATATCTTCCTGCTGCCGCAAACTTTGCTGATAAAATACTTGAGCATTCTCTCGGTCACGTCGTAGTTCGATATTACGCCTTCCCTAAGAGGTCTGACAGCCACGATATTGCCGGGGGTTCTTCCAAGCATCTGCCTGGCCTCTTCTCCCACTGCAAGTATCTTATCTGTGTTCTTATCAATAGCAACAACGGAAGGTTCTTTCAGCAAAATGCCCTTATTCTTCACATAAACCAAAACACTTGCAGTACCTAAGTCAATACCAATATCAGTAATCAACCCCAACATTCGTTTCCCTCTCTTCCCCCGTTTTTCATTGGTGTTTTGCCCGTTAACATTTATTAGATAAGTTCTATATAATACTCTAAAATCCTCTTTTTTCTCTCTTCTTTTTACTTGTATAGCGATTTTTCACATTAGTTGGTAATTTACGCTAAAGGTGTGTCCCCTGACTTTTTCTAATGGATACCCTCTTGTACTTTTCCTTGGTTGCTTTTCCTCCCCTTATGTGCCTCTCTGCTTTGTTGTATTCCAATACCCTCTTTACTTTATCTGAAAGTGAAGCATTTACCCTTGGAAGCCTTTCTGTCACATCCTTGTGGATTGTACTTTTGCTTACCCCAAAAACCTTCGCGGTTTCTCTTACCGTTGACTTTGTATCCATTATGTAATTAGCCGCATCAATTACCCGCTCCTGTATGTAATCCTTCAAATCGCGCAACCCCCTTTTCAGTGTCTTTCTATATCATCTATATGCTGTTCATTTCTGATATAGAAGGATTTTAGTCGTATATATTCGTTAAGTACGGTATAATGGTTCTAAAAGGGGGTATCTGAAATGGCAACAGCTAATGACAAAAACTGCAGAGCGAGGAAGGTAAGCACATCCTGTACCCTTGACTGCTGGGATGCCTGCTCTATTATTGCAGACGTGGACGGTAACAGAATTGTGTCTATAGCCGGCAATCCAGACAATCATGTAACAGGAGTTTTTTTGTGCTCAAAGGGCAAGAAACACATAGAAATGCTCAACAGCCCCGAACGGCTGCGCAAGCCTATGTATAGAACCGCGGAGGGATGGACGGATATTGACTGGGATATGGCCCTTGATTTGGTCGCAGACAAGCTGCAAGCCCTGCGCTCCCGGTACCCTACCACAGCCCTGCTGCACTGTTATGACTGCGGAAACGGAGGGCTGCTCAAGGGTATCGACAGGAGGTTCTTCAATGCCTTCGGAGGTGCCACCGTACCGAAGGGGAGCCTCTGCTGGGGAGCCGGTATCGCCGCACAGAAATATGACTTCGGCGATTCCCTGAGCCACGACCCGGATGATCTGCAAAATTCAAGGACCATCCTTATCTGGAGCAGAAACCCCGCTGATACCGGCGTACACCTTATACCGTTTATTCAAAAAGCTGCGAAAAACGGCGCATACATTGTGGTTATAGACCCGCTGGAGACTGCCACCGTCAAATACGCACACCAACATATATCACCAAAACCCGGTACCGATGGGGCTCTGGCTTTGGCAATGGCAAACGTAATCATCTCGGAAAACCTTGCGGATGATGCATACGTAGCAAAACACGTCATCGGATTTGACAGGTTCAGCGAATATGTGAAGGAATTCACCCCCGGTATGGCTTCCGGGATTACGGGCATACCGGCTGAGGCGATAGTGTCCCTGGCGAGAAGATACGGGACGCAAAAACCCTCATGCATACTGCTGGGTTACGGTCTTCAGAGATACAGCAACGGCGGAAACACCGTCCGCGCCATCGATGCCCTGGGCGCAATCACGGGGAACATAGGCATTCCCGGAGGCGGAGTGAACTATGCCAATAAAAGGATCGGAAAGTATATAGATGACAGCGTCATAGATGGTGAAAGCCTGAGAAAGAATTTCAGGGAATACCCCCGCCCGCGCATGGCAAGTTTTATTGAAAACGCCGGTGACCCGCCGGTAAAAATGGTTTTCACGGCAAGGGCAAACCCGGCTACCCAGGCCATGGACAGCAACCGCCTGGCAAAGGCCTTTTCAAAGGTGGACTTCAAGGTAACAATGGACCTTTTTATGACCGATACCGCCCGCCTATCCGACCTGGTGCTGCCGTGCAGGCATTTCCTTGAAGATGAGGATATCATCTATACCTCCATGGGACACAGCTACATAAACTACTGCAACAGAGTTGTAGAACCCGACCCGTGGGTTCCCTCGGAGCTGTGGATATTCAACGAATTAGCCGGCAGGCTCGATCTGGAGGGGTTTCCCATACAGGATGAAAGGTGGTGGCTGGAAAGGGCCATACTTCCCCTTACCCGGCAAAAGGGTATAACCCTTGATGACCTGAAAAACGGGCCGGTACAGCTGCCCGGTATCTCTCCGGTAGCGTGGGACAGCTTCGAATTTAAAACACCAAGCGGCAAAATAGAGCTTTACTCCGAAAGGGCCCTGGCAGACGGACATAGTCCCATACCGGTATTTAGGAATATAAACCCAAAGCCCACCGGCAGATACCCTTATCATTTTCTGACGCCGCACCACAGGGATTCGCTCCACTCACAGCATTTTGTGCTGGCGGATGGCGGGGCGAGGCCGGTTGCTTACATAAACCCCGCCACGGCAACGGCTGAGGGTATTGAAGACGGCTCAAAGGCCCTTGTCTCCACCGAAGCGGGGAACCTGCTCTGCAGGGTGAAGGTAGACAAAAACATTAGGGAAGGCATTGTAATGGTATACGAAGGCTGGTGGATACAAAAATCCGGAGGAGTGAACCAGCTGATACCGGAACGGGAAACCGACATGGGCACCCAGGCAGCCTATAACGACTGCATGTGTAATATATCAAGGGGACGGTTCTCTTGATATATATCAGCGTAACTATATCAAGGGGACGGTTCTCTTGATATATATCAGCGTAACTGCCAGTGACTAGAGTGGGCTACAATTAATAAATCTCCTGTATCTTTTTGATTTTCACCCCTGTATAATAGTGTTTCAGAATTTCATCATATTTATATCCCTTCTGGGCCATCCCGTCGGCGCCGTACTGGCTCATCCCAACACCATGGCCGTACCCGATGGTTGTTATCTTAACCCCGTCGTCCTCCCTTTCAATTTTGAAATTGGTGGAGTTAAGGCTGAGGGCCGCCCTCACCTCCCTGCCGCTCAGTACCTTATTGCCTATCTGGACGCTGATCACCTTGCCTCCCTGGCTCACATCCAGCACCTTAATCCCTCCGGGTATATCCTTCGCGTCAAGGCTGAGCCCATTAACCTTCGCCTTTAGCGCCTTAATAAAATCGCTCACCTTCATATCAACCGTGGAAACCAGCTTTGGAGAGTGCTTCTCGTAAGGGCTTGCCACGCTGCGCAGATATGGTACCTTTGAGGAAAAAACCTCTTCGGAATTCTCGGTGAAACCGCCGCTTGTCGAGTGGAAAAGCGGATCTATCGGTTCGTCGTTGTACACAAGAATCAAGCCCCGCGTGTCCTCAACCGCCTTAGAAACCCTGTCAAAATACTTCCTATACCCAAACATGCCAAACTGCTTCTTCAGGTTGTTTCTGAACTGTTCCTCAGAAATCCAAGCCTGGCAGTGGGTCGAATCAGTGCAGACATCAACGTCCGGATGGTCTATGTTTGGTTTTCCTCCCAGGAGTTCCATCCTTTTAACCGTATAGGTCCTTGCTGCAATTGCCTGTGCCTTGAGCGCCTCTATATGAAAGCTGGCAGGCATCTCTGCCGCAACGACGCCCTTTATGTATTCCTCGAGATCCACCTTCTTTATCATCTTATCCTGATGCATATAAAGGGTCACCTCAATGGGCTGCTCGTCTATGTACCCTTTTTCGGGCTTGGAGAACATATCGCATCCCTGGGTAATAAACACAGGCAGAAGTATAGTTATAAAAAAAATGAAAACGATTACGTATACTATTGTTTTCAACCCCCACTGCCCCCCTTCTGTATAGGTCCTCCTAAAATTCTATTTATATTCTGAATTAAATATTACACCGTATTTTTTGCTATTTTATGGACATAATACCGAATGGAGGTGATAAATAGGATATGAGTCTCAGGAAAAGATTTGACAGGGAAAAATTTTTGGCTGTCATCAACAGGGATAGCTTTTATTTAGTATTATTTCTGTGTTTGGTGTTGCTGGCTACCACAGCCATCTGGGTGACAAGGAACAATCTGAGGTTCTTCAGTGAAAACGACATGTACCCCGGGGAAGGCGAGATACTTGAGGACTACCAGATTGAAGAGCTTCCGGATGCTGAAGAGGAGCAGGCAGTCAGAACGGGGACCGGTGAAACGGCTCAAGAGGATGCTAAGCCTCTGGATGGCGCCGGCGAGAACACCGGAAAGACAGCAGAACAGGAAAGTGCGAATAAAACCACAGGGAGCACAGGGCAGCAGGATCCTATAACAACTTCACAGCCCCAAAATTCCGCTGCTGCGCAGGAGCGAATGATAATGCCCCTGGTGGGAAAGGTGATTGTAGACTTTGGCAAAGACAGCCTGGTCTATTCAAAAACACTGGAGCAGTGGACCACACACTACGGTATTGACATTGCAGCAAAGGTAGGAACCCCTGTAAAGGCAGTCTTGTCAGGAACAGTAACAAAGATAGAAACTGACCCCCTGCTGGGTATCATGATAACCATTGACCATGGCGGCGGTCTTCAAACACGTTATGCAAACCTCCAGAATAACAACATGGTCAAAGAAGGTCAGTACGTCGAGAAGGGGAAAGTAATAAGCGGCGTGGGGACCAGCGCGGAGTTTGAAATAGGTGATGAGCCCCACCTGCACTTTGAGGTTCTAAAAAACGGCGAGCACCAGAACCCCAAGCTCTATTTGCCAAATATGTAAATTTTGTAGCCCACCCTTAAGGGTGGGCTACAAAATTACAAAATTCATGTCCCATTAGATTCTGTATACTTTGGCTCCAAGGTTTTGGAATTTCTTTTCAATGTCTATATAGCCCCTGTCTATATGGTGTGTCTCATTGATTTCAGTAATGCCGTCAGCCACAAGTCCGGCAAGTATCAAAGCCGCACCGGCCCTCAGGTCGGTGGCCTTCACCCTGGCTCCGGTGAGCTTCGGTACCCCCTGTATCACCGCGCTTCTGCCATCTATTTTAATATTGGCACCCATTCTTCTCAACTCATTGACATGCATAAACCTATTATCGAAAACAGTTTCTATGAATACGCTTGTTCCCTGAGCCACGCTCGTCAGGGCCATCATCTGGGCCTGCATGTCCGTCGGAAAACCGGGGTAGGGCAGTGTTTTAATATCAATGGAATTGACCCTTTCCGGGGCGTAAACCCTCAACCCGCTGGGCACCTCCTCTACAAACACGCCTGCTTCCCTGAGTTTTGCTATTACCGGCATGAGATGGTTCGTTACTATGTTCTCTACTATAATATCTCCGTTTGTTATTGCCCCCGCAACCATATAGGTACCCGCTTCTATCCTATCCGGAATGACCGTGTGGTTGGCCCCTGTGAGCTCATCCACACCCTCTATCTTGATTGTGTCGGTACCGGCGCCCTTGACGTTCCCTCCCATTTTATTGATAAAGTTGGCCAAGTCAACTATTTCCGGTTCCTCCGCAGCGTTTTCTATTACTGTTCTTCCATCGGCAAGGGCCGCAGCCATCATGATGTTCTCGGTAGCTCCAACGCTGGGAAAATCCAGGTATATCCTCTCACCACGGAGTCTATCCGCCCTCGCTTCGATATACCCATGGCCAAAGTTGATCTCCGCTCCCATGGCGCTGAACCCTTTAAGGTGCAAATCGATGGGCCTTGTTCCGATTGCGCATCCTCCCGGGAGCGATATCCTCGCTTCTCCCATCCTGGCAAGCATGGGTCCGATAACCAAAAATGAAGCCCGCATACGTCTAACCAGCTCATACGGGGCTTCATAATTGTCGATGTCCCTCGAGTTAACCTCTATCCTGCCGCTCGAGATCCTCTTTATATCCGCCCCCAGTGAAACCAGAACCTCACACATAACCTCCACGTCGTCAAGCATTGGTACGTCATCCAGAATGCACTTATCGTTTGATAGAAGGCTGGCCGCAATAATGGGAAGCACGGCATTCTTCGCACCGCTTATTCTGACAGTTCCCCTAAGGGGAGAGCTGTTTTCTACTATAATTCTTGGCAATTTATATCCTCCGTTCCTGACACTTTATATCCTTCGTTCCTGACACTTTATATCCTTCGTTCCTGATACATTAATATTCAACAGATATTATTGGTGAGCCCAGCCATATATAAGTTTTATCTTCATATGAATTATACCGCATTGCAATGTTCATATTTATCTTATTCCGTCCCATCTCAATGTGCCTCCCTATCCTTGGCGTATAGGCGGAAACGCTGACCATTCCGTCATATATAGTCCTCTCAACCTCTGTGGCCTCCACGCTGTCCAATACTGAAGCGATAATTTCATCCTTATCTTTATCGGGAACCTCATCCTCGTACCTTCCTATGATACAGGACGTTACCCTGGCCCCCTTTATAAATTTATTGACAGCCCTTTCCATAACCTTTTCAATCACTGCAAGGCTTTCATACTGTCCGCCGGTGGAAACGTCCAATACAATATCCGTCTCACTTCCCCCGCTGCTTTCCTCCACGTTTGAAAAGTCCATTGAGTTCACTATGATAACCACCGTATATCCCAGCAGGTTCTGCCCAATCAGAGAAATCTGGTTATAGTCGTCGCTGTAGTTCTCTATCTTCTCGCTTGTTTCATAATCGACTTCCATTTCATATGCAAGGGACTTTACTATGCTTCTGGCTTCTTCCCCGTTTAAGAACATCCCCTCTTGGGCTGAATAGACATTGATATTGGCTTCCACTGCTTGTGCGCCCGAAACCCTGAATGCCTCTTCCAGGGTGCTGTCATCCAGCCTGTAGTAATTGAAAACGTTTCTTGCGGGTATAAATAATAAAAGAGCGCCGGATAGTATGATTATTAAATAAAACAAATTCCTGTTCTTTCCCAACGATACAACCTCCCGAATTAGTATGCTTTCTGAAGTGTTGCCAAAATCCGGCGGTTGTATACCCAAACCTGCGCCTTGCTTTACATCCCTTTATTCATAGTATTTGAAAAACAAACATATCCGTATACTCTTTTTGTTTTTGTAAAACTTGCCTCAATGGGCATCTAAGTTAAAATGATACTACTTTTTTGAAAAATATCAATAGGCTTTTATGTGTTGGCAGAAGTTTCCGCTGAGCTTACGATGATCGTGACCGCCTCAGGTTTTACTTCCATAAAACCCTGGGATAAAACAGCTTCTTTCTGTTCGTTGTCTTCGGTTCTAATCTTCAGCACCCCGGGCAGAAGAGAAGTAACAAGGGGCGTGTGGTCATAGAATACACTCAGGTACCCCTCCGAGCCCCGAAGGGTTATACCGGCTGCCTTGCCTTCAAAGAAAACCTTTTCCGGAGTTACTACTCTTACATCAATAGGCTTCAAGCTATTTATTGCTCCTTTCTCCTCTGGAAGCTTTCTTCACCGCTTCGTCAATACCGCCTACCATATAAAAGGCCGCCTCCTCCAGTGCGTCATGCTTTCCTTCAAGTATCTCATGAAAGCCTCTTACCGTCTCTTTGATGGGGACATATTTACCCTCCATACCTGTGAAGGTTTCGGCGACAAAGAACGGCTGCGACAGAAACCTTTGTATTTTTCTTGCCCTGGATACCGTCAGCTTGTCCTCGTCGGACAACTCGTCCATACCAAGTATAGCTATGATGTCCTGCAGCTCTTTATATCTCTGCAAAACCTCCTGAACCATTCTGGCTGTCCTGTAGTGTTCTTCCCCGACTATTCTCGGGTCAAGAATCCTCGAAGTGGAATCAAGGGGGTCGACGGCGGGGTAAATCCCCATTTCGGAAATCTGCCGGGACAAAACGGTGGTAGCGTCCAGATGGGCAAAGGTTGTGGCCGGCGCAGGGTCGGTAAGGTCGTCCGCGGGCACATAGATAGCCTGCACCGAAGTAATAGACCCCTTCTTTGTGGAAGTTATCCTCTCCTGCAGCAGCCCGACATCCACCGCAAGGGTTGGCTGGTACCCCACAGCCGAAGGCATCCTCCCCAGCAGCGCGGAAACCTCGGAGCCTGCCTGTATAAACCTGAAAATATTGTCTATGAACAATAAAACGTCCTGGCCTTCCCTGTCCCTGAAGTATTCAGCCATCGTAAGCCCTGCAAGGCCAACCCTCATCCTTGCCCCTGGAGGTTCGTTCATCTGCCCGAATACAAGGGCGGTTTTTTCCAGAACGCCCGAATCCTTCATCTCCTTCCACAGGTCATTTCCTTCCCTGGTCCTTTCTCCCACCCCGGTGAACACAGAAAAGCCACCGTGTTCGGTAGCGATATTCCTGATAAGCTCCATTATAAGCACTGTCTTGCCCACCCCCGCACCCCCGAAAAGCCCTACCTTCCCTCCCTTGGGATAGGGTGCGAGGAGGTCGATGACCTTGACGCCTGTCTCAAAAATCTCGGTTGCGGTTTCCTGCTCTTCAAAACCGGGTGCCCGCCTATGTATCTCCCAGTACTCATCCGCTTCTACCTCTCCCTGGTGGTCAATGGTCTCTCCAAGCACGTTGAACAGCCTGCCTAGGGTCTTTCTTCCCACCGGTACCCTTATGGGCCCCCCGGTGTCAACCGCCCTGAGACCCCTGAGCAGGCCGTCGGTGGAGGACATTGCAATACACCTTACGATATCGTCTCCCAGGTGCTTTGCTACTTCCACCGTCACCCTTCTGTCGCCGTGTTCAATAACCACCGCATTATTTATCGCCGGAAGCTGTTTCTGGTCAAACCTTATATCCACAACCGGCCCGATTATCTGGGATACTACGCCTGTACCTGTTTCCACTTTGGCTCCTCCTTTTTTCTCTCTATTCAATAGCTTCTGCTCCTCCGACAATCTCCGAAATCTCCCTTGTTATAATCTCCTGTCTTGCCCTGTTATATGACAAAATGAGCTCATCGATCATCTTGTTTGCATTGCCGGTGGCGGATTCCATAGCCATCCGCCTTGCCGCCTGTTCGCTTGCGGACGCCTCCACCAAAGCGCCGAACACGGAGCCGTGGACATACA
>Ga0067045_1003444_pt1 | contig 22378 bp, 21 predicted proteins | sample TerdegcTABiofilm_FD_59184 | JGI IMG/M metagenome (GOLD analysis project Ga0067045, IMG submission 59184) | Combined Assembly of (Gp0054472, Gp0054536) Wastewater bioreactor microbial communities from Singapore -Terephthalate degrading...
GCTGGAGTTGCGCCAGGGTGTGGCGCCCATGTCCAGGGATGTATCGGCCATGGCCGAGATGACGGCGCAGATTCCGACCGAGCGTTTTCTCGAAGTGCTGGCCACACGGCTGGACGCAGTCAAGGCCGCAGACAGGCGCTTTGTAATGAATCTTGCGCTGGATGATGTGGGCGAGCGCTATGTGATCTGGCTTGAAAACGCGGTGCTGCATTTCCGCAAGGCGCCAGCCCAGGATGGCGCGGATGTGTCGCTGAGCCTCACCCGACCCACATTCCTGAAGCTTTTGTCCGGAGCTGCCAAGGAAGGGCAAGCGCCAGCAGCCATGAAAATCGAGGGTGACCGTGCAGCGCTGGGGGCATTCCTGAAGCTGTTTGATGCCAGCCGTCCCGACTTCCCCATCGTCACCCGGTAGGGCGGTAGCCTGAAAACAAAAAACCGCATGGTTGGCATGCGGTTTTTTTGTTGGCAGCTTGCACTGCGTGGGAGTGGCAGATTACTTCTGCGTCAGAATCCAGGCCACCAGCTTCTTGGCATCGGCTTCATTCACCTGGGGGTTGGCGGGCATGGGCACGGGGCCCCAGACGCCGGAGCCGCCCTTGATGACCTTGGCAGCGAGCTTGTCGGTGGCATCCTTTTGGCCGGCATACTTGGCAGCCACTTCCTTGAAGGCGGGACCGACCAGCTTCTTGTCCACGGCGTGGCAGGCCATGCAGTTCTTGGACTGCGCCAGAGCCTGGTCGGCCATTGCAGGAGCCACAACCGCGGCAGAAAGAGCGAAAGCGATCACAAATTGCTTCATCATGAGTTCCAGGAGGCAGGGTTAAAGTTGATCTTTTGGCCCATTGTAGTGCTTGCTTTGTGTACTCTTTAGTGCACGCTATGTTGGGAAAAATGAACAAAAGTGAGGGAATATGTATCTGCTAGGACTCGCCATCGTGTTGTCGCTGCTCAAGCTCGCGGAGATCGGACCTGTGGGGGCCTGGAGCTGGTGGCCGATTCTGGCTGTGTATGGCGCGGCTGCCGCCTGGTGGGCCTGGGCCGACGCGTCGGGCTACACCAAGCGCAAGGCCATGGAGAAGATGGACCAGCGCAAGAAAGAGCGCATCGATCGCCAGAAGCAGGCCATGGCACCCGGTCAGCGACGTCGCTGAGCAGCGAACAAGGCATCGCGATTGACGATGCCCCACCGAGGTTTTGCCTGACAGCGCGCCATGGGCTAGGCATCGCCGTGCGGCGGCGCTGGGCCATAATCCGGAGAATCCTTTCCCGATAACGTCCTATAGCGAACCCCATGCCCGCATACCGTTCCAAAACCTCCACCGGCGGCCGCAACATGGCCGGTGCGCGCGCCCTGTGGCGTGCCACCGGCATGAAAGATGGCGATTTCGACAAGCCCATCATTGCGATTGCCAACTCCTTCACCCAGTTCGTGCCCGGCCATGTGCACCTGAAGGACCTGGGGCAACTGGTCGCGCGCGAGATCGAAAAGGCCGGCGGCGTGGCCAAGGAGTTCAACACCATCGCCGTGGACGATGGCATCGCCATGGGTCATGACGGCATGCTGTATTCGCTGCCCAGCCGCGACCTGATCGCCGACTCGGTCGAGTACATGGTCAATGCCCATTGCGCCGACGCGCTGGTGTGCATCTCCAACTGCGACAAGATCACCCCCGGCATGCTGATGGCCGCGATGCGCCTGAACATTCCTGTGATCTTTGTCTCCGGCGGCCCCATGGAAGCCGGCAAGACCAAGCTGGCCAACCCCGAAACCAAGACCATCGAGTTCAAGAAGCTGGACCTGGTGGACGCCATGGTGATCGCGGCCGACCAGCGCTATTCCGATGCGGAAGTGGCCGAGGTGGAGCGCTCCGCCTGCCCGACCTGCGGTTCCTGCTCGGGCATGTTCACTGCCAATTCGATGAACTGCCTGACCGAGGCCCTGGGCCTGTCCCTGCCGGGCAACGGCACCGTGGTGGCCACGCATGCCGACCGTGAAGAGCTGTTCCTGCGCGCCGGCCGCCGCATCGTCGAGCTGGCCCGCGACTACTACGAGAACGACAACGAGAGCGTGCTGCCGCGCTCCGTGGGCTTCAAGGCGTTCGAGAACTGCATCACGCTGGACATCGCCATGGGCGGATCCACCAATACCATCCTGCACCTGCTGGCCATCGCCCAGGAAGCAGGCATCGATTTCACCATGGCCGACATCGACCGCCTCTCGCGCGTCGTGCCCCAGCTGTGCAAGGTGGCGCCCAACACGCCCAAGTACCACATCGAAGACGTGCACCGCGCCGGCGGCATCATGGCCATCCTGGGTGAGCTGGACCGCGCCGGCAAGCTGCACACCGATGTGCCCACGGTGCACGCCAAGACCATGAAGGATGCGCTGGAGCAGTGGGACATCATGCGCACGCAGGACGAGGCTGTGCGCCACTTCTACATGGCCGGTCCGGCCGGCATTCCCACGCAGGTGGCGTTCAGCCAGAACACCCGCTGGCCCAGCCTGGACCTGGATCGCGCCGAAGGCTGCATCCGCAGCTACGAGCACGCTTTCAGCAAGGAAGGCGGCCTGGCCGTGCTGCGCGGCAACATCGCGCTGGACGGCTGCGTGGTGAAGTCCGCAGGCGTGGACGAGTCGATTCTGGTGTTCGAAGGTCCGGCCCATGTGGTCGAGTCCCAGGACGAGGCCGTGGCCAACATCCTGGCCGACAAGGTCAAGGCTGGCGATGTGGTCATCGTGCGCTACGAAGGCCCCAAGGGAGGCCCCGGCATGCAGGAAATGCTCTACCCCACCAGCTACATCAAGTCCAAGGGTCTGGGCAAAGCCTGTGCGCTGCTGACGGACGGCCGCTTCTCGGGCGGCACCTCCGGCCTGTCCATCGGCCACTGCTCGCCCGAGGCGGCCGCCGGCGGCGCGATTGGCCTGGTGCAGAACGGTGACATCATCCGCATCGACATTCCCAACCGCAGCATCAACATGCTGGTCAGTGACGAAGAGCTGGCACGTCGCCGTGAAGCGCAGAATGCCAAGGGCTGGAAGCCTGCCCAGGCCCGTCCGCGCAAGGTCTCGGCAGCCCTCAAGGCCTATGCCAAGCTGGTGACCAGCGCCGACACCGGCGCCGTGCGCGATCTGTCGCTGCTCGACGACTGAGTTACGTTTGTTTCGTCATTTCGTCAGCGCGGGCCTTGCCTGCTGAAGGACAATCCCACAGCCGCCCGACGCAAGTCGCGCGGCTGTTTTTATTGTCTTGCCAGAAAGTGATCTCCATGTCTTTCGCTGTTCGCCCCTCCTTCTTGTTGAAGACAGCAGGGCTGCTGGCCTTGCTGGGGGCATTGACGGCGCAGGCGGCAGAAGGGCGTTATCCGCAGCGTCCCGTGCGTCTGGTGGTTCCTTTCACGCCCGGAGGCTCCACCGATATCGTGGCGCGCCTGGTTGCCGATGCCATGCACCAGACTCTGGGTCAGCCCGTGGTGGTCGACAACCGCTCCGGCGCCAGCGGCTTCATCGGTGCCGAGGCCGTGGCCCATGCCGCGCCTGACGGCTACACGATAGGCCTGGGCACCATCAGCACGCTGGTGGTCAATCCCATCATGCTGCCCCAGTCGGCACGCATAGATCCTGCCAAGGCCCTGGTGCCGGTGGTCGCACTGGCGTCCATTCCGTCGGTGTTCTCCGTGCATCCGAATATGGGCGTGCAGAACTATGCCCAGTTCCTCACTCTTGCGCGCAGCAAGCCGGGCCAGTTCAATATCGGCTCGGCCGGAATCGGCTCCATAGGTCATCTGATTGCCGAGCGCCTCAATGCCGATCTCAAGCTCAAGCTGCACCACATTCCCTACAAGGGACAGGGGCCGGTGATCAGCGGCGCATTGTCGGGCGAGACCCAGGTGCTCAGCGATCAGTACCCCTCGTCGGCTCCGCATCTGGCTGCGGGCCGCCTGGTTCCGTTCGCCGTGGCCGCACAGGAGCGCCTGCCGGCCCTGCCGCAGGTGCCCACGTTCAGGGAGCTGGGTCATTCCGCGCTCAACGATCTGGCCATCACCTGGTTCGGCATCGTTGCTCCGGCCGGCACGCCACAGGCCGTGGTGAGCCGGCTCAACAGCGCTGCCAATGCGGCTCTGCAGGAGCCGGCCGTGCAGGAGCGTCTGCAGGCCATGGGCGTGCATGTCCTGGGCGGCACGGCGCAGCGCCTGGGGACCATGATGGAGGAGACGGCCAAGGCCGTGCGCCAGACCGTGCGCGAACAGGGCCTGGGGGCGGACAGGCCGCATTGAGGTTGGGGAGAGTGCTGCCTGTGCCGGATGCCGCTGTCATCCAGGCCGGGTTTGGCGTCTCCGAGGTCTCTGAATCGGCGAATAAGGCCTGGCAGCGTTTTCGGGGCATGCAGTTTTGCAGAAACGTCATCGGCCTGCGGCACAATGCCTGACATGCTGATGTATCCGCACATTGATCCTGTAGCCGTGCAGATTGGCCCTTTGGCCGTGCACTGGTATGGCATAACCTATCTGGTGGCCTTCGGTCTGTTCCTGTTTCTAGGCACGCGCCGACTGCACCACCCTCCATTCAAATACATGACGGGCGAGCGTGCCTGGGCGCGCAAGGATGTGGAGGACATTCTCTTTCTCGGCGTGCTCGGCGTGGTCGTGGGCGGGCGCATCGGCTACTGCCTGTTCTACAAGCCCGGCTACTACCTCTCGCATCCGCTGGAGATTCTTGCCGTCTGGCAGGGCGGCATGAGCTTTCACGGCGGCCTGCTGGGCGTCATCGGCTCCATGATCTGGTTTGCGCGCTCGCGCAAGCGCAACTGGCTGGAAGTCGCGGATTTCGTTGCGCCCTGCGTTCCCACGGGCCTGGCTGCGGGCCGTATCGGCAATTTCATCAACGGCGAGCTCTGGGGGCGTTTTGCCAGTGCCGATCTGCCCTGGGCCATGGTGTTCCCGCAAAGCGGCTCCATGCTGCCGCGTCACCCCTCGCAGATCTATCAGTTTCTGATGGAAGGACTGCTGCTGTTCATCATTCTGTGGCTGTATGCGCGCAAGGAACGCAAGCCCGGCCAGGTCGCGGCGGTCTTTCTGATCGGCTATGGTGCCTTCCGTTTCATTGCCGAGTACTTCCGCGAGCCCGATGACTTCCTGGGCATTCTGTCGCTGGGCATGAGCATGGGCCAGTGGCTGTGCCTGCCCATGATCGTGGCCGGTGTGTTCATGTGGGTGTGGTGCGGCAAGCGCCAGGCCTACGTGGTTCAGCGGACGGCGGCCTGATGGTCAAACCCTGGAAAACGCAGACTTCGGTCTGCGTTTTTTTTGCGGCACTATATGTGGCATGAAAACTGCACATAATGGCTCAAAGCGTTACTGCAATTGCGGTATCTGCTTCTTCAATGAGAGCATGATGGTGCAGGAACAAGGAGATGCTTATGGGTTGGGCAGCCGAGTGGATTGAGCAAACCAAGCTGTGGGTGCGTGGCGCCGAGGGCGAGAAGGGCGACGGCCAGCATCGACCGCTGGCGCAACGCCTGGAGGCCACCTTGCGCCGCGGGCAGGAGGCGCTGTCGCCGCGCGAGCTGCGCCGCTTGCTGCAGGACATGCAGCAGGTGGCCGATACCGCGCTCAGCGACGTGGAGGGCGGTCGTCACGCTCAGGTGCTGATGGACTGGTATGGCAAGGCCGAGGCGCCCGTGCGCAAGGACTTCTGGCTGCTGGCGATCGAAAAGTTCGGCCCCGATGCCAAGGCCCTGCAGGCGGCGCGCGAGCGCTATGACAAGGCGGGCAGCGATGTGGAGCGCAGCGAGGCCGAGATGAGCCTGCGCCGCGCCCTGGTTTCATCGCGCACGCGGCTGCTGCAGCGTTTTGCCCAGCCCAAGGGAGGCATGGGCTTTCTGGTCGACATGCGCGCCGAGCTGCTGGCCTTGCCCAAGGCGGAACAGCACTATGTGGCGCTAGATGCCGAGCTGGAGCATCTGTTCTCCAGCTGGTTCGATGTGGCATTGCTGGAGCTCAAAAGCCTGAACTGGGATTCGCCGGCATCGCTGCTGGAGAAGCTGATCCAGTACGAGGCCGTGCACGATATCCGCAGCTGGGCCGATCTCAAGAATCGCCTCGACAGCGACCGTCGCTGCTATGGCTTCTTTCACCCGCGCATGCCCAATGTGCCGCTGATCTTTGTGGAGGTGGCACTACTGGACAAGATGGCGGGCAGCATGGCGCCGCTGCTGGACGAGGCCGCAGCGGCAGCCGATCTGGCCAAGGCCAATACCGCCATCTTCTATTCCATCAGCAACACCCAGACCGGACTCAAGGGCGTGAGCTTTGGCGATTCGCTGATCAAGCATGTGGTGGAGACGCTCACGCAAGAGTTCCCCAAGCTCAAGCAGTTCGCCACGCTGTCGCCCATTCCGGGACTGCGCAGCTGGCTGAGCAAGAACGGCGATGCGGCACTGGCGGAGCTGGACGACAAACAGAAGGCAGCCCTGGAGAAAGTCACCGGAGGAGTGAGCGCTGCGCAATTGCTGGCTGCGCTGGACGATCCAGGTTCGCTGCCGGAGAAATCGGTGGTGCGTCAGGCCGCCATGTTTTGCGCTGCGCGCTATCTGGGTCGGGAAACTGCCAAGGGCCGTCCGCTGGATGCCGTGGCACGCTTTCACCTTGGCAACGGTGCGCGCGTGGAGCGCCTGAACTGGGCGGCAGACCTGTCGTCCAAGGGACTCAAGCAATCCATGGGGCTGATGGTCAACTATCTGTATGACCTGAAGCGCCTGGACAAGCACCGCAGCCTGTTGGCGCAGAGCAAGATTCCCGTTTCCTCGGAGATCGAATCGCTGTGCAAGGGATGAGTGCATCGCGACCCGCGCTGCGCACAGCCTGAGCCGGCTTTTGCTGCTGCGTCTCCCAACCACAAGTCCGGCTGCAGCCGAGCTGCTGACTGGACGAGCAGAGGAGACATACATGCGGGATTCTTGGGCAAAGAGCGTGGGTTTGCAGCGGCGCACGCTGCTTCGGTCGACAGGGGCGCTGCTGGCCGCCGGAGCATCGGGCTGGACGGGAATGGCCGGTGCATCGGAATGGCCGACCAGGCCGGTCACCCTGATCGTGCCTTTTCCTGCCGGCGGCGGTACCGACACCTTTGCCAGGCCGTTTTCTGCACAGTTCGCCAAGACCTCGGGCAAGACCCTGGTGATAGACAACCGCGGCGGCGCAGGCGGCACGCTGGGCGCCAGTATTGCGGCCAAGTCCGCCGCCGACGGCTACAACTTCTTCATGGGCGGCACCCATCATGTGATTGCGCCCTCGGTCTATCCCAAGCTCGATTACGACCTGGAGCGCGACTTCATCCCGCTGGCGCTGCTGGCCAGCGTGCCACAGGTCGTGGTGGTCAATCCCAAGAAGGTGACGCATGCCACCTTGCAGGCACTGGTGCAGGACTTGCGCTCCAACCCCGGCAAATACAACTATGCCTCCGCAGGGCCGGGGTCCTCGCACCATCTGGCGGGTGAGCTGTTCAAGCTGCAGACCAAGACCCAGATCACCCATATTCCCTACAAGGGCGCGGGACCGGCGCTGCAGGACCTGATCGCCGGCAATGTGGACATGCTGTTCGACGGCCTGGGCTCGTCGGCCCAGCACATCAAGGGTGGCCGCATCAAGGCGCTGATGGTGGCCGGCACAAAGCGCAACCCTGCCTTTCCCGATGTGCCCTGCGCGGCCGAGTGCGGCCTGCCGGACTTCACCGTCACCACCTGGTATGGGCTGTGGGCGCCCAAGGGCACGCCAGCCGCCGTGCAGCAGCAGATGCTGGACGAGGTGCGCAAGATCGGTGCCGCCGAGGACATCAAGGCGGCCTGGGCCAAGAATGGCGCCGACTACGGGCAGCTGAGCCAGCCGCAGTTTGCTGCCATGGTGCAAAGCGAGATCCAGCGCTGGGCGCATGTGGTCAAGGCGGCCAATGTGAAGATCGATTCCTGACCCCGCCGCCAAGCGGAGCGGCCTTTGCCGGGCGCCCGTTTTGACGGGCACATCTTTTCAGTGCCTGCTCCCGCCGGGCAGGCCGGGGCCGGGCCTATGATGGCCCCGGACCTTTTGCATTCACCGACAGCATCACGATCACCGACATGTCTCAAGCCAATCTTTTCAGCGCGCTGCGCGCTGCGTTTCCTGCGGATCTGACGAAAAATGCCGTGGAGGCCATCGAGCCCGATGGCTCCAGCCTCTACTACACNTGGGCCGATCTGGAGCANGGCAGTGCACGCATGGCCAATCTGCTGGCCTCNCTGGATCTGCCCGAGGGCAGCCGCATNGCGGTGCAGGTGGAAAANTCGGTCGAAGCCATGATGCTNTACCTGGCCACGCTGCGCAGCGGCCATGTGTTCCTGCCGCTGAACACGGCCTACCAGAGCGCAGAGATGGAGTACTTCATCACCAATGCCGAGCCGGCCGTGGTGGTCTGCGCACCCGGCTGTTTCGGCTGGGTGTCCAAGATCGCGTTCAACCACGGTGTGGGCCATGTCTACACCCTGGGCACCGACCGCACGGGCAGCCTGCTGGAGCGTGCGGCCCACCATAGCGACGAGCACCAGGTCGTGCCGCGCCGCACCGACGATCTGGCGGCGATTCTCTACACCAGCGGCACCACGGGGCGCAGCAAGGGCGCCATGCTCAGCCACGGCAATCTGCTGAGCAATGCGGCCACGCTCAAGGTCTACTGGGGCTGGCAGGATGGCGATGTGCTGATTCATGCGCTGCCCATCTTCCATGTGCATGGCCTGTTTGTGGCCATTCACGGGGCCTTGCTCAACGGCAGTCCCATGATCTGGTTTTCCCGCTTCGAGCCCGAGGCCGTCATGGCGCGCTTCAAGGATGCGACCGTCTTCATGGGCGTGCCGACCCTGTATGTGCGGATGCTGGCCGACGCCCGGCTGGACCGCGACATGGCCGCGCACATGCGTCTCTTCATCTCGGGTTCGGCCCCCATGCTGATCGAGACCTTCCGCGCCTGGAAGACACGTACCGGCCACACCATCCTGGAGCGCTACGGCATGAGCGAGACCATCATGCTGACCTCCAACCCCTATCAGGCCGATGCGCGCTACGGCAACGAGGCCGAGCGCCGCGGCGCAACCGTGGGTTTCCCGCTGCCGGGTGTGGGCGTGCGCATTCATGGCGACGACGGCAAGGCCCTGCCCGCAGGCGAGATCGGCAATATCGAAGTCCAGGGTCCCAATGTCTTCAAGGGCTACTGGCGCATGCCGGAGAAGACCGCCGAGGAGTTCACGGCCGACGGCTGGTTCAAGACCGGCGACGTAGGCATGCAGGATGCGCGCGGCTATTTCAGCATCGTCGGGCGCAGCAAGGACTTGATCATCTCGGGCGGCTACAACGTCTATCCGGCCGAGGTGGAGGGCTTCATCAACGATCTGGCCGGCGTGGACGAAAGCGCCCTGGTGGGCGTGCCGCACCCGGATTTTGGCGAGGTGGGCGTTGCCGTCATCGTGCCGCGCAAGGGCGCGCAGCTGGACGGGCAGCAGATTCTGGAGTTGCTCAAGGCCAGGCTGGCCAATTTCAAGGTGCCCAAGCGTTGCTATGTGGTGGACAGCTTGCCGCGCAACACCATGGGCAAGGTCCAGAAGAAGCTGCTGCGCGACCAGTATCAGCAAGAGTTCTCCTGAACCCGGCCGCAGCCCGGCGGCTCCAGCCGGGCGGCAGGCGTTGGTTTTTGGCTGCACTATTGGCCACATTCCAGGCGCTTGTCTTTTGACTTGACTCCTGAAAAGTGAGCTGTTTTCGCAGTCTGGCAGGCACATTCAGTATTGAATCGGCCTAAAAATAAAGCAGCTTGTGCGCAAGCTGCTTTTAATTTGGGAGTGAAAAAACGGCCGCCTCCGGGCGGCCTGTCTCATTGCATATCAGAGGCACCTGGCAAGGCGCCGTCCTCTCAAGGCGAAGCCGCGAGGCGGCTCAGCTGAAGTCCATCAGCGCAGCACCAGCACGGGCACGGGCGAGTGCGTCAGCACATGCTGGGTTTCGCTGCCCAGCAGCAGGCGCTGCAGACCCTTGCGGCCATGCGATGCCATGACGATCAGGTCGCAGTCGTGCTTCTTGGCCGCTTCCACAATGGATTCGGCTACCAGATCGGAGTGGGCGATTTCGGTGGTGACATTGACCTTGCGCTCATGGCCGAAGGCTTTGACGCCGTTCAGCAGGGTCTGGGCCTGGCTGGTCCACTGCTCTTCGATGCGCTTGGCTTCCTTGATGTCCAGCAAATCGCTGCCTTCCAGATAGCTGCGCGGATAGTGCGACACAACCTTGAGCGCAATCACGCTGGCGCCGCACAAAGCGGCCAGATCCAGGCCTGCATGCACAGCCTTGTCCGAGAGTTCAGTGCCATCAGTAGCAATCAAAATGCGGTTGTACATAGCTTTCTCCTTCAGGTTGTATGCGTTGTGGATACAAGCATATGTCGATTGGGCAGTTAACAGTTGATTAATGTCAAGGTGGGTATCATCTGCCGTAGTTACGCTTGAAACATGTCCCAACACCCTACTGTCCAGCCTTCCGCGGCAGAGCGTGCTGTTGCTGACACCGGTTTCCTGAACTCGTCCCAGATGCACAGCCATCTGCTGGACGATCCGCAAGAATGGAGCTCGTTTGGCCGTCCCGCAGGCCAGAGCTCCAAGGCTCCAATCTCCGAGAACGCGACCGAATCCCCGGTGTGGGATTCCTTTGTGGTTTTGGAGGGCATGCACTGTGCTGCATGTGCGCTGACCATCGAGGAGGCGCTGCGAGCCGTCCCCGGAGTGCAGGCCGCCGAAGTCAGTGCCGCAACGCGTCGAGCCCGCGTCGAATGGCGTCCTGCCCAGGTGCTTCCATCGCAATGGATGGACGCCATCACGCGTGCCGGCTATCGGGCCCTGCCCGCGCGCGATGCGTTTGCGCGCGAGCTGCGCCAGGCCGAGACGCGCCGTGCCCTGTGGCGCTGGCTGGTGGCCGGCCTGTGCATGATGCAGGTGATGATGTATGCATGGCCTGCCTACACGGCGCGTCCCGGCGATCTGTCGCTGGAGATGGAGACCTTGCTGCGCTGGGCTTCCTGGGTGATTTCTTTGCCCGTGGTGCTGTTTTGCTGCGGCCCCTTCTTCAAGAGCGCGCTCAAGGACATCAGCCAGCGCCGCGTGAGCATGGATCTGCCCGTGGCCATAGGCATGCTGATCACCTTTGTCATCAGCACGCTGGGCACTTTTGATCCATCCGGTCCCTTTGGTCAGGAAGTCTTCTTCGACTCGCTGACCATGTTTGTGTTTTTCCTGCTCACGGGGCGCTGGCTGGAGCTGCGCCTGCGTGACCGCACGGCCGGTGCATTGGAAGCCGTGATGAACCGTCTGCCGGATTCGGTGCTGCGTCAGCAGCCTGAATCGGGCGAGTTCGAGCGTGTGGCCACACGTCGACTGTGCGCGGGCGATGTGGTGCGTGTGCTCACGGGCGAGGCTTTCCCCGCAGACGGCCGGATCCTGCGCGGTACTACCCATGCCGATGAGGCTCTTCTGACCGGCGAATCGACTCCTGTTCTGCGTGCACAGGGCGATGCTGTCACCGCCGGCAGCTACAACCTGGACAGTGTGGTCGATGTGCGCGTGGATAGCGTGGGGGAGGGCACCCGCTTTGCGCAGATCGTGAATCTGATGGAAAGCGCTTCGCTGCAAAAGCCCACCCTGGCCCAGCTGGCTGACAGGGTGGCTCGTCCTTTCCTTGTCGTGGTGCTGCTGGCGGCGCTGGCTGCGGCCATCTGGTGGTGGCCTGCCGACCCGGGCAAGGCCATGATGGTGGCCGTGGCCGTGCTCATCGTCACCTGCCCCTGCGCGCTTTCACTGGCCACGCCCGTGGCCATGCTGACGGCGGCTGGCACCCTGGCGCGCAGCGGCGTGCTGGTGCGCAATCTGCAGGGGCTGGAGGCGCTGGCCGCCGTGGATACGCTGGTGTTCGACAAGACCGGAACGCTGACGCGCGATGGTCTGGTGCTGCGCGCGCTGACACCCGCTGAAGGTCAAAACACTGATGACCTGCTGGCGCTGGCCGCCTTGCTGGCGCGTCAGTCCATGCATCCCGCTTCCAGGGCCCTGGCGCAGGCGGCCGAGGTGGTCGAACTGCCTGCCAGCGCATGGCTGCTGGACTCCATCCAGGAAGTTGCCGGCAGCGGCCTCGATGTCTGGGTGCAGGCGCGCAGCAATACCGCTTTGCGCCGCCATCTTCGTCTGGGCTCGGCCGCGCATTGCGGCGTGCCCGAGCTGGCACCGCATGAGCCGGGTCAGAGCGTGATGCTGGCCGAGGAGTCGCAAATTGGCTGGCTGCCCCTGGCGCAGTTCCACCTGAGCGAGGACCTGCGTCCCGAAGCGGCCCAGGTCATTGCCGATCTCAGGCGCCATGGCGTCAGCGTGCAACTGCTCTCGGGAGACCGCTGGGCAGCGGTGCAGACGGTGGCTGCCAGGCTGGGTATCGAGACTGCGCAGGGCGATTGCCAACCGCAGGACAAGCTGGCCGCCCTGCAGGCCGCACAGGCGGCGGGGCACAAGGTCGCCATGGTTGGCGACGGCCTGAATGACGGGCCAGTTTTAGCCGGAGCGCATGTCTCTTTTGCGTTTGGCAATGCAGTGCCGCTGGCACAATCACGAGCAGACTTCGTGGTACTGGGAGACAGCCTGGAGTTAGTGCTGCAAAGCCTGTTGCTGGCCCGGCGGACCTTGTCCGTGGTGCGCCAGAACCTGAGCTGGGCAGCAGCCTATAACGCGATCTCTATTCCTCTGGCCCTGATGGGCTGGATGCCTGCCTGGCTGGCAGGGCTCGGCATGGCGCTGAGCTCCTTGCTGGTCGTCGCCAACGCAGCCCGTCTTGCACGTGCGTTGCCGCTGCAGGTTGCTGATAGCAACGCGTCCGCCTCTGCGCATCTTGCGTCGCGGGGCACCGTCATGCCACTGATTCAAGGAGGCCGTTGATGGACATTCTGTATGTGCTGATTCCGCTGTCGGTAGTTCTGGTCATGGCCATTGTGGCCGCCTTGTGGTGGGCCGTTTACCGTGGCCAGTTCGAGAGCGTGGAACAGGAAGGCGAGCGCATTCTTCGCGACGATTGATGTGGCTCAACGAGCCCAATGAGAAACCAGTGAACACTTTGCAAGAAATCTAAGAGGTGCCCGATGGAAGCAACACATAACAATGCTGTCTATTACGACGACACCGTCGTAAGACAGTTCTCTATCATGGCCGTGGTATGGGGGGTGGTAGGTATGGCAGTAGGCGTGTTTATCGCGTCACAGCTGGCCTGGCCGGAACTCAACTTCGGCATTCCCTGGCTGAGCTACGGACGTCTGCGTCCGCTGCATACCAATGCCGTGATCTTTGCCTTTGGTGGCTCGGCCTTGTTTGCCACCAGCTACTACGTGGTGCAACGCACCTGCCAGACCAAACTGTTCATGCCCAAGCTGGCCAGCCTGACCTTCTGGGCCTGGCAACTGGTCATCGTGGCTGCGGCCATCAGCCTGCCCCTGGGATACACCCAGGGCAAGGAATATGCCGAGCTGGAATGGCCCATCGATCTGTTGATCACCGTGACCTGGGTGTCCTATGCCATCGTGTTCTTCGGCACCATCGGCATCCGCAAGGTCAAGCACATCTATGTGGCCAACTGGTTCTTCGGTGCCTTCATCCTGGCCGTGGCCTTGCTGCACGTGGTCAACAACGTCTCCATTCCGGCAGGCTGGATGAAGAGCTACTCGGCCTATGCCGGCGTGCAGGACGCCATGGTCCAGTGGTGGTACGGCCATAACGCCGTGGGCTTCTTCCTGACCGCAGGCTTCCTGGGCATGATGTACTACTTCATCCCCAAGCAGGCCGGTCGCCCCGTGTATTCGTACCGCCTGTCGATCGTGCACTTCTGGGCACTGATCTTCACCTATATGTGGGCCGGCCCCCACCACCTGCACTACACAGCGCTGCCCGACTGGGCCCAGTCGCTGGGCATGGTGTTCTCGCTGATCCTGCTGGCTCCCAGCTGGGGCGGCATGATCAACGGCATCATGACGCTGTCGGGTGCCTGGCACAAGCTGCGTGACGACCCCATCCTGCGCTTCCTGATCGTGTCCCTGTCGTTCTACGGCATGTCCACCTTCGAAGGCCCGATGATGGCCATCAAGACCGTCAACGCACTGAGTCACTACACCGACTGGACCGTGGGCCACGTGCACTCCGGCGCTCTGGGCTGGGTGGGTCTGATCACCATGGGTTCTCTGTACTACCTGATTCCCCGTCTCTTCGGCCGCGAAAAAATGCACTCCGTGCCCGCGATCGAGCTGCACTTCTGGATGTCGACCATCGGCATCGTGCTGTACATCGCCGCGATGTGGATTGCCGGTGTGATGCAGGGCCTGATGTGGCGCGCCATCAACCCCGACGGCACGCTGACCTACACCTTCGTCGAAAGCGTGAAGGCGACCTATCCCTTCTACGTGATTCGCGTGACCGGCGGTCTGCTGTATCTGGGCGGCATGCTGGTGATGGCATGGAATACCTGGAAGACCGCAATGGCCGGCCGTTCCGTCAAGGTGGCAGTGCCTGCCGTGGTGGCTCACGCCTGAGCATTGAGGAGCAAAAGCAATGTCTGAACAAAATAACGCAGTTCCCAAGAGCTCCATGCACGAGAAGATCGAGACCAGCAACTTTTTGCTGATCGCGCTGACGCTGTTCGTGCTGACCATCGGTGGCCTGGTCGAAATCGTGCCGCTGTTCTTCCAGAAGTCCACGACCGAAGCCGTGGCGGGTCTCAAGCCCTACACACCGCTGCAACTGATGGGTCGTGACGTCTATCTGCGCGAAGGCTGCTACAACTGCCACTCGCAGATGATCCGCCCCTTCCGCGCCGAGACCATGCGCTACGGTCACTACTCGGTGGCCGGCGAGTTCGTCTACGACCACCCCTTCCAGTGGGGCTCCAAGCGTACTGGCCCCGATCTGCACCGTGTGGGCGGCAAGTACAGCGACGAATGGCATCGCATTCACCTGAACAACCCGCGTGATGTGGTGCCCGAGTCCAATATGCCTGCCTATCCCTGGCTGGAAGCTACCAAAGTGGACGACTCTGCCGTGGCAACGCGCATGAGCGCCTTGCGCAAGGTGGGTGTGCCGTATACCGATGCGGAGATCGCCGGGGCTCAGGCCGAAGTCAAGGACAAGACCGAGATGGAGGCCGTGATCTCCTATCTGCAGGTTCTGGGTCGCGCCGTCAAGTAACAGAGGAGGGACTGGCAAATGGATATCACCACCATGCGTGTTCTGGCCACACTGGCTTCGCTGGCGTGCTTCGTGGGCATCTGGTGGTGGGCGTATGCCCGCCGTAACCAGGCCCGTTTCGACGAGGCAGCTCAGCTTCCCTTCCTGGAAGACTGAGTCTGATCACTACAACGAGAACATCCCATGAGCGACTTCTTTAACAACTTCTGGTCCGTGTACATTGCGGCCGTTTCGCTGATCGGCATCCTCGGCTGCTTCTTGCTGCTGGTGCTGGTGGCGCGCCGCAAGGTCGTTCCTTCCGCGGACAACACCACGGGTCACGTCTGGGACGAAGACCTGCGCGAGCTCAACAACCCCATGCCCAAATGGTGGATGGGTCTGTTCGTGATCACCGTGGTCTTCAGCCTGGCCTATCTGGTGGCCTACCCGGGTCTGGGTTCCTTCAAGGGCGAGTTGGACTGGACCCAGTATGGCGCTTATGACAAGGAGATGGAAAAGGCCCGTGTCGACCTGGAGCCCATGTACGCCAAGTTCGTCAGCATGCCCACCGAAGAAATGGCCAAGGACCCTCAGGCCATGGCCATCGGCGAGCGTCTGTTCATGAACAACTGCGCGCAATGCCACGGCTCCGATGCACGCGGCAGCAAGAGCTTCCCCAATCTGAGCGACGGTGACTGGCTGCACGGCGGCACGCCCGACAAGATCAAGGAAACCATCACCAACGGCCGCATCGGCGTGATGCCTCCCATGGCAGCTGCCGTGGGCTCGGCGGAAGATGTGCGCAATGTGGCCCACTATGTGCTGAGCCTGTCGGGCAGCCCCCACGATGCCGTCAAGGCTTCGCAGGGCAAGTCCAAGTTCGTGGCCTGCGCGGCTTGCCACGGCATGGATGGCAAGGGCAACCAGGCGCTTGGCGCACCCAACCTGACCGATGACATCTGGCTGCATGGCTGGGGCGAGTCCGTCATTGTCGACATGGTCAACCATGGCAAGATGAACGAGATGCCAGCCCAGAAGGACAAGCTGACCGAGGCGCAGATCGCGGTGCTGGCTTCTTATGTCTGGGGGCTGTCCAACGCAAGCGCCCAGAAGTAAGACGGGTGATGAAGGCGGTGCCAAGGCACCGCCTTTTTCGCATTTGAATTTTCAGTAATTACAAAAATATTAAGGAACTGCGATGCCCTGCGATCCGGAGAAACCTCGCAAAGTCATTCCGATCACGCCCGAGCCCGTGGACGGCGGCCAGGAATATATGCCCATGTTCGCCTCCGAACAGAAGGTGTACTCGCGCGCCATCAGCGGCGTCTTCTCGCGCTGGCGCTGGATCATGGTGTTCCTGACCCAGATCGTCTTCTACGGTCTGCCCTGGCTGCAGTGGGGCGAGCGCCAGATGGTGCTGTTCGACCTCGGGGCGCGGCGCTTCTATCTGTTCGGGCTGGTGCTCTACCCGCAGGACTTCATCTACCTGACGGGGCTGCTCATCATCAGCGCGCTGGGGCTGTTTCTGTTTACCGCAGTGGCCGGGCGTCTGTGGTGCGGCTTTTCCTGCCCGCAGACGGTCTATACCGAGATCTTCATGTGGATCGAGAGCAAGGTCGAGGGAGACCGCAGCGCCCGCATGCGCATCGACAAGCATGGCTGGACCTTCGAGAAAATCTGGAAGAAGTCGCTCAAGCAGTTCCTCTGGATTGTTCTGTCCCTGTGGACCGGATTCACCTTTGTCGGCTACTTCGTTCCCATCCGTGAACTGGGTGTGGAGCTGATGGCCTTCCAGGGCAGCTGGCAGATTTTCTGGGTGCTGTTCTACGGCTTTGCCACATACGGCAATGCCGGCTATATGCGCGAGCAGGTCTGCAAGTACATGTGCCCCTATGCACGCTTCCAGAGCGCCATGTTCGACAAGGACACCATGATCGTCAGCTACGACGTCCAGCGTGGTGAAGCGCGCGGCCCGCGCAGAAAAGACGTGGACTACAAGGCACAGGGTCTGGGTGACTGCATAGACTGCAAGCTTTGTGTTCAGGTCTGCCCCGTAGGCATCGACATCCGCAAGGGGTTGCAGTACGAGTGCATTGGCTGCGGTCTGTGCATCGATGCCTGCAACTCCGTGATGGACAAGATGGAGTACCCGCGCGGCCTGATCCGCCTGACCACGCAGAACGCCGTGGCCAAGCTCTGGAAACAGGCGCAGGTGATCCGGCGCATCTTCCGCCCGCGCGTGCTGATCTACTCGACCGTGCTGCTGGCGCTGAGCGCAGCCATGATCGCCAGCCTGGTACTGCGCGAGCCACTCAAGGTCGACGTGATTCGCGACCGCGCCGCGCTGTCGCGCATCGTGGCTGGCGGCAAGCTCGAAAACGTCTATCGCCTGCAGATCATGAATGCGACCGAGTCCGAGCAGCGCTATCGCATCAGCGCCACCGGGCTGGATCAGCTGGAAGTAGTGTCCGAGCAGGAAGTCTCGGTAGGTCCGGCCGAGACTCGTGGCATTGCGGTGCGCCTGCAGATTCCCTATGGCTCAGCCGCTTCCGGCTCGCACCCTGTGCATTTCAATGTGGATGCACTGACGGCTGGGGCCGGACGCATCTCCGAAAAATCCGTGTTCCTGGTGCCACGCTAGGGCATCGCGAATCAGCAACAATTGATGCCGCTCGATTGCAGGTTTGCAATGGGGCGGCCAGATTTCTGAAAAGAGGTTTCACCATGTCGGCAGCACAAGCCAAGGCCCCGCAAAAGGCCAAGATCATCCACCCTGAGGACGGTAAGCCCTGGTGGAAGTTTGCCCATGTCTGGCTCGTCATCGCCGGTCCCGCCGTGGTGGTGGTCGCGGGCATCGTGACCGCCTATATCGCCATGAGCAAGCCGGATCCTGTGATCGACCCCGACTACTACCGTCACGGCATTGAAATCAACCAGCGTCTCACCGAGAGCGAAAAAAGCCTGGCGCCGGCAGTGACGGGGCGCAACCATGCCGCGACGCCGGCCAAGGATCATCCGCTGGATCGCTGACCGCGATTTCAACGTATTCCCGAGGCCGCTTTCGCGGCCTTTTTTACGCCCCTGGTTGCAGACTTTTCTGGAGCCTGGTCGGTCGCGGCGGCGCTTTATGTCCTGGTCGACCGCAGAGTCGGGCGGGTCTCTGCAGTGCTCAGAAACCGGCAAAGGATCTCCGGCTGGTATTCAATAAAAGGAGCGCATAGCGCTTTATCAGGACTATTTCAGATAGATATAGACCTTGAACCGATACAAATAAAGCGCTGCAAGCTCTTTAAATAATAGCGGTCCAGGGTTTCCCATCTGAGTGCATGCCCTTGGTACGGCTGGGAAGGTGATGGCAATTGTGCAAAATGGGGTTCAACCCACAGGCCAAGGAGAATCGCGATGGATGCTCGACGCTGGATGTGGATTGTCTGGCCGGCTTTTCTGGCTGCGGCAATCATGGAAATGGTGGTATTTGCCTTTGTGGATCCACTGGACATGCACTGGCTGGGCTCGCCTCTGGAATGGTCGCGCAATGCCATTTACACGCTGGCCTTTTTTGCCTTCTGGGCGGTCACCGTGCTCAGCGGACTGATGACCGTCATGCTGGGGCGTTCGGCCAGCGATCTGAACCAGGGAGTAGTCTCCGAGCCCCTGGTCGAATAAGGCGCTGCGCACAGGACCGTAGTTTCGGGGCAGGTGGCGGCCTTGGATGGAGGGGCTGGCCGCTCGCTGTGCCGGCGGCCTCGGCGGCGGCAACTCCTGGCAGGCATTCGCCGCCATCAAAAAAGCCCGCTGTCTGCGGGCTTTTTCTTGAAGGCTGCTGTTGAACTCAGTCCTGGCATTGCTGGCTGTTGACGATGCGCCTGAGCGCCTCGGTATCCAGAATGCGCAGATGGCGCTGTCTGACTTCGATGATGCCTTCCTCGGCGAACTTGGAGAAGGTGCGACTCACGGTCTCCAGCTTGAGCCCCAGATAGCTGCCGATTTCTTCACGCGTCATGCGCAACACCAGCTCCGACTTCGAAAAGCCGCGTGCGGACAGGCGCTGCACCAGGTTCAGCACAAAGGCCGCCAGGCGTTCTTCGGCGCGCATGCTGCCCAGCAGCAGCATCACGCCATGCTCGCGCACGATTTCGCGGCTCATGACCTTGTGCACATGATTTTGCAGTGCCGTGACTTCGCGCGAGAGTTGCTCGAGCTTGTCGAAAGGCATGATGCAGACTTCGGCATCTTCCAGCGCCACGGCATCGCAGGTGTGGTGGTCGTTGACGATACCATCCAGACCGATGATCTCGCCGGCCATCTGAAAGCCCGTGACCTGGTCGCGACCGTCTTCGGTGGCCACGCTGGTCTTGAAGAAGCCGGTGCGAATGGCATACAGCGAGGTGAACTCCTCGCCGTTGCGAAACAGCAGCCCGCCCCGTTTGACCTTGCGGCGCGTGGCCACAATTTCGTCAATGCGCTCCATTTGTTCATCGTCCAGGCCCATGGGCATGCACAGTTCACGCAGATTGCAGTTGGAGCAGGATGCTTTGATGGTCTGAAGATTCATGGGCTTTTCAGCAACGGCACAGACAGACTTGGACTGGAGAGTCGCGCCGATCATTGACCTCGTAGTTAGTGATGAGTTGGATCAAATTGTCGCAGCACTTGCCTTGCGCTCTCTTGATATTCATCAAGGACAGCTGGATTGCCTTGGTGCACATTGTTTGCATTCATTCAAAAACATGTGCTTCTGCCCATTATGGGCATGATTTCCAGGATTTGATTTCCTTTGAAATCTGCCCATTATGGGCATGATTTCCAGGGTCTGATTTCCTTTGAAATCTGCTCAATGTGGAGTGTGGGCGCACCCTAACTTTCAGTTATGACCGCAGTCACGCCCGAGTTGCTGAGCCGCTTTGATATTCCCGGCCCACGCTACACATCATTCCCAACAGCCGACCGTTTTGTTGAGGCTTTTGGTGCAGACGACTACATCTTGGCGCTGAAACAGCGCAAGACGCATTCGGGTTCACGTGCCTTGCCCTTGTCCGTTTATGTGCATGTGCCGTTTTGCGAGTCGCTTTGCTATTACTGCGCCTGCAACAAGATCGTGACCAAGCATCATGAAAAGGCTGCCGAGTATCTGGATTATCTGGGCCGTGAACTGGCCATGCATACCGAGCATTGCGGCAAAGGCCAGCTGGTAAGCCAGCTGCATCTGGGAGGCGGCACGCCGACCTTCTTCAGCGATGCCGAGCTGCAGCAGTTGATGCTTCTGATGCGTGAGCATTTCAAGCTCGATCCGGCCGGCGAGTATTCCATCGAGGTCGATCCGCGTACCGTGAGCAACGAGAGGTTGAAGACACTCAAGGACATGGGCTTCAATCGCCTGAGCTTTGGCGTGCAGGATTTTGACCCCGCGGTGCAGAAAGCGGTGCACCGGGAGCAGCCAGCCGAGCAAGTCTTTGAGCTGGTGGCCGAGGCCCGCCGTCTGGGCTTTGTCTCCATCAATGTGGACCTGATCTACGGCCTCCCCAAGCAGACATCCGAGTCTTTTGCGCGAACGCTGGCCCAGGTCAATGAGTTGCGTCCCGACCGTATTGCTCTGTATGCCTATGCGCATCTGCCCGAGCGCTTCAAGCCGCAAAGGCGTATTGCATCGGCTGACTTGCCCATGGGACAGGAGAAGCTGAACATGCTCTCCGGCGCAATTGATGCATTCATGAATGGTGGCTATGTCTATGTCGGCATGGATCACTTTGCACTGCCCGACGACTCTCTGGCCATCGCCAAGCGTCAGGGGCGCCTGCATCGCAACTTCCAGGGCTACAGCACCCAGCCCGATTGCGACCTGATTGCACTGGGCGTATCGGCCATCGGCAAGGTGGGGGCCACCTACAGCCAGAACGTCAAGACCCTGGAAGAGTATTACGACGCCATTGATGGCGGCATGCTGCCCGTGCAGCGCGGACTGGCGCTCTCGCGTGACGATCTGGTGCGCAGAGCGATCATCATGGCCATCATGTGTCAGGGCTCCGTCCTGTACGAGCCGATGGAGCAGGCCTGGCTGATCAATTTCCGCGAGTACTTTGCTCGGGAGTTGGCAGCGCTGGCGGAAATGCAGCGCAATGGCCTGGTTCAGCTATCCGACGAGGGCTTCAAGGTCACGGGCCTGGGGTGGTTTTTTGTGCGCGGAGTAGCCATGCTGTTTGATCGATATTTGCAGGCCGACCGAAACCGCGCGCGCTTTTCGCGCATCATCTAGCGCATGTTGTTTTCGCTGGTCTGGACTGCTTTGATCATGGGGCTCGTGGGTGGGCCCCATTGTCTTGTGATGTGCGCTGCGCCCTGCAGTGTAGTTACAGGGGCAAGGCCTGTCAGCGATGGCCAGGTCATCGCCTTGCACGGCCTGCAAAAACGCCAATGGCTGCGCACCAGCCTGTTTCATCTGGGACGCATTGCCGGCTATGCCCTGCTGGGCGGGGTTGCGGCCGTGGCGATGGAGAGTCTGGCCTGGCTGACCAGCCAGACAACGGCCTTGCAGAAGTTGTGGACGCTGATGCATGTCGCGGTCATGGCCTGGGGTCTGGCCATGCTGGTGCAGGCGCGGCAGCCGGTATGGCTGGAGCAGGCGGGGCGCTCTGTCTGGGCCAGGGTCCAGCCCTGGGTCGTCGCCCCGGGAGGGAGTCTGGCCGCAGGCTTTGCCTGGGCCCTGATGCCTTGCGGCTTGCTGTATTCGGCAGTGCTGGTGGCCGCGCTGAGTGGCGGAGTCTGGCAAGGTGCTCTGTCAATGGCAGCCTTTGCCATTGGCGGCGCAGCGTGGTTGCTGGCGGGCCCCTGGTTGTGGCAGCTGGGGCAGTCGCATCTGAATGCATTGCGGGCGCGCTGGGGCACCAGAATTGCGGGTTTGATGCTGATTGGTGTTGCGAGTTGGGCTTTGTGGATGGATCTGGTCTACAAACCCAGCCTTTGGTGCCGATAAGTCACACAGGAGGGGAATGTTGGTGCAGTTTGCATCCCAACAGACCCTAGTCATGGTTGAGCAGTCATGGAACTGCGGAATAATGTCTTATCTTGTGTGTAGCGCTCAAAGTGAATCGTTTCGTTGCTATTGATATCGGACAACTGCGAATTGGCATGTA
>Ga0067045_1000115_pt1 | contig 22345 bp, 20 predicted proteins | sample TerdegcTABiofilm_FD_59184 | JGI IMG/M metagenome (GOLD analysis project Ga0067045, IMG submission 59184) | Combined Assembly of (Gp0054472, Gp0054536) Wastewater bioreactor microbial communities from Singapore -Terephthalate degrading...
CTCCATGTCCCACCTTTGGTCGTCCCAGATCATGGGAGCCCTGTTCTCGGGGTCCTTTCCGCCCTTCATGCCTACCTCGTCGCCGTAATATATCACCGGGCTCCCGATGAAAGTCATCTGAATGGCCACGGCGATCTTCATGAGATCTCTCTGGTTGAAGGCCAGCGTCATTATCCTTTCCGTATCGTGACTGTCGAGTATATTCCAGAGGGAGTGGAGCGTCTGCGGCGGGTAAGCGTTCAGATAGAAATTGGTCATGGCCACGAACCTGCCGGCCGAGTTGCCAGCCCTGAATACGTACTCCACGACGGCATCCTTGAAGGGATAATTCATGGCCGAGTCGAAGCTCTTCCCCCGAAGGAGAGACTTCGCGTCTCCCCAGAATTCGGCGACAAGTATCATCTCTTCGTCGAGGCTCTTGACCAAAGGCCTGAAGAAATCGCTCCAGAATTCCGGAGCCACTTCGGTCGCGACATCCAGCCGCCAGCCGCCTACTCCGTCGATGTCGTACTTCTCGACGAGTCTTTTTATGTAGTCCTGCCACTGAGGGTTGAGAGAGTTGACTTTCGGCATGTAGGCGTAGCCGTTCCATCCCACGTACGACAGCGCTCTATCCCTTACCTTCCTTATGGGAAAGCTTTTTACGAAGTACCAGTCTTTGTAGGGAGAGCTCTCGCCGCTTTCCCTGAGATCTTTGAAGGCGAAGAAATCGTAGCCGGTATGGTTGAAGACTCCGTCGAGTATCAGCCTGATCCCGTGATCGTGGGCCAGCGACGAGAGTTCCTCGAAGGTTTCGTCGTCCCCGAAGTTGTCGTCTATTCGCATATAATCCTGCGTATCGTATTTGTGACTGGAAGGGCTCTCGAAGATGGGGTTGAGATATATGGCCTCGACACCCAGCCCGAGAAGATGGTCGAAGCGATCGATTATCCCCTGAAGGTCGCCACCGAAGAAACCATCTCCGCCGAGATTGGCCGTCTTCGTATCTATGTACCATTGCTGAACGTTTTCGGGATCGTTGCCGGGGTTTCCATTGGCGAACCTCTCGGGGAAGATCTGATAATAAAGCGCGCCCTTCGACCATTCGGGCGTGTCGAAGAAACTAACCGGGAGCGCTTGGAGCGAAAATTCGAAAGGTCTTTCCAGATAGTTTTTCAGGCCGGTCGCGTCGAGAAAGAGGGTTTCCTCACCCCGGTGGATTTCGAAGTAATAACTCACCTCTTCGAGAGCGAGCGGCCGGGACCGGTAGAATCTGATATTCCCGAAGTCTCTGGAGTATATCAGCTCGAATCTCTCCCCTCCAGAGACGGCCACTACGCTGTAGTCTCCATCCGATGGAGTTGAAACGGCCAGATAAATCTCACCTTCGTTTACAGGGTTGAAGTAGTCCCTGTCGCTTATGATATGCCTGATGGAATCGTCCCCGACCGTAACTATGGATACTTCCTGCCCGTCGACCATAGCAGTGCGGGAGTTGCCCGGGTCGGTGAACCTCTGCCCGCCAGACTCGAAGAAGTAATGGTAAACTCCCGGTTGTAGCTGGATTTCCACCCACCACCAGTTGTTCTCCAGCGGCTCCATCGACCTTACCTCTCCCGTTTCCACCACGTTCAGTAAAGGGGTAGAATCGTGATTCACGAAGAACTGCACGGCGTAGAGAAACCCGGCTACAAGTATCATAAAGAAAATCAGAGAAATCTTTGCCTTCATTTCATCCCCTCCAATCTCTTCCTGCTTAGGGCGTTGGCTCCCCATACACCGAACAGTATCAGGACCACTCCAAAAATCTGTACCGTTAGAAACCTCTCGCCCCTCACAATTATACCGGCAAGTAGAGATACCACTGTGGATAGATATGCAAAAACCGTAGCCCTTGACGCCTCCAGCCTTGAAAGCATGAGGTTTATCAGGAAAAAGGCTCCAACCGATGAGAGTGTCCCAAGATATAGGGCCGCGTTGAAAACCGACGGCACGAAGAATTGAGATAGATACTCTAACGGCTCTCCTCTGATAATGGAAAGGACAAACGCCATGGTGAAGAAGGTCGAAAAACCCGTAGTCATCATGTGATAGGTTATCTCCCAGGGGGTGAACTTTGAGGAAGCCTTTCTGGATAGGATGTTGTACATGGCCGCAGTAAGGGTGCTCCCCAGAAGAAGCACTGGTCCCAGGATCGTTCCGCCCGACGAAAGACCCTTCCCGGCTGTTATCAGAAGTATTCCGGCCAGAGCGGTGAGTATCGAGAGGACTCTCGGAAGCGCGATCTTCTCTTTGAGGAATATCCTGGCAAGTATCATCACGAAGATCGGGATAGTCGATAGAAGTATCCCGGCTTCCGATGAGGTTGACAGAGAGACGCCGGCGTTTTCGAGAATGAAATACATGACTGGCTGGACCAGTCCCAGGAAGAAAAGCTCTTTGAAAACCTTCCGGTAGGGTCTTACGCGTATCGCTCCAAACACTCTCAGAAAGCTGATCGTGATGAAGGCTACGAAGAACCTGTAGGAGAGAAAATACACGGGATTGGTATAATCGAGCGCGCTCTTGGTGAAAAGAAAGGAGAGACCAAATATCACCGAAGAACCGATACCCGCGAAGTAAGCAGCATTTTTACTTCCAGAATTTTCCGTCATTGGAACACCTCAAGGGATTTTATTGTGCGAATAACCTTTCAGGCACTTCAGATAGACATCATAGTCTATAATAGTAGTACAGATTCATATATTCCAGAGGGTGGTGCTTTACAATTGTCCGGAAAGTTTTTCCTGTCCGTTTTCTTGCTTTTTACCGTGATTTCTTTCGGATATACCTTCAGGGATTTTGACTGGTACCAACACGAGTCAGAACATTTCATTTACATCTACCATCCCGAGATAGAAGAGAGCGTTCCATTGGTCGAAGAGATAGCCGAGGAGAGTTACACTCTACTCAGCCGGTTCTTCGGAAACTATCTTTCTAGGAAGATTGCCATCGTTCTGTGGGGTTACGATGACGATCCCAACGGTCTGGCCAATCCCCTCATCGATTCGGTCAATTCCATCACGATCGGTCTGAACTATGTTCACAGAGAGGACGAATACTGGCTAAGAACGGTTATCAGCCACGAATTGAGCCATATCTTTCAGTTGAGTTCGAACGGAACTTTCGGCTCCCTGATCAGAAAATACTTATCCGGAGTCTATCTTCCCGGTGCGCTACAGCCGATGTGGCTTTCCGAAGGCTTCGCCCAGTTCGGCAGCCATCTCCTGCGGGCCGACAGTTACGACTACCGGAGAGTCTCTTTCCTCAAAGATCAGTTAGTGCTTGAGACCCCCTTTTCCGAGGAGACCATCGTCGCCGGATACGGCCCGGTCGGTGGGGAGGCCTACTACAACTTCGGATTCGCCTTTCTTATGTATCTTGCCGATCGATACGGCGAGGAAAAGCTCCGGGAGTTTTCCAATCTGAAATCGGGGATTCTCGGTCTGGCCGGGATCGAACCGGCTTTTTCGATCGTTTTCGGCAGGAGCTACCCACAACTGAAAGAGGATTTTATAGCCCATGGAAGGGAGACGTTAGATCTGGACGGACCTGTATCTCTTTACAACAGCCCTACGGAGAACTCACAGACGCTTCAAGAGTACTCTCCCAAATCCTGCGGCGGTAAACTGTATTACGCCGTCCACGACAAGGACAGGGGCTACTTCTCCCTCAATGGCAACGGTGTGGAGCTTCTGAGTACCACCATGGAGATACTGGACTACTCCGTCTTCGAAAATGAAGTCGCCATCGTCCTGCTCGAAAAGCAAAACGGATCGGAGGCCAGACTGTACATTTTCAAAGACGGCAAGCTGACCAGGACAAAACATTCGGGCATACTTAGTCTCGAATTTCTCGGCAAAGAACGTCTGGCCGTATTGAAAAACGAGAAGGGGGTCCTGAAGGTACAGACACTGTCGCTGAGAAACGACAGAACCTCGGATATCTTCGTTGCGCCGGATAGTCGTGTTCAGATAAGTACGGTGAGGGCAACCGCAGACGGAACACAGATAGCTTTCAGGGTAAATTTCGAGGGGAGAAAGTACCTGGCTCTCTATCTTTTCAGAGAGAATGAACTGAGTTTTTACGAATTCGAGAGTGATTTTGAGATAGGAAGCTGTTTCTCCGACGGTTTTCTAATCTCTGTTCAGAGGGAACTCGCCAGCGATGTTTTCCTCTTCAGATCTGGTGGAACCATGGAAGGCCAGGCCAGTTTTTCCAGGTACGTCAGAGATCCCGTGAGAGTAAGAAACACCGTGATCGCGGCCGGTCAGCTTAATGGCTTGAAACTCTTGAAAAGCGATGTGACTTTGTCGGAGGCGAGATTGGCCCCTCGAGGCACTCTGGAAATAGAAGAAATACGGTCCATCGAGGCAGGGAAACGGTACGACGGTTTCAACAGCTGGCGTTTCATCTCGGTAATTCCCTTTGAAGGTGTATCTCTGCTCTTCTCCGACCCGACCTTCAACAACCATTTGATCGCCGGTGGTTCCTTGAACTTCCAGACACTGGAACCGGGACTGCACCTTCAGCTGTCGAGCAGCAACTATTTGGCCGTCGATTTCGTGGGAAAGGCGAAGCTGACCGGGTTGAAACCCGAGGCGTATCTGGATATATACAGGCAGTACCCTCTCACCCCGAAGCTCTCTTTCGGCTGGAAGGTTGGGCTGGAATACCCGCTGAAGCTCTACGGTTCTTTGAACGTCATGCTAGAGGATGCCTCGCCCCTTTACGGAGGTCAGGCCCATTTAAAGACCTCCTTCACCTTGAGAGACACTCAGACAACCTCGGTTAACGTAGCCGATGCAAGCATAAACGTAAATCTGGAATGGACGAGAAGCAATTTCGAATTGAGCTCGCAGATATTCTCCAGAGTCACGTTGGGCAAAAACTCTTCCGTGATTCCGGTGAAGCTCTGGGGCTTCGAAAACGATTCCGGCATCGTTGTCGGTCTCTCCATGAGCTCAGACTACATATTCTCCAGGAGAAACCTCAACTTCTTCAACCTCGTACACCTCTCGAAAGAGGGACTCGGTGGCAGGATAGATATTCTCCTGGGTTCGAAACTGTCGTGGCGTCTTGTCCTTTATAAGATAGAAACCGTTTTTCTCTATGCGGCATACCCGTTCGAGGTGAAGGCCGGCCTGATGCTGGAAGGTGACAGATTGCTGCCTTACTTCGATTTCGAGCTACTTTATTGATATCCTCACGCCCCCGCTAGAATCGGTCAGAGTTGTCCTGTAGTTCTTGTCTCCATCTGTTATCTCGATAGATACTTTCCTCGCCGGGAGTTTCAGCTCGCCCTCCTGTGGGGAGATATCCACGAGGATCCCGTCGTCAAGCTTTTCCACCGTGATCCTCTTCAGCGAATACTTGCCACGGGTGTAAGCCTCGCTCGTGCCATCGTCCTCGTACAGATCGAAGACGGTCCGGTTCCTGACGAAACCTTTTACCTCGATTAGGCTCCAAACAGCGCTTTCCAGATACTGAGAAGGTTCTGTGGAGACTATGAGGGAGTCTTCCTTCAAATAGAGAGGGACCGTGTCCAGTGGAGCCTCGGCCCAATGATGACCCTTCCGGACGATCTCTCCACTGTTGAGGTCCAGCCAGTCGCAGCCGGGGAGGTAAACGTGTCGTCCTCGTGCGTTTAGGGTATATACGGGAGCGACCATTAGCGAAGGACCGAACATGTACTGATCGTCGGCCTGGTATGTGTCTCTATCTTCCGGCCAGATCATGACCAGAGGCCTGATCATCAGAGAATTTCCCTCGCTCGAATCCCTGAGAACGGAGTAGATATAGGGGAGGAGTGAATATCTGAGCTCCACGGTCTTTTTGACTATCCTTTCGATCTCATCGTCGAAGGCCCATGGCTCCTGCGGTCTGGTGCCCATGGCACTGTGGTTTCTGAAGAAAGGCAGGAAAGCGCCAAACTGTGTCCATCTGGCCAGCAGTTCGCCGTGGCAATTTCCTCCGAAGCCTCCGACATCACAGCCGGTGAAGCTAACCCCGGCGAGAGATATCGACTGAACCATCTTTATTTCGCTCAAAAGTTGTTCCCACTGACTCTCGTTGTCTCCGGTCCACAGGATCGCGTAACGCTGAATCCCTGTGTAGGAGGAGCGCGTTATGCTGAAGACCCTCTGTTCCGGTCTGATCCTCTTCAGACCTTCGAAAACCGCTCTGGCCATGTTGAAACCGTAAACATTTCTGACGTTTCTATGGAGATGTCTGACGCCGGCATCGTCAACCTGGTAAAAATCCCGACCGTGATCGTAGTACTTTTTCAAAGAGAGCACCTTTCCGAAGAGAAAATCCGTCTCGATACCGCCGTCGTTTTTGAGACCCTTCATCATCTCCGAGAGATTGGCGAGAGACTCGGCCGTGTAAAAGATCGAAGGCTCGTTCATATCGTTCCAGAAACCGGAGATGCCAAGCTCCACGAACTCCCTGTACAGATCTCCCCACCATCTTCTCGCCTTCGAATTCAGAAAGTCCGGAAGCCTCGCTTCGCCAGGCCACACCGCCGGCCTGAAGTCCCGGCCGTCTTCTTTTTTGCAGAACACGTTTTCTCTCTTGCCTTCTTCGAAGACTCTGTACCCTTCTGCGGCCTTGACACCCGGATCTACTATCGTTACGACCTTGAAGCCCATCTCTTTGAGTCTCTTAACCATGGAACGGGGATCGGGAAAGCGTTCACCGTTCCAGGTGAAAACCTTGTAATCGTCCATGTAGTCTATATCGAGATAGATCACATCGCAGGGGATCTCCTTTTCGCGCATCTTAGAGGCGACGTACATCACGCTCTCCTCGTCGGGGTAGGACCATCTCGATTGCTGGAAGCCGAGCGACCATACGGGTAAGAACAACGGCTTTCCGGTCAGCCCGAAGATTTTCTTTATAATCTCCCCGGGCGTCCCGGACATTCCGTAAAGATCGAAGGCCTTCCCTTCCACGTTTATGAGTAGCGTGTCTCTCTTTTCGAAGGCAACATCGAATTTCGAGTAACCGGCGTGATCGAGAAAGAAACCCGTGCACCCTTCCGGAGATATGAGATAGAAGACCGGTAGGGTCGAGTAAAGGCGCGTCTTAGAAGGTGAATGGTCGGGGTCGTCAGTGTTGTACATCTCGTATATCCTTCCCCTTTTGTTGAGGGGACCGATCTCCTGACCGAGCCCGAAGACTCCCTGATCTTCCCGTAGCTTCATCACGATTACGAAACCCTCTGCGGACTCCTCAATGGAGATCGAGCCCGGCCGACCGGTCGCACTGAAATCTATCCCGGATATAAAACCGTTAGCCCTGCCGCTCTCAAGCTCCTCTAAAGGAGAGGTTATAACTGCACCGGTCTGGTATATAACCGCTTCATCCTTTTCAACGGCGACTCTCAAAACAGAATCAGCGTAACGGTAAAAGCTTCTCCTCATATTTATCCCCCAATCTCGACAGATATCACTCTCAATTCTACGACAAGATGATAGACTTTTTCTGACAGCAAAAACGAGGAGGAGTTTATGACTCTAAAAGATGCGTTAGAAAAAATCGGGAATTTGAATCCCGAAACTCTGGAAGGTATCGAGGGATGTTTTTCCTTCCGTATCAATGGCGGAGATCCGGAGGAGTTCGCGGTCGTCATAGCCTCGGGCAGGGCGGAGATACTCCCGAACGGTGAAAAAATCCGATTGCCTTGTAGAAACCGACATCGAAACTTTCAGAGATGTATTAGAAGGTTCTATCAGTCCGCTTTCGGCTTTCATGAGCGGCAGGATAAAGATATCGGGCGATCTTTCTCACGCTATGAAACTGAGCAAACTGTTAGGAGGTGTATGAATGGCTAAAGAAGTCCTGATACTTGCATTCGAAGGGAAAAAGCCCTGTTTTCTCCACGCCCTTCTGAACGCGCTGGATATGCACGCAAAAGGTTTCGACGTTTCAGTGGTCCTCGAAGGGCAGTCACCATCTCTGCTTAAAGAGATAACTCTGGAGAGCGACCCTCTCTTTCCTCTCTACAACAAGGCGAAAAGCAAAGGGCTCATCAAGGCCGTATGCTATGGCTGCTCGAAGATGATGGGCGCTCTGGAAATCGCGGAAAGTGAAGGATTACCGCTGAACGGCGATATGAGCAACCATGTCCCGTTGGCCCCTTACATCGACAGGGGCGCAACAGTCATAACCTTCTAACCGGGTTATTCCTGAAAGGGGTGAAATATGCGTAACAGTCTTCTGAACTGGAAATATGAAAAACTGGCCGGGAAGTTGATAGAAAACTTCGCAAAAAGATCTATAGAGGCCGTCTATCTTCCCTCGAGAGAACAGGTCGTTCCCAGGCTCGTGGAGCTGATTCCCGCGGGTTCGACTGTTGCCTCCGGCGGATCGCTCACCCTTCAAGAGACGGGTGCGAGGGATCTTCTAAAATCGGGTAGTTACAACTATCTGGACCGCGAAGCGGTGTCGGACAGCGGAGAGCGAGAGGAGATCTTGCGAAAGGCCTTATGGGCGGATTTCTATCTATGTAGCGCGAACGCCATCACGCTCGACGGACAGATACTCCTGCTGGACGGCAATTGCAACCGTGTGGCGGCCGTATTATTCGGCCCGAAAAGGGTCATTCTCGTTGTCGGCATGAACAAAGTCGTCGGCGACATTGATTCGGCTATCGAAAGGATAAAATTCATAGCGCCTATGAACGCGAAAAGATTGAATCTCCACACCCCTTGCACGGCCACAGGCTTCTGCATGGACTGTACGAGCGACGAAAGGATCTGCGGAACTTACGTGACCGTAAGCGATTCCAGCCGGCGCAAGGGGAGATACACGGTGATGCTCGTCGGCGAAGAGCTGGGTTTATGAGAACCGTCAGGATAAGAGTTTACGGCAGGGTCCAGGGTGTGGGCTTCAGATACTACACCCTGCACACTGCAAGAATACTGGGAATAACCGGATATGTCAGGAACGAGTACGACGGTAGCGTCGAAATAGTGGGCACCGGCGAAGACGCTTCCATCGACGAGTTCATTCAGANGGTCGATCGCGGTCCCATACGGGCGAATATTTCGAAATGCCTGATCGAAGAACTCCCCGAGCAGCATTTCACCGACTTCGAAGTCAGGTACTGAAAGTTCACCATTCCTTGAGAAACCTCTCCACGAAGGCGACGGTGAATTCGTACCTTTCCCGAGCCAGTTCCCTGCCCGTGCCTGTCCAGAAACTTTCGGGGGTTATCCTNANGATNTTCTCGTGGAAATGGTTTATTGCGCTCGTGGAGAACCCTTCATAACGGTCGCGCGGCGACAGGTCTGGTGAATGGAGCGGCCTGCCTACCTTTCCCGAATAGGAGAAGACACGCGCGATCGCGATCGCCCCGATGGCGTCGAGTCTGTCCGCGTCCTGGAGAATCTTTCCGGTAGCGCTTCCGGGCTCCCTCCCGGATGAAAAACGGTGGTCTCTTATAGATAGAGCTACTTCCGAGGCTATGTCGTAAGCGTATCCCATGCTCAGAAGCACTTTAANCGCATACTTGCCTCCCTCGGTGGCATGATCGAGACCATCTATATCCTCGGACGGCCTCTTTATATCGTGAAGGAGGGCTGCAAGGGCGGCGATCTCCACCGATTCATCTTCTCCCAGCGCTATCTCGACTGCGTTTTCTGTGACCCTGACGACGTGATAAAGGTCGTGGGCCGGATCGCGAGAGGCTTCGAAAGCGATCCGAACCAGCCCGTAGATCTCTTCGAGTTCGGGGTGTCTCTCAAACAACTGCGCTATCTTCAATTTCCTCTCCATACATAAAACTGGACCCCGACCTTACCAGAAAAGTCCTGTTCGATATTGTAAAATAATACTACAAGAACAGTATGAAGACGTGAGAGGAGGCAGTATATTGAATATATTGATTACCAACGACGATGGAATAATGTCTCCGGGGATAATCGAACTGGCCGATAGACTTTCGGAAAGGCACAACGTTCTGGTTGTAGCTCCCGACGTTGAGAGAAGCGCCACCGGACACGCCATAACCATAAGGACACCGCTCTGGGCCAAGGAAGTGAAAGTCGGCAACAGAATGATAGGCTACGCGATCAACGGGACCCCGGCCGACTGTGTAAAGCTCGGTCTCCTGGCGATTTCGGAAATCAAGCGCGATCTGGTTATCAGCGGAATAAACAAGGGACAGAACATGGGTATAGACGTTCTCTATTCGGGAACGGTATCGGGCGCTTTGGAGGGAGCCGTTATGGACACGCCTTCGATCGCCGTATCGAGCAGCGATTGGAGCAACCCCATCTATTCCACGGCCGCCGATTTTATGCTCGAATTTCTCGAGATGTTCGACGTAAAAAAGATGCCCCCATTCACCGCCCTGAACATAAACGTTCCGTCGGTAGAGAGGGAAGACCTGAAGGGGTGGAGAATAACCCGACAGAGTCGTAGGAGGTACAAAGACTACTTCGAGAAGCGGAAAGATCCTTACGGCAACAATTATTACTGGATATTCGGAGAAGTGGTCGAGGATGAATGCTCTCTGGACAGCGATTTCTGCGCGGTAAAAGAGAACTACGTTTCGATCACGCCCCTCCACGCCATAATGACCGATAAAGATTACTTCGAAGAGTTGAAGGAACAGTCAAAGGGATGGGAAAAGATATGAAAGTGATTTACATTGGGAACCCTTTATTACGCCTCATTGCCAAAAAAATCGAGGTCTTCGATGAAAAGTTGAGGGAGTTCGTCGAGGAGCTGAGCAAAACGATGTACGTCGAAGACGGCGTAGGTTTGGCCGCTCCGCAGGTCGGCATTTCTAAAAGGATCTTCGTCTACGATGCGGGCGAAGGAATCAGGGTGGTGATCAATCCCGAGTTTCTCTGGAAGAGCGAAGAGACAGTAAAGATGGAGGAAGGCTGCCTGAGCATTCCCGGTATCTACGCCGATCTATTCAGACCCTCGAGAGTCAGACTCCGCTATCAGGACGTAGAGGGCAACTTCCACGAGGAAGAGCTTTCCGAGTACGCCGCGCGTATAGTTCAGCACGAGGCCGATCATCTCGACGGAGTTCTCTTCGTAGATCATCTCTCGGCCGCTAAAAGGGCACTTTTAAAATCCAAACTGAATCAGATAATGAGGGAGAAAGTCTAGACCGCATGAGAATAGTCTTCATGGGGACACCGGATTTCGCGGCCTCCCACCTGGAAGTATTGTTGCAAAGCAATTACAACGTAGTGGGGGTCTTTTCGCAGCCCGACAGACCCAAAGGCCGCGGCCGAAAGTTGATGCCCACTCCGGTTAAACTGGTATCACTTAAATACGGTATTCCGGTCTTTCAGCCCGATTCAGTCAACACCGGAGACGGGTTCGATACTCTGTGTAAGCTCTCGCCCGACGTTATAATAACGGTAGCCTACGGAAAGCTCTTGAAAAAAAGAGTGATCGAGCTTCCCTCACTTGGATGTTATAACGTTCACGCGTCGCTGCTTCCCAAATACAGGGGTGCCGCCCCGATTCAGCGGACGCTGGAAAACGGCGAGACCAAGACCGGGATCACGATTTTCAAAATAGATGAGGGCATGGACAGCGGTCCGATCGCCATGGCCGAGTCGATAGATATAGAGATATCCGACAATTTTGGTACGCTCTTTGAAAAGCTCAAGACTCTCGGGATAAAAATGCTTCTGGACTTCGCCGGCTCTCTAGATANCCATAGACCTTTCCTGATACCACAGAANGACGAAGAGGNCTCCTTCGCACCGAAGATACTTCCCGAAGATCTTCTGTTGAAAGATTTCTCCAGCGCCACGCGTGTCTTTAACAAAATCAGAGCCTTCGACCCCGCCCCGGGAGTCAGGACNTCTCTGGGGGGAGAAATCATCAAACTGTTCGGCGCGCGACCAGGAGCGGAAGAAACTGCCGGAGTCGATGGAGAGATCGTCGAGATAGATGACTCTGGAATAGTTGTNAGCTGCGGATCGGGAAGTGTTATCATATCGTTAGTGCAGTTTTCCGGAAAGAAAAAGATGCGTCCCATGGATGCTTTGAGTGGAAGATTGCTCGGAAAAGGTATGGTTTTGGGGGGATGAACTTTGCCGAGAGTTGTCAGGCTCTTTCAGGTCAAAAACCTCGTTAAAGAGGATGAAGCCGACAAGATAGCGAATAAACTCCGCTCGATGGATGGCGTCGTACACGTCCAAGTAGATGCGAGCAGTGGTGTTCTCGAGATCGAATACGAGAATGCGATAATCGATCGTTACATAATCAGAGAAGAACTTCTCAAGATAGGTTTCGAAATGCTCGTATGAGCTTCATCCGCGTTGTGGCTTCTTGACAAAGGAATCCGGTCAAGTTATAATTTTTCTCGTGAAGTTGCCGAGGTGGTGGAATTGGCAGACACGCATGGTTGAGGTCCATGTGGGCGTTTAGCCTATGCGGGTTCAAGTCCCGCCCTCGGCACCACCGAACCGGGTTTAGGCCCGGTTTTTCTTTTCGGTTTTCGGAGAGGTGCATTTTGGAGGATATCCTGCTAGGAAAGGTTTTCAGGAGAGATTCTAGAAAAAGGGTATCGCTGAGACACATGGACCAGGAAAAGCCCTTCGTCTCGCTCGATATCGAAGAGCTCGACGGATACATGAAGGGTCTGGGAAACGGCTGCCTCTTTATTCCCGATTTGGCCGATGCTGAAAAGCTCACAGAGTATTCGGTAGATGAGAGGTTCCTGAAGAACTTCCTCGCCGCGGCGACCGCAGAGGACATTCAAGACCGTATAAGAGAGTACTCGGAGATACTCAAAAAACTCCCCAAAGGTCTGACCTCAATCCTCGTAAGACTCCCCGGCAGAGAAGGGCTGAGGAACTTCCTCCAGAAGTTTTTGAAGATGAGCAAGGTGGTCGAGCCCTGGGAGGATTCCATCTCATCCTCTCTGGAACTGGTCGAACGGAGGGAGATGAAGACCCAGAGGATAGATATCCAGAAGGCCATCCGTCTGGTCTTCAGCGAAGGCGGTCTCCTGCAGGATCTCCTGCCCGAATACGAATACCGGCAGGAGCAATTCATGGCGAGTCTCGAGATAGCCGAATCGATAGTGAATGAAAACGGTATCATGATCGAGGCCGGAACCGGCACCGGCAAGAGCATGGCCTACCTGGCCCCGATCGCTTATGCTTGCGTATCCACCACAAATCAGGCCGTCGTCGCGACAAGGACCAGGGTCTTGCAAGATCAGCTAGTAAAGAAAGATCTTCCGGTAATAAAACAACTACCGAACCTCAAAGACCTCAGATCGGTCTCCCTCAAGGGAAGGGAAAGATACCTCTGCCTGCGCAAACTTTACGAGAACCTCCGAATCGTTTCGAACGGCATGTTAGCGCGCGACACCGCCTGGGAGATCTTTGGCGTTATTCTCTGGTCCATTCTCACTCCCGACGGAGATCTCGACTCGCTAGCGCTCGAAGACGACACAAGGATGACTCTGGCAGGAAACAGATTCGATTGTACAAGAAGATTATGCCCGCTGTACGATGCCTGCCCTTATTATGTAGCCCGCGATAACGCCAGGAACGCCGATATAGTCGTCACCAACCACTCTCTACTCTTCAGCGAGGCGAACCTCAGGATCATGGACGGGGAGGAAGAGGATTTCGAAGCACTCGGTACCCTCCTGCCGTCCTTCAGATACCTAGTCGTGGACGAGGCTCACGAGGTGGAGAACTCGCTGACCCAGGCCATGAGTTTCACACTTGATCCTGCCGAGGTAGTCTCTTCGCTCAAGAAGGTCATCAAATCCGTGAGAAGCTGTTTCGGTTTTCTAAAGCGACACTTCGACGAGGAGTTTCTCAGAAAACTCTGGGCAAAAATGAACACGGCGACCGAAGAGCTGGAAGGCATAATGCGGGAACTGGTCGAACGCGGTAGAACACTTTCGAGTGGAGAGAAGAGGGCTTTCACGAAAGAGACACTTCCGGAACTGGTGGAAATTCTCTTTAAGATGGCCGACAGACTCCAGATACACATCGCTGTTTCCGGTCAGACGATACAGATGCTCGAGGATGTTCGGGAACAGAGCGAGGGAAAGGGGGAAGAGCTCTCCATAATCCTGAAGGCGTTGCATGCCGAGCTGCGCGAGTGGGCCAGACAGATCGCCGGCATAACGGCGATGGAGAGCTCGAAAGTCGTCTATATACACAAACAGGAGAGATTGAACGGAAACGGATTGAAGATAACCTCCTCGCCCGTTCANAACGACAGGATCATGTCCAGCGTTTTTCCAAATGTGAAAGTCAAGATCTTCATCTCGGCGACCTTGTGGGTTTACAGCAAGGGCAGCGACGGATTCAACTACGCAAGGCGCGTGATAGGCGCCAGAGAGGATTATCCTGCCATAAGGCTCGGTACATCCTTCGACTACACCCAGCAGTTGAAATTCTTCGTGCCGTCGGATATGCCCGATTATAGGCCAAACTCGCTCTCTTATNTGGAAAGCGCCTCCCAGTTTATCGAGACCGCCTTGAGCATCGTGGGCGGGGGATCTCTCGTCCTGTTCACTTCTTATGACGATATGAAGACGACGGCCGCGAGAATCGAGAAAAACCTGGAAGGGATAACAGTCAACATACAGGAGAGAAACGACAGCCCGGCAATCCTGCTGGCCGANCATATAAATTCGAAGAGATCGGTCATCTTCGGCACCAGGGTCTTCTGGGAGGGGATAGACCTCCCCGGCGAACAACTCAAGTTGCTCATCGTCTATAAACTCCCGTTCGAAAGACCTGATGAACCTCTGATAGAGGCGAGGATAAAGCATTACGGACCCCGCAACCCTTCGGAGGGCATGAACAAGTACTACTACCCTAAGATGATAACCGCCTTCAGACAGGGTATCGGAAGACTAATAAGATCTAAAAGGGATCACGGGGTGGTGATAGTGCTCGACGCGAGATTAGTCGATCCCGACCGACCATACTCGAAGAAGCTTTTGGCATCAATGACGCCGGGCATAGAGATCNAGAGCGCCAGGAGCAACCAGATCTTTACCCGGCTGAGAAGTTTGAAAAAGGAAGGGTGGCTTTGAAGATTTCGAGGGTGATTTCGCACTTTTTCCCGAACAGATGCGAAGTCTGCAACTGCGAGATCGAATTGGGCGCCGTTCTCTGTGGCGAGTGCGAAAAGCTGATCAGAGGACCTATCATGGCCTCTTTTAAGCTCGCGCATATAGACAGGGCCTACTCTTACTGGAGTTACGACACCCCGCTCAGAGAAATGATTCACGCCTACAAGTTCGGCGACAGACCGAGAATGGCCGACCTCTTCTCGAAAATGCTCCTTGAAATGTTCCTGGTTTTCGGAGAGGACGTAAATACGGTCGTACCAGTTCCTACAACAGTCGATGCCTTCAGAAGAAGAGGTTTCGACACAAACCACCTCATATTGAAAAAACTCTCCAGAGACCTGGATTTGAAGATCGAAGATGTTCTTGTGGCGACAGGTAGGAGGTCGCCACAATCGCGTCTCAAACTGGCCGACAGGCATGGCAACGTAGAGGGCAAGTTCCGTGTCAAGAGGGAGCTTTCGACCGGGAAAATAATACTCTTCGACGATGTCGTAACTACTGGTGCAACCGTTGGGCAATGTGCTAGAGTCTTAAGAGAGAAAGGCGTTAAAGAAATCACGCTCTTCTCGATCGCGAAAGCAAAAAAATAGGGCCTTGAAGGCCCCTGGCTGGGAGAGGAGGACTCGAACCTCCATCGGCGGATCCAGAGTCCGCTGTCCTACCAATTGGACGATCTCCCAAGACAGTAAAGATTATAAAGCACAAGGCAACTGGTGTCAAGCGATCTGGAGGCACTTCTGGTCAACTACCCACGAGTGAAGTAGCGGGCTTGACCCGTAGTTGACTAGCCTAAGTGTTTCGGGCACTACGCTATTATGTGAAAGGAGGTAATGTCGCTTTTTCATCCCGCGAATGAGTTCATGGGTCTCAAAAGCGACTACTTTATGAATATAGCGATGTTCAGTGACACTTACGCGCCGCAGGTCAACGGTGTGGTAACGATGATAAAGATGCTCGAAGAGAACCTCCAGAAAAGGGGGCACAACGTCTATATCTTCACGGTCGATCACCCGAAGGCCACGAGTCAGGAAAATGTGTATCGGGTACCCTCTCTGAGGTTTCCNTGGGAAAAACAGCATCGAATCGGTCTTCCAACGAACTACCGGGAATTGATTCAGATCATATCTAACCTAAAGATCGATCTAATACACTCCCACACCTCGATAATAGTCGGGTATCTGGCCAACCTAGTCACCTCGAAACTCGGCCTGCCCGGTGTCACGACTTACCACACCATGATGGAGGAGTACGTTCACTACATCCCCTTCATGGAACCCATTCTGAGGGTATATATAAGAAAGCAGGACAAACGCTTCTGCGACAGGAACAGGGCGGTGATAGCCCCTTCAATAAAAATCAAGAAACTTCTTGAGACGTACGGTGTCACCTCGCATATAGAGGTAATTCCAAACGGAGTGGATCTCACACCCTTCAAAAGAGAGATATCAGAAGAAGAGCGGAGAAATTTTAGAAACCGGTACAACATCGGCGAGGAAGATCCGGTGATGATCTTCGTCGGCAGAATGGGCGGCGAGAAGAGCATAGACAAACTTATCGAAAACTTCGCCCGTGTCAACGGGGAGATTCCCAACTCCCACCTTCTGCTCGTGGGCGACGGCCCGCTGAGAACACAGCTGAAAGAACTTTCGGTCGCGCTGGGTGTGGGAAGGAATCTGCATTTCACGGGATTCCTCAAATGGCCCACCGAGATCTCTCTGGCCTACAAGAGCAGCGACCTCTTCATCATCGCTTCTCACACGGAGACCTTCGGTCTGGTCACTCTGGAAGCTATGGCCTCGGGCCTTCCGGTGGTGGCCTACAAGGACGACAGCATCGCCAACATGGTTTTCGACGGCGATAACGGTTTCATGTGCCCCTCGAAAGACAATCTCTACAAAGCTATCATAGAGGTTCTCAGGGACGACTCCATGAGGAAGAGAATGTCGGAAAGGTCGCGAGAGATCTCCCTGGATTTCTCGGCCGAGGCCAACACCGAAAAGACCCTCGACCTCTACGGGAGAGTTCTCAGGAACGAAGTTTAGATTTGAAACCTATCTCGTGAGCCGTGGCCAGCCCGCCAAATATTATGTTCACGTAGTAGCTGAAGAACCGCCACACCAAAAGCGCGGCACCTATGCTTTCACCGAAGAAAGGCCGGAAGAAGAGCAGGTACCCGCCCTCGGAAACGCCGCTGGCACCGGGCGTCGGTATGAGCGAGACAACAAGGAAGAGGATCAACTGAACGGCCGTGATCTCGAAGTAGTTCATCTCGATCCCCATCGACAAGGCCACGAAGTACGGGATGGAGATCATACAGATCAACTGGGCAAGTGTGGCCAAACTGGCTAGAATCAGCACTAAAGGCCTTTTCATGAGTTCCGACATTGAAGAGTGAAAAAAGCCCAGCTCCTTCAGCGATTTTTCTGTCGCCAGACCGACGTTTTTCACTATTCTCAACCAGCCCAGAATTTTCACTATAACGCTTATCGCCTTAGCCGTGAACCTGGGACTGAGAGAAAAGAGAACCAAAAAGAAGAGCACGGCGCTGTTTATCAAAAACCCGAAGATAGAAAGAACCGCCAGATTCGAGATTTTGCCCGAAACCACCGGATAGGCGCCGAAGATGGCTATAACTCCGAGGACCGTGATCACGCTCTGGTAGACTAGAAACCTGGAAACCAGCATGGCCGTCGATTCGCCGACGGATATGTTTCTACGCTGCATGATGACTATCTGTGCCGGCTGTCCGCCCGAAGAGAACGGTGTTATCCCGTTGAAAAAGGTTCCTATCACGGTTATTTTGAAGAGGTACGTGAGCGGAACGGAAAGCGATCTCATAACCGCGAAGATCTTAAGCGTCAGAGATTCGAAAAACCAGCTACCGATGGAGAGGCCGAAGATGAGGGCTATCCACAGGGGTTTGGCGTTTAAAAGATAGGAGATCGACTTTCTGAAATCGGTGGCGCCCAGTATAACGACGATGATCACCACACTGAGCGACAGCGCGATCAGGAAGTTTCTTTTGGATCTCTTCATCTTTTTTCCAGAACCTCGAGGTAAGTGTTTTTGAGTTTCTGGCCGATTATCGAAAGATCTCTCTCTAAAGCCGTCTCCTTTCCAGTGGAAGTGAGTTTTCCCGCGAGTTTTTTGTCCGCTACCAGTCTGTCCAGAAGGAATGAGAGCTCCCGGTTGTCCCTCCCCTTCAGACAGTTCTCTTCACTCCTCATCCAGCCTCTGTAAACGGGTATGTCCCTTATCAATATAGGTGCTTCCATCGATAATGCTTCGAGGACGACGATACCTTCGTTTTCCTCGTAGCTCGGAAAGAAGAAGGCATCGCAGGCCGAGTAGGCGCCCATGATAGTCTCCTGCGGAACGAAGCCCGGGAAGATAACGTTTTTCGGAGGATGGTTGAGTAATTTCTTTATCTTTGCGGGAAGAAGAGAGGTGATTTTTGCGCCGAACCAGAAGAACCTAATATCCCGGTTTGTCCGCTGCGATATCGCAGAAATCTACAACTCCCTTTCCTCGAGAAGGGCAACCCCACAGAGATAACCAGCGGCCCCTCTATGCCGTACTGTTTTCTGAAAGATTCTGCCAGGAAGGCATTTCTGGTGAACTTCTCGTTGTCTACGCCGTTAGAAATGACTTTTATGGGAAGATTCACACCGTAGCCCCTAACCAGGTCCCTGGTGTACTCGCTGGGTGAAATCAGAAAATCGGCGGAAGAGTAGAGCCTCTTTATCCTTCTCTTTATAAGAGGGGCCAGAGAATTAGAGAACATGAAGGAATTTCTGAAATCTTCGAACGTGGTGTGCGTATGGTAGATGACAGGCAAACCGGACTTTCTGGACTTTTTGAGCACCTTCTCCCCGCCCGGACCGATAGTGTTTATATGAGCCAGATCGTAATTATCCTCTTCATCGGTTGTGTAGGCGACCCCAACCTTCTCCAGCGCTATCATCTGATGCTTCAAGGCCCTTCCCACGCCGGACTTGCTGAAGAGTTTTTTTCCTTCGGAATAAAGCAGAACCTTCATTTAAACCTCCAACCGATTTGCCAGGTTCCTTTCAAATTCTCTCAACTTCAAAAAAATATGATCGGTTGCGAAAGCCTCCCGGCAAATTGACTAATACGAAGAATCGAATTATACTGAAAACGTGTCGATAGCAATTACACTTTCTCAATGTGAGGTGATAACTCGCTTTCATGTTTCACCATGCACTCCAGGAAAGTAAATATTACCCAGAAAAGCGCACTCTCTTCCAAAAGCACGTCTATCCACCTTTTCTCTGGTATTCTACATCAGATGCCATATTTTTGAAACACCGTTAGTTTCTTTCCAATTGTCAGCTGGTCCACCGGACCATAGTAATTGAACTGGGGGAATGAGATGAAATACTTCGTTACAGGTGAAAGGAACGTGGGCAAGACCTATCTAGTAGAGAAAATAAAGCCCCTTGTAAATGTGAAGGGCTTCGAGACAAGGTTCGAGCCGGAAGGCCAGAGGTTGTTTCTCCACTTTCTAAACGGCCTCTCCTTCATGATCGGCGAGAGAAACTCCGGAAGGTTGAGGATAATCGAAGAAGGCTTCAAAGAGGCGGCGAGAGAGCTCGGTACCATGGAGATACCTGAGAGTTGCTTCCTTATCATGGACGAAATAGGCTATCTTGAAGAGGAGTCTCCGGAATTCCAGCAGGCCGTGGTGGCGGCCATAAGACGTTCGAAAAACTGCATCTGCGTTCTTCGGAAGGGAAACTACTCTTTCATCGACCACCTCAAGAGATCCATGGGAATAAGGAGCGTAGAATTGACCGTCGATAACAGGGACGAGATACTCAACAGACTCCTCAGGGAGGTAGAAAAAGAGAGGACAAACACGTCCTCTCCTGGAGGCGACGAAGGGATTTGAACCCTTGAGTAGAGATTTTGCAGACCTCCGCCTTTGACCCCTTGGCTACGTCGCCTTGACGGGTATAATTCTAGCATGTAATTTCCATCAATTCAACACAAAAGGGCCGCTTTCGGCGGCCCTCGGGGTGGAAAATTCTTCAGGAGGGAGGTTGGCTCCAAATATTATGGGCCTGGAACCAACTCGCAACAGGACGCGGGGACATCCTTTGCAAATTAATGATACAGTCTATTTTCAGGAAACCCAAGCCCGAATTTGTCCAACCTGAAGGGAGCAAAGTGATTTAGCACTCTTTTTCTACACTATGAACGGCTATTTGAAAGTATGCTCCATACTTTTACGTTTGCCGTATCTAAAACACTTAACACCGCTATCTTTTCATGCGCTTTTATCAAGCCCGTGAAAAAATCAATCGTAATATACGAACTCCCTGAACCACTTTGACCCCGTCATCCCGGAAGTGGGAATTCTGAACACCGTATATACGGGAATCGAACGGTCGCCCGCCTGAACGACATAATCATCCAGATAGGCTATCCTGCCATCCTTCGAGATCAGGAACATTCCGTTCGACAGGGGTGTGCCGTAAAGTTCCACCGCCGATTTATCGGCTATCAGGTGCAACCAGGAGTATTCGCCGAGAGAATCTGCAGAACTGATTTCGTCGCCGGAGTAAAGCCATAAGAGCTCAACTTCCGGTTTTGTGGAATACTCGTTCCATNCGACAAGTTCATTCAAAAGGCTGCTCAGCCTCTTCTCTTCTCTGCTAGTATCTTCGCAATCACCGGTAGCGCATGGAACTCCGCCGGTGAAAACTTCAAGCGGTGTCTTCGAAGTCACGGCTACGATTATGGGGTTTCCTAGATAATCGCTCATGGAAAAGCTCTTTCCGTATATGTCTCTGGCTTCGAACAGGGGTGCGGTAGAACCTTTTTTCAACAGAGGCTTGTTCCAGGCATCTTCATCGACCTGCTCGAACGTGACTTTTCTGCCGTCTCTGCTGATCTCGCTTACTCTGTAGTTCTTGTCATTGATTCTTATGACGCTGGTCGCTTCGAAAAGCTCGTGGTTTTTGTGAACCATGTCTATAGTTCCATCTCTGTCTAGATCTATTCCGATGAACACTTCGTCTATCTTATCGGCCAGGCCATCGGGCGCAGTAGGAAACAGGGCGATTCCGATCAGCTCTCCGTCGACTTCCAGCAAACCTTCCCTTCTACTCATGAGCAAGTAGTCGACTTCGACGCCTTCCTTTTTTGGAAGGATCGCGTGAATTTCAAGATCCTGGGTCATGTAAGACGATTTCCCGTTGGAAAGATATTCGACCCTTAACTGATGACTGAATTTATAGGTGCGTCTTTCATTGATAACGGTCCCTCCGTATTGGCCGCATATCGAAACGTTGTTGAGGAAACAGCCGTCGAAATCGCTGTCTATCCAGAGGATAGGGGGCTCGATGTCCATGATCGCTATGTTGACGGTCGAATCGCCGATCTTGATCTGTCCATAGAAAATACGATCATCTTCAAGCGCCCTCGCTCCGTCCGGTGGATACATACTCATTTCGACATCGCTTCCGCTCGCGATGTAGGTCCAGCCCATCCGTTCGGTAAGGTAACCGGACAGAGTGCCGGCAAGAAGCATCACCGACGAAATCAACGAAACGACAAGCAAGATCGCTACCTTTTTAACCATACGAATCATCTCCTTAATTCATATGTTAAAGATCCGAACAAAAACAACTTCCACTCATAGCTTCGGCTTCAAAGTTATCTTGAACTTGAAAGAGATAGAACATTATCGAGCACTTTTCACAACTGGCGACACCAACTCCTCCACAAGCAACATCCACGTACTTCCAGTACCATGGGCTTCCGTCAATCGAGTATCTGCATTCTCCGGAAGCGCTGGTAGATACACTAAGAGGATTATTGTTTGCGTCATAATGACGTGCTTCTGTAGAAATACAGCAATAAACCGCGTAGGGTATAAATCTCGTATTAATTACCAAATCTTTGCTGTAAGAAAATTCTGAATACAAGAAACAATCGCATTCATACAAATAACAACCTGGATCCTCTACTCTTGTAATAATACCTCCAGTTATTCCTAGTAATAACACTGATAGAAAAATAAAAAACACAACTACAACAATTTTTTTAGCATAAAAATACCTCCCTTTTAGGTTATTATTAGTATCAATATAATACCACTATGTATTAGAATACAAAAAAATGATGTGATATAGTTACAGGCAATGAGAAGCAGTATTATATCACCGTATCCAATAAACAAATCAGCAACAATTGAGGTAATCCAGA
>Ga0067045_1003615_pt1 | contig 22332 bp, 11 predicted proteins | sample TerdegcTABiofilm_FD_59184 | JGI IMG/M metagenome (GOLD analysis project Ga0067045, IMG submission 59184) | Combined Assembly of (Gp0054472, Gp0054536) Wastewater bioreactor microbial communities from Singapore -Terephthalate degrading...
CGCGATCTTCGAGTTTCAGCTTCCTGCAGGCCCGACCAGCCTGCAGACGTGGCTTGTGGCTGAGAACGGGGAGGACATCGGCGCGTATTACGTGTATGTCCGTCGGGTGGCTGACTGAAACAGGGTGGCGCACCATGCCTTTGGGTCGAGTGCTCCCTCGCCAGGTGCACCGCTTGCGAGCAAGCAGTGGCGCCGGCTCGCGAGGCCGTCGGGCACGTATCGGTACCCTCGTGCGCGCTCCCTTCGGGTTGGCTCTCCGTGTCCGCCCTGCGTCTGAGCCTGCTCATCTTCGGCCTATGCCTTCCCGCGCACTGCGGAGTGAGAAGGTGTTCGCGGTCGAGGTGTGGAACCCCTCGGCTTTCTGGCAGAAAGCAATCCACGGGACAGGCGCGATGGCGCCTTCCCATCAACTACAGGAGGACTTGCGATGGCTGACGGCAAGAGTATCGGTTACGACGACACTCCGGTTCTGGTGGGGGCCAAGTGGCATGTTCATGACGGCAACCGCCCGCAGCCCAAGGTTGTTACCCCCGGCACCAACAGCACCCAGGAGGCGCCCGGGATCCCCCCAAGCGATGCCGTGATCCTCTTCGATGGAACGGATCTGAGTGGATGGGTAGCGAAGAAGGGTGGCGAGGCGGGCTGGAAGGTGGAGGACGGGTACATGGAGGTCGTCCCGGGCACCGGGAACATCCAGACGAAGGAGCAGTTCGGGGACTGCCATCTTCACCTGGAGTTCCGCTCGCCTCATGAGGTCAAGGGCGAGGGCCAGGGCCGCGGCAACAGCGGCGTGTTCCTCATGGGCAGGTACGAGATCCAGGTTCTGGATTGCTACGAGAACCCGACTTACCCCGACGGCACCACTGGCGCCATCTACGGGCAGTTCCCGCCGCTGGCCAATGCTTGCCGCAAGCCCGGCGAGTGGTCAGAGTATGACATCATCTGGGAGGCCCCGCGGTTCGAGGGCAACCGGGTGATTCGTCCCGCGTTTGTCACGGTGCTGCTCAACGGTATTGTCCTACACCATCACAAGGAACTGCTGGGCGTGACGAGCCACCGCGTCCTGACCACCTACGAACCCCACGGGCTGGTGGGACCTTTGGAGCTTCAGGACCACGGTGACCTGGTGCGCTTCCGGAATATCTGGTACCGGCCGCTTCCGGACTACGACGCCGAGTAGCGCCGGTCGCGTCTTGGCGGACATCCATAGCGGCAGCCCGAGAGGGCTGCCGCTATGGATTCGGGAGACAAGGACCTGCCCCCGGACTCGGTGAATCACTACCCGTCTGATCTCTGCGGATGTACCCAAGGGGGCCTGCGCTGTGCCACGCTTCTTGGTTTCGGTTCTCGCACTCGTGTGTTTCCTCGCACATGCCGGGCCGACCATGCAGGACCCGGATGTCCGCCCATCCATGTGCCTTAACGGTGAATGGCAGTTCCAACCCGCGAGCGACACGCTCGAACCACCCGCGCCGGATGCCTGGGATGCCGTCCCGATCCGCATCCCCTCGCCCTGGAACGTCAACTCCTTTTCGCGCGGAGACGGTGGCGACTTCGTGGCCTTCCCAAGCTACCCGGCGTCCTGGGAGAGAGTGCGCGCCGCGTGGCACCGGCGCGAGTTCACCGTGCCCGAAGCCATGCGCGGCAAGAGCATCTTTCTGCGCTTTGAGGCCGTGAGTTTCCGTGCGGAAGTGTATGTCAACGGCAAGCTCGCAGGTACGAATGAAGACGCCTTCCTGCCCTTCGAACTGGACGTGACTGGTCTCGTACGCCCGGACGGCCCCAACGAACTGCTGGTGGGTGTGCAGGGACACCATCTGTTCAACGTGAACGGCCGGGCGACCTACGGTTGGGGTAGCTTCTGGGGAGGACATATCCACGGCATCTGGCAGGATGTGTGGCTGATCGCCAGGCCAAAGGTCCGCATCAGGGACGCCTTCGTGATGACAAGCGTTGAGAACCGAACCATCACGCTGCAGGTCACGCTGACGAACCAGTCAGGGGAGGCCGCGCGAGTGCGGCTGAATAACCATGTCTTCCCGGCGGACAAGCCCGCGCCCGGCAGCGCGCCGGAGAAGGGTTTCAAGCGCATGTGGGTGGAGGTCGGTCCGGGCGAGACCCGCACCGTCACGCTCAGCGAACCGTGGGCATCCCCGCGCTTGTGGTGGCCGGATGACCCGCAACTGTACATGCTGGTGACGCGCATCTACCCCGGTGACGAAGCCGGCGAGCCGCTGGACATGCTGCGCACCCGCTTCGGCTTCCGGGAGTTCAGTATCGGCCCGGATGGCCGGAAGTTCCGGCTCAACGGGGTAACCTGGTCGGGCCGCGGCGATGCCTGGCATTTCATGGGCATCCCGCAACTCACCCCCGCCTACGCCCGGGCATGGTACGAGATGGCGAAGTCCTGCAATATCAACATCATCCGCCTGCACGCCCAGGTCTACCCCGAGTACTACCTGGACGTGGCTGATGAGATGGGCATGCTCATCGTTGACGAGACCGCCCTGTGGGGCTCGGCCATCAACTTCTGGTACAACGACGACTTCCTGCGCCGGGCCAGTGACCACGCTAGGCGCCTGGTACTCCGCGACCGGAACCATCCTTCCGTGGTGCTCTGGAGCGTCGCTAACGAGATCTACGCCCGCAAGGCCGACGACAATGCGCCAAGTCTCGACTGGATCTTCGCGCGGTATGCGGAGTGGGCGCAGGAGATGAAGGACCTCGACCCCACTCGTGAGGTCTCCAGCGACGGAGACAATGACCTGAATGGGCGCCTGAACATCTGCAGCTACCACTATCCCGGCGCGGGTGACCCGAAGCGCGGCAAGATCACCACCATCGGCGAGTCGGGGAGCATGTACTATTCCACGCCGCCAGAAGTCGCCCACGCCATTGGCGACCGCGCATACCGGACATCCAATGACCGCATGGAAGCGGTGGCCATCGAGACCGCCGACCTCATCGAGGGCTATCGCAAGTGGGCTGCCTACTCCACGCCCTTCAACATCGTCTGGTATGGCCTGGAGCCCTTGCCGATTGACGTGAAGTTCGAGTATGAGGACCTTACCGCACCGGGCGTGAAGCCAGAGCGCCTTGGCCCGTACACCACGGCGCTCAATGCCGGACGCGACCCACGGCTGCCTAATTTCAGACCCAATCCGCTTTACGTGGCGGTCAAAGACGCCTTCGAACCGATCCGCTTCTTCCTCAAGGAGCGCAACCCAGTTGTCCGGGCCGGGCAGCAGGCCGTGCGCCATCTCACCGTCCACAATGACACCCTAGAGCCGGCGGGACTGTCACTCGCCTGGCAGTTCAGCGTGGAGGGCAAGCCCGTAACCCGGCGCACGGAGCGCCTCAGGCTGGCCCCGGGCGGGATGTCCGAGGTCAGCATTGCGATCCCCGTGCCGGACTGTGACCAGACTGCTCCCGCGGTGCTGGAACTGCGGCTGTCCCGGGGCGGAATGATCTGCTACCAGCAGCGCGTCAGGTACTGGGTCTGGGCGCATCCGCGACGCCCGGGCGAGGCCAGCGGGTTACCCGCGCCGTCGATTGCTCTCTTCGATCCGTCCGGGAAGACCGCGGCTCTCCTGTCCGAACTGGGAATGACTGTCTCCGTGTATCCCACGGTGGACGAGCTGCTATCGGCCGCATCGTCAGGAGGCAACCGAGCGTTGGCGGTCGTCGGCGCGGGTTCCGGGATAACCGCTGATGATGCCTTGCGCCTGGACGCTTCCCCGCATCCTCTGCTGGTTCTTGAGAACAACCCAGCCTTTTTCGGCGACCGCTTCTACACCACCCGCCACGCGGGAACGTACAGGCGCGGGTTCTCAACGCGCCTGCTGTCATGGAGCGGCGAGGTCGACGATGAGCTGCGTTTCTGGGGCGAGGACGGGGTGATTGCGCGGGCCGCATGCGGACGGGAAGTGCATGGCAATGTGCTTCCCTTGGTCACCTGCGGGGATGGCGACCTCGCGCTTTTCGCCGGGCTGCGCGACGGGCGCGTGCGCCTATTCTCCGAACTGGCTCTGGTGGAGAAGGCGGAGCAGGAGCCCGCCGCCGCGCTGTGGCTCGCTCGCCTGATCAGCGTGCCCCAACACCTCCCAAGCACTGGTACCCTGGCGGCGCACCCCGCCGGCATCCTCTCGCCTGAACGCTCCCGGTTCCGCACCGTAGCCGAAGTGCTCGGGGTGGAGACCTCCAGCGAGGATCCCGCCGTGCTGCTGTGCGACGGTTCCGCTCCGCCGACCGATCCCGACCTCATCCGGTCCCGTCTCTCGGAGGCGGAGAATTGCAAGGTCCTGCTGTGCAATCTGAAGCCCGAGGCCCTGGATGCCTGGAACGCGGTGCTGCCGGTGAAGCTAACCCTGGAGGCCTGCCCGGCAGTCCAGCTCATCCGTGCCGATGACGCGGCGCCGCTGGTCTGGGGCATCAATCACCGCGACCTCTTCTGGATCGAGGAGAACAATACCAGGCCGCTCATGGACTGGGCCGTGACCTGCCAGGGCCCCGGCGCGCAGCCGCTTCTCGTCACCAACCACACCGACTGGCGCCGCTGGTGCTGGCAGGGCGAGAACATCAAGACAGGGGCGCTCCTCCGCTCGGAACGCGAACCTTTCACCCAGCAGACCGGCTTGCTGAGGGTACCGCACGGCGAATCGCAGCTGTTCNTCTCGCAAGTCCGTCTCGACCCCACGAACCCCAAATCCATNCGCTACTACAGCCAGCTTCTCACCAACCTGGGCGTGGCCCTGCGTCGCGGCAAAGCAAGTTCCGTGGACATGACCGCGTTCAACGTGGACTCCGACGGGTTCATCCTGGCCTGGCTCCTCTGCGGAGCTTTCGCCACGTCGGATTCGCTTCCGGTGGGCACGCCGAGCTTTGCGCCTGAACCCGGTCTGCTCAATGCCGGGCGCATCTGGGGCGCACACCGCTCGGGCGCGCGGGTGGTAGATTTCACCAGGCCAGAACTGTTCGGCGAGTTGCAGGACGTGGCAGTCTACGCGGCCGCCTGGGTCCGGGCCCAAAAGGACACACCAGCCGAGTTGTGGCTGGGCAGCGACGACGGTGTGACTGCGTGGCTCAACGGACAGCAGGTCCACCGCAATGCGGCGGTGCGCCCGGTGGCGCCGGATTCCGACCGCATCCGGGACCTCACGCTGAAAGCCGGCTGGAACCTGCTGGTGCTCCGCGTCGACCAGGGCTGGGGCGAGTGGGGGATGTGCGCGCGGTTCGTGGATTCCGAAGGCCAGCCGCTCGAGGGCATTCAGGTCTCCCACCAGGGACCGTTGAGAGCACGCGCGGAACTGCCCCGCGAGGGCTGGACGGCCACCGCAAGCCCCTCCGGCGAAAGCGTCCACAATGCCTTCGACGGTGATCCGGCGACGCGCTGGTCCACCGGCGAACCCCAGCGCGACGGCATGCAGTTCACGCTGAACCTTGGGGCGGAGCAGACGGTGAGCCAGATCGTGCTGGATTCCGAAAGCTCGCCCGGTGACTACCCGAGAGGCCTGCGGGTAGAGGCATCGGCGGACGGGGGCACATGGAAGACTGTGGCCGAATGCGATGACTGTGCCAGCGCGCAGTCGGGCGGGGTGCTAAAGCTCATCATCGACCCGATAGCCACGAGTGCGCTGCGCTTCACCCAGACCCGCCCGGCAGGGTGCGCGGGCGGGCTGTGGTGGTCGATCCATGAGTTGCGGTTGCTGAAGTGAGTGGGCGGTGAGAACAGGCAAAACCGTGGCCGTCGGGCCCGCGCGGGGCCCTGTGCGCGCGACGACGCGCACATCCCACGCCTGGCATGGTTTCTGTGAGCGCAGCGCCGCCGCTCTCCCGCGCTTCGGTCGTCGCAAGAGCACTGCGTGCCAGCAAGCAGTGTCACACCTGATGAAATCCCTGCTACCGCCTCAGCCCAGCGGCACCGGCACCTTCTCGCCGGTGCGGGAACTCTCGATGGCCGCGAGCACCATGGACAGTGATTTGATGTTGTCGTGGCACTCGGTCTGCGGCGCCTTGCCGGTGCGCAGGTAGTCCAGCATCTCCCGCAACGCGCCGTGCATGCCAGCGAACTCCAGGGGAGAGGGCACAATCGTCGCGTCCTTCAGCGATCGATGGAAGCCCTCGTCGTTGCTTACAACCTGGCCGCGCGGATCGGCGTCCTGTTCATACAGGAGCGTGCCCTGCGTGCCGATGATTCGCCAGTTGCCGTTCCAGCTTGTGTGGCAGCCTTCGGCGCACCAGCTTCCCCGGTACGTGAAGATCACGCCGCCCTTCATTTCGAAGATGCAGCTTGCGGCGACGTCGCCCCTATACCAGGAGCCCTTCGGGTTGAACTCCCGGCAGTAGACGCTTACCGGGTCGAGGCCTGTCATGAACCTGGCGAGATCGAAATGATGGATGGCCATGTCAAGGATGAGCGGGCTGTCCATCTCATCACGGAACCCGCCGAAATGGGCGCCGATGTAAAAGTCGCAGTTGATCGTGGTGATGTCCCCGACCGATCCGTGGGCAACGGTGGCACGCACCGAGTCGTGACGCGGGTCCCAGCGCCGCGACTGGCTCACCATGTACAGTCGCCCTGTCTTCTCTGACGCAGCCACCTGGCGCCGGGCCTCGTCCATGCTGGTGGCCATGGGCTTCTCGCCGATTACGTGGCAACCGGCCTCCAGTGCGGTGCACGTCACGTCGCAGTGGGCTTCGGGAACGGTGAGGTCCACCACGAAGTCCGGCCTGTGTTTCGACAGGGCGGCACCGAGATCGCTGGTTGCTTCGGCATCCAGTTCGTACTTTGCTATCTGCCCCCGCGCGGCGTCCGGGTTGAGATCAACTACCGCTGCGACATGCACGCCTTCGGCCTTGAGCGGCGGGAACCAGGCGTTGGATATTCCGCCGGCTCCGACGACCACTGCTGTCTCCGGCATCGTGGACTGCTCCTCTCGGTTCGGGTTCACTGTGGTTTGCGGACCCCTGCGGTGATGCCGATGAGAATTGGCACTCCGCCGCCCTCCTCGGCCACCATCTCGACTTCAGTCACATCGCACCAGTCGTGGGGGTTCACCCACGCCATCATGTAGACCGACACCTTCTCGAAGGTCTGATTGCTGCCACTCCAGGCCACCTGCGTTGTGGTCGGGTATTCGCGGTCCAGGGGCAGGTGCGCGTTGGGATCAGACCAGTCACGGATGTTCTCGCCGCCAATGACGCTGATCGTCTCCGAAGTGCCATCTCCGCGGCGGATGATGTACTTCCAGTGTGTCCTCCCGCTCCCGAGCCAGGCGCCGGAATGCAGGAAGTAGAGTACGTCCGCTTTCTTCCTAACAGGAATGACCACCCGCGCTGGAAGGTTGCTCTGAGGCCGGAAACCAGACTTGAGCACCAGGCAGCCCAGCGGGGCGTTGACCTGGAACGGCACTCCATTGAACTCCTGCAGCCCTGTGGGGAAGGTGCGCAGGTCGGTTGTCGGGCCCTGGTCGCTCCAGCCGCCGGTTCCGTCGTCCGCCTTCTCGTCCGCGAAGCCGCGGTTCATCAGGGCGGAGATGTCGACCGGCGTGTACGCCAGGTTCCTCGGTACTGCTGGGCGCTCCACGATGCGCCGCGTCCCCGCGATCTCATACGGCCCCATGTCCGGCCCATTGCCCAGAGGGCGTTTGCGCCCCCGAGCATCAAGGGGCACATCAGGAAGCAGTTCGCCCTGGTCCACGCCGGGCGAATCGGGCTGCAGGCGCAGGTCCATCCCCGGTGAGCGCTCGAAGACAGGCGCGGCGGAGATGGAGTGCTTGCCGAAGCCCGATGCTTCCTGCCATTTCTCCACGGTCGAGAACGCCGCGCCGCCGAAACCCCAGCGAACCAGGGGAACTCCCCCAGAGCTGTACAGGAGGTTATAATCGGACTGGTTCCCGTAGGTGTCCTCATCGACCCCGTTGCGCCGGATCGAGAGCTGGCAAGACAGGTTGTTCACGAGAATGTTGTTGCGCACGTCTACATCGTGCGTTGACATGTGCACGGGCACGGACTTGCGTTCCCCATAGTCGGACACGTCGCCGCTCTCGCGTCGCGCCCATTCAGCAAAGATTCCGGCTGATTCATTGCGGTAGCACAGGTTGTTGTAAGCCTTCGTATGGGGCGAGGAGGAGATGAAGATTCCGTTCCCGCCCGATCCGCCCTCGGTGCGCGTGGCCTGGCAGTTCACCGGCGCGTAGCCCTTCTTCTCAAGGGGGCTGAGGTCGATCCCCGGGAGCGTGTTCCGGTTGTTGACGCACACATTGTTGCGCACGATCACGCCCCGGCTGATCTCCACCATGATTCCCGGTCCCTCGTTGTCGTGGCAGTAGCAGCCTTCGATGACGCTGTCATTGCATGAGCCGTCGAACCACAGGCCCGGCCCGTAGTTGAAGGCGAACTCGGAATTGCGCACGGTGGACTTGTTGAACCATGGGATGAGCTTGGCCCCGCCGCCATGCCAGCCGGGGGAGTATCGCCAGTAGTTGTTGTGGGTGACTACGCAGTCTTCAATGAGCTGGTTCTCGCCCACCCCCGCCCCCATCCCCGAATTGCCGCAGTAGGAAGCCTCGCAGCGCAGGATGCGGTTGTCGAAGCCCGACATGCTGATGCCAACAAAGTTGGCCCAGGTGACGATGCAGTCCTCCAGGCTGCAATCGAGCCCGCCGACACCCGAGGACGACCAGTTTGTAACGCCGGCCATGTTGAACTGGCGCATCTGGAAACCGCGCACGCGCACGTGACGCTTGCCCACGGTAATGCCCCAGCCGCGCACAGGCACTTCGACGCCGGGGTTGTTCGGGTCGAAGGGCTCACCGGTGTCCACGGGCCAGATGGTGATGGTCCCGCTGGCCTGGTCCCAGTAGCACTTGCCCTCCCGCAGTTCCTCAGGCGTCCGCACTCGCAGGAGCACGACGGCGTCATCGCGGACGCCGTCTCGCTGGAAGACCTCATGTACATTGGCCGAGACAAGCCGTCCGCCCACGGCGAACTGCCGCACGAATTCATCCGTCCAGCCGGTCTTGCGCCAGACATCGCCGTCCTTCTCCCAGCCGGTGACGACTTCGGAACCCTTGACCACTACGGTCTCTCCAGGGGCCGCCTGGATCGTGATCGGCTTATCGGGACGACCGATCAGATCAAGCACCACGGATTCGCGGTACACGCCGCCCCGGACGGTGAGGGTGTCACCTGGCAGGAGCTCTCTGACGCCTCGATTGATGGTCTTGAAGGGCTGTTCGCGGGTGCCGGGGTTCTCGTCGGATGCGTTGGCCGCATTGGTGTCCACGAAGAACTCGGCCGGCTCGGGGCGCGGCTCGGGAGCCGGCGGTGTAGAGAAGTCCGGCCTCGCGGGATCAGTCGGCCCGGCCAGCGGGATCGCCGGAGTCTCGGTATCAGCCTGTGCGGTTGCCACGGGTTGCGCGGGGTCGACATCCTGCGCGGTGATCCAGTACCGCGCGTTTCGGGAGATGCGCAGTTCGTCGACTTCGGTGCCTGCCGACCCAATCCCGGCAAGCGTTGGGATACGCGACGGCAGCTTCCCGGTGGCCCAGGAGCGGTTGGATTCCTGCTTCGTGCCGGTGCGAGCGGTGTCCACGGGGAACCCGTCCAGGAAGAGAGTGTACCAGTCGGGGGTCCAGGAAACTGCGAGATGGTGCCAGTCTCCCGCGCCCCAGCGGTTGGCGTACTGCCAGTGCTGGGACTGCACGTTTCCCAGGCTCTTCGCCCAGCCGTCGGAGGCGCTGAACAGCACGTGGTTGTACCGGTCGCGCAGGATCGAATACCCGAACCCATCGGTGCTCAAGGCGACCAGAGAGTGATCTTTGTCGTCGCGGCCCTCCCACGCGGGCCGGAACCAGAACTCGATCGTCCCTCCCTGCAACAGGTCCCGGTAGCTCCCGGGCACCTGCAAGAGCTCCTCGGCGCTGATGCGGTATGCCTGTCCCTGCATGCCGCCAACCAGTTGCCCGGTGAACAGCGCGCCGTTGGTCAGAGGGATGTCCCCCGTGGCGAGAGCGAGCGTGGCTTCATCCGCCGCCACGGGAGCCGCGAGGTCGGGAGCACTCACGCGCGTGCCCTCGAGCTCAACCGAGACCTCATCCAGGATCGCTTTGACCGCGCCGAGGGTGAAGCTCACGCCGGTTGCGCCGGCGGGGAGTGCGAACTCGGCCCGGTACTCAACGTACCCCTTCGCATCCGCGTTGCCCATTGCCTGGAAAGGCGGGTAAAGCATCTTTGCCGGGGCATCCGTGAGGGTCACCCCGGCAGACAGCCCTGGCTTTCCCGTGGCCCAGACCTGAACCGTCACTTTCGCTTCCCCGCGCGCGGGAAGGTACGGCAAGAACACTTCACCCGGTGCCAGTTCCAGTGCGCAGTTGCCCGAACGCGCCCTTTCGGGGTCCTCAACGAGCCGGATAGCATGGTCAGCCTTGCGCGCCGCGATGGCCCCGTAGTTGATCTGCCAGACCTGTGGCAGGCGCGCCGACAAGTCAAGCTGCGCCGCCCTTGCGGAGCCGCGGAAGGACTCATTAGCCGCCTCCGTGCGTTCGAACCCGCCGTTGACATCGATCGAGTCAGCCTGTGCGGCGAAACACGTGATGATCAGCAGTGCGGCGATGCAGGCCGGTGCCCTCATCAGGGTCACTCTCCCTCGGGGGTCTCTAGCGCCATCTTCGCGATCTCATCAGCAGACAGTGCCCGGCCATAGATGCGAACCTCATCGAGAAGCCCGCGGAAGTACGCTTTATGGCCCATCTCGTAGTTGCCCAAGGTCATGCTGTGCCCGTCCCAGTTGATCCTGCCCCTACGTTCCATCTGCCCGCAGGGCTTCCCGTCGGCGAACAACCGGATGGTCTCTCCATCGTAAGTTCCGACCACGTGTATCCAGCGCCCTACCGGCAGGGGCTCAGAGGCGAGGAGATGGTGGCTCCATCCGCTAACGGGCACCGCGAAACACAAGCGTCCGCCGCCGGTCACACCCATCCGGAATCCGGCATTCCCCGGTCCGTGGAGGCTGTTGATGAACCACTTGTCATTCTGCACGGGCTCGCCGACCTTGATCCAGCAGGAGACCGCCAGTTCACGCATTCTGAACTTGAGGTTGGGTCCGGGGACGGTGACGGCCCCACCGTCGCAGACAAGAGCGGTGCCTTTCACGCCGGGCACTCGTGCGGCGTCGCTGATGAACCCACCCCGGCCGTTCCCGGTCCAGTCCCAAGCGTACCCGGTGCCCTCAGGTTCGTCGAAAGTGTACCAGGCTTCCAGGTTAGGCTCGAGGCCGCCGTCGGAAACCACTTTTCGGGCGCAATCGCGGATGCGCTCCTTGAACCCGCGGTACAGGGAGTCATATGGTCCCAGGCCGAGGTCCTCGGGGACCAGGTCCACGTGAGGAGGATCATCCGTGAAGGCCTTCCGGGCCGCGTCCAGGTAGCCGAACCCGTGCTCACGGTGCGGGAAGATATAGTGGCCCTCGCCGAACTCGTTCCAGTTGTCCAGCAGGATCATCTTGCTCCCCAGGCTGTCGTCGGGGAAGGTCCCGGCCATAGCCTTCGCGCGGGAGCAGGCCTCGGAGAACTCGTCCGGGGTCAGTTGCCAGATGGAGCTGCTGTAATGCCAGGGGGTGGAGTCCCAGCCCATGGAGACCGTGAGCACTTCGGGGATGATCCCCTGCTCCGCGTGCTTCTTCCAGTAGCTTTCCTGGGCCTGGACGGCCTCCCGGCCCGAGGGTCTCCCGGCGGGCATGGGCCAGCAGTAGGCGAAGGTGTAGTCGAGGCCCTCGTCGGCCATGAGTTGCAGAGGGCGCGGATCGGTGCCCCGGTATTCGCCCAGGAGGATCAGGCCATCGAACCCCGCCTCCACGCAGGCCTGCCGCGCCTTGTTCAGGGCGGAACGGACATTCTCCACGCTGCCGAGATCATCCACGAGATACTCGGGGCGGTAGATGAACAGGACGGGTTTGTTATCAATCTTCAGATACTCAGGACGCTTGAAGTAGTTCTCGATCCACCACGGCAGCAGGTTCTCCAGGAAGTCCTGCTCGGATGCGACGCCTGACCGTCCGCGGCCCTGGTTCTCCCACATGATCGTGAACTTGAACTGGTCACGGTAGCGCGCGTTGAACAGGCCCTCATGGATCGCGTGGCCCAGGAATTGCTCAACCGGACCTCCTTGGGACGCCCGGTACCAGCAGTAGACGAAGAAATTGATTCCGTGATCCAGGGCCCACTTGATCTCCCAGTCGGTCACTTCGGGGTCGTTCTCGTCATACCAGCTCAGCGCAGGTTCGCGCTCGGGATAGGGCTCAATCACGTCCCAGCCCGTGCCCCGCGAGCCCTGCTTCCAGAGCGGGCAGTAATGCGCCCCCACCAGAACGTCGCTCTTCGGCGGATTGGGCGCGGGCACATAGTCGGCCTTCGGCACATCAACCGCTTGGTCGAACCGGATAGGCCACGTGGTTCGCGACTCCGGCCCTCCGTTCACCGAAATGCACAACTCGAACTGCGCAACTCCAGGCGTCTCGGCGCGCACGGTCCAGACTGCTTCGCCGCGCTCGCGATGGGGGAGAGACGCGATGACCCTTGGGTTGCCTTCGAGTACCGTCACGCCCGCGGGAGGATCGAGCTGCAGCCTCACATCGCGCGCGATCCCTCCGTGGTTGGTGACCTCCGCGCGGACCTGCGCCTCCCTGCCCGAGCGGATGATGGGCTTACCGGAGATCACTCGGATGGCCTCGACCTCCGCCTGCACTTCGGGGGTGGCGGCAACGGTCAGTGAGGCCAGTCGTGTCTCTGCGTCCCGGTCGGATGGCGCCAGCGCCAGCATGAGCAGGTCGCCGTCCCACTGGGGCACGTCGCGCAGGTCCACCACGTACGAGTGCATCTTCCCGTCGGCGCGCAGGGGGATGTCCGCGGCTCCCGGTCCGGTGGAAGTCTGGAAGAGCAGTGTGCTCCGGTTGCCGGCAGTCACGCTCATTCGCAGCGAGACGAAGGGCTTGTCGCCCACCGGAACCTGGAGCCTGCGGTGCGCGATGGCCGGCTCACTGGCCGCGGTCTTGAGCAGTAGCACACCATCCGGCGTTGCGCTGAACTCGCCCGAGACACGTTGCCAGCCATCCAAGGCTAACAGCGCCTGAGTGGCTCTCGGGCCGTGCGGATCGGGGGCAAGGCCGAACTTGGCTGCGAGAATTTCCGTTGCCGAAAGCGCTCGGTCATACAGGCGCACCTCGTCGATTACGCCCTTGAACCCGGCCGGGGCCCATTTGAAGGGCAGGCCTACCAGGAGGGGCTCCTGACCGCCCGTGATCCGTCCGGGCCTGCTCTGAGTGTACTCCTGCCCGTTCACCCACAGGCTGGCCACGCTGCCATCCCAGGTAGCGACGGCGTGGTACCACTTGCCCGTCTCCAACACCGGCCCGCGCACCCGGGGCTCCAGGCTGCCATTGAGATCCGGGAAGAAGGACAGCCTGCGCTCCTCGCCGGGGGGGTCGATGCGCAGCATGAACACGCCTGCGCGGTTCACCACGCTTGCGTTTTCAGAGACCGTGTCCGGCCGGAACCACAGGTCCACGGTGAACCCCCGGGACAAGTCAGGCCCGCGCTCCGCCGGAAGCGTCAGGCCACCCCTGCCGGAAAGCACCAGCCCGAGCCCGTCTCGGCCCTCGCCGCTCTCGGCTTCGACTGCCTCCGCATCGCGCCCGTGCTCCGAACTGTCCTTGCCCAGCGCCGCGGGGTCTTGGAAGCGATACCAAGCGAAGGGGGTGTCGTCGGCCGCGCACTGGGCCGCGAGCAGAATGCACAGCGTGAGCACTAGCAGTTGCGGTGCGATGTCGGTCAGCTTTGCGCGAACGCGTTTCATCTCGCAGATCTCCTTCGGTGTCAGAGCTTACTCGGCCAGCACAAGAGTGTGGAACTGGGACGGGTCCTGCAACCGCAGATACCGGGCGTCAGGCCTATCCAGTACCGCATACTCTCGCCGGGCCTGTCTGCGTCCAGCGGCACACAGTTGAGCCCGAAAGCCCGGCCCACGGTGGGCGTGAGCTGATCGGCGTACTCCACGGGAGGGTCCACCCGCAGCGCGTGTGGTCACCTTCGCGCACCACCGCCAGTTCCAGTTCGAGCTTCGCCTCCCGCGGGGCGCTGAACGCGCTAACAACCTCCACCCCCACGGTTGGCCTATCGCCGGGGGAGAACAGGTTGCCGTCCACGTCCGTGTCTGCAAACCCGAGCAGCATGCCCTCCCGCAAGTCCAGCGCCATGTGATCCAGGTCGAAGGCAGTCACATGATCATGCCCAAAGGACAGCTTCGTGACCCGCGTCTGTTCGGAGACCTTCTCATCGTCGCTCGTCGCGCCCCCGGAATAGCCCACCTTCTCGCGCAGCACGCTGACCCTGGTCAAGTCCGGCCCCGGCGCGCAGGAAGCGGCGTGGAAATAGATCTGCCCGCAGACGAGGCAAAGCGTCAGCCCGCCGCTAACTGACACTCTCCGCACGTTGCACGTTACCGTGTCCCAGTCGCCCTCATGGCTCCAAAACCGATCCACTCTCAGGTTGAGGACGATGTGCGGGTCCCTTCGGGGGTACCGAACTCCCGCTCCAAGCGCTCCCAGTCAGCGGTGCTCTTCCGCCAGTCGGTGGCCAGCCCCGCCTGCCCGATCCATTTGCCGCCCCCGCCCAGGAACTCCACGCCGACTCGGCGCGGGCAGTGCCTGTATCCCTCAGGCGAATCCAGCCGGACAGGCGCATTCTCCCTCCCCAGTCGCGCCGGTAGGCAAGGACCTGTCGACTGATGCCCCGATTGTTTGAGCCGATGATCCTCAGGCTTCGCCAGCCTGCTGCCCGGAAGATGCCGCTGTCGACCTCGATCGACGCCAGGCCGCTGCCCTTCGGCCCTTCGTACCAGCTATGCACGGTGGCCCAGCCTGCAGGCCCCAGGTCCTGCCGTCCCTCGAATCGTGAGTTTGAGAGCAGGTTGCCCTGACTCCAGGCGAAGCACGTGGCCAGCGCCAGCAGCGTGAGTACCCTCAAGCGCATGGCGACAACTCTCCGCGTCGAACCCGGTCATGCCGAAGGAACGTCAATACATGCCCGGGCGTTACTCCAAGGTGCCTTCACTCCCCACGGGGAATGGACATTGGGGAGATTCCAGATTCCTCGCCAACATACCTTCAGACGGAGGACGAACATGCCACGCCTCATTGCCATTGTGCTTGTCGCGCTCATGCCCCTGCTGTCACTCGCACAGCAGGAACTGGTCTTCGAGGCGGAGGACGTCTCTTCGCCCCCAGAGGCCTGGGGGAAAGACATCACGCCGACAGATCGGTGGAACCTGTGGTCAAAGGACAAGGATGCGGAGGTCAAGTGGTCCGGCGGCAAGGTCATGCAGTCGCCGCAGGTGATGCAGGATCGCGAGAAGCCCGAGGACGGTGCTCCGGTGCTCCACGTGGTCCTCAAGGACATCCCGGACGGGCGCTACCAGGTGCTCCTCAAGTTCGGGCGCGCCCTGGCGGCATCAGTCGACCAGGAGAATTGGATCGACCTGTCCAAAGTCGGCGGCGAACTGGGGCGATTCGACGTCACCGGCGGGAAGTTCGAGTTCTGGGTGGATGACCGTTTCGCGGACGCGAACAGCCCCGGGTCCACGTATTTCGACAACGTCCGCCTGATCCCACTGATGGCTGAGAAGAACGGGGTCACCAACGGAGACTTCCAGGTGGGCAAGGATATGCCGGGCAGCGGCTGGATCTGGTTCTCCCGGGAGCAGAAAGGCGGCGTCGCCTTCTCTGATGAGGGCCGAAACGGCTCACGCTGCGCTCTGCTCACCCACGAGGGCGAGCGCGACTACGCCTTCACGAATGCGGGAAGGCTCAATGTGGAGCCCGGGCAGACGTGGGTCGCTTCCGCATGGATGAAGTGCGAGAACACCGACAGCGCGGACCTTGATATCGTGGCGCTCTCGGGTGGCAGGCTGGTGAGTTGGAACATCGGCTCGGACGGCGTCTACGGCACCACGGACTGGAAGAAGGTGCAGGCCGAGGCGTACATCCCGCAGGGCGTGGACCAGATCCACCTGCGGGTGGTGGGCAGCGGAAATGCGAAGGTCTGGATCGATGATGTAGCTCTCGAAGCCAGCACCACACCCCAGCGGGTGCGGCTGAAGGGCCCGGTGAATGGCTGGGCACAAGAGCGCGTGGAAGAGAAGATCTCCCGCGGCCTGGTCGCCCTGCCCAGGGAGGATGGCAGCGTATACGTCGGCTGGCGCCTGTTGAAGAGCGACCCGGCGGACATCGCTTTCAACGTGTACCGCGCCGCGGGCCGCATGGTCCCCGTCAAGATCACCGAGCAGCCAGTCACGAGGACGACGGACTTCGTCGACAAGGACCCGCCCCGGGGCATCGACTTCTCGTATTGGGTGAAGCCTGTGGTGGATGGCAGGGAGGGTGTGCCTTCCGACCAGGCCTTCCTGCCGGCTGACCCGAAGCCCACGGGGTATGTGTCCATCAAGCTGGACGGTGACTACACCTTCCAGAAGTGCGGAATCGCCGACCTCAACGGCGACGGCCGGTATGACTATGTCCTCAAGCAGCCGGGCAACAACATCGACCCCTACCAGGGATACTGGACTCCCAGCCCGGAGTCGTACAAGCTGGAGGCGTACACGGACGACGGAACGTTCCTGTGGCGGAAGGACCTGGGTTGGGCCATTGAGCGCGGGATCTGGTACTCGCCGTATCTCGTCTTCGACTTTGATGGAGACGGCAGAGCGGAAGTCGCCGTGAAGACCGGCGAGGGCGATCCGCGCGATCCTGACGGCCGCGTGCGCACAGGGCCCGAGTACATCTCGATTTTGGACGGCATGACCGGCGAGGAGAAGGCCCGTGCGGACTGGCCCTCGCGGCAGGGATTCGGCGGCGGGCTGAGCGGGTACAACTACGCATCCCGCAATCAGCTGGGCGTGGGCTACCTGGACGGCAAGACGCCCTGCCTGCTGGTGGCACGGGGCACTTACACAGTCATGAAGGTGGACGCCTACCAGTACCATGACGGCAAGCTCGAACTCCTCTGGAGCTTCGACAGCCGCGATGAGGCCGGCCGCTACGCCGGCCAGGGCGCCCATTTCATGCATTCGGCCGACGTGGACGGTGACGGCCGCGACGAGGTAATCCTGGGCTCCAGCGTCATCGACGACGATGGCAAGGGCCTGTGGACAACGGGCCTCGGTCATCCGGACAAGTGCTACGTGGGCGACATCGACCCCGACCGCCCGGGCATGGAGATCTTCTACGTCATCGAGCCGCGGAGAAAAGAGAATGGCGTCTGTCTGGTGGATGCCGCCACCGGCGAGATCATCTGGGGGACTAGCTTCGAGACTTTCCACGTTGGTTCTGGCATGGCGGCCGACATCGACCCCACGAAGCCAGGGATGGAATGCTGGGCGTCCGAGGACCCGAAGGGTGACCCGGCGGGCCTGAAGTACAACAACAACCCGCCGCGCTGGATCTTCTCCGCTTCCGGCGAACTGCTCGGACAGGAGGAGAAGGTCCCATCGATGATCACTGCCTACTGGGACGCGGACGGCCTGCGCGAACTGGTGGGCGGGGGGCGGATCTACAAGTATCGCGGGCAGACCGTGGCGCAGGGCATCCAGGGGAGCCAGGTCATCTGGGCGGATGTTCTCGGCGACTGGCGCGAGGAGATCATCACCAGCGTCAAGGGCGAGATGCGCATCTACTCCACCACCATCCCGGCCACTGACCGCCGGGTATGCCTGATGCAGGACCCGATCTACCGCATCGACACAGCAAACAACGCCATGGGCTATAACCAGCCGCCGATGACCAGTTACTTCATGGGCCAGAGTGGCGCGGTCCTGTGGATGGACACGGGCTCCGCATCCATCCGCTTCGGACAGGAGCGCGAGGTCAAGGTGGTGCTCGAAGCCCCGGCTAAGCAGGCGGTCCAGGGCACAATTGCTCTCACAGGCAGCGATGATCTGACAATCGAACCCGCGCAGGCCGCAGTCAGTGCTCCCGCAGGGGGCAAGGCTGAGGCCATCTTCGCTGTCTCCCTGCGCGACAAGCCCGACTTTCTGGCGGGAGTGAGGAACCTGGCCCTGACCGCCACGCTCACGGCGGAAGAGTCCCTCGAGGCAAGTGCGTCCCTGCGTGTCGGGGATGAGCTTCCCGACGGCTCGCTGGTGGTCGAAGCGGAGAGCTTCACCTCGCAGGAGGGTGGGGAGGTTCAGATCCGCGAGGACAAGGTGGGTCATTCCGGCAAGTCTTTCTCGCACTGGGACGCAGCCGGTCACGCGCTGACATGGAGCGCGACGGTGCCCGCGGACGGCGAGTACATGCTGGTCGTGCGCTACTGTTCCACCTGGGACGTCGACAGGGAGATCGCTATCGACGGTGGTCAGCCGGTGAGACAGCGGTTCGTGTCCACCGGCGGGTTCAGTAGCACATCCAGCGATTGGCTGCACGCTCCCGTCAAGAATGCGGACGGTAAGACGGCATTGCTGTCCCTGAAGGCCGGCGAGCACATCATTAGGATGACGAACACCGACGGCAAGGGGATGAACCTCGACTACATAGCCCTGGTGCCGATGGGCTGAAAGGAGCCGGTATGATGTCGGAAAGCACTGAAGCCACACTCATCGCAACCTGCGCAGACTATCTGCAGACCACTTACGGCGAGGAACTGCTGGAGTGGGAAATCCTGGATAACTCGGTGGACGAAGGCAATGGTCGTCTGCGGATGGAGTGCGTGGTGCGTGCGGGCGCAAGCCGGTCCCGGTGGCAGAAGACCTTTACCTTCAAGAATGGCAGGGTCTCGAATATGACGTGGCAGTACCTGGGGTGAAGGACACACGAGGGCCGATGGTTCAGTGTTGAACGAACTTGCGCAGAGCTACTGTTTCCTGTAAGATGAAACGGTTCAGGTGGCGCTCCACGTGTGTGGAGCGCCACCGTCATCTCTCCAGGAGGTCATGTGCGCCATGATTCGACGGTCCGGCTTCACGCTCATTGAACTGCTCGTGGTCATCGCCATCATCGCCATTCTCGCCGCGATCCTCTTCCCGGTGTTCGCAAGGGCTCGAGAAAAGGCCCGTGCCGCGTCCTGCCAGTCCAACCTGAAGCAGATCGGCATCGCCTGGGCCATGTACATCCAGGACTACGACGAGACACTGCCTGGCCTGTACACGGTGACCCCGGGACTTTCCGGGGGGTACTTCCACACACCCGAGGTCCTGAACCCGTACGTCAAGAATGTGCAGCTGTGGCTTTGCCCTTCGGACAAGTCATCCTACCAGACCTTCCAAGACCCGCCCGGCTTGAACATCAACTACGGCTACAACCAGAGCCGCTTCGCCCAGGTCTCAGTCCAGTTCGATAGCTTCCTTTCCCTGGCCAAGATCGATGACCCCGCCCAGACCATCGTCTTCATCGACGACACAAACCTGTATGCAGGACCTTACAGCCCGGCCATTCCGGCAGGCTACAACCCGGCGGAGAACGTGCCCAACGACCCGACGCAGGCGAACCTCGCAAGTTGCCGCGCGGTCCCGCGTCACAATGACATGTACAATATCCTCTTCGCGGACTCGCACGTGAAGACGATGAAGGACACCCAGTACCGCAACTGGTCCTACTGGACCGACTGAGCGGCCGGGATCCGTACAACAGCCCACGCAACGCAAGCGCAGCACGGCGACCCCTCGCCGTGCTGCGCTGATTCGCCAGACCCGCTATCCCGCGATGTCGACGAAGGCCTCCGTCGCCTGCCCCATGCGCTCGTCACCCAGGCTGATATCCGCAGCGACAGCAACCCGTGGAAGCCCCTTGTACCGCTGGCTCACTGACAGCTCGAACTTTGCGGCGCCCACTTGTCCGGGCCCCAGCGTGATCTCGCGCAAAGCGGGCTCGAAGGCGATCTGGCTCGGCCCGGCCATGGTGACCCGTGCAGACACCGGCTCGTGCCGTGGGTTCGTGATCTCCACGGTCAGCTTCGCCTTGCCGCCTCGTCTGGCCTCGATCTGGTATGGCCGAATGCGCACCCAGTAGGGGTTGATCGCATCCAGCCCTGCGTTTTCAGGAAGGACGCGGCGGAAGAGGGTGCGAAGCTGCTGGGTGTGCTGCCGCAGCGACGCGAACTCGTCGGCATGCGGCGCCCACGGCTCGCCGTGCCCCGGGGCGATGATATCCGCTCTCAGGCCCATGAGCCGATGCGCGCACTCCTCGTGGCTACCGAAGCGCAGGTTGTTGCGCATAATGACGGGGCACGCCAGGTGATTTCCTATGCGCTGCAGGCTGTCGCCGGTGAACAGCACGCGCTTGCCGTCAACGTGGAGCAGTATCAGCGAATGGTACTCAGTCTGGCCGGGGAAATGCCACGCCTGTAGCCGGAACCCGTTCCACTCAAACTCCTCGCCGTCGGCCAGCTTGCGGGCCACCGGGATGGGTGTGGGAAGCAGGCACAGCTCGCTGTAGCGTTCGGGATGTTCCAGAATGTCCTGAAGCTCCTCGGATGCCCAGACCTCGGCGCCAAAGCGCTTCCGCAGGTAGGGGAACCCGGCAACGTGGTCATCGTGGTAATGGGTCGGTATCGCGACGGCCACGGACCTGAGCCCGTGGCGGTTCTGCAGTTCCCACAGGCCGTGGTCCACGTACCGTGCTGTCTCCCAGGGCTCGCGGTACGGCTCGTGCATCCCGAAATGCGGCCCGTCCGCGGTCCCGTGGTCGATGAAGAGCGCCTGGCCATTTTCCGCAACCAGCGCATACCAGGCACAACATGCCTGGGGGAAGGCGAACAGGTGCTCGGTGACCTGGATCGGCCGCTGGACGCAGGGAAGCTCTGAGCCTGTGCGCCAGCGGTACCACGCACGGGCATTGTCCTGAAGCGCTCGCAGAGCCGGGTGGGCATTGGAGATGGGCTCACCGTGGGAGGGGCAGATCAGGTCTATGGGTTCGCGCTGCAGCCGGATGGCCGAGTACGCCGTCTGGTCGGCGCCCTCACATCCGCCGTAATTGTGCTCCAGGTCGTGCAGGCTGGGAAATCGGCCCTCGTCGCAAAGCAGATCGCCGGTGAAGGCCACTCGCTTGCCATCGATCTCACACAACAGCGAGCAGGCGCCTCGGGTGTGGCCGGGAGTGGGGATGACGCGGAGCTCGAAGCCCCGCCAGCGGAAGGTCTCATAGTCCTGAAGCGGCTGGTGCACGGGCAGGTCAGTCAAGCGCGTCTGGACGGTGCTGCGGCCATTGTAGCTATCGTAGACGGGGCGATGCTGCATGTACTCGGAAGCATGCTCGAAGAGGAAGCGCTCGTGTTCGGGTACCGCAACCCGCGCCCCCTTGCCGACCAGCTTCTCGGCGCCCTGGCTCTGGTCGCGGTGGTGATGGGTGAACAGCAGCCATTCCACGGCCTCCACACCCAGGCCGCGCAGGCGCGAGGTGAACCCGGCGTCCCCGCAGTCGATGACCAGGGCCCGGCTTCCTTTGCGGATCAGGTACGCGTTGCAGGTGTCGCGCAACAGGTACAGGTGCTCCGACAGCCGAATCGGCTCGGTGACCTGGGCCACGTGGCCTCCCTCCCGGCGCCACTTCCCACACCGTGTTGGCCGGCATCCCCGGCGTGCCGACCCGTTCCCGGTATTGGGGTTAGATCTGTCGCGTCCGCCCGGTATGTCGCTGCTCTTTGGTCTCCGCCCCCGTTGCGGCCCTCCTCAGATCCCCATCCTCAGGCGCAGTTCCTCCAGTTCCCGGTGGAGGATCCCACTCTCCAGGGCTCCGACGTAGGCCTCGGGGAGCAGGGAACGAGACGTGCATGAAAGCACCGACAAGAGCTCCATGAGCCGGATCTGATCGGCATTCGAAGTGGTTGGGGGGATGTAGTCGCCAACGGCGAAGGTCAAGTCATCCGGACTAACGCTCTCACGCCCGTCGAAAACCGCCTTGCGCTGGGCGATCCGCACAACTTCCTTCAGATCCGCGCCCGAGTAGCCCGCAGTCTGGTCGGCGGGGGCACCGAGGTCCTCTACGCAGTGGGCCACTCTTAGGGTTCGGATGGTGACCTCAAGGATGGCCTCGCGGGCTTCGCGGTCCGGCAGGAGGAACGGAAGTTTGAGGTCGAACCGTCCTGCCCGAAGGGTCGAAGGGTCAATCAGATCCGGCCGGTTGGTGGCCGCCCCGAAAAGGATCTTCCCCTGGTGGCGTTCGTCGCTCAGGAACGCGTTGAACATCGCGAAGACGCGGCGGCTCACCCCGCTGTCTGAGTCGCTGGTGACTCGCCGCCCATACGACTGGTCAAACTCGTCGATGAAGACGAAGACGGGCGACAGTGCCTC
>Ga0067045_1029269_pt1 | contig 22327 bp, 18 predicted proteins | sample TerdegcTABiofilm_FD_59184 | JGI IMG/M metagenome (GOLD analysis project Ga0067045, IMG submission 59184) | Combined Assembly of (Gp0054472, Gp0054536) Wastewater bioreactor microbial communities from Singapore -Terephthalate degrading...
GTAATCACTCGGCGAATCAGGATTTGCGTTAATCACCTCAACATTCTCTACTTTTACCAGCACACCCTCGTAATTCTCTGCCTTCGCTCCTCCTGTCGCTATATCATTCGGGTCCACAACTTCTGGTGCCGGAACTGTTGTACTCCCGACCTTTATAATATTCGTCGCTACAATCTCACTAAGCTCATTATATTCCTTGTACGAACCCTCTATCGTTATCTCGTCTCCTGCCGCAAACGGACCAAGATTCGAGCTCTTCGGATACACAACGAGTATTCCCGAATACTCCCCGCCGTTCTTCTCCTGTGCAAAAATGCCACTTAAGCTTGCCGATGCACTGTGGGTTGGTGCTGTCACCACTACATTCTTCACTATTATAGGTTCGTTCTCGGCCGGATGATTTCCACTCGCGGTGTTCTGAATATCATAAATCGTCACTTCCTTTACAACAACACCCGTATCCTCAATCACATCCGGCAATACATCCACACCACCGTCCGTCAGTTCTACCTCGATATCCTTCTCGTCTCTCGGCTCAAGTTTGTAATCATTGAATGTCGTGTGCAAAATACCTACAAGTTTAGAGAGTTTCGTCCCAACCGCTGGCTTATACGAATAGAAAATATCATCAACAAGGAGATTTCCCGTCACTGTCCACTCACCATAGGTATTCGCCGCCTTCGTTACTGATACACCATTTACCTCTAAAAGGACTCCCTGATACATCTCAGCCTGTGAACCACCGGTCGCAATCGTTGACGGATCGGCTATCTTGACAGGGTCAGGTATCTTCTGCCCTTTCTGCCTCAATACAAGATTTGTGACCTCAATCTCTGAGAGTGAATATGTGTCATTTGAACCCTTGAATTCCTTGTAATACCCCCATACATCATATTCGTTCCCTATCTCTACAACAAGATTGTCAGATATTACATCCTTGTTCCCTACAAGCAGTATACCTGAATACGCACCGCCGTTCTTCTCCTGCACAAAGAATCCGTTCAGACCCGAACTGCTGCTTACAACAAATTTTCCAGATGTGGCTACTACCTCCGTTACAAAGACATAAGTCCCGACTGCCGGATGTTTCTCACTGCTCTCGTCCTGAATATCATAAATTCTAACCGCAACCGGATTAATCTCCGTATCTGTAACAACATCCCCGCCAATATCAGGTGAAATATCCTTAATATCTTCCACATCCTTTACATCGGCTATATCAGTTATCGCATCGGGGAACACATCACCGCCATATTTTACACACTTCTGGTTTTCACATACATAGCCGGCAGGACAATCATAGTTATTTTTGCAGAAATTAATATCTGTCAGCCCTGCCTCGAACTCTGCATCAGATGTAGTACTCTCCTCATCACCGCAACCGTGCAGAAGACCTCCCAGATTGAGGAAAACCAGCATAACGGCTACATAGAAAATACCGATAAAAAACCCGTTAAACCTGCCTTGCTTCATTATAATACCTCCTATAAAATTTTTCTAAAAATGTCTTTCAAAAAGCAAATCAGCAAACCTTTATGTCCCACAAAAAGACAGCTGAATTTTAGCATTAAATTTCCAATAGTCAAACCGAAAAAATGAACCGGTATATTTACCCATATTTAACAATGATATTTGTTCATCAAACAATATATTGCATTAACAGACGTCTGTATCCGGTCAGTTAACAGTTCTGTCGGAATCATCCTCATTTTTGCTCTCCTTTTCAAATCTGTCGAGAAGAATCAGCTCCTCCTCCATCTTCATAATTTCGAGCTTCTTTCCGGTTCTTCTCTTCTTGACAACAAAAACATATATAAAGAGGAATGTCAGAAGTAACCAGAGAGTCGTGGAACTTGTAATTACCGGCAGCCAGGCATATCTGAATCTCGAGCTCTTCTTATATTCCTTTTCCATATCAGAGACGGTCTTTCCTGCAACCTTATAAATAGAATATCTGAAGTCAAGCCCTCTTCCGACATTCTCAAAAACCCTGTATAGCCCCTCCTCACCTATCTTGGAAAGCATAAAAGAGAAAAACTCCGCAGAAGTCAGATATGCGTTCTGAATATCTACCGGATTATCCGGAAAAGTATCCTCCAGTGTGTCAATATCAATATAACTGTTCGAAAAGGCCTGTTTCATCAGTCTGAAGCTTCGGCCCAATCCACCCCTGTCCTCGAAATACATTGAAAATCCCTCGGAAAACCATTTCGGAATCTTCATCCCCGAATAATTGTGCAGAAAGACGTGTGCAAGTTCGTGTCTGAATGTCCTCAGAATCTCATCGGGTCCGTGAGTTGCATCCCCGCGCAAAACCACCAGTCTTTTTGACGGATATGCTATTCCCACAGACCAGGTCGGCGCCCTGTAACCTTCCGGCTGAAGTGCCTCATACTCCTTCATAGAACCCGCAATCCTTACTGTAATTTTGCTCTTCTGTTCAAAAGGCATCATCTTCTGAATTTCGCTGTACTGCGTTTCGGCATTCTCTTTTACGGATTCGGCGAGTCTCTTCAGGGAATCATCGGATTCGATTACAAAATTTGCCGATTCGGTCCTGTAACCACACAAAAGCAGCAAAAATATACAAATTGATTTCATCAGAGGGTTTTTATAAGTTGTATAAGTTTATCCCGCCTGTTCAATTCGGGTCTTTCGATGACCATCTCCATAAGTCTTTTAAGAATTTTGCCCACCTCGGGAGACGGCGGTATCTTTTTTATCGTCATTACGTCATTTCCGTTTACCTTGAGCTGATTCAGATTCAGGGCAGAGGCCTCCCTCTCGAGCATCCTAACCCTTCCCTCAAGTTCCTCGATAAGTCTGATTGAGCTTCTGACCTCAGAACCTCTGGCCCTTACATCACATTTCTGAAACAGCAGTAAAGTATATATCTCGCTGCCAAGTTTTCTCATAAGACGCCTTACAGCAGCATCGGTCCAGTCGCTTTTATATCCCTTCATATGGTTTTCAACAATGAGTCTTGCCCTGCCAACCGATTTATTGGAAAATTTCAGCCGCCTGAAAATTTCCGAAACGATTTCCGCCCCCTTAAGGTCGTGGCCATAATAAGTAGCGTCTTCGGTATCCCCTGACTTACATATTGGCTTTGCGATATCGTGTAAAAGCCCGACAAGCCTCAGCTCCGGGTCAGAAACCGGCAGATAGTCCATTACCTTCAGGGAATGAGTAAAAAGGTCATATTTGTGCCACCTGTTCTGCCTTAAACCTATCGTCTGCAATAATTCCGGAAATATATGTTCGAGAAGATTTGCCTTATGCATAAGGAGTATACCCCGGGAGGGCTTTTCTGATTTCATAATCTTAAGTATCTCTTCCCTCACACGTTCGGCGGAAACCTTGAGAAAGACAGAGATAGTCTGTCTTATTGCAGGAATAATATCTTTATGAAGTCTGTACCCGAAAAGTGTGGCAAATCTTATCGCCCTGAGACTTCTGAGCCCGTCTTCGGAAAAACGGTCATAGGCATTCCCGACACATCTGATTAGTCTGCATTTCAGGTCATCACGTCCGTGATACGGGTCAATAAATCTATCTTCAACAGGGTCATAGGCCATTGCATTTATTGTAAAATCCCTTCTTGAGAGGTCCTCTTCAATGCTTACACCGAATCTTACGTTCTCGGGGTGTCTTCCGTCTTTGTAATCCGATTCACTCCTGAATGTAGTAATCTCGAATCTTACACCTTTGTAAATAACAGTAACAGTGCCGTGTTTTATCCCTGTCGGATAACTCTTTCTGAAAATCCTCATAATAAGTGCAGGAGGGGCAGAGGTGGCAATATCCCAGTCGAGAATCTCCCGGTTCAGAATAATATCCCTCACCGACCCTCCGACCAGATATGCCTGATGTCTGTGCTTCCTGACCTCCGTTACCAGTGACAGCACTTCTTCCGGTATTCTTCGTTTTATATTCCTCTCAGACATAGCCCTTCAATACTCTAAGGATGCTTGATAATTGTCAAGGAAAAATTTGATATCCGACGAGCCGAATCTGTCCTGATTAGTTGGGAAATGTTTCAAAATTTATCTGTAATAGCCGGATATCAGCTATTTCTGCTCATCCATACCCGAGATGACGTGGAACTCGACCCTTCTGTTAAGGGCTCTACCCTTCTCGGTCTTGTTGGAGGCTATCGGGACATCAAAGGCATAACCCTTTGCAATGAGTCTGTCCGGTTCAATCCCCTCAACCTTTATCAGATGGTCTCTGACTGCATTTGCCCTCGCCTGAGAAAGTTTCTTGTTGTAAGCCTTTCCTCCGACATTATCCGTATGTCCCTGAACCTCGACCTTGAACCCCGGATTGTCCTTGAGGACAAGAGCAACCTGATGAAGAAGTTCAAATGAGTCTTTCAGTATCTTCGCCTTTCCGGTTGCAAAGTGAACCTGTTCTTTTATCTCAATCTGTTTGGACTCCTTGTTCACAACCACAAGGGTATACTTTTTGGGGCAGCCCTGCTCTTCCGGTACGCCTGCCTCCTTGGGACACTTATCATCAGGATCACAGATACCATCACCGTCCGTATCGGGACAACCCTGACAGGCCGGAATACCCGGCACTGTAGGACATTTATCCTGTTCGTCCGGAATTCCGTCACCGTCCGTATCGGGACAGCCTTCGAACTGGGGAAGGCCCGGCACATCCGGACATTTATCCTTATCGTCCGTAATCCCGTCTCCGTCCCTGTCAGGTGGCGGACATCCGTTGAACTCGACGGTTCCGTAATCATTCGGACACTTATCCTCGCAGTCCATAAGTCCGTCATTGTCGGAATCAATCTTGCAGAGGTCTACCTCTTTCTTGGCAATGATAACCGGTTTCGGAGGCTCTTTTACAAGTACCTTTACCGGCATACAGAGTTCGGGATTCTTATTGACAATTTCGAGCGCCTTGGCTGTATAAATTTTGGCTTCCGCAATGTGCCTGTCGGCAAGAACAGAATTTCCCTCGGAAGACTCATCCTCTGCAAATCTTAGCTCCGACTCTGCAATTGCGGTCTCCATAGGAGCACACTTCTTCGAACCTTTTTCTATCGCGGTATTCAGGTCTTTCCTGAGCGCCGAAACCTGTGCATTTATTACACTGCTTGTGCTGCAACTGATACAAAAGAGAAACAGGATACAAACAGCAGAAAGAATACTTATTTTATTCATCATATACGAACCCCTTTTACTGAGTATTGATCTGGTTAACCTTATCGGCCGGACCTTCAGAGCCGGAGGGATTAATTACGGAAGGACCTGATTCCTGAGCCTTGGCATCGTGAGATTTCTTCTGGGCAGCTATTGCCATATCTCTCGCTACCTTTGCATAATCCACTGCTCTTTCAAACTGGCCATAGGCCTCTTTTTGTCTTGCCTTATGCAGATACTCCTCGGCCATATAATATTCATACGGTGCATACTTCTCTGCATCGACTGTCTTTGCAGCCTTAAAATTACTCGTGGCATCCACAATCAGAGCTGCAGACCATATAGGCCCCACACATCCCTGAAGACTGACAGAAGCAAAAATAAACACCATAAAAACCGATATGAAGATACATCTTCTCTTCTTCATATAAAATACTCCTTACAGTTCAAAACAGCTAAAAACTGCCACCATAGGAAAAGAAAACACCTTCCTTATAAGGCATAATGCCGAAATTCTGGGCAGATTCCTTCTTGTCACCTTTCCCCTCAATAAAAAAGAGGACTGTAGCCGATACCAGACATGCCGCTCCTGCACCATAAAAGACATTTGCTAGCATTGCGTAGTTCTGGGCATTATCTGCGAGATTCTGAACCTCATCCTGACTCCTTGTTACATTCTTGCTGCTCTTGAGGTCAGATTCGGCAGAATTTGCCATAATACCGAAAACTACTCCGGTCCCGGTCAGCACAACCCCCGTCCCTCCGATGATATATGTCCATAATCTGGTCCCGGATTTATCGCTCTTACTGACTGCTGCAGGTGAAGGCTCGGCAGTCTTGACGGGCTTGGCCTCTTCTTTCTTTGGTTCCGGAACCGGCTCTGGTTTCTTCTTTGCCTCCTGAACAGGTTTGGGAACTTCAACATTCATTTCATTGAGCGAAAAATCCAGTTCGAGTGATTTGTCCGGCGTAACTACAAACTCCTTGTCGATCGGTATAAATCCTTTTTTCGTCAGTGAGAGTGTGTACTTGCCGGGTTTCAGCTCAACTGCAAAAGGTGTCTTACCTATGACCTTGCCGTTTATGGCAACCTCCGCCTCGGGCGGGGTTGAATAAATCCCGACCTGCTGTATGCCCTTTTCCTGAAGTTTCTTCTCAAGATTCTGTATCGATATCAGAATAATGTTCTTGTCTTCCGCATTCGGAGATGCCCTCAGGTATTCCCTGAAAAACCTGAGAGCCATCGGGATATTCCCTTCTTTCTCATATGCCTGTGCAATGTTGTATAGAATGACGCTGTGTGCATAGAGCGCATAGGCTTTCTGGAATTCCTCAATCGCCTTGTTGTATTCGGACTGCTTGTAGTATGCCTTACCCAGTTCAAAATGTTTCTTCGCCTCTTCCTTCTTGCCGTCATCCTGTGCAAATACCGTCATACCCAGTACCATTGCTACAACCAATATTAAAACCAGCTTTGACAATCTTGACATTATATTTATGCTCCTCAATAATGCAATTAGTGAATTATATTAGCAAAAGCGCCTGTAATGTCAAGGATTATATATACAGGAAGCAACAGAATAATTGAAAATGTACTTACTCTGTGATATATAGTCTGAAAAGGTTTTATTATGCCAGATGATATTCAGAAAGGCATCGCCGGTAACATAACAGATAAGAGCAGAGAGGATGACAGACGAATCCCTCTCGTCGAAGAAATCTTTCACAACATTGTCAAATCGATAAAAACCATAGCCATATACAAACACAACAAGGACAGATTTCCGGAATTTGTCGAACCGGCATACAGACTACTCGAAAAATTCCTGAAACAGAACGAATCACTTGTAATCCGTGTCGAACCATATTCCTTCAGATATATGAATGCCGAGGTCTATAAGAACACAGACCAGTACAGCAACATATCATACAGATTCTTCAGAGATGGTGTAAGACGCATTACCTTCAAACAGGGGCTCTCGCTCAACGAATTTCTACAGTTTGTCCTGATTGTATCCGGACAGTCACAGGTGTCAAATCAGGCAGAGGATACAGTCTCTCAGCTATGGCTCGCAAATCTCGAAAATATAGAACTGACAGTAATCGAAGGCGGTGTCTCTTTTTCAGATGCAGAAGGCGGCGAAAACGAGAATGAAAAAATCGAAATGGATACGATAATGAGTTTTCTGGAGCAGAAACTCGCATCACAATCGAATGAAGCAATAGGTTTTGCAAGGTTATCGGCATCAGATATCGGAATGCAGCTTGACTCTGTTGAGCAGATAAAAGGTCTCCAGAAAAAACCCGAACTGATCAAGCCTGAAATAAGGCAGACAATTCAGGAATTCTTTCTGACAGAAAACGAGCAAACCCGCATTAACCGCATAAAGAGAATCCTGCTCGCAATACTGAAATCCGACATCAATGATGTAGAACTGCAGGATGTTCTTGAAAATTATGTCCTTATTATGGACTACATTCTCCTGCTCGACGACCCTGCAAAAGTCGCTGAATTCCTGACAGAAATCGAGAAGGAATCAGTAAACACCTCACTTACCCAGAGCAGCAGGGAAAGGCTGATGCAGCTCAGACTCAGAATACAGCAGGAGATAAATACAGACCTGAGGCTCGAGAGAATATTCCAGCTACTCAGAAACAAGAAGATAGAAAATACCGAATCCATAAAAACAATTATGGACCAGCTCAATGAGACATCCTATACAAAGATACCGCATTTTATAGAACAGATAGAAATTCAGGAAAACCTGAATGCCGTACTGGAAATATTAAAAAAGCCGCGTACCAACTACGAAACAATCTGGATAAATCTTCTCAGTTCAAAAAAGATGAATCTAGTCCTGTCCGCACTTGAGACGATAAAAGATGTGGAGTTTGAAGGCAAAACAGATGCCGTCCTCCCCCTGCTTGCCTCACAGGTTCCGCAGATAGTTCTAAAGGCACTCGAAATAATTGCAGCGGATAATTCCGAGAAAGCCGAGAAGGAGATAATAAAATACCTCGAGCAGAACAAGATTTCCGGCAGAGACAACATAATTAAAGCACTCAACCAGATGAATGAGGAAAGACAGGCAAACATAATCCTCAAAATGCTTCTCGACGAAAATTTCAGACTGGAAGACTCCCACAGGCTATTGCTCTATACCAGAATGGCAGACCTGATCGAACTTCCGCAGATAGAGACCTACCTCGATTCCGTATTCAACGAAAAGGGCTCGCTCTTTTCGAAGGGAAAATCAGATGAAAAGAAAAGGCTGCTTATAAAGGCTCTCACCTCCTCCCCCTCGCTTATCACCTACCAGTACCTGATAAAACATTCAAAGAACGAAAACTGCAGTGACGCCATAAAAAAGGAGATTCTCCTTGCAGCAGATTTAATAAAAAAGAGATTACAGGGGAAATAAGCAATGTCAGATTATATCGACCCGAAACAGTTTTCATCAGCAGAGAAACCACAGGGACAGAAGTCCAGAGAGGCCGATGCCAAGGTACAGCAACACGGGAAACAGCTGCTGACATTACTGTATATGCTTATCAGAACAGTCAAGATTCACGACCCAGATAATGCCATCTTCGAAAAGCCTCTGGCACAGATGAGGGATATAATCAATTTCATCATCAACAAGGACGGTGCACTCAATCTTATTCTGAGCGAAAACGTCGTCTATCTAAACAACGGCTTCATAAAACTCGACATATCAACTATAGAGAATCTGAAATATATATCCGAAGAAATGAAGGCTAGAGACCTCGGAGGATTCGTGGTTGACAAGCCCGTTACGGTCGACGAACTCAAGAATTTTCTCTTCATTTTTTCGAAAAATCTCAAAGAAGAGATAAAAGAGGACGGTTCGGAATCAAGAAAGCTCGTATCAATAAAAATGTCCAAATATAAAAAGATAAAAGAACTGCTGGCCGGCATGGAACAGGGAGCAGAAGACAATGTCAAGATAGACCGCAAAAAATACAGTATGGTAGTATATGCAAGGTCGGTCCAGTTTATAAAGAGTTATACAGAATTTCTGAAAGGCAGAGGAGAACCGGTCCAGCTCAACCGCGGTATCAGAATGATAAGGGACCTTGTCGAACTCTGTAAAAGCGATTCCCAGAACTTTATCGGCGTTTCGACTGTCAGAAGCGAAGAGGATTATCTTTATTATCATTCGGTAAATACGGCAATGATGAACATTATTATCGGTATAGAACTCGGCCTCAGCAAGGAACAACTGACCGACTGTGCAATGCTGGGATTCATCCACGATATAGGCAAGATCAATATCAGTGAAAGTATTCTCAACAAGAAAGGGACACTCACACCGGTAGAAAAGCAGGAAGTCGCCAAGATTCCGTTATACACTATTAAACTCCTCCTTCGTTCGAGGACACTCGACAAGAATCTGATGGAGAGGATAATTGCAATTTCAGAATACAACATTGATTTTGCAAGGAGCCTCAAAAACCCTGATGAGGCATACAAAAATCCCGGAAGTATTGCAAAATCACCGATAGGGATATACAGCCGTATACTCTCGGTTTCCCATGTATATGACGCTCTCACAAGCAACAGACCGTGGAGAAAGGCATTTACTGTAAATGATGCCGTCAGGATTATGGCACGTGAGATGACCTATAAATTCGACCCGTTTATACTGAACCTGTTCATAAGGCTTATGCGGTATTATGCCGCAACAAATCTGGACAACGTAAATATCTCAATTACCTGACCTGAGAACTGCACCTGTATACAAGATATTTTTCTCCCAGTGATACAGGGGTACAGATGTTGCTGACGTAACCGAGCAGTATTGTATTCGGATATTTGACATCATATACAAAACAGAAATCTTCATAGGGAAGCTGCCTGAATCTGTTTACAGACTCCTTCTCCCATCCTTCTGAGAGACTCAGAGTCTTTGTAAGTGCCGTTATGCTCCTGCCGCTCTTATCCTCCCTGCATATCATTACTTCATCGGGGGTCGAATCACAGCCGCTTTTGATGAGGACATCATACGGATTTTCAAAGAAGTAATAGCCTATAGTATGCTTATTGTTTTCTATATCTATTACTACATCTTTTACATTAAGGGATTTTATTGTCTTTACAATAAGCGCCGGATTCGTCCTGAGATGATAACCCTGAATAAAAGTAGTCTCGAATCTCTCCTTCAGATTGTTATAGAACGATAAAAATGCAAATATCAGCATAATCAAACTAAACAATCTGCCGAACAAAGAAAGATTACTCCCCTTCTGATACGAGACAACAAGGATATATGATACGGGCAGAAAGATGAAATAATAAGGCATCATTCTGAAGAAGACCGACAAGAGCACAAACCCCAGATTAGCCAGGAAGAGAGAGAGAAACAAAAGATTAAATTCCGGATTTTTATACCACAACACGAGACCGATAACCAGCAAGAGGAGAAGAATCTGGGTCTGCTCTCCGGCAAAAAGAAGGGCAAGAGACCTCTGTGAAAATTCCAGAAGTGAGTTACTCCCCCACACAATATGCGGAAATCTGTCAGCCACGGCTCTCGTAGAAAATTCCTCTCTCAGGGAAAACAATATCTTAAAAACATAAGGCAGAACAAAAAGAAGACCTGTTAAAAGGTATTTCCAGTAAACCTTCATTCTGCCGGTAAGCAAGAGATAAAACAGAAATGCCATCAAATTAACATACGCCGCATATGATGAGAGACAGGAGAGAACGACAAAAAGCACGAACAGTATCTTATATAATCTCTTGTCCGTTACCTCTGACTTCATCAGAAAACCTATTGCCATCAGGGAAGTCAGGACAAAGAGACTTATATCGGTTATCTCACGGGAACGATATATATACTCGGGGTGGACAGAAAGAATAAGCATCGCAAAAAGTGAATTTACAGAACCTGCATCCCTGACAATTAAACCTATAACAGCCACCGACAGAACGGATAGAGAAGCACTCAGTATTCTGGCTGTATGTTCGGGGGAATCAGAAAAGAGAATCAGTGGTTTCAGGAGGGCAAAGTAAAGACCGGGATGCCGTGGGTCATTGGAAATAAACAGATTATAAAGAATACTGTCATATGAAAAGAGAAGTCTCAGGGCACTTCCCCCCTCCACAAGAGGAAGATAAATATTCCTGAATCTCATATACGACGCAAACAGAAGAATCAGAAAAAAGAGGACGGGATATAATCTGGTAACATATTTTTCAATCCTGTCCAGACCTGCCGTAATTATATCTGATGTACTCTTATACAAAGTCAGCATAAAAATCAGGATTAGAGCCATAATCAGAAAATAGATTGTCCTTATATTATAATCCGGCTCAGTCATTGCAGGCCTGACATTGTCGGCAAGTTCATATACCTTACCTGTGTCATTCCGAACGATTACATCCAGCAGAGGTTTCAGATCCAGTGATAAAACGTCCCCGTCGACATAGAGAACAAAATTCTTTGAAACTGCCGCGGGTTTATCGCTATCTGCCCTGCTTTTTAATACAACATAAAAACACTCTTTTTTACAGAATTCATATCTGACGTTATCGCGGCTTATGTAGATATTTTTCAGAGCGTAATTATTAAAACTCTGGTCGTACGGCTTTATCAGGGAGATAAAATAATTCTCCTTGCCGTAAGGTATCACCTTTTCTGCATAAAGATTAAACGATACGAGCATCAGCAAAATGAGAAGAATTATTTTCTTAGGCATCTTTCTCCCGCAAATGGCTGAAGAATTTATCAATAAGCGAGATCGCATCCTCTCTGAGTATTCCGCTTCTTACCCTGATGCTGTGATTGAGATTTCTGTCTGATGTCAGATTAAATACCGAACCGCAGGCACCGTATTTTTTATCCTCGGCTGCAAAGACTATCTCCGATATTCTCTCATTGACAAGGGCACCGGCACACATAGGACAGGGTTCGAGAGTCGTATAAAGCGTACAACCATAAAGATACATCATATTATGGTTCCTGTGCAGATCAAGAATCGCAACGATTTCGGCGTGCATCAGAGGAATCTTCGTTGTCTCCTTGAGATTAAATCCCCTCGACAGAATCTCGCCCTCATTACTGACTATTACTGCACCTACGGGAATTTCTCCGGACTCAAAAGCCTTTCGTGCCTCATTGAGGGCCTCGCCCATAAAAAAGAGATCATCTCTCACCGGATTTTACCTCTTTAAGATTTCTGCACACCTTTTTTGCCGGGGCAGGCAGATTTTCGAGGAACTCCTTCAGTCTGTCCTGCATTCCGAATCTTGAATAATAAAGTATTCTCGACCGGTAAAACCCGCACTCATACGGATACATTCTCTCTGCCGACTCGATTACCCTCATAATACCGGCATCCGAATTCTCCAATCCGTTATCAATATATTCCTGAAGAAAGGAAATATTCTGACTGTCAAACCCCTTCATATACATCAGACCGGAAATTATATCCGTCTCCATTCTGCACCCTGAATATCTTCTCTGCATACAATCAGCGGCAACTGTTCTGAGTTTAATGTTATCATACAGCGAAAGACTAATCATCAGTATCAGAAAGACCGAAATGATTCTCTCGGTTCCCTTCAAAACATAAAACGATGAATGACTTACAGACTCAAGAACCCTGAAATCTGCAATCAGAAGAAAGAGGAAAAACAGCAGATACATAGATTTGTACAGAACCGTATTTGTCTCTGTCTTTATCCGGAACTCCTCCCTTATCGGTGAATAGTATACAAATAGAATCATCAGCACAAGGAATGCAAAAACAAATATTGCAAACAGGATATCTTCCCTGCTTATTACAGGATTATCCCTCATAAACCTGAGAGAGAGAAAAAGCGGGTAAAAAAGGAGAATCAACACAACAAGGTGTCCGAACAACAAATTGCCCTGATTGAGCGAAAAGGCCGCAGGCAGGAAAAAGACGAGTATACCGGCATATTTTACCATAGACCTGAAAAAATTGTTCAACCTGAATCTTTGAGGAAGAACTATTACAAACAGCAGTACAGAGAGCAAAACCAATAAGGCTTTCCCGGTAATAAACGGATAAAAAGTGAGCAGAATCAGTGCTACTGCAATATTTACACCCTCAAGAACGGGTATTACGTACTTTTCTCTTTTATCCGGTGATAATTCCATACCTGATTTCTGCCGTTCTTCTTTGAATAATAGAGTGCCTGGTCGGCGCAGCCTATAAGTTCCTTCTTCTGATTTGCATCCAGAAAGAATGTGGCAATCCCCATTGAGATAGTGATTCCGAATGTCTTCTCGCCGCCATCAAAAACGAGTTTCTCAACCTCTTTCCTTATCCTCTCGCCAAAAGTATAGGCCCCCTGCTCATCCGTCCCTTCCATTATTATTGCAAACTCCTCTCCGCCGTATCTTGCAACGATATCCGTCTCCCTTGCCATCTTTTTCAACAGGGCGGAAAGCCCCTTAAGTACCTTATCCCCGACCGGATGTCCGTAGGTGTCGTTAATCTTCTTGAAAAAATCAATATCGGTAAGGGCAAGTGAAAAACGGCCCTGACTTCTGTTTGCACGCGCTATTACTTCATCCATTTTTTCCTGAAATACCCTGTGATTGAAAAGACCGGTAAGACCGTCTGTAGTCGCGAGGTCATTAATCTTCTTTACCACGATGCCGTTCTCAATACTTATAGCAAGTATATTCGACATAGTCTCGAGCATATATGTCTCTTCTTCGTTAAGGAAGAGGCCGTTTCTCGTACATACTGCAAAAGTTCCTATAAGTGCATCGCCTCTCGTAATAAGAGGTAAAACCTTGATTGACGATATCCCTTCAATCCTGTACTGTTCTCCGTATATAGATGTAATATCACCCTTGAAATCCTTTGTCGGAAATTTTATTCTGTGCTCGGCAACAAGCTTTATCACAGGTGAATTATCCTTTATGGTTTTTCCCTCATACTTTTTTATGTTCTCGTTTTCTGAATGAATAAATACAAATTTCTGCCTGAGTGAATTCTCCCCGTCGGGCAATGTAATGATAATATCGCTGATCGCTCCCGAAATCACTTTTGCTGATTCAACAGAGGCCTCCATCACCTGTTCGAGAGTAAGTGCGTCATTGAATCTTCTGCTCGCCTCGAAGAATTTTGCCTTCTGCTCTCTTTCAACCGTAATATTATGCAGGAGCCTCTGAGTCTGCACATATGAGCCGATGAAATCCGAGAGCATCGAAAAGATTCTTCTGTGTTCGTCTGTAAAAGGTTGTTCGGTCCTGTCTGCAATAATTATTCCGCGCAAGAGTACAATATCCCTTATCCTTTCACAGACATTTGCCCCTATAAAAGACTTGATCTTCATCGCTTTCTTATAATAAACCTGCCCGCGAATACTCCTGTCTTCCGAATTAACCACAATAGGTTCCTTACTGTTAATCACCGCGGAGAAAAGCCCTGAATCAGCGTCTATCTTCTCATCAATTAAATTCTCGCTGTAATCGGAAAGATGATAAACGGGCTTCAGGCGCTTCTTGGACTCATCATAGAGGAAGAGTGCCAGTGTGTTAAGGCCCAGAAGATTCTTAATAATACTGAATTCGAGTTTGAATGATTCCTCGATAGACATAACTGTTGCCTGCAGGAAGGCATCCCTGTCGATCTCTTCGGCATTCTGTGAAGTCACAAGTCTGTAATCCTTGATCTTCTCCCTGTATTCATAAACCTCCCTGTTAATCTGACTCTTCAGAATTGCCCTGTTTCTTACCCTTTCGAAATAGCTGAGCAGATAGTACAGAAGTCCGAACAGCGCTATGAAGATGGTATGCCCCAGAAAGACCGTGAGGGAATATCTCGTCGAAAAAAAGCAAATGAGTAATTCCTGCACAAATATTACCAGAACTGCAAATATACCGGTTCTGGAGGGCATAAAGAAGAGGGCAAAGGTAACGAACAGATACAGAAGAGGTTCGAGATTAAACACAGACTGGTCGGTGACATTAATTACAAAATAGAGGACATTTATGAGAACGAGGATAAACTCATAATCATTTTTTAAGCTCGGAGGACTGAATGAAGGATACAATACAGGGATAATTCGTCTGAAAAATACAATTATAAACAGGACTATCAGAAAAAAGAGGGCTATACCGAAATAACCATCACCCTTGTGCCGAACAAAAAAATCAGTGGCGGTCAGAAAAATGAATACAGCAGACGCGGCAAATATATACACCGTCAGGAATATCTTTTTTATCAGTCTGAAAAGTTTTGCGAATCCAGGCATAATTTGTTATTTGACCTGAAAGACTATATCCCCTTCCTTTATCATATTTCTTTCCCTTGCAATCTTTTCGATATATCTGTCGTCGTTCGTCAGTAGTTCTATCTGGAGTCTGAACCGCTGATTTTCCTCTCTGAGCTTCTTGTTTTCGGTCAGCAGGGCCTCGTATTCTGCCTGAAGACGATTGAGACGGTATAGTCCGTTTTCAGACATATAAAGGGAATTATACAAAAAGATACCACCTGCGATAAGAGATAAACATATTAGAATAATCCATAACCTCATAGCACGGATAATATATCAGCTTTTTATTCCAGACAAGAGATAAATGCACCAAACAGATAATACGGTCAATATCAAAAACCTTCTGCTCTCAGCATATCTGTAAGGCTCTTGTAAAATTCTATATGATTAAAGTTCGGATTCGTAACCCCCGCGACCTGACCAACTTCGTCAAAATGGTCTGCCTTCAGAACTCCCATAAATTTCCCCCAGACTGCGCTATTGGTCGGCACGATTCCGTCATTATCTCCGACCTCGGACCGCAGTAATTCATATGTCAGGGCAATCTCCACATCAACTGTATCACCGCAGTCCTCCCACGCACGGCAGGTCTTTCCGGCATAGCTGTAATAACTGACCCTTCTGTCATCGGGATATCTGTTGTTAAAAGTACCGGTTACATATTCTACCGAAAGTGAATAAAGGGAGGCCATAGCATTGGCCCTTGACTGGGAATCGAGCGCAGCACCCATAATCAGCAGAACGGCATCCAGTGCCGCCTTTCCGGCACCTGTAGGGTCTGCGAGAATAAAGTCTGCAAGCGGTGTACCGTAATGAGGTGTTGCCACAGTAATGAGTGCCCCCACCTTATCTGCCATCATCAGACCCGAAATAACATACCTCGAATCGAGTCCTCCCTGACTGTGAGCAATTATATTGACCTTCTTTGCGTTCGTATCGGCGAGCACCTTTTCAATAAAATCCCTGAGTTGAGGGGCACGCACCTCCGTCGAATTATACGGGTCCAGTTTTGCAATATGGACATCATATCCAAGGGATTCAAGAGTAGGCGGAACTTTATAGAAATATTCCACTGGACCGATATTCTTAAAACCTGAGAATCCATGCACCATTACAACAGGATACCTCGTTGCAACCTTCTCACAGTTATCAGTACAGGAGACGGTAACCGAATATGGACTTCCCTTTTTAAGGTCGCTCTGTGAAAGTACAAAAGAATACTCGCCTGTTCTTGCTGCCTTAAATGAAAATATCAGGGGCAATCCGCGGACATCGTTGACAAATGACACATCCGACCTTAAAAGACCCGGACCTGTGATAATAACCGATGGTTTGAGATATGTCCCCTTTACATAAAAAGAAAACTCCTGCCCTTTCGACATTATCACCGAATATCTTACAGAATCACAATCTCCCTTAAGATATGAGCTGACCGTCAGCGCAGGATACAGGTCTCCGAGGTATCTGGAAGATGCAACGATATCAGACGGACATATCAGCTCATCTGTATCTGAACCCGCATCCGGGGATAAATCAGAAAAATCAGAAATATCCGGATTCAAATCATCAGCGATATCAGAATCGGAGTAAAGACTGTCAGATCCGGGAGAATCCGAAAAAATCCCGACATCTCCCTGCTCTAAAGCCTCGGTATCATATGTATAGTTAACCGATATATCAAATGAAGGCAATCTGCCCGAAATATCATCTGTAGCGTAATAATTATCAGAGCAACCTGAAACTATCAGAAGAGCAGACAAAAAGAGTACTGAAATCACTCTTGTCACATAAGTATCCGGCAATAAGGCCTCCCTTCAAATCTGAAAATATATCATATCAGAAATCTTATCCTTTTTGAACATATAAATCAGGCCTGTTAAGGAGGGCAGATGAACAGATTCAGGCGGGATTTTGCGGGATTATTTGTAATTTTCCATTTTACTTGTTGCAAAATTTGTAATATTATTGGGTCTATGTTTACTACCTTAAAAAAATGCCTATTTGTTGTACCCCTGTTCATTATTTTCTGCTCTGTTGATTTCTCTCTGCTGAGCAACAGACAGTGTGACAACGAGGGAAAATGCCTTGCAGGGTATGTCTGTGACCGGAGTACAATGACCTGTGTAAAGGAAGGCTCACTTACGGTTAAAGATTCGGGCATTGCAGAAGATATATCAGTTGACACACACACTCTGCCGGACATTGAGACAACAGATATAGCAGAAGATATCCAGTGCATACCGACGAACAACGGAACTGAAATCTGCGACGGTATCGACAACAACTGTGACGGAAGAACGGATGAAGATTACGTCTGCGGCAGCTGCACGCTGACCGGCTCAATTACGGAACAATGCGATGAAAACACCAAGTGCAATACCTGCTTTATCGTAGGCGGAGAGAAATATGTATGTGTATCCGACAACGGCGGAGAATTCGGCTGGAAGAAAGAATCCGAAATCGGATGCAACTCCAGCCGGCAAGGATACGTTGTAAGGTGTGAAAACAGATGCTTCTTCTGCGATGGAAACAAATACTCGGATTCATTCATTATAAGCAATGAATCCTGTGACAGCAAGGACAATAACTGTAACGGGCAGATAGACGAGGGAGATATCTGTAAGACATTTGAGGTATGTATCGGCGGCAAATGTGTAGAGAAATCCTGTACCAAAAACGAAGAATGTCCCCCGGGCAAGATATGTAAAAACTCCAAATGTACATCCTGCACGGATATTACAGATGACAGTCTCTGCGGAAGCGGAAAGATATGTGTAAACGGCGCCTGTATTGATGGTGACTGCCATCAGAATTCCGACTGCTCATCGGGTATATGTGTATCAAACAAATGCTGTGCCGACTGCTGCACCAAAAAGGAAGATTGTCCAACAGAACTGATATGCAAGCAGGGAAAATGTACTCAATGCATAGACGGGATAGAAGACCTTGCCTGCGGTCTCGGCTATATCTGTGAAAACAAGAAATGTATCAAAGGCGACTGTCACCCTGACCTCGGTTCATACGCCTGTCCTCTCACGGACAAGATATGTGTAAACTACAGCTGCTGCAAACCGGGACCCACCTGCTGCCTCGAGACAAAACACTGCAAAGCCAATATGCACTGCTCACAGAATTTTAACTGCGAATGCAATGATGGGTACGGTGATTGTAACACAAACTTCGATGACGGTTGTGAAAAGAACCTGAAAACCGACCTCAGCAACTGTGGTGTATGCAAACAGGTCTGTACTCTCCCCAATGCCGACCCTCAATGTGTGGACGGTAAATGTATTATTAAAAGCTGCAAAACGAATTATAAAGACTGCGACCTAAAGCCCGAAAACGGATGCGAAATTAATATCACAAATGACATACTCAACTGCGGTAATTGTTCAGATCCCTGCCTAGCTGATAATGCAGTTACCAAATGCGAGAATTCAAAATGTGCTATCTCTTCCTGCAATCTCGGTTTTGCAGACTGCGACGGCAAATACGATACTGGTTGTGAAGTCAATGTCAATACCGACGATAATAATTGCAAAAACTGCAGCAATAAATGCCCTCCAGATACTCATTGCATAAATGCTGAATGCAAGTAAGAGATTTAATACCATTAATCGACTTTTCCTATCCCCCCTTAGACAGAGGACTTGAAAACTCAATTCTGAATACAGGCCAGCTTTGTCCTATTATTACTTCCAGAATTAATACAAACAATTGTATCATTGACGGATATAAAAGATATTATATTTTAAGAATGCATAACATTAAAATAAACTCCTCTACCCTCCCTCCGACAGACATTCATAATGCCCTAAATATATATCTTGAAATAAACTCTTTTCATCGCAAATTTAACATTATTGAGAAGATAAGAATAAGCAAATTTATCAAATCAAATAAAATATCAATCAAAAAAGAGCTTATCTCCAGATCAGAGATAGGAAATATAAATCTGAATAGTAACCTCTACGATTTTGTAGAAAGGCTCAATGAGGCAGAAAAAGATTTAATTATAGACAAGCAATTCAGTATTATATCAATTGAGAGATTATTTAAGATTTCCTCTTCTTCAGACATACACCTTATATTAAAACTCATTCGAGATAAAAATTTTACCCACCAGCAGTCGCGGGAGATTATATCCGACCTGTATATTCTTGCAATGCGGGGAGAGGATATTCAGAAAATTATTAAAGGGCTCTCAGAACAGACATATGAAGATATCAGACAGAAGCTCAGAAAAATCACAAATCCTGTTCTTACAAAAATGGAAGAATCAATCAAAGATTTTTCAGGCCGGTTCAAAAACATCTCATTATCTCCTCCCCAAAACTTCGAGGGAGACAGATATAGTATCAACGCAATATTTGCATCAGAAAATGATTTGGACAGAATAATAGATGACATCAAAAATTTAAAGGAAGAATGGAAAAACAACCCGATCTTAAAATAGTCATAGACGCCAAATCACCCCAAAATGACTTTACAGAGGAAATCATAAGAAGGGCGAAGAGAAATGATATCGAAATATACGACAATCTTTCCGGTTTGTCAGATATGCAAGGCTCGAAGATATTATACATCTCTTCACAAAAGGGTTTTATCAGACCCTGTCCCTGCTCGAGAAAATACAGATGCTGCAATTACTTCACAATCGATACAATAGAAGGCTGTATTTATGACTGCGAATACTGCATACTGAAAGGATTCATAGATAACTCAAAGATATCAATCAAGGCCGATACCGGTAATCTGCTGTTGGAACTGAGAGAATTTACCGAACACCTCAAAGAGAAGGATTTAATCATCAGAATAGGTACCGGCGAACTGAGTGATTCCCTTGCACTCGAACATATAGCCCCGTTTGCCCCGATACTAATCGAAGAAATGAAAAACAGGGACAAAACAATTCTGGAATTCAAGACAAAAAGCGCAAATGTGGATGAAATACTAGGTATTCCTCACCATCCGATGACAACCGTCTCCTTCTCAATGACTACCGATTATCTTCATAAAAGACTTGAACACGGCACACCAGCTCCCAAAGAACGGATGCTCGCGGCGAAAAAATGTACCGACCATTCATACAGAGTAGGATTTCACTTCGACCCCATAATACATTATACAGACTACGAATCTGACTATGAGAAAATAATCAGAGAATTATCCCTGCTCATTCCGGAAGATGCAATCAGCTGGATATCGCTCGGGACCATCCGGTTCAATCCTGTTATGCTGGACATATTCGGTTCCGATATTCTGTTCGGTGAGTATATAACCGATGCCGAGAAGAAGATGAGGTATCCCCTAAAATTAAGACATAACATCTATAAAACGATATCAGATATCTTTAGATCGTATTACAGCAACAACATTAGATTATACCTCTGCATGGAATCAGACATTCTGAACAACTCCGTACTAGGGAAATCATTCAGGTCGGATGAGGAACTCAACAGGTACATTACATATCGTTCGTATAAATAACGATTATTTTACTTCTGCATTCTGCTATGCTAAAATACAGGCCTCAGTAAAGGAGAATATTATGAAAATAGTAATAATTCTTTTGTCCGTTGCTGCAATATCTCTCTCTTACTGCACGCAGGACGATGAGTCGGACAACTCCGCTTTATATGATGTAGGTGAATTATACGGGAAGTGCAAAGAGGACGGAACCTGCAACAACGGTCTTCAGTGCATAAAAGGTTTCTGCAGGATTGTAACCGACAGCAGCGGTACGTGGGGAGGCTCTTTCTCCGGAGGGAACAATACACCGGATTCCGGAACGCAAGATACCGGAGGCAACACTCCGGGTAACTGCAAGGATTATACCTGCAAAGGGTGTTGCAATTCATCAGGTTACTGTATTGAACCCGGGAATCTAGATACTGCCTGCGGGAAGAATAGTTCTCCCTGTACTGATTGTACTGCCTCAAACAAGATCTGTTCTGATGGTTACTGCACAGATAAGACAGAGATATGCTCTATGACGAACTGCACAGGCTGCTGCGGTACAGACCAGAAATGCCACTCGGGATTCAGTGATTCAGCGTGCGGCAACAAAGGGACATTGTGCACGGACTGCACGACCACAAATCAGAAGTGTGTCAACGGATACTGTCAATGAGACTTAAAAATTAATTATTCATATTTTATCTTTATCTAATAAAAAAAGCCCTGAAATCACCTTATCTTATTTTTTAATTCTTTGAACCTAAGTAATCTGTTTTGATACTTCTTTATTTTCTCTGGTTCGTTTTTGTAATTTTCAATCGCTCTTTTGGTTATCTCTATCTCACTCTCAATGTATCTTGCCATCTCTTCACTTTTGATATTCCCCGTTACTTTATCCACAAATCTCTCATCCAGATCAGATGTACCTTCTATCTTGACCTCCTCTCTACTTTGCTTCTCCACTACAAATTCATCACGATTGGATTCACTTTTGGAAAGGAAAAATAAGACAATAAGCACAAACGCAACTGCTACCAATAGAATTAAAAGAAAATTCTTTCTCATACAAAAAATTATCAAAAAATTAATCCCTAAATCCCAAATCCCTCTACACTATCGCCTTCAGCACTATATCACTAATTTCGCCTTCAGCCTTCAGCACTATAGGAATTAATGGGAATTAATGTATATGACACGATTGCTTCTCACGATTGCTTCTAACCTTTAGCACTCTCCTCACCTTCAGCTCTTCAGCCTTCAGCTCTACATCGCTTCGATACACTCTGTTACTCAGCGACCATTAAAGCAAAGGGACGTTGAGTAGTGAGCAAAGCGAACATATCGAAACGTCCAATATAACAGCGGCTTCGGTTATGCTAAAGCTACTCAGCCAACTTAAATATCACAGGGACATTGAGTAGGCAAAGCC
>Ga0067045_1029271_pt1 | contig 22296 bp, 22 predicted proteins | sample TerdegcTABiofilm_FD_59184 | JGI IMG/M metagenome (GOLD analysis project Ga0067045, IMG submission 59184) | Combined Assembly of (Gp0054472, Gp0054536) Wastewater bioreactor microbial communities from Singapore -Terephthalate degrading...
ATCCGGCTTTTCGGCATCCGCCGGGACTCCCGCGAGCAGTACTGTTCAAACACAGGGAAGCGGACCCGGCCGGGCACTCTCCTCTGCGCTGCTTAAGGAAACCTGGGCAGAAGGCTCCGGAATGCCGGAGAGTCTGGATAAGGCACGGGACACAGTGGTCCGGGTGGATGCCTGTGGCCTGCAGTGCCCCGGACCGATTCAAAGGCTCAAACAGGAGATGGACAGGATTCCCTACGGAGGCAGAATTATATTGTCCGCTACAGATCCAGGTTTTGTCCGGGATTCCAAAAGCTGGTGCTCCATTACCGGCAACACTTTGCTCGGTCTGGAGGAATCGGGCGGAATATATACGGCCACCATAGAGAAAACCGCTCCTGCCAAAACCCTCCAGACGGAAACAACTCGGCAATCTACCGGTGCAACCATCATTGTCTTTTCCGATGATATGGATAAGGCTTTGGCGAGCTTTGTTCTGGCTAACGGAGCCGCGGCGGTAGGCAAACAGGTGACAATGTTCTTTACCTTCTGGGGCCTTTCCATCCTTAAGCGACAGGAACGGGTAAGAGCGGAAAAGGACTTTATGGGAAAGATGTTCTCCATGATGCTTCCTAAAAACGCTGGAAAACTTTCTCTGTCTAAAATGAATTTCGGCGGCTTGGGGGCCAGTATGATGAAGAACCGGATTAAGAGAAAGAAGGTCGATTCCCTGGAGATGATGATGACCCAGGCGATGCGTGCCGGGGTTCGTCTTGTGGCCTGCCAGATGTCCATGGACATTATGGGAGTGGCCAGGGATGAGCTTATCAATGGTGTGGAGATAGGCGGAGTAGCCACGTATATGGAAGCGGCAGGGAAGTCGGGTGTAAATCTGTTTATATAAGAGAGCAGATAGGGCTAGGTAAAAGTTAATAAACCGGCACAGGGACACAGTTCCCCGGAATTAATATCTTTGCCCGCCCCAGCAAATACGAGATAAGTCAGCCGTAGGTTAAACTGTACTGAAACGGGAGGAGATAGATATGCTGTGCGGCACACTTTATAGATTGGCTGCTTTTACAGATAATCCCGCCGGCGGAAATCCCGCGGGGGTATGGATTGGGGAAGTGCTTCCATCACCGGAGGAGATGCAGAGAATCGCAGCGGAGGTTGGGTATTCTGAAACAGTCTTTATCACTCCCTTGCACGGCCAAAATAGGATTGTGCGATATTACAGCCCCGAGATGGAAGTGCCCTTTTGCGGCCATGCCACAATAGCGAGCGGAGTTCTGCTGGGATCGACAGAGGGGGATCGGGAATACCATCTCTCTACAGCGGCCGGTGATATTACTGTAAAGGTTTATTTAAAGGATGGAATCCGGGAGGCGTCTTTGGTGTCGGTGGAACCAAGGATAAGTCCTGCATCGGATATTCTTTTACGGAGTGCAGTTTCTGCTCTTAACTGGGAAATGGAAGATCTTGATTATTCCATTCCTCCCATAAAGGCTTATGCCGGTGCTTGGCACTTGGTAATCACAGTTAAAAACCCGGAACGCCTTAATAGATTAAATTATAATTTTGAATCCTTAAAAAAATTGATGCTTCGGGAGGAGCTTACGACCCTACAGCTCCTTTGGCAGGAGAATGAAAATACCTTTCATTCCCGAAACCCTTTTCCTGTAGGCGGTGTCGTGGAGGACCCGGCAACGGGGGCAGCTGCCGCAGCTCTAGGAGGATACCTTAGGGAGGCGAAACTAATTGAAATACCCGCTCTAATTAAAATAATACAAGGAGTAGCTATGGGGAAGCCCAGCAAGATAAAAGTAGAGATACCGCAAAAGGGCGGAATAATTGTAATAGGGAGAGCGGTTTATATTGATAAATAACTAAGGTTATGCGAATCTTTCCATCTAAAAATAATAAATGCGGGGAAGATATGACAACCTATCCAGTGCATGAAGACTATAAAAGGTTTAATTTCGGTGTACCACTGCATCCTTTTATTCTGCCGGCGCTTCAAATTATTGTTCGGATAATTTTCAGAATGCAGGGAATTCCAAAAGGTATAAACCATCAGAAAAGGATTATAAGCGGCTGCGGTGGCCATAATATTCCACTAGAGATCTTCAGCCCTGTTGGAATAGAACGTAATGCACCTTGTCTGCTCTTCCTCCATGGCGGAGCCTTCGTGCTGCCGGCTGCTGGGTATCATAAAAAATTGATATGTGATTATGCCTTGAATTGTTCCTGCAAGGTGATCTTTGTGGATTACAGATTAGCGCCAAAATACCCTTATCCCGAAGGCCTTGAAGATTGTTACACTGCCTACAAATGGATGATAGATGAGGCAAAAGAAAATGATATTGATATCAATAGAATCGGAATTTGCGGAGATAGTGCAGGGGGAGGATTGGCTGCCGCTCTAACCCTTCTTATCAGAGATCGATCGCTAAAGATGCCGCTTTTTCAGATGCTCATCTACCCTGCTTTGGATTCAGACCTTGAAACCGATTCAATGAAAAAATACAAGGACACGCCGATTTGGAATGCTGAACTAAATAAAAAAATGTGGGCTTTATATTTATCCAGGAGTGAGAAAACCCTTAACCTGGAATATGCTTCACCAATAAAGGCAAAATCATTAAAGAGCTTGCCAGAAGGTTATATTGAGGTTAATGAATTTGATTGTCTCCGGGATGAGGCAATAGAATATTACAAAAAACTAAAACAATGCGGAATTGAGACAGTACTGAATCAAACAGAGGGGACGGTTCATGGCTTTGAGTTTAATTACCACAGCCCTTATACTCAGGAGATTATAAGAAAAAGAATCGATTATATAAAAAAGAGGTTTAAAGGTTAATGCTTTAGGGACAACCCTCAACTTATCCTATAATGGATTACCCCCGGAACGAACTCTATTTCCGTCCAAAAAACCGCAAGTCTGCCTAGAGATGTTTTGAAGGATGATAAGCTCTTTCTCTGATTATAAAAATTCTCCCTTTTTACCCTATTTTTGTTCTTGTGTAATTAGTCATCTAGGAATATTCTATTAAAATAAAACAATAAAGAGGTGAAGTTATGTATAGATGCAGTCTAGAAAGAATGACCGACAAGGTCAAAACCATGAGTAAATTTGGGGATGCTGGGCATGGAGGAATTACCAGGTACACCCTTTCTCCCGAAGATATCCAGGCTCGGAATGAGTTTAAAAAACGGATGGAAAAGATCGGGGCGGTTATAGAAATTGACGATCTGGCCAATGTTTACGCAACCCTTCCTGGCAGTGATCCGAAGGCTAAGAGAATCGTTATGGCTTCCCACACCGATTCAGTGAAAAACGGAGGAAACTACGATGGTATTCTTGGAGTAATTTCGGGTATGGAAGTTCTCGAAACAGTGGTGGATAAGAAAATACCCCATAAACATCCCCTTACAGCTATGATCTGGACCAACGAAGAGGGCTCTCTCTATCCCCCGGCAATGATGGTGTCCGGGATTGCCTGTTACGACCATCTTCCCGAGGCTATAAGAGGTAAGTTCAAAGAAGAAAATGTGCTTAATTCAAAGAGTGTTCTCGATTCTTCAAAAACCTTTTCAGAAGCTCTGATCAAGTCAGGTTACAAGGGAGATAAAAAATACCGTATAAATCCAGATAAATATAAGTATATGTTTGAGCTCCATATCGAGCAGGGTCCAATCCTGGAGGATGCAGGCAATGCCGTCGGTGTCGTCGACTGTGTAAAGGGCATGTTCAATTATCGGTTCAGGTTTTACGGCCAGACAGTTCATGCTGGAACTTTTCCAATGAATAAAAGAAAGGATGCCCTTTTTGCGGCTTCGCAGGTTATAAATTATCTTCATGAAGAAATTGACAAGCTGAAAGACTCCGAGCTAGTCTACACTACGGGCGAGATAGTGTGTCATCCTAATGTGCATACCTGCGTTCCTGACTATGTTGATTTTTCCCTCGATGTGCGCCATGAGGATCCAAAGGTCCTCGACAATGTGCTTGCCATCGTAAAAAAATGCGCCGACAAGGTGTGGGCCGGCTGCAAGTGCGAAATCGAGAGAATGTGGAACAGGGATACCGTATACTTCGATAAAAAATTGATGGGCTACGTCAAGACCGCTGCCGAGGAAGTGGGAGTTTCTCATCAGTATGTCCATTCCGGGGCAGGACACGATGCCCAGTTTGCAGCCTACATGCTGCCTACTACCATGATCTTTGTTCAGTCCAAGGACGGACTTTCCCACTGTGAACAGGAATACACATCCATGGAACACTGCACGGAAGGGGCTACAGTCCTTCTGAACGCAGTACTCAAAGCGGATGCAGAGTAAGTCAAGTTTTTATTATGCTTCAAATATGAAGGGACTGATTTCCTCAAAAGGGACAGTCCCTTTTTGTCTTTTATATAATCGATTATATAAAAAAGAAATGTGCAGGTGAGTAATATGCAGAGACGTATAATCCAAGATGCCAAGACCTGGAAAAGGATTGATGATTTCCTTGCAGAGGCAGGTGCTGCACCTTGCGAGGATGCCTTCCTGGATATGGTGAGATGCCGCATCTCGGATCTCGTTCCCACAGACCTACCACCCGCCTTCCTTCGCATAGAAGATGATACAGGGGCATATCACTGTCTGATAGGATGGGACGAAGCTGACCTCAGGATGTTCAATGAAAAATATTCCCGAAAGATAATGCCCGTCGGCCTGGATTATCTGCGTACTCACCCTGTAATGGATTACCGGAAGTTCCCTCGTATCGAGCTCTATCTGTGGCTATTCCGCCCAAAACGCATCCGCTGGGTGCTAGGGTGTCTTGAGAGTGCATATTTCTCTCTCTTCCGCACCGAGGGATCTCCTGCGTTCTCAGACCGTGAGATTTGCGTCTATTTAACACTTTCCCGTCACTTGGCTAACCTGGCATCCTTTCATAGAAAGCTCGCGCACATTCCTAGTCAGGCTATAAGCAGGGCGGAGTTGGCTCATGATTGTCGTCCTCTTAGCCGCCGGGAGGCAGAGATTGTACGCCTACTGGCTTTGCGTATGACTGCCCGGGAGATCAGCTCGGTTCTTAACATCAGCTCCCGTACCGTGGAGTGCCATATTGCGAATGCCTACGAAAAGCTGCATGTAGCTTGCCGAGCTGATCTACTATCAAAGGTTTACGGAGCGGACAAACCCTTCGATACAGATACTTAGGTTTTTACGGATACCGCTTGCTGTTCTGCTGCCTTATAGTTTCCCTTGAAAAAACAATTGTAAAAGGGGGATTATATGGAAAAGAAATGGATCATTCTTCCGATCATTCTTGTGCTCCTGATCTGGGGATGCAATAACCAGGGACCACCGGAGCCATCTGATTCTCCGCCCTCTGCTCCCTCGGGATTAACGGCTGTCGGAGTTTCAAGCAATCAAATTAATCTTGGTTGGGCAGACAATTCGGAGGATGAAAACGGTTTCCGAATTGAGCGTGCTGCTTCTTCTGACGGAAGCTTCCAGGATATTGGGCAAGTTGGTATGGATACTAATAACTTCACGGACGATAATCTTCCAGCCTCCACCAATTACTGGTATAGGGTACGGGCCTATAATGATCATGGATTTTCCGATTATTCCAATGTTGCCACTGCGGCCACCGAAAATCTGCCCACTTACACGATCCTATACAAAGTCAGCGGGACTGGACCTGTAACCAATAGTGCATTCATTGCCTATAGTGACCAGAATGGAAACACCCAACAAATTGATTCTACTGCACTGCCTTGGGAATTGACTATCGAAAGTACTGAGAGACCAAGGGCTTATGTGGTGTCGGCTACGGGAGCCACTTCTTACTTGGAACCTGTAACGATTACTGCCGAGGTCTGGAAAGATGGAGAGCTTATCCAAACAAGTACAGCAGGGTATTATTTGCTTTTCGGGAATTATCTTATCGACGGCCAGGCGACAGCCTCTGCTAGTGTGGATTAGATCAGCCCTAGTGAAAGAGTATAGGGCACCTTGGAAAACCTTAATAGGTTTTTTAAGGTGTTCTTTTTTTTAAATTCCCTAAGCCACAAAATCAATAAAAGGTGGTGTAGAACTGGCAAAATGGACTTCCTCCCGTGCTGGAGTTCTATTATAATTCCTCTATGAAAGAAAAAACCATATTTACCTATAAAATCCGTAGAGCAAGCCTTGTCGTGCTAACCAGCCTAGTCCTTGTCCTAACCCTCTCTTCCTGCGTCTCGACTAGACAGGTGATCACCGAATCCTGGGCGGACAAGTACCGCGCCATCGAGTTATCCGACCCGGAACTATACATGAATACCATAAGTGAAGCTGATACCTATTACCGTAATGAAAGCTATGCCTGGTTCTGGTACATGGCGAATAACAATTTTGAGGATCTATCCTTTACGGTAACCGGAATGGACCGGGTGAACCCGTCCACCATGCTGGTCCACATCAATCAGAAGCACACCTACGCCGGCAATAACTTCGATTTTGATTACACCATTGTCTACGGGCTGGAGGAGGGCGACTGGCGGGATCAGGATCTGGATTTTCAAGTCCGGGAGATCCCGGGTTTCAAGATCTATTACATGGCAGATGAAAAACATCTTGCAGCTTTCGAAGGGTTCCTAATAAAGTCGAATAGAGACCTTATAGAGGTTTTCGGAGTAGGAGCAGACGATAATTTTCCCGTTAAACTTTATACTGACCGGGAACTTCTCCGCCAGCGGACCTACCCGATTATAGAGCGTCAGTTCACTGCCTGGGGTGAGGGGAATGAATCCCTCAAGATCTATACAGGCTTCCCTAATGTTGCTATGTACGAGGCAACTATCCGGCATGAGTTGGTCCATCATATAACTCTGAAGATGAGTTCCAACCGGCTATGCAGCTGGTATGCCGAAGGACTTGCTGTGCATTACGGCAATTCAGTAATCGCCGGGGGGGATTACATTATGACCAGGCGGATCACTAAGGAGGATGCCCGTAGGACTATCGCTATGCTTGAGGCTGTCAATCCAGCTACAGAAACCAACGAGAGGGAGGTCGCCTGCTATTACGGTGTTTCCGGACTCATTGTTAAGTATATCGCTGAGACCTGGGGTGACGAGGCTCACCGGAAAATACTCTTCCGGTGCGGAGAGGGGGGATATTTTGACCGTGCAAAGGAGAAGGATCCCGAAGCGATTCTCCAGCCTATCCTGCACGAGGCCTTCGAATATGTGCTAGGAATTACCGCGGAAGAGTTCTGCGAAGGATACCTTGTTTGGCTCAACGATTCCCATTGAGGATATTTTCCCCGTGTTCTATTAATCCCTAACAATTTTTATCAAAAAATATTTACCGCTAAGGAGGAATCCTTGAAAATCTATGTAATATGTGACCTGGAGGGTGCGGCTGGCGTCGTTGACCACAGGCAGCAGTGTCAATGGGATTCGGCAAAGGGATGGTATGCACCATATCTTGCCCAGGCACGGCGGTTGGCAACCCTCGAATTGAATGCTTTGGTGGAAGGGGCTCTTGAAGGAGGCGCCACTGAAGTTGTAGCCTGGGACGGGCATGGTAATTTCCCTGGAGGACTTGATATTGAACTTCTCCATCCGGAATGTAAATTGGTGATGGGTGGAGGCGCTGGAGGACCCACCGGCTTCGATTCAAGTTTTTCAGGTTTGTTCCAACTAGGGCTCCATGCCAGGGCTGGTACTGCACGGGCAGTATTGGCGCATTCCTTTGATAACAGCATAGTGGGGTACTGGGTCAACGAAATGTGTATTGGCGAGATTTGGATGAATTGTTACATAGCTGGTCTTTCAAGAGTGCCCTTTGTGTTTATAAGCGGGGATCAAGCAGCGGCAGAGGAGGCAAAGGCACTAGTACCAGGTGTGGAAACAGCAGTAGTAAAGAGGGGATTGGCTGAACAGGCCGGCGGTCTTTCCGTGCAGCCTGCACTCTCTCTTTCTCCTGAAAAGGCTCAAACCGTTATTCGTGCTGCGGCTAAACGGGCAATGTTAAAGATTGAAGTAATTGAACCCTACTGTCCAGAACCGCCCTTCAGGCTAAGAGTACAGTATAAGACCGAACAATCTGCTGCTCGATGCGCAGCACAGCGGAAGGTGAAGCGGCTGGATTCTGTAACGGTTGAGATGGAACGAGCGGAATTCCCATGGATGCTCTTATAAAAGGGATAATATTTAGATACAGATGATTGATTTGAAAGGCTTCTTAAAATTCTTTTTTTATGGCTCTACCTTGGTTGAAGATGAACAGAATACTCTGCATTTAAAGTGCAGTGATCCTGTGCTGAGTAAAATAGATGAGCAGACTCATTACGACCTCAACTTAGATGAGTTTTATAAAAAGTTCAACAACACCAATACAACCTTCGGAGACGAAGTTTTTTATCATTGGCTTCATTCTATAAAAAAGGATATCAGGGATATTGAACTGATCAAATTAAACACAAAAACCCTGCAGTCGGAAAATCAATTAAGGATCGTCTTAAACAAGCAGCTTGGAAAAATTGGTAAACAGGATCGAGGCAGGATTGTAGCAGATCTATGGGAAGGGCTAAAATACTGCCCACCGCTCTTAAAGTGGATTATACCTATTGTTTCTGTAAATATTCTATTAACAATAATATTGATTTCCATTTTTCCTCAATATTGGTTATTTATTCTTCTGGCCTTATTTATTATACATTTAATTATCTATCTTTCTACGAATACACATATTAATAGCAGTGCAGGATCTGTTTATTATTTTTCTAAAGGGGTTGAGTTAATTTTAAAAAACAAGCCTGGTTTAGAAAAGCTTCATTTCCCTGACACTCCGAATTTTAAAATCTTTAGGAAACTTCCATTATTTTCCTACCTTTTTAAACATGGTATTGGGGGAACCTCCTCTCAGGACCCGCTTTCCCTTTTCCTTGATTATTTAAGAGTCTTTTTCTGTCTTGAGGCTATTTCATATCGACTGACTATGAAAAAAATTGATCAGAATAAGGAGGAACTGAGGAAGATTTTACTTTTTATTGGGACAATAGACTGCTACCTCAATAATGTGGATATTATTGAAAACTATAAAACCTGTTTTCCCGTGTTTGACTCCTTGAAGGAGATAGAATTCAAGTCTCTCCGACACCCCTTGGTGGGGGATTGTATCGATCAATCCGGCAAAATTGAGAAAAGCTCGATAGTGACCGGATTGAATATGGCTGGCAAATCTACCTTCTTAAAATCTATAGCTCTTAATCAGATAATCTCTACGAGTTTCGGCTTTGCTTTTGCAGAGGAGTACAAGACAAAGTTGTTCCATGTAATTACATCTCTTAGATTGACGGATGATATTATAAACAGGAAGAGTAAGTATTATGTCGAAGCAGAAAGGCTCATAATGATCCAGGACTCTCTAAGAAGGCAGGACTGTCTGTGCCTTATTGATGAAATCCTTACAGGCACAAACACGGAGGAAAGAGTTATTGCCTCAACGGCCATTCTTGAAAAATTATCATCCTATAAAAATTCCATAACCATAGCTGCTACCCATGACACAACCATAGCCAAGAATCTGGAGTATGCTTATAAAAATTATTACTTTGATGGAATTATAGAAGGTGAACAGATAAAATTTGATTATCTTTTAAAACCAGGAATCGTGTCTCGGAAAAATGGATTACTGATTTTGAGATTTCTTGGAATAGATATTGAGGAAAGTGTTTCCGATCCAACCAATGGTTCGGTGCAGAAGTCTTTTAAAGGAGCAGAAGATGAGAATTAAAAAGATGATTGGAGAAAAGTGTTATTTATCTCCTATAAATTTAGACGATATTCCTTTGTATATGGAGTGGTTGAATAACGAGGAAGTGTTTCAGTATCTTTTAGTGGGGACAAGCGTGATATCCTATGAAATAGAAAAGAGGTATTGCTGCGGTTATCCAAGGAACATGTCTATGGGATCATAGATAAGAAAAGCGATTTGCTTATTGGGAATGTAGGACTATTAAATCTAAATCATATTCAAAAAACCTCTGAGGTAGGGATATTTATTGGTAATACGGATTACTGGGGTAAGGGATATGGAACAGAAGCATTAAGGCTTATTGTAGATTATGGTTTCAGGGTATTGGGATTGGAGAATATAATGTTAAATGTATTTGAGAATAATGCGCGAGCTATACTTAGTTACGAGAAGGTCGGATTTAGAAAAATCGGAACCAGAAGAAGATCCCATTATTACAATCTTGAAAGGCATAATGAGATCTATATGGATATAGTGAAAGAGGATTTTTATAAAAAATAATTAAAACTATACCTTTGGAGAAACAAATGGAGAAGAGATTGTTCAGTGTAATAGATGTTGAAACCACAGGTTTTTCACCCAAAAGAGGAGATAGAATAATTGAAATAGGTATTACAAAAATAGACCTGGAGGGGAATAAAATTGAAACCTTTGACACCTTAATCAATCCGAATAGAGATGTTGGGTCAACCTCTATTCACGGTATCACTGCAGGAATGGTGAAGAACGCTCCCTTTTTTAATGATATAATCGGGGATCTCCTTAAGGTAATAAATGGAACTACAATGGTTGCCCATAATGCACTATTTGATATTGGTTTTATAAGATCAGAATTGGAAAGAGGTCAATTAGATATAAAGGAGATTCCCTATAATTGCACTCTCTGTATGGCTAGAAATTATCTATCGGAAATACCATCTAAGAAACTGGAATTTATATGCAATTATTTTAATATAGAAAATGAGAAAGCTCATTCAGCTATTTCGGATTCGATAGCTACAGCGGAGATATTTATAAGAATGTTAAAAAAATATAATTTGTATAATAAAATATGTACAAATAAGATTAATATTGAAAATAATGAATATACAAAAATAAATAAATCAAAAATTTTAACAAGAGAGAATTGTAATTTAACCAGGGAAAAGGAAAATAACTACTTACGGACAGTAATAGAAAAGCTCCCAACAATACAATCAGAAAATGAGAATGAATTTGCCTATGCTGAGAAATTAGATGAAATCCTCCTTGATAGAATAATTACCAAAGATGAAGCAGAGGATTTGCTGGAAATAGCAATGGAATGCGGTGTAACAAGGAAACAGGCCCGTGAAATACACAAGGAATATTTAAGGAATATAATCAAAATTGCATTGATAGATTCTGCAATTACAGAAAATGAATTAGTAGATATAAATAAGGTAATAGATGTCCTTAATCTCGGGGATGTAAACCTGCAGAAAGAGATAGATCTTGTCAGAAAAGAGGATAATCGGAAACTTAATCTCAGAATGGATAAGATTATTGGAAAATCTGTTTGTTTTACTGGGGAATTAAAATGTAGATACAAAAATGAGATTATCACCAGGGAAAGGGCAATTAAAATAGCTAAGGATCAGGGTATGATAGTAATGAATAGTGTTACAAAGAAACTTGATTACCTGGTTGCAGCGGATGTGAATTCTTTTTCTGGAAAAACAAAAAAAGCAAGAGAATACGGGATAAAAATACTTGATGAAAATGCTTTTTGGAATATGTTAGGTTTACAGATAGAATAGTATTGGATAAAAATCGTATCACCCCAGGCAGATTGGGTTTTGGTTAATAGGAGCTCTGGGTGTAACAGAGAGGAGATCTCTTTGGGTAAAGTATTACTAGGAACCTGTTCCTGGAATTATGACTCCTGGGAGGGGCTTGTATATTCGAAGAGACAAAGAACCGCGGCAGAATACTTAATAGAGTATTCCAGGAAGTACAAAACCGTAGAAATAGACAGCTGGTTTTATAAAATTCCCCAAAAAACAGAAGCGGAAACGTACCTTAAAAACACCCCAGAGGATTTTATGTTTACCTGTAAGGTATTTCAGAACCTTACCCTTACCCATGAGAGGAGCCGGAGCAGGGATCTTACAGGCAACGAGAATAAGCAATTTCTCTCTACCGATCTTTTTAATGATTTCTGTGAAGCTGTTAACCCCTTACTCCCTAAAATTGATCTGTTTATGTTTGAATTTGAGTATTTAAATAAGCAAAAAATGGAGTCTGTTCACAAGTTTATAGACCTCTTTAATGATTTCAAATCAAAAATAGATAAAAAATATAGAATCGGAATTGAGATAAGGAACGGTAACTATCTGACTGAAACCTATTTCAAATTCCTGAAAGAGAATAGCATTATTCATGTCTTCTCGGAAAAGCAATATATGCCTCATGTTTACGATGTATTTGAAAAATACCACTCCTATCTGGGAGATACTGCTGTTTTCAGGTTATTGGGCGGCGACCGAAGGGAAATGGAGAACAAGACAAAACAAGTTTGGGATAGAATTGTGGATGAAAAAAGGGATAAAGAAAGGATAATAAACCTGATTGCAAAACCGCCATTTAATAATGGAAAAGTAATAATCAATGTAAATAATCATTACGAAGGATCTGCACCATTGACTATTGAAAAAATTAGAGAAATCTGTAAAAACCTTGGAGTGGAAGAATAAAACCTGCGGCATAAAGGAGAAATTGAATGGCGAAAGATTCAAAGAGTACCGGTAATTCTGAAAGATTCTATAAAATGACTTTTAGCAGTGTTTATCCCTTGTATGTTCAGAAAGCGGAAAGAAAGGGAAGGACAAGGGAGGAAGTGGATAGAATAATATTCTGGTTAACCGGATATGACAAACCTGCCTTAAACAAACAGATAGAAAAGGGATGTAATTTTGAAACCTTCTTCAACGAAGCGCCGCAAATGAATCCCAATGCATCAAAAATAACAGGCATTATATGTGGATGCCGTGTGGAAGATATTGAAGACAAGCTGATACAGAAGGTTAGATACTTGGATAAACTGATTGATGAATTGGCAAAAGGGAAGGATCTGGAAAAGATCCTGAGAAATTGAGCAGAAAGGAAATTAAAAAAATGAACTTAAATAATTGGAAAAAGAATACAACCTTTTTTTTAGGCGGTCAGATTTTATCCCTCTTTGGGTCTCATCTTGTTCAGTATGCAATGTTGTGGCACTTGACTCTGGAAACAAAGTCAGGCGTTGTAATGACAGGGTACATTATCGCAGGTTTTTTACCAGCCTTTTTGTTGTCTCCCTTTGCCGGGGTGTGGGCAGACCGGTATGACAGGAAAAAAATTATCGCCTTGGCAGACGGGTTTATAGCCATTGTCAGTATCATCACTGCTGTGCTTATTGCCTTCGATTTATCGACCATACCCTTGTTTTTCACAGCTGCCGCTCTGCGCTCCTTAGGAAGTGCCCTGCACCAGCCCGCAGTTGGAGCCTTTCTTCCCCGTATTGTTCCAAAGGAACATCTTACACGAGTTAATGGAATAAACGGTACACTTCAAAGCGCTCTCATGCTTGTTTCCCCGATTGCAGCGGGTGGTCTTCTTGTCTTTATGCCTATGCCTTTTATTTTTCTTATTGATGCAGTAACCGCCTCTTTAGCTATTGGTGTTCTTATGTTCTTTGTTCATGAACAGAAGCAGGAAAAAAGGGAAGCAGAAGAAATCGCTCCGCTTAAGAGGAGCGGAATATTGAAGGATTTTATCGATGGTCTGCGTTATATAAAAACCCACAGGTATCTGCTCTCCTTTTTTCTCTATAATGCAGTTCTTTTGGTTTTGGTTTCGCCTGCGGCATTTTTAACACCCCTTCAGACAGCACGATCCTTCGGGCCGGAGGTTTGGAGATTAACAGCCATAGAGATGGTTTTCTCTTTAGGGATGATTGCAGGGGGTGCAATAATCACAGTGTGGGGCGGGTTCCATAATAGAATGAAAACCATTGTCTTATCTAACTTAATTATGGCTTTCTGTACTATTGCCTTAGGAATCTCGCCGATGGTTTCGAACCTTCTGAGAGGATCAACAATAGTAATTTTCGGAGTCGACAATCTGATTCCCTTTATCATCTACCTTGGTTTTATGACCTTCTTTGGGATGGCCTTACCCTTTCTTAATACACCTGCCATCGTAATTCTCCAGGAACACATAGAGGATGCATACTTAGGCAGGGTTTTCAGTGTCCATGGTATGATAGCCCATTCTCTCATGCCCCTGTCGATGTTCATCTTTGGCCCTTTAGCGGATACAATCAGTATAGAAAAGCTTTTAATATTTACAGGAGCTGCCATGCTGTTGTCGGCTCTGTTTGTTCCTTTCAATAAACGGCTCATGGAGGCAGGTGAGCCAGAAAATAAAATCAGCACTGACACAGTTTCGGATCTGCCCGGATGAATCCAAGGAGTTTAACAGTTGTTAACACTAAGGGATATCTCTCTATCCCGCGGTAAAAGAAAGGTTCTCCAATGTCCTTCCCTATCTGCAAACAGGGGGGAGGTGATAGCCGTGATCGGGCCAAATGGTTCGGGAAAAACTACTCTGCTTCATTTCATAAGCGGGCTTCTGGAAAAGGATTCCGGAAGCATTGCTTTTAATGGTCAAGAGGTGAAAACCTCCTCCAGGGAGTGGAAGGATAAAACCGCCTTTGTTCTGGATGATGGGGGCATAATCCCGCTTTTAACAGTGGAAGAACAGCTTTTTTTAGCGGGAACCTTGTCGGGCCTCGGCCCGGAAGAATCCCTCCGCCGCAGGGAGATTCTTATCCCTTTTCTTGGTATAGAGGATCACAGGGGACACCGGGGTGATGAGCTTTCCAGCGGCCTGCGTAAGAGACTCGGTTTGGGAATCGGTATAATTCGCAAGGCTGATCTTTTTCTTTTCGATGAACCCTTCGGCGGCTTGGATATCGATGCCGCGTCAGTTTTTATCAGAATCCTCAGGATGCTGAAGAATAAAGGAAGGATTGTAATTTTCTCTACCCACATCTTTTCTTTCAATGATGTCTTGTGTTCGCGGGTTTGGCAGCTTGATAAGGGAATAGCGGAGGATCTTGGGAATCAGAAAACACCGGGAGAATCTCTTTTTAAATCCCTGGAGCTTGAAAAATCGGATCAGCCCTATATAGACCTTACATGGCTAGCATGAATGCTAAAAACAGATAAATTGCTGATACAGCGGGGCGTTCACCGGTTTTCTGGAAGCGTCTTTCTTGGGACAGCTGCAGCTTTCCTCTCTTGTGTCCTTGTTATACGGATCAGCACCAACTTGATCTGGACTGTCGTTCTGGCTCTGCGCTATTCCTATGTGAATCTTCCGCAGATAGCCTCTGCACATTTCCTCCTCCTGTCTGCCTATATTTTATGGTTCGGTTCGCTTTCTTCCTTCCGAATAGGGAGTTCCCTCCCGTCTCCTTCCTTCCTGGATACCCTGCCAAAGGGGAAAAAGTTTATTTCCCAATTCAAAACAAAGACTTCCTTTTCCCGCCCGCTGTTTTTAACAACAATCCTGCTGATCCTCTGTATTGCCGCCGTTTTCCTGGCCCTAAGCAAGGAGGGGCAGGGGATAATCCTGGTAAGGGCCTTGGAAGCTCTAATAATTGCTTTTGTTGGGACAGCGTGGTTAAGAGTTCTGGTTGCCTGGTTCCCCCCGGACAAAACGGAAGCTCAGGTTTTGGAGCTGCTTTTTTTAATTATACTGGTGTTGGCAAACTTAGATCTTGGTTTTGTTGAAGGCAAAACCTTGGCCCTAGTTTTTGCAAATTATTTTTCCATAGACCAAAACTGGGTATATTGTGCGATTCTGGTTTCAATTATTGCAGCAGAGTCGGTGCTTCTTATTGTTTTAAGGATACTCTCTCTGATCAGACGAACATCCTTCTATAAAGGCTCCATGCGCCCCTTGGAGTACTGGTATCTGCGTCAATTTAAGTTGCCTTCCTGGCTTCTTCTATACGCTCTGTTTTTACCCCTTTGGATTTCGTCTTTTATCACCCGTCAAACAAAGATTTGGGGAGCCGTAATTTTTGCCGGAGTCAGTTTTATCACCTTCCTCTCCGTTGTGAACACTTGGGAGAACAGTGTAGGAGAGAAATGGAGGGTTTCCCTGCTTTGTAAGGAAAATATTCCTCTGCTTCTCCGCCCTATGGCCATGCATCTATTCCTTACCCTGCTTCCGGTTATTGCCTATCTGGTACTTTTTAGAATATAAATAGGGATATGAAAGTGCTAAGGGTTCTTACAATTATTCTGCATTTTGTGGTTGGGGCATTCGGTTTGATGGGAGGGAGTGTAGCAATTTTATCCCCAGATCAGCCCTTTGGAATTCCTCCGGAGGTATTAAAAAACGGGCCCTTTACTAATTTCCTGATTCCAGGATTAACCTTATTCATTGTAATCGGCCTGGGTCATATTCTTACGGCTGTGACCATACTTAGAAAAAAAAGATACTATCCTTATATCCAGGGGGTTATGGCAGGGATTACCCTGGGATGGATATTGATACAATGCTGGGTTATGGAAGAGATAAACGGATTACATATAATTATATTTACTCTAGGTGCTGTACAAGGAATAAATGCATTGATGGTGATTATTAAAAATAGGATGTTTCCCTTTAAGGGAAAGTAATGAATCTCTTAAATCCAGTCCCCTGGAAAATAGGTTTTTCACTAATTCTAAAATCAGATTAATAATATCTTACCTGTAGGTTAGGAAGCATTTATAGGACTATCTATAAGGAAGATATAATAATAAAGCCGCCCTAAATATAGTAGCGGCTAAGGCAAAAGATAAATAAAATTTATGTTAAAAATTAGTTCAAAGCCTTGCCCTCTTACGTTGATGAAAGAGCAGTAAAACGAAAGCTGCAACAGCATACAAAACCGAGATTGTAAGGAAGAAATACTTGCTTCCCACTGTAAAGAGCAGTGAAAGATTGAAACAATAATGTATCCAGAACGCCATTAGTAAATTATTACAGCGCTTCATTAAAACCCCCATGATGAGGGTTAGAGAAGTCATTACGATTAAATTAGCCGCGATATAAATTACAAACTCCAAACCACCACCCGAACCGGTAATCATCTCAACAATCCATGTCGGTATGTGCCAAAAAGCCCAAACTAAACCTAAAACAAGGTTCCCTTTGAAAAACCCATAACGCGCTTCCATCTCCGGACGCAAGTATCCCCTCCAGCCGGATTCTTCCCCGCAGGGACCTCTGAAGGCCATCAGTATCACAGTGCCGGCTATGGGTACTGGAGTTCTAAATTGCGAAGCAAGAGGTGTCCCTTCAATAAATGACACAAACCAGGTCGACGCCAGAAATACTCCTAGAACAAGCAGAGCGATTTCTATAAGCACGATCAGATTTATTTTATCTTGAAATGCTTGGTTATAGAAACTCTTTACTGTCATGCCTGGTTTTATTTTTTTCAACATCAAGATAAGTACGATGGTAGGAGACCAAGCGCCCAAAACCTGTACCGCCGTCATGGCTATGGACTCGGCACCGATCAACATAAAAACTGCTCCACCTAGAGCCAGAACAATAAAGAAGAATGCTAAATAACTGTAGATCACATACCGCCACATTGGATCACCTTGGTTTCTATTCATTTTAACCTCCTGTTATTTTAATTTATAAATTTGGCAGTTAAAAAATTAAACTCCCTACAAACTACGCCGAATCAGAAGTGCATCCCTGCTAGCCATGTGGTAAGTTCCTCTTCCCGGGCTTTCAGGTTGTCCTGGGTTTCATTGTACACCCCTGGCAATTTCTCTCCGGCAATCCTCCCATCAAGTATGAACAATACTCTCGCTGTTTTAGCTGCCACCTTGATATCATGGGTGACCAATAGAATGGTTACACCGGTACGGTGGATCTCAGCCAGCAGGCTCATTATCTCGACAGCGGCGGTCGAATTGAGAGCCCCTGTTGGTTCATCACCAAATATGATTTTAGGATCCCCCATCAGAGCGCGGCAAATACCGACCCGCTGAAGCTGCCCGCCCGAAGCCTGGGTAATATCACGGTTTTCCAGCCCAGCGACCCCGGTTTTCTCCATCAGCATTTTAGCCTTTTTTGTTAGAGCCGCGATATTTTTCCTACCATCTCGCAGGGTAGGAAGCATTATGTTGTCAAGGATACTAAGGTTTCTAAGCAAAGTAGGCTGCTGGAATATGAAACCCATTTTGGTTCTCCGAAGGTCGGCCAGTCTGGTTTCCTTGAGGGCCGACAGATCCTCCCCTTGGAAGGTTACCTGACCACTGTCCACATGATCCATACCGCTTAGAGCATACAATAGTGTAGATTTTCCCGAACCCGAAGGTCCCATCACAGAGACGAACTCGCCTTGGTGGATATCCACAGAGATGCCATCAAGGATATTGCGCTTCTCTATGCCCATTCCAAAGGACTTGATAATGTTTTTACTCGAGATGAGGTTTTCCATGGTTTACTCCTTTATGTTTTCAGATATTGTTATTCGGCCGGTGTGTTGGGTTCCTATTATTGTTGCCGCCAGCACAACCACCGTCATAATTAGCGGGCAGAGAAGATAGACAGAAACCGGGTTTATGATGAGTTTAAAGGATGCTGCGCCAAAGGAGGCGATTACCGCCCCGGCCAGCATTCCCCCCAGGGTTTGCGCCAGCAGTGTTCCTATCAAAAGGCCAAGAGCCAGAATGAATATGGAACGTGCTGCATACTGGATCCTTATATCCGAGTTCGTAAATCCAAAAGCCTTCATTACCGCAATGGAGTAGCGGTCTTTGGCGACGAGCATGCGCATAAACAACAGGGTGATAAGCAGGGTAATGGTTAGTGCTATGCCAGTGGCAATGTAAACAGCCTTTCCTATGGCTCTAATAGTCCCACCGTAGGTTTGTAGAATAAATTCGTCAATGTCAGAGACTTTGGCATAGGGGAACCGACCAGTGTATTCGGCAACCTTTCCCGCTACGAGGGTGGGATCCGAAAGTTCAGCGGTAATGACACTCCACATAATTTCCCCAGAAGGAGCGGAGAATACTGCTTTGGCCGATTTGCCCCCATGGGTTACGTCGGAATAGATACCGCAAATCGTAAACAAAACAGGGTTGTTGTTTATTATAAGCGTAAGGACATCCCCTGTTTTTTTACCCAATTCCTTGGAATTAAGCACAGAAAGGGCAATTTCATTCTCCGATGTTGGGGCATGCCCTTGAATATAGGTTAGAGGAAATATCGAAGGGTCTCCGAGCTCAACCTTGATGAGCTCTTCCGGACCTTCTTCTGTTTTCACTTGGAAGGTTTTAGTGGTTAGAACCACAAACCTGGAGAAGGCTGTATCCTTTTCCATAGCCGTGGCAATCTCTTGCGCCTTTGCTGCGATGTGATCGGTCTGCTGAATGTCGATGCGAAAGTCACTTTCTCCAACCCCCATGTAGGTGATGAAACTTTTAGAGGAGATTGTATTGTGAAGATTCTTAGGGACAACGATGATAAACACCGCCAGTACCATTACCGTAAGCATGGTGACATACAAACCTCTACGGGCAAGAACATCCTTTATACCTAGGAACACATTTGTGCTAATCAGCCTGTTTTTATTCAGGCAAAGATGCTTTGCACCCCCCGCTTTTCCTGCTGAAATCCCGAACCGGATGGCCTGGGCAGGAGAAATATTTCTAAAACGCCCAAGTACGCTGTTTACATAGATCCCGATTGTCAGAAAGACCAGAAAAACCCCCAGGATTCCCAAGAGCATAGCGAGAGATCTGTTTTCGCTTTCTCCCATATACAGCCGTATGTTGGCAAGCAGGGTATCGCGAAACACAAAGGATAAGCCGTACCCAAACAGGCTTCCAGCTGCAGCAAGGGCCAGGTATTTTGTGAGATAGATCTTTTTGATATCCGCAACTCGAAGACCTAAGGCTTTCATCACCCCGATTTCGCGGTAGTCATCTTCAATTCTAGCCAGCAGGGTGAAACGTATGCACAGGAAAGCAATGACGATCACCAGAACGCTTATCATAAGAATAACCGCGATCATGAGCCCGTCGGAAAGAGCATTGAACATCCTGAAAAGCGGATAAGTTAGGGTCGGGCCATTGGACTCGAGTCCTGCCTTTGTGTAGGCGGCTTGGAAAGCGCCAAGATCTGCAAGGTCATGCAGACGGAACTCTATCAGGTATTCCAGCCTGCCGAATTGTTTGAGAGTCTCGAAATCATTACGGTTTACCAGGAATCTTTTAGAGGAGGAGAGAAGGGGCTGCATTTGGGAATCCCGTAGTGGTCCAGCAATGATAAAGGTTTTCCCGGCTACGGCAACAGTTCCACCAACCCTGGCAATTCCGCTCTGTAGGTATGTGAGGGGGACATAAATCTCACCCTCCGAGACCGTTATGACCTCCCCATTGAGATCAAGAAGGAAATCAAATTTTTCGCTCTGAACTGAAAGCCCGTTATCCTTGACACTGCCCGAAAGAGAACCGTTTGAAAAATCAAACAGCCCGCCGTCGACATTTAGAAATTCAACGACCTGGAAATCCTCGACAGCTTTATTCTGTTCCGCAAAAGCCGAAAGCCGCACATGATCCACTTCTCCGGCATGCATCTGCGTTAAATGTGGAGTTTTAGACTGGATCATCAGTGTATCGATCGCTCCGGTAAGATTGACGATCAGGATGGCAGCGAGGGCTACCAGCAGGGACGCAGCGGTTACAAACAGGGTGATCGCGAGGGTAATGGTTTTACTTTTTTTAATATCCCTGCGGATTACTCTGTAATACATCGGGTTCCTCCTTTTGAGTTTTACTCATAAGCCTGTTCATTTTTGTTTTATTGGGATTCATGGTTTTCCTCTATCTCTTCCATCACCTGTAAAAAAGTGAGACTCAGACCAAGGTCGCGGATTCGGGTGAGAAGTCCGTGTAGAGCTGCATCGTCGACGATAGGACCTCGTAATACGGTTTCGCCTTTAGCCCCATATTCAGCAGAGAAACCCTCAAACCAGACCAATGTGCTCTGTCCCAGGTGTCCTTTCAGCCGGAGTTCGTAAATTTTTGCCTTGTTCTGTGTGTTCATAAAGTGATTATGCGATGGTTTATTAAAAACTGGATCACACCAGGGTGGGATTTTTAAAATAAAATGAGTAACACTTTAGTGTTAGGCAACCGGCTCCATCTATAAGCAATCAGATCAGTTCCAATCTGTGGGCTTCCATTATTGCCTGGGTACGACGGTTTACACCGAGCTTGCCATAGATGTTATTGGTATGGCGTTTGACTGTGTCAAGAGCGATATAGAGATTATCTGCGATTTCCTGGTTGGATTTCCCCGCATTTATAAGTCGCAGCACCTCCAATTCCCGTTCGCTCAGGGCTTCTATCAGCGGTTGGGATTTGAGGGTTCTACCTTCCAGGGTTTCCCGGGTCTGTAAGACTTCCATATCTAAAAGACTGTTTTTAAGAGCCAAAGAAATAACCTCTGCTTTTCGAAGATCCTCCATAGCCTGGGACTGGTTCCCCATAGCTTTATGTAAATGTGCAGCGATCATGTATCCCCTAGCCAGGTAAAATTGATGACCGGTTTTCGTTGCTGTTTCCAAGCCTTGTACAAGAAATGTATCCGCCTCCTCAAAGGATCTTTTCGCGCACAACACCTCCGCCAGAGCAAGATGTATCAGGCAAAAGGCTGGATAGTCGGCTATTCCCTGCTGTTCCGCGAGATACAGCTCTCGCCGGCAGATCTCTTCCGCCTCTTCTATCCGGCCCCGCATAAGTATGATCTTAATTCGCTCTATTGTTGTGTGGGCCAGGGTAAAGAAATTACCACAGGCTCGGGTATGCGGCCCAACACGGGCTAGGTAAAATTCTGCACTGTCATAATCCTTTGCTGCTAGGTAGGAATATCCCAATTGCGAGTAACAGGCTGCCATGCCCATATCAAAATACTGTTGTCCTAGAGTTTTTCTTAATTCCCCAATGGCCGGCAGGAGCTTTTCTATATCCTTTATAGCAGTGGCTGGATCCCCCCGATGCCGTGTAACAATAGAGCGCAGCAGAACAGCCTGATGTAAAATAATACTATACTCAGGATGTTGAGCTGAGAATTCCCCTGTCTTATTTGATTGGGTAAAGGTGTTTTCAATACTTTCCAGATAGGAATAGATGCGTTCATAATCGCCCCGTATAAAGAGTGTCCAGCAAAACGCTATACCCAGGGGGGGCGATTTAGTAAGGAGATCACCAGGTAAGGATTCGAGCCATTTCACCGCGGTATCCAGCTGTCCCTTATGATATATGCGCCGCCAATTGTCGGTTACAAGGTGGTTGACGTAAGTATAATCCGGGATTGCAAAGGCATGCTGCAGGGCATCCTCAGGGAGATTGTTCAATTGGAACCATTCCGCGGCACGACGGTGCAGTACCGGTAGATCCTCGGCTCGCAAGAGTTTCAGACGCC